>Ga0209573_1000050_pt1 | contig 327953 bp, 309 predicted proteins | sample TNRBio252014_DNA_FD_185870 | JGI IMG/M metagenome (GOLD analysis project Ga0209573, IMG submission 185870) | Wastewater treatment Type I Accumulibacter community from EBPR Bioreactor in Madison, WI, USA - TNR Reactor_6/25/2014_ DNA (SPAdes)... | ecosystem: Engineered > Bioreactor > EBPR >... | reverse complement strand
GCGCGATCTGACGCGGGGCGGGTTGGGCAGCGCAGTCAATGAAATCGCCCAACAGTCCAGGGTCGGGATGCGTCTGCGCGAGGCGGCGATTCCGGTGCATGAGCCGGTGCGGGCGTTGTGCGAGTTCTTGGGGCTGGACCCGCTCTACGTCGCCAACGAGGGCAAGTTGCTGGCCATCTGCCCAGCAGCGTTCGCTGAGACTTTGCTGGCGGTGATGCACGCCCATCCGCTGGGCCGGGAGGCGGCGATGATTGGCGAGGTTGTGGCCGATCCACAGCATTTTGTGGAAATGGAAACGGTATTTGGCGGGCGACGGCTGGTGGACTGGCTGAGCGGGGAGCAATTGCCAAGGATTTGCTGAAGGCGCATCGAATTCTCCGCATGGCGCGATTTTTAATCCACATCAAGTTACACTAAGTGTTATTTAGTGTGGATTTATGAACCATGCAGCCCGTCAGACAGCTTGCCCACATCCTGGAGACGCTGGCCGTGGAAGGGGAGGGCCTGTTTGCTCTATCCGATCTGCGGGGCGCATTACCCGACCTGGGACCAGCAGCGTTTCGGGTCCTGGTAAGCCGGGCGGAAAAACAGGGATTGCTCCAGCGCATTTGCCGGGGTCTGTACTGGTACCCGCGCGCCCAGGGTCTGGAACCCGGTTTGCTGCTGTACCGCGCCGCCGCCCGCCTACGGGCTGATGAATTCATTTCAGGACTTTCGCTTTTCGTCATTCCCGCGTATGCGGGAATCCAGTCATTCGTTGAAAAGAATGGATACCCGCCTTCGCGGGTATGACGAATTTACGGGTTTAGCGAAAGTCCTGGTAGGAATACTTTTATGGAACAAATCAATGTCACTCAGGCGGTGCGACAATTTTCCGACCTACTCAACCGGGTGTTCTATCAAGGCGCCAGCTTTGAACTGGAGCGTAGCAATAAGGTCATCGCCAGGTTATGCCCGGTATCGGCGCCCCGCACGGTCCCCGTCCAGGAATTGAATCGCCTGTTTGCGCAACTCCCCAAGCTGAATGAAGATGCTGAGCGCTTTGCCCAAGATATTGACGCCATCCGTAAAGCCGCTTTGCCGGAACGCAATCCGTGGGCTTAATACTGGAACACCTGCATTCTGATTCGCGCCGAACGTGGTCATTCGCTGGACTTCTCGCTGTGGACCCACTATGGCGACGCCTTTATCAGCGCCATCACAGCATCAGAGCTGCTGGTGGGCGTTCATCGCGCTGACAGCGATGCCCGCCGCATCCACCGCTCGGCCTTTGTCGAAGCGATCCTGGCGCAGTTGCCGGTGCTGGATTTCACCACGGAAACAGCGCGTGTTCATGCGGGTCTTTTCGCTGCTTTGAGTCAGCAAGGTCAAATCATTGGAACGCATGATCTCATCATTGCGGCGACCGCGCTCAGCCATGACTGCGCGATGCTCACCGCCAATACCACCGAGTTTGCGCGAGTGCCTGGCCTGGATGTGGTGACCCCAATAGTTGCTTAAAACCCTTCAATCCCCCCGCTCCACTCTCACCACCTTGATCATGTTCGCACCGCCGGATACGCCCACCGGCACCCCGGCGGTGAAGACGACGATCTCGCCTTCCTGCACTAACCCCTTATTGAGCAAGAATTCCGTGGCAGAACTCAACAGATCGTCCACCGAGGTAACGACCGCACCCAACTGCAACGGCTCCACTCCCCAGACCAGCGCCAGCTTACGCAGGGTAGCGGGCTTCGGGCTGAAGGCGATCAGCGGCGCCAGCGGACGGAATTTCGCCAGCCCCAATACGCTCGATCCGGTATTGGTAAAGCCCACCAGATAGCGGGCGCACACCTTATCCGCCAGGTCCATGGTGGCGAAATGGACTGCATCCTCAATGCGCAGGCAAGCCTTGGCCAGCAATTCCTCCTGGGTCAGGACACTCTTCTCCATCAACGTTTTGAAGATGTCGCTGGCCTCCACGCTCATCGCAATGGCCTTCATCATCCGCACTGCCTCGACTGGATACTGACCCGCAGCCGTTTCCGCCGATAGCATCACTGCGTCCGTCCCGTCCAGAATCGCGTTGGCGACATCATTGGCTTCGGCGCGGGTCGGGCGAGGATGGTTAATCATCGATTCCAGCATCTGGGTCGCCGTGATCACCGGCTTACCCGCGATGTTGCACTGGCGAATGAGACTTTTCTGCATCAAGGGCACATCCTGCGGCGAAGTCTCCACCCCCAGGTCTCCCCGCGCCACCATAATCGCATCGGCCACGGCAATGATGCCCTCGATATGCCGAAACGCCTCCGGCTTCTCAATCTTGGCGATGACCGGAATCTTGCGGCCATAAGTGGTGAGCATAAAGTCGATCAATTCCTTGACATCGCTGGCGTCCCGAACAAACGACAGCGCGACATAATCCAGTTCGTGTTCATAAGCGAACGCCAAGTCACGGCGATCCTTATCGGTAATGGCGGAAATGCTGAGCTTGATGTTGGGCAGGTTGACACCCTTACGCGGCTTGAGCCGACCGCCATTGATTACCCGAGTGACAATCTCCGATCCCTCAATGCGCTCGACGATCAACTCAAACAAACCATCGTCAATCAAAATCCGGTCGCGGGGCTGCACTTCCTCATGCAACCTCCGATGATCGATAGCAATCTTCTTTACCCCGTCATGAACGCCGCCGACCCGATCATCCGTGGTCAATACCAGCGCTTCGCCCGTCGCTACGTCCAGAAAATCGCCCTCCAACTGACCGAGGCGAATTTTCGGCCCTTGGAGGTCCTGGAAAATAGCGATATGCCGGTTCAACTTCCGCGCCGCCTCCCGCACCAGCCGTACCGACAAGGCATGATCTTCATGGCTCCCATGCGAAAAATTGAGCCGGATCACGTCCGCTCCTTCCCACAACAGATTCTCAATGGTGTCGGAATTGCGGGAATTAGGCCCCAGCGTCGCGACGATCTTGGTGAATTTCATGAGATTGCTAGACATGTTAGCGGTCGTCCCCAGCCAGAGTAGTGGATCAAAAACAGGCGTCGCAGCGAATCACGGCGCTTTACAACGAATTCGCTCTACAATCCTATAGGTCATCAAATAAATTCTAAAATGATGTCTGCATACCACCCAAGCCTACACGAGGTTATCAATGGCTGACGTTTTCACCCGTATTCTACGCATCGAACTGCCTGAATCGCTGCAATGCGACGAATCCGGTAAGAATCCGGCTTTTACCATCGCCTTTGTCGCCGATGGCCTAGTCCCCTTCCCGCAGATTATTCTGCATACCTCCGAAGGGCAACGCTTGATCACGCGCGAGGCGCTGGAAGAGACGGTCGTTGCAGAAGATTATGAGTACACCACAACGGTTCCTGCCGGACTGTTGTGGCCGAGTACGATCACCGTGCAGGCGGAAGGTTGTCGCAAAGCCGACATTCAGCAGGCAGGCGGCAGCGACTGGATCAAGGAATTCCGCCAGTTGCGGATTGCGCCGAACGCCAAAGCCCAACCGGTTATCCGAGTCGCCACGGGTCCGGGAAATACGCCGGTCAAGCTGTATTTCGGCATCCACAAGCACATGCACCAGCCCTACTATAACGCGACGGACCGCCACTACTGGGATGGCGAAAAGGACAGCATCTTTGGCTCGCGGCATGGCCCGTATACGCATTTCATCCCCAACGCCGTGCGCCAATATGTCGATGGCGGTTTGCCCCATGCCGGGTTGTCCACCAGTTGGAGCGGTTCGCTGATCGAGCAACTCGACCGTTGCGGCGCGGAAGGTCTGTGCGGTGGCGGCTTCGGCGGCTGGAACCATGATCTGCGCGCCATCGCCCAGGAAAAGACCGCGCTCGGTCATCCCCGCGTAGACTTCTCAGCCTTTGGTTTCTTCCATCCGCTGATGGCGCTCACCCCGGCCCGCAATATCGTCAAGCAGGTCGAATGGCATCGCTCGATCATTCGTTCCGCGTTTGGCATTGAAGCGTCTAACGTGATGTTTCCCCCGGAAACCGCGTTCCATGTCCGCATGATTCCGGCGCTGAATCAGGCCGGCGTCAAGGCGGTGATTTACGATTCCATCCACCGTTTCCGCGCCTGCAAGGATTACCCCTACGCCGGAATCAACGAAGGCATGTTGCCGCCCAATCCCGCCGAGCAGGTCAATCCACCGGTCAATGACTGGCTGCAACTGCGCAATATCTGGGCAGGATCGAAAATTTCACCGAGCCTGCTCAAACCGGAATATGTGCAGTACGAAGACCCGGATGGCCAGATACACAAAATTATTGCCGTACCTGCGGAACGCTATATCGGCAACGAAGACGCCCGGGGCGGCTTTGGGGCGCTGCAATATCCCGATGTGCTGGGGCAGGTTTACAACCAGATTGCCGAAACCGGCGCGTTTGATCCGCAGCATCCGCCGTTCTTCTTGCTGCATTCGGACGGAGATAATCACGGCGGTGGCGCGGACAGTTATTACGGCCACAACACGGGGCAAATGGTGCAATGGTTACAAGGCGACCCGCGCTTTGAATTGACCACGGTGAATGATTATCTCGACCGCTTTCCGCCGGACCCAGCTCAGGCCGCGCATATTGAACCGGGTTCCTGGAGCGGCGCCGATAATGGCGATCCACAGTTCATGAAGTGGTTCAGCCGCTACGATCAACCCTATTCGCCAGACCTGAATTCCTGGGCAGTGCTGACGGCGTTCCAAAATGTGGTTCATGCGCTGGAAGACGCTATTCCCGGCAAGTTGTGGCTGGACGATATTAGTCGGCTGATGCTGACCGCCGAAACCAGTTGCTACTGGTACTGGACCGGGCAACACATTTGGGACCAGCAGGTCACGAACGCTGCGAATGCGGGTTATGGCATGGTCAAAAACGAAGTCGATGCGCTACTCGCGGCGGGCAAGGATCGCACTGGGCCAACGATCTTCGCCCCGTGGATCACGCCGGAGAATCCGGGCGGTAAGCGCTGGGGGCAAGGTTGCCTGCTTGACGCGCCGCGTGAAGGAACAGTGCATACCTTCATCCACGACATCAGCGGCCTGAAGAAGGTGACCCTGGTGCTGCGCGACCACCAGGGCGAAATCGGCATCCCAATGACCGATAACGGCCCGTATCCCTCACAGACCGGGGCCGCCATTGTGGCGCATTACTTCACCGCCCAATTGCCGGTCGGCGCAGGCGATGTGCGTTATTACATCCAAGCGGAGGATGGAAAAGGCAACGTCTCACGGAGCGCATTGGAGCGGGTGTATCTGTCTTAAAGTCACCATCGGCTGAAATTCAGGGAAATCTGGATTCCAGCCGGTTGGCCACCCCCGAACGCCCAAACGCATGACCGCCAACCCCCTCGCCTCGCTAAACCACACCCGCCCCATGGGCCTGCACATCAGCGTGATAGGAAGAACGCACCAACGGCGCTGAAGCGACATGGGTGAAACCCATCGCTTCACCGTCTACGCGCAACTGTTCAAATTCTTCCGGCGGCGCGTAGCGGGCCACCGGCAGGTGATAGATGCTGGGCTGCAAATACTGGCCTAGCGTCAGCATCTCTACATCGTGAGCGCGCAGGTCACGCATCACCTCACGGATTTCCTCCAGTGTCTCCCCCAACCCCAGCATCAACCCTGACTTGGTGGGAATGTGCGGACATCGGGCTTTAAAGCGCTGGAGCAGTTCCAGTGAAAACTGATAATCGGCGCCGGGCCGGACCTGACGATACAAGCGCGGCGCCGTTTCCAAATTGTGATTGAACACATCCGGCGGCTCACGCTCCAGCAGGTCCAGCGCTACGTCCATCCGCCCTCGAAAATCCGGGGTCAGCGCCTCAATGACAATTCCCGGTCGCGCTGCCCGCACTGCCCGGATGCAGTCGGCAAAATGCGCCGCGCCGCCATCGCGCAGGTCGTCCCGGTCCACCGAAGTCATCACCACGTACTTCAAACCCATCGCCGCCACCGTGCGCGCCAGATGCTCCGGTTCCTGCGGATCGAGAGGTTCAGGGCGGCCATGCCCGACATCGCAGAACGGACAGCGGCGGGTGCAGATCGCCCCCATGATCATGAACGTCGCAGTGCCGTGGCCAAAGCACTCACCCAGGTTGGGACAACTGGCTTCTTCGCAGACCGTGTGCAGGCGGTTATCCCGCAGAATTTGCTTGAGGCGCTGCACTTCCGGCGTACCGGGGAAAGGCGCACGAATCCAGGCCGGCTTGCGCAGCCGTTGTTGCGGATCGGTCGGAGCGACCTTGACCGGAATACGGGCGACCTTGTCAGCGCCGCGCAACTTCTCACCGACCGCTCGGGAGGGCGTGGCGCCACGGGTAATGGAGGATTCGGACATCGGGAGTTCCTGGATCGGATCAAGAGTGAGTCTGTCTATCAAGGTAGACCTTCGGTGTAGCAAAAAGTCGTATAACCGAATTGGCGACCCAGCACCGGCAACAGCTCTTCAGCCACAGCAGCAGGGGTTAGGAAAACGCCCAGATCGCGCAACTGGGTCACGCGCAGGCCGGGATAACCACAGGGGTTGATGCGCGTGAACGGCTCCAGCTCCATGTCCACGTTCAGGCTGAGGCCGTGATAGGAACGACCCTGGCGGACGCGCAAGCCCAGGGACGCAACCTTGGCGCCATTGACATAAACGCCCGGCGCATCGGGGCGGGCTTGGGCCGCAACGCTGTACGCCGTCAGCAGTTCAATCACGGCCTGTTCCAACGCTGTTACCAGCCCCCGCACACTCAAGCCCAGTCGCCGCACATCCAGCAGGCAATAAATCACCACCTGACCGGGACCGTGATAGGTCACCTGTCCGCCACGATCCGCCCGGATCACTGGAATATCGCCCGGCGCCAGCAGATGCTCAGCCTTGCCGGCCAGCCCCTGGGTAAACACGGGTGAATGCTCGACTTGCCACAGCTCATCCAGAGTCGTGGCATCGCGGGCCTCGGTGAACGCCCGCATGGCGTCAAACACTGGCGCATACGCCCGGCGTCCCAGGCGACGGAGCAGCAACGGCTCACAACCGCGATTCACAGCACCATCGTAATGCGTGGATGGCGGCTCAGTTCCCGGTACAACGCATCCAGTTGGGCGCGGTCGCAGGCGTTGACCACCACTGTCACCGACTGATAGCGCCCAGCGCGGCTTTCGCGGACGCTGATTCGCGCTTCGTCCAGATCAGGCGCATGACGACTCACCAGCTCTACGACCAGTTGCCGGAAATCTGGACTGCCGCCGCCCATAATTTTGATCGGAAAATCGCAGGGGAACTGTAACAGCGAAGCATCATCCATGCCGATGTCTCTAAAACAGGGCATAGAAGAACATCAAGATCGAATCGATCATCCGCCCGAACCAGCCGCTTTCCGGTACATCCTTCAGCGCCACCAGCGGTGTCCGACTGACTTCCTGGTCACCCACTTTAACCACGACTTCGCCGAAGAGTTGATCCTTTTGGACCGGGGCGATGATGGTCGGCTGCACAGTAGTGGTTGTACTCACCTGCGGTGCCTGGCCCTTGGGCACGGTCACGTACAATCCCTGGGTAACGCCCAGCGGCAGATCACTCTCTTCGCCCTTCCAAATCCGGGCGGTGACGATGGGTGCACTCGGATCGTATAGCTTGCGACTTTCAAAAAAACTGAAGCCGTAATTCAGCAGCGCCTGGGTCGCCTGAAACCGCTCCGACATTTTTTGCGCGCCTAATACCACGCTGATTAACCGCGTGCTATCGCGCTTGGCCGAGGCGGCCAGACAATAGCCTGCTGACTGCGTGTGGCCGGTCTTGATCCCGTCCACCGAGCGATCCGTCAACATCAACTGGTTGCGATTTTGCTGTTCAATATTGTTGTACTTGAAACTGCCGACCGAGTAGCGGGCGTAATGTTCTGGAAAGTCCCGGATAATCGCTCTGGACAGCACGGCGATGTCGCGGGCCGACATATAGTGATTCGGGTCCGGCATCCCTGGAGTGTTGACAAAGTGACTGCTGGTCAATCCCAGTTGGGTCGCCTCCTGGTTCATCAACTTGACAAAGGTTTCCTCAGATCCAGCCACATGCTCAGCCAGCGCTACCGTGGCGTCATTGCCGGATTGCACCACCATGCCCATCAGCAGGTCTTCCACCGACACCTGGCTGCCAATCTTGACAAACATCTTGGAACCCTGGGTCCGCCAGGCTTTTTCGCTGATCGTCACTTGATCTTCCAGACGAATCTTGCCCGATTTCAGCGCCTTGTAGATGACATAGCCGGTCATCAGCTTGGTGATGCTGGCTGGTTCCATCCGCTCATTGCCTTTCATTTCCGCCAAAACGTTGCCGCTTTCATAATCCATCAGAATATAACTGCGTACTGGCGCCGACGGCGGTGGCGGAATAGTCTGGGCAAGGGCGGTGGTCCAGCCCAACCCCAGCCAGGCCAAGACCAGGAACAACGGCAACAATAGGGAGCGAAACGCGGTTGAATACGCCATGATCAAAACAATTCCCGTCGTTGAGAAATAAAGCCGGGTGATTCTAGCCAGAAGCACGGCGAAAACAAACCGCAGTCTCCTCTCTCTCCCGCCGACAGGCGGGGGTGTCACTGGTTCAGCAGGATCGGCGCCCCATCAATCAGTCACAATGCGCGAGCGACTGACGCCCAGGCTAGCCAACCGCATCGCCACCTGTTTGGCTTCACCCGGATTGCGCAAGGGTACCCGGACTTCGTATTGTTTACCGGCTCCGGATTCGACTTGGACACTGCGCTGCATCTGGCTGCTCAACCGATTCTGCACCTGGCGGACACTGTTGCGTTCTGTGACCGTCCCGACCACATAAAGAGCGCTACTCTTGCTCGCTGACGCCACACGGCTTGCGGTAGCCTCGGTAGGCTTCTGCGCAATCTTCTGTGTCGATTTCCTGCTCGCTGTTAATTCTTTGCCCTTGGCTACTGGTATCGGTTTAGCCTTCGCCGCCGGCGCGGCGGAAGCTAATTGAAGCTTCGCCACAGCAGCGCGCTGTCCGCTGTTTTTGACCGGTGGCGCCGTATTCCTGGCCAGCCGCAGCGCCTTATCCTGAGCAGCCACCGGCGGCTGGGCGGACGTCCGCCCAGCGACCGGCTTTTCATGAGCGAAACGAATCGTGGCGACCTTCTCCTGCTTGCTGATGAACTCGGCGGCGCGACTGGCCAGCCGTTCTCGCGCTTCCGCACGGCGAGCCGCCAGGGTCGGCAGGAATTGATAAGGCGCCAACGCAGCGACTTCCACCCGAGCGGTTCCGTGATCTAGCATGTCCAACCGAGCGGCGGCAGCGTAGGACAAATCGATGATCCGCTCGCCGACAAACGGTCCCCGGTCATTGATCTTGACGACGATGCTGCGGCCATTGTCCAGATTGGTCACCCGGGCATAGGTCGGGAGCGGCAAGCTTTTATGGGCGGCGGTCAGCTCGAACATATTGTACGGTGGGCCACTTGAGGTTCGGCGGCCATGAAAATCCCAACCGTACCAGGAAGCCGTTCCGACCTCACGATGCCCCGCGCTGGTCTCCTTGACCCGGTAGCGCTTGCCAAACACCACATAGGTATCGGGATTACCGCTGCGACTGGGGGGTTCCGCTTGAGGAACCACCTCATCACTGTTCAACTGAGCGCTATGGGTTAAATCCGCTGGCGGGCGCACGGGCGGCGGCTGGTCAGGAACAGTGCTGCAACCGGCCAATGCACCCGCCAAGGACGCGAAAAACAAAGCATGGCTCCAAGATTTGGACATAAAAAAACCTCCCATGCACCGGTGCAGCGCGTTGACGCACTAACCAGGGCAATTTTTTATTGAAATTGGCAACGTGAAATCAGCAAACCCATCAATCAACCTGCGCTAAAGCTGGCGCGCCGGTATCGAATCGCGTCTGCTGCTCGCGAATGGCCTGACTGAGCTGATAGACGGCCAAGGCGTACAACTGACTGCGGTTATAGCGAGTGATGGCATAGAAATTGTCGAAGCCCAGCCAGTATTCGGGGCCATCGCGACCCGCAAATTCCAGTAGCATCGCGGCTTGGGCGTCGCTGACCGGCCCGCGAGGCGCCACGCCCTGGCTCTGCAGGCTAGCAACGCTGTTTTTGGGTGGATTCAGCCGTTCGCTGACCAGCGCCGGATAGCGAACGCCGCTCACCGAAGCCGGCATCGCAACGGGCTGTCCGCCACGCCAACCGTTTTTCTTGAAGTAATTGGCGACGCTGCCAATGGCGTCGGTGGGATTGCGCCATAGATCGCGGTGGCCGTCGCCATCGAAATCCACTGCATAGGAAAGAAAACTGCTCGGCATGAATTGTCCCAGCCCCATCGCCCCGGCATAGGAACCACGCAAATTCAGCGGATCCACGCCCTCGGTGCGGGCCAGCAGCAGATAGTTCTCCAATTCCTTGCGGAAATAAGCGGCTCGTCGAGGATAACCGAAGGCCAGCGTAGACAGCGCCTCCAGCACCCGGTATTTGCCCATATTGCCGCCGTACTGAGTCTCCACGCCAATAATGGCGACCACGATTTGCGGTGGAACGCCATAAACCTGTTCCGCTCGGGCCAGCGCAGCCGCATTCGCCCGCCAAAACTGGACTCCGCCCTGAATGCGTTTGGCGTTGATGAAAATATCCCGATAGACATACCAGGGTTTAGCCTCGGCAGGCCGAGACATGGCGGCGATGATGCTCGGCTGGGCCTGGGCGCGGCTAAACGTCGCCCGCAACTGAGCAGCGTTGAAGCCGTGTTTGGCCGCCATCTCGCGGATAAACGCTTGCACATCGGCCCGTTGGGACAGCGGTTGACCGGCGTTGAGGGCGGTAGACGGTCCTGCTGCAACGGTCTCTGGCGCAGAGGACGCCGCCTCAGATGGGGAATCCAGCGCCGGAACAACCGGCGTTGGCGAGGATGGGCGAACCGTGGCCGGCGGCGCACAGGCGCTCAACAACAAAGCGGCGCCTAATAGATACGGGATCTTCACGCGTCAATCTCGTCGTAGGTTAGGGCGGCGATTACCGCGTCAGGGTCCGGCGGTGCGAATAGATGCTCATCAACATACCGAAACCCGCCATGATCGTCACCAGGGAAGTTCCTCCATAGCTGAACAGCGGCAGCGGCAAGCCGACAACTGGCAACAGCCCGGAAACCATCCCGGTATTGACGAAGGCATACAGGAAAAAGATTAGCGTAAGACTGCCGGCAAGCAAGCGCGTATAAGTATCCGGGGCGCGACTGGCCATGTACAAGGCGCGGGCAACGATGAAAAAATAGATTATTAACAATAGACAACCACCCACTAGACCAAATTCTTCCAGGAACGCGGCGAAGATAAAATCGGTCGAACCTTCCGGCAAAAAGTCCAGATGCGACTGAGTGCCGTTCAGCCAACCCTTACCGTAGATGCCGCCGGAGCCGATTGCGATCTTGGATTGAATAATGTGATAACCAGTCCCCAGCGGATCCGTTTCCGGATCGAGGAAGGTCAATACCCGCTGGCGCTGGTAATCGTGCATGATGAACGTCCAGAACAACGGGATCGCCGCGCCCAGCAACAGCGCCAGCCCGAGCATGATCATCCAGCTCAGCCCAGCCAGAAACAGCGCAAATGCGCCAGCGGAACCGACCACCAGCGCTGTTCCCAAGTCCGGCTGTTCCGCAATCAGGATGAATGGGATCGCAGTGATCAGCGCGCCGCCCAGCAGATGTAACCAACGGGGCGGCAAGGGTTTTTCCGCAAAAAACCAGCCCATCATCATCGGTACGGCCAGTTTCATAATTTCCGAAGGCTGAAAGCGCACTACCCCCAAATCCAGCCAGCGTTGAGCGCCCTTGGAAATATCGCCAAACACCATCACCGCCAGCAACAGCACAATACCTCCTAAATAAATCCACGGCGACCACAGCCGAAAGTAACGGGGCGGTAACTGCGCCAAGGTCAGCATGATTGCAAATCCCAGGCCCAGCCGCATGCCCTGCCCCCACACCAGATCCATATTTTGCTGGCTGGCGCTGTACAACACGGTCAACCCCAGCCCCGACACCATCAGCAAACCCATTAGCAGAGGCGGATCCAGCCGAGTGAGTCGGGCAAACCATCCCTCATTATTCTGATTCATGCGGCGCGGCAACCGGGGCGGGGAGCGGTTCGGGAATGGTGTCGTATTTGTTCAGCAACCAAGCGTCCATGACCTTACGCGCCATCGGCGCCGCTGTGCTGCTGCCGCCACCGCCATTCTCGGCAATCACCGCTACGGCGATGCGCGGATTTTCCAGCGGGGCGAAAGCGACGAACAAGGCATGATCCAGCAGATGTCTGGCCAGTCGCCTGGCGTCATAGCGCTGATTTTGCCCCAAGGTGAATACCTGAGCAGTCCCGGTTTTGCCGGCGATCCGATATTTAGCGCCGACCCGGATTTTGTGGGCCGTGCCACCCTCAATAACCTGCACCATGCCGGCAATGATCGTCTCCCAGAATTGCGGATTGCGAACCTTGATCGGCGGCAGGGGCCGCGGCTCAGCCAAGGTCTTGACACGAGCGCCAGGATCTTCAGTGGCGTACAGGATACGCGGCTGGAAGTGAACGCCGCGCTGGGCAATCGCCGCAGTCGAATGCGCCAGTTGCAATGGCGTAGCCAAAAAATAACCCTGACCGATACCGGCGCTGAGGGTATCGCCAGAAAACCAATTTTGCTTATAGGACTGGCGTTTCCAGTCTTGCGAGGGCAGCACCCCTCCTTTTTCGCCGGGCAAATCGACGCCAGTGGGCCGCCCCAGGTAGAACTGATCGAGAAGCTGGTGGGTGCGATCGATGCCCAGCTTCAGCGCCAGGTCGTAAAAGTATACGTCGCAGGACTGGGCAATGGCGCGATCCATGCTGACATGACCGTGTCCACTGCGCTTCCAGTCGCGGAAGCGGTGACTGGAGCCGGGCAACTGGTAGGAACCGCGACAGGAAATTCCACTGTGACGGTTGACAACGCCATATTCAAGGCCAGCCAGCGCCATCAGCGGTTTGATGGTGGAGCCGGGTGGATACATCCCACGCAGGGCGCGGTTTAGCAACGGCTTTTTCTTGGAGGTGTTCAATTCACGGTAAGCAGCGAAAGCGATACCGTTGACAAAGGGATTCGGATCGTAAGTCGGCTGACTGGCCAAGGCCAGAATCTCACCGTTACGTGGATCGATAGCAACAATAGCGCCGTTGTAACCCTCTAGCGCTTTTTCCGCCACCGCTTGCAAGCGCATATCGATACTCAGGTAAATGTGCTGGCCTGGCGTGGGCGGAGTGCGACTGAGCACCCGCAAGGGTCGGCCATTGGCATTGGTCTCGACTTGCTGCCACCCAGTGCGCCCGCGCAACAGGTCTTCGTAGGAACGCTCCACCCCGACTTTGCCAATGTGCGTACCGCCGCTGTATTGCCCGGGATCGATGCGGCTCATTTCGTTTTCATCAATCCGCCCAACATAGCCAACGGCGTGAACGCCCAGTGATCCCAGCGGATAACGGCGGGTCAAGTCGGCCTTAATCTCAACCCCAGGAAAGCGATAGAGATCAATGGCCAGCCGGGCGATTTCCTCATCAGTCAGGCGAAAACGCAGCGGCACCCCAATGTAACCTGGAGTACGGTGCGCCATCTTGCGGAAACGCTCAATATCCGCATCCGTCAATTCGATGCGCTGGCGCAACTCCGCCAGAGTGGCGTCCAAATCCGGCGACTGCTCACGAGTGATTTCCAGGTGGTAAGACGCCAGGTTTTCAGCCAGCACCTCGCCATTGCGGTCGAAAATTGATCCTCGGGTCGGCGGCAGGGGTTGCACGCGGATTCGGTTGCCATCCGACAGAGTCGTAAAGCGCTCATGGTTGAGCACTTGCAAATAAACCAGCCGGCTGGCCACCGCCAGCAGCCCTACAAAAACCACCAGCACCATCACCAATGCACGCCGAAAAAACAGCTCGCTTTCAGCGGTATTATCCTTTTCCCGGGCTAACGGTTCCGAAGAATAGGGTTTGGCGAACACGCTATTCAACCGACCTGAAAATACCGGCGCACATCGCGCAGGACAACAAACAACAGCGGCCATAGCACCATACCGCCAATCGCTGGCGCCAGATACCACCAGTCTTGCGGCGGATAACCAATGACCCCGCTGATCCAGAAAATGAGAATCCGCTCAATGACCAGCAGGACCAGGACGCTAAAGGTCTGCTGCCAAAGAGGCACTGCCCGGATGCGTCGATAAGTTTGCGCGGTGAGGTACGCCACCACGGCCAGCGCCAGGGCGTGCTGGCCCAGCAGCCCGCCCCGCCCCACATCCAGCAACAATCCCACGCCCCAGCCCACCCCGATGCCGATCCGGTGTGGCAACGCCATACCCCAGTAAATCAACACCATAGCAACCCAGTCCGGGCGAAAGCGATCCAGGCCGCCTGGTAAGGGAATTTCGGAGAGCCAAAACGCCAAGAGGAAGCTGACAACGATCACCCACCCGCCCGTTGGATATGCCCTAGTCATGGCGCCCGGATCGCTAGCGCGTCCAACGCATCAGGGGCGATAATCGGTGGTTCATAATCCAGCAACATGACCTCGCGAATGCGCTCCAGTTGCGCGGCGGGTTTCGCGATGATGTGCGCAAAGGGACTGCCTGGATCAAACTCCACAGCAGTCACCGTACCGACCGGGTAACCGCGTGGAAACCGGCCCCCCATACCAGATGTCACCAGCACATCGCCCACCTTGACGTCTTCATCGTGGGCAACATGCGGGAGTTCCAGTTCCTGAAACTTGCCGGTGCCCAACGCCAGAGTGCGCACCCCGGTACGGTTGATCTGAATCGGCAATGCATGCTTGGCATCGGTAATGAGAATAGCCGTCGAGGTTAGAGGATCAGCCCGGATAATCTGGCCGATCACCCCATGCTGGTCGATGACCGGCTGTCCAACATAAAGGCCGTGCTGGCGACCGCGATTGAGCAGGATATGGTGGCGATACGGATCGAAATCGACCGCCAGCAGCTCGGCGATCAGCACCCGTTCCGGCGTATTGACCGCCGATTCCAGCAACGAGCGCAACCGACGATTTTCCGCTTCCAGGGCAATCAATTTCTGCAACTGAACGTTGAGAAATATCTGTTTTTCGCGCAGTTGAGCATTTTCCTCAAGCAACACACTGCGCCTGGCCCACTTTTCAGTCAGCCAGTTTTCGGCAGTGATCGGCAGGCGCATCAGAAGACGCAACGGATAGGCAGCGGTCGCCAGCACATCACGCACCCCATCAAGAGCGTGATAGCGGTGATCCACCGTCATCATGGCGATAGACAGCGCACCCCACAGGCCAAGCTGCAGGACAGCCGTCGGGTTCACAGCGAACAAGTGGCGAATGCGCCGGCTGGGTTTGAGCGCCGCCAACGGCTACTCAATAGCGAAAGCGTCGACAGCGCGTTCATCCTTGGCGATCAGCTCCAGCACCCGGCCCCCACCCCGGGCCACGCAGGTCAGCGGGTCCTCGGCAATGACCACATTCAGGCCGGTTTCCTCGACGATCAGTCGGTCGATATCGCGCATTAGCGCCCCGCCGCCAGTGAGGACAATGCCGCGTTCAGCAACATCCGCCGCCAATTCCGGTGGGGTCGCTTCCAGCGCCATTTTCACCGCGCCGATGATGTTCGATAGCGGCTCCTGCAAGGCTTCCAGGATTTCATTGCTATTGAGCGTGAAACTGCGCGGCACACCCTCGGCCAGGTTGCGGCCCTTGATTTCGATCTCGCGAACTTCCGAGGTAGGGTAGGCGCTGCCGATTTCATGCTTGATGCGTTCGGCGGTCGGCTCACCGATCAGTACGCCGAAATTGCGACGCACATAGTTAATGATCGCTTCATCAAATCGGTCGCCGCCCGTCCGCACCGCGCCGGCGTAGACGATGCCATTGAGCGAAATAACCGCCACTTCCGATGTGCCTCCGCCGATGTCGAGCACCATCGCCCCACGCGCTTCCTCAACCGGAATGCCGGCGCCAATCGCCGCCGCCATCGGTTCCGGGATCAGATAGACTACCCGTGCGCCAGCGCCCATCGCCGATTCACGGATCGCCCGCCGTTCCACCTGAGTTGAGCCACAGGGTACGCTGACCAGCACCCGGGGGCTGGGGTTGAAAAATTTTCGGGAATGCACCTTGCGAATAAAGTGCTGCAACATTTTTTCAGTGACCGTGAAATCCGCGATCACCCCGTCCTTCATGGGCCGGATGGTGGAAAGATTATTGGGCGTGCGGCCCAACATTCGCTTGGCGTCCGTCCCCACCGCCGCGATGGTTCGCACTCCGCGCACCGGGTCCTGATTGATGGCGACGACCGAAGGTTCGTTAAGCACGATGCCAGCGCCCCGGACGTAAATCAATGTGTTAGCAGTTCCCAGATCGATGGAAAGATCGTTCGAAAACTTGCCGCGCAACCATTTGAACATGTTGTCGAAAGTCCAGTTCGTCAAAAGGAGCTAATGCTAACAAGCAGGGGGGTTAGGAGCAAGCCAGCAAATTATGATAGGGTTAATCATTTAATCTTCTGCGAGGAGAATGCGCATGACGCCCTTGGGCATCGCTGATGTCGCTAAAATCGCCCATCTGGCGCGACTGGCCATTCGTGAGGCAGAGGCGCCAGCCTATGCCCGGAATCTGTCGGCCATCCTGGAACTGGTGGAGCAAATGAACGCCGTGGACACCACCGGCGTCGCGCCGATGGCTCATCCGCTGGATATGGCGCAGCGCCTGCGCGCCGATGAAGTGAGCGAGTCCAATCAGCGCGAGCATTTTCAGGCCATCGCCCCACAGGTTGAGGCCGGATTGTATCTGGTGCCGAAAGTGATCGAGTGAAGCATCCCGTTCTCTCTCAAAGAGGGAGTGGCTATTGAATAACCGATATTGAATCCCACCGCCATGCACGAAAAAACCATCGCTCAACTCAGCGCCGGCCTTGCCGCTGGCGAGTTCAGCAGCGAAGAATTGACCTGCGCTTTGTTAGAGCGTGTCGAACGGTTCAACCCGCAGTTGAACGCTTTTATCACCATCACCGCTGAAGCGGCCCTGGCTCAGGCCCGCACGGCGGATGCACGCCGCCGGGCAGGCGCAGCAGGGCCACTCACCGGCATCCCCATCGCTCACAAGGATATTTTCTGCACTAACGGAGTGCGCACTTCCTGCGGTTCGCGGATGCTGGATCGCTTTATCGCACCTTATAACGCGACGGTAGTAGAAAAGCTCAATGCGGTCGGCGCCGTGATGTTGGGTAAAACCAACATGGACGAGTTCGCCATGGGATCGTCCAATGAAACCAGTTTCTACGGACCGGTGCGCAACCCATGGGACCTGGACGCGGTGCCTGGGGGTTCCTCCGGGGGTTCCGCTGCAGCGGTGGCGGCGCGGCTGACGCCCGGCGCCACCGGTACGGATACCGGTGGTTCGATTCGTCAGCCCGCCGCCTTGTGCGGCGTCACCGGCATCAAGCCCACTTATGGCCGGGTGTCGCGCTGGGGAATGATTGCCTACGCCTCCAGCCTGGATCAGGGTGGACCCATGGCGCGCACCGCCGAGGATTGCGCCCTGCTGCTGGGAGCCATGGCCGGTTTCGATCTACGCGATTCCACCAGCGTGGAACGGCCTGTCCCCGATTATATGGCCCTGCTCGACCAGCCACTGACCGGGCTGAAAATTGGCCTGCCGAAGGAGTATTTCGGCGAAGGTCTGGATCATGCAGTCGCCCAGGTAGTAGAAGTCGCGATTGCTGAATATCGCAAGCTGGGGGCAGAGACCGTTGAGATCAGTTTGCCGAACAGCCAGTTGGCGATTCCCGCCTACTATGTCGTGGCTCCGGCGGAATGCTCCTCCAATCTGGCCCGGTTTGATGGAGCCCGCTACGGTCATCGCTGCGAGCATCCCAAAGATTTACTGGACCTTTACACCCGGTCGCGGGGTGAAGGGTTTGGAGCAGAAGTGCAGCGCCGCATTCTAGTCGGCACGTTCGCCCTGTCCGCTGGCTATTACGATGCCTACTACCTGAAGGCGCAGCAAATTCGCCGACTGATCAGCGACGATTTCCGACGGGCGTTTCAACAGGTCGATGTGATTGCCGGACCGACGTCGCCAACTGTCGCGTTTAATCTGGGTGAGAAAGTCGATGATCCGATTACTATGTATTTATCGGATATTTACACCATCGCGGTGAATCTGGCCGGGTTGCCGGGATTATCACTGCCCGCCGGTTTTGTCGGTCAGCGGCCAGTGGGCTTGCAGTTGATCGGCGATTATTTCGCTGAGGATCGATTATTGAACATCGCGCATCGCTATCAGCAGGTCACTGACTGGCATCTGCGCGCCCCGGCGGCATTCGCTTGATGCGCTGAAAATCTATAAGGTCATGCACATGATGGAATGGGAAACGGTTATCGGGCTGGAAATCCATGCCCAACTCGCCACCAAGAGCAAGATTTTCTCTGGCGCCGCCACTGCTTATGGCGCAGAGCCGAATACGCAAGCTTGCGCAATTGATTTAGGAATGCCGGGGGTATTGCCGGTGCTGAACGGCGAGGCGGTACGCATGGCGGTGATGCTCGGGCTGGCGATTGGCGCTCAAATCGCACGGCGCTCGGTATTTGCCCGTAAGAATTACTTTTATCCCGACCTGCCCAAGGGTTATCAGATCAGCCAATACGAGTTGCCAGTCGTCCAAAAAGGCCAGTTAACGATTGACCTCGAAGAGGGTTCTAGCAAGGTCATTGGCGTGACCCGCGCCCATTTGGAAGAAGACGCCGGCAAGTCGCTGCACGAAGACTTCCACGGTTTATCCGGGATTGATTTGAACCGCGCCGGGACGCCCCTGCTGGAAATCGTTTCCGAACCGGATTTGCGCTCGGCGAAGGAAGCTGTAGCGTATATGAAAAAACTGCACCAACTGGTGGTTTATCTCGGCGTTTGCGACGGCAACATGCAGGAAGGTTCATTCCGTTGCGACGCCAACGTGTCGGTACGGCGCAAGGGCGATCCGCAGCTCGGCACCCGCGCCGAAATCAAGAATCTCAATTCCTTCCGCTTTGTGGAGCGGGCCATTGAATTCGAGATTGAACGACAGATCGATTTGATCGAATCCGGCGGTCAGGTGGTGCAGGAAACCCGGCTGTATGACCCGGACCAGGGTGAAACCCGTTCCATGCGCAGCAAGGAAGAGGCGAATGACTACCGTTATTTCCCCGATCCTGACTTATTGCCGCTGGTTCTGGACGAAGCATTTATTGCAGCCGCTCGCGCCGCGTTGCCGGAGTTGCCAGAGATCAAAAAACAACGGTTCATAACGCAATATGGCTTGTCGAGCTATGACGCGGGCGTGCTAACCGCCAGCCGTGAGTTGGCCGATTACTACGAAGCGACCGTCGCTACGCTGGGCGGCGAGCCGAAACTATGCGCTAACTGGGTGATGGGCGACCTCTCAGCGTTCCTGAACAAGGAGAACCGGCATCTAGCCGACAGTCCGGTGAGTTATGCACAATTGGCCGGTCTATTACGGCGAATTCAGGATTGCACTATTTCCGGCAAGATTGCAAAAGAAGTGTTCGAGGCACTGTGGGCCGGTGAAGGCGATGCCGATGCCATTATCGAAACGCGCGGTCTGCGGCAGATTACCGATACCTCGGCGATTGAGAAAGTCATCGACGATGTGATCGCCGCCAATCCTGAACCACTCTCTCAATACCGCGCCGGTAAAGACAAATTGTTCGGTTTCTTCGTCGGCCAGGTCATGAAGTTATCCAAGGGCAAAGCAAACCCACAGCAGGTGAATGACTTGCTGACCGAGAAATTGAAGGGCTGATTCTGTGGTGAATTGAGCGGCTGCCAAGGAAATCGACCGATGCGTTGCCCTGAATGCCATCACACCCAAAAACATAAGGACGGCGTCCGTTGCCAGCAGTGTCATTATCAGTTCGTGTTCCGCAGGCAACAAGATCAAATCAGCGACTTTGCCCTGCGGCAAATCATTCAGCGCCTGTCGGACAACGGGCAATACGCTTTCACTGCGACCCAGCTTGCTTTGGAGATTAGCCGCTTCTGGCGTAAAAAATATCTGGGGCCGCTCGGTTGCAGCGTCATCGCGCTCATCATTAGCGCTATTGCCGGGCTGATCGCCTTCACGGAATGGGGCTGGATCGGTGCGGCGCTGGTCCCTGGCGTGATCCTGCCGCTGGCGGTCTGGCTGGGGCGGTACGGCAAAACCAAGCTTTCCATCCACAAAGCCCGCCAAATCGTCAAGCAATACCATCAGGCTCATCCAATCCAGGCCCTGGCGGACGGCGCGGCTTTTCGGCAACCCACGCCCACGGTGGACTTCCAAGACCCGCACTATGCACCGGAACGCATCCTGGTGGTGGAACGGGATGATCTGGTGGACCTGCTGGTTCGCAACCGTTTCCACCTGACCGCCAAAGCGGCTGTAGTAAGCCGCACCGGCTACCCAAAACGGGTGTTTGCCGCCTGTCAGGAATTTCTGCGCAATCACCCCAATACCCCGGTGCAGGTCATCCACGACGCCTCGCTCCCAGGTTTCGCCCTGACCGCACAATTGGCGACCGATCCCGGTTGGTCATTGGCCCGTTCACAGCTTGTCGATCTGGGCATCTCCCGCGCCGTGCTCAATAACGATTCCAGGTGGCCCTGGCTGCCGACGAATCCCTCGCAGCGCGACGGCGTCTTCGGCGGCAATCCCGCAAAAAGGTTGCAAGCGGGCTACCGGGTCCCCCTGGATCATGTCGGCCCAAAGCCCATGATCAATGTGCTGGGCGCTGCGGTGGCGGCAGGGACGCTGCTGCTCGCGCCCGAACTTCTGAACGGGAGCAGCATTGAAATGGGTGTGGAAATCGACTATGGCTGACGTTGCCAGAGACTCCTAGCGACATGTCCTGTCTGTTCGGCTATTGCGGACCGCCGGCGGATGGTCTATTGGCGCGGATGGCGGCGCTGTTAACGCATCGTTGCCCGCTGGGCTGGGAACGCACTGGTGGTCTGACCGCTGCGGGTCACTACGCTGAAATTGGCCACGGCATCGCTACCTGGAACCCGTCACCTCAACTCGCCCAGCACGGTCAAGACTGGCTCGGTTACGGCGGGGTATTCTTCAATTTGCACGAAGTGGCGACGTCGGGCGATCCAGCGACCAACGGCGCTGAACGATTGTTGCTAGCGCTAAGTCCGCGTCATGCACCCGAACCGGGTCTCGAAACCCTGACCGGCGCTTTTGTCCTGGCAGCGCAACTGGGCGATTCATTCTATCTGTTGCGCGACCCCGCCGGCGTCAAGGTTCTCTACTGGACCGTGCACCAGGGCCGGTTGCTGTTCGCCAGCGAAATCAAGGCACTGTTCGCTGATCCAGCCCTGCCGCGCCGGATGCGCCCCGGTGCGTTGCCGGAATACCTGACGTTCAGTTTCGTTCCCGGCGGCGGCACCCTGTTTACAGGCATCGAGGCATTGCCACCCGGCTCCATCCTGCACTTTCGTCATAGCCAAGCGCGGGTGCGGCGGCATTTCTGCTTCGAGGAGCAGGCCGAAACGCCTTCCCCCGCAGCGGACTGTCCCACTCTGGTGCGTGCTGCACTGGAACAATCCGTCGCTGAATGCCTTACCGTCAGTCCGCAGCGATTACCCGCAGTGTTTCTATCCGGCGGCATCGATTCCAGCGCGGTGTTGGCAGTCGCCGCCCAACAACGGCCAGCGGCGCGCCTCCCGACTTTTTCCGCGCATTTCGGCGCGGAATATGCCCGGGAAAATGATTTCATACAATTGATGGTAGATCGCTATCGCACGGATCATCACTGGCTGGAAATTCGCCCCGGCGGGTTCCTGGAACAGTTACGGGAAATTATCTGGCGATTGGACGACCCGATTGGCGACCCGGTGACCGTACCGAACTATTTGTTAGCGCAGGCGGCGTCCCAAGTTGCGGATGTGGTTTTGAACGGTGAAGGCGGCGATCCCTGCTTCGGCGGCCCGAAAAACATCCCGATGCTCATGGCCCGGCTGTACGGCCCGTTACCAGGAGAACCGCCGACCGGCTGGCTGGAACGCAATTACCTGCGAGCGTTCCAGCGTTGCTATCAAGACCTTAGCGCCCTGCTAAACCCGGCGCTCATGCGGGAAGCGGGTGGTGAAGAAGCGCTGATTGCGCTGCTGGAACCGTACTTCCACGCCCCCAAACCCCACGACTTTATCAACAAGTTGATGAGTATCAATATCCGGCTCAAGGGCGCCAACCTGATTTTGGTCAAGGTAGAAAAAATGAGTGCGGCGCACGGTCTGTTAGCGCTGCCGCCGCTGTTCTCCCGGCGCATGATCGAAACCAGCATGATCTGCCCACCCAGTGTAAAACTGGAGGGCGCAGTGGAAAAGAGCGTCCTGAAAAAAGCCGTCCAGGACCTCGTGCCGCAAGCCATTATCGCCCGGCCCAAGTCGGGGATGATGGTGCCGGTGCGCTTCTGGTTTCAGGGTGACATGCGCCGCTATGGCCAAAAGCTCCTGTCCCGCCAGCAAATTCAGCGGGGTGGTTTATTCAACCCCGACTATGTCGAACGCCTGCTGAACTATGAAATGGAAGGCGTCCCCGGCCTGCGGCATGGCCTGAAACTGTGGATGCTCATGACCTTCCTGCTATGGCATGAGCAAATGGTGGAAACACCCATCGCGCCCTAAGAGGAAATCACCGTCCGGTTGATCATCGGGTGATCATCGTCGCGGGGGCCGAAATCGCTATCGGGATGCCAGGCGACCACATCCAGCGCCGCTTCTCGGGTGAAAAAGGAATGCAGGCAACCGGTTGGTATATACCAACCCATACCAGGCCGCAGCGGATACCCGCCCTCTGAGGTGCGGCATTCGCCGGTTCCCCTCATAATCACCCCGATCCGCGCTGAGGGATGGGTGTGCGGCGTCTGATCCGTTGATGGTGGAATGTGCAAATGATTCAGGCACGGCTCGCCCAAGCGGGGCGGACTAATGAGCAGAGTGTCGCTGCAACCGTCGATATAACGCAGGCGTCCAACGGCCTCCAGTGGGCCGCCGATGTGCCGTAATCCCTGATAGCCGAACAGCGCGATCACCAAGCCCGCACCCCCTTGCACCGCACCCCCTTCCGGCAGCGCGAAAAACATGCCTTGGCGCAACTCAAAGCGGCCTGCGCCAGGATCGTTCAGTAATGCCCGTTCAGCCGTGACCATCCCGTAGCAGGTTGCGCCCGCCGGCAGCGCCAAGGTCTGCTCCCGCCAACCCCAAATCTGGATCGGCTCCAGATCCAGCAGCAACCCGTGACAGATTTCAAGAGGGATGAAGGTCTGCGGATTCATAGGGTTATACCAAAGGCTCAGGGCTCCAGCCGCTCCAGCAACCAACCACTATCCCGTTGCCGCTGATAGCGCAGCCGGTCATGCATCCGGCCATGGCGGCCCTGCCAAAATTCCAGCATCTCCGGTTTCACCCGATAGCCACCCCACTGGTTCGGCATCGGGATATTGTCATTATCGTGTGGGTACTGCGCAGCCAATTGCTGATAGCGATCATCCAGTGTCTGGCGGTCAGCGACAATCTGGCTCTGCCGCGAGGCCAGCGCGCCTAATCGACTCTCGTGCGGCCGGGTGCGAAAATAGGCTTCAGACTCGGTAGACGACACCTTGCTGACTATCCCTTCTACCCGCACCTGCCGCTCCAGCTCCAGCCACAGAAAGACCAGTGCGGCGTGGGGATTTTCCGCCAACTGCCGGCCCTTGTCGCTGCGATAGTTGGTGTAGAACACGAAGCCGTCGGCGTCGCAGTCCTTGAGCAACACCACCCGGGCAAAGGGACGGCCGGTACGATCCGCAGTCGCCAGCGTCATCGCGTTGGGCTCCGGCAATTCGGCCTTGATCGCCTCGGCCAGCCAGCGCTGAAATTGCCGAATAGGATCGGAATCAACATCGGCTTCGTTGAGGGCGCCCAGGGCATATTCCTGGCGAAGCGCGGCAAGGGATGGGCTCATCATTGTAGACTCCTGGAACTGAACATTGGCGATGCCTGCATCTTATACTAGTATTCTGGCAGCATAAATTAACCGTTCCTTTTATAAGATAAATCAATCTCCCAGGGAAATACGATAATGCATCCTTTACAAAAACTGTTATGGCTGGCGGCGCCGGTGCTCCTAGCCAGCACACTCGCTCTGGCCAAAGAAGGCCCCGACCAATATCCGAATGGCGCGGAAAACTTCATGGCCGGCGCACTGCCTCCGCCAGGCCACTACTTCATCAATTATCTCGGCTACTACACCGGCCAGTACCGCGCTAACAACGGCGATGAGGTCCCCGGTCTGAAAGTCAATGCCACGTTCGATGCCCTGCGCTATATCTACGTCAGCAACTACAAGCTTTTGGGCGGCGATTGGGGAATGCACGCAATCGTCCCGGTCGTCTACCAAAAACTGGATACTCCCATCCCCGGCATTGGCAATGGCAGCGTGTTCGGCTTAGGCGATATCACGCTCAATCCGCTGATCATCGGCTGGCATTTCCCGCCGGACTGGCATCTAGCTTTTGGCTTGGACATCAATCTGCCCACCGGTCAGTACGATCAGTACAACCCGACCAAAAGCATTGGCGCCAATTATTACAGCTTTGAACCTGCGCTCGCCGTCACCTACCTGAATCAAAGCGGTTTCGAAGTCTCGGCCAAGCTGATGTACAACATCAAGACCGAAAACGACGACACCGATTACCAGTCAGGCGACGAATTCCACATGGATTATCTGATCGGCCAGCACTTTGGGCTGTGGACGGTGGGGGTCGGCGGCTACTACCTCAAACAAACCGGCGACGATCAGCGGGATGGCCAAAAAGTCGGCCCGGATGGTCAGCGCGGTCAAGTCTTCGCCTTCGGACCCGCCGTGAAGTATGACTACAACGGCATGAGCTTTATCGGAACCTGGGATCATGAAACCCACGTCGAGAACCGTTTCGCGGGCGACAAATTCTTCTTTAAGTTTGTCACAGCCTTTTAAAGTCCCCTTTTCACCCCAAGGGGCTCGGCAGGTTACTTTCCTGCCGGTCCCCCTGGTGAGAAGGAGCGTTGGAGGCCATCCTTACTCTGGACGCAGATGAGGAAACAGCAGCACATCCCGAATCGACGGTGCATCGGTGAACAGCATCGCTAATCGGTCGATGCCGATGCCCTCGCCAGCGGTTGGCGGCAGACCGTACTCCAGCGCCCGAATATAGTCTGCATCGTAGTGCATCGCTTCGTGATCACCGGCCGCCTTGGCCGCCGCCTGTTGGCGAAAGCGTTCAGCCTGATCTTCAGGGTCATTCAACTCGGAAAAGCCATTGGCTATTTCCCGTCCGCCGATGAACAGTTCAAAACGGTCGGTAATCGCCGGGTCATGGTCATTACGCCGGGCCAGCGGCGACACTTCCGTAGGATAGGCGGTGATAAAGGTCGGGTCGCGCAACTGATGCTCGACCGTCTGTTCAAAAATCTCCAGTTGCACCCGACCCAGGCCATACTCCGGCTTAACCTCTATCCCCAGTCCTTGCGCGATCCGCCGGGCGGATTCAAGCTGGTCCAGGTCGTTGGCGGCGATGGCCGGATTGAAATGCAGCACGGCTTCGCGCACCGTCAACCGCCGAAAGGGCTGCCCAAAATGATAGGTCTCGCCCTGATACCCCACCGCCGTGTCGCCCAGCAACCGTTCCGCCATGCCGCGCAACAGTGCTTCCGTCAAATCCATCAGGTCGTGATAATCGGCGTAGGCCAGATAGAATTCCAACATGGTGAATTCGGGATTGTGGCGGGTGGACAATCCTTCGTTACGGAAATTGCGGTTGATCTCGTAGACCTTCTCGAAGCCACCCACCACTAGCCGTTTTAAATACAGCTCCGGGGCGACGCGCAGGTACAGCGGCATATCCAGGGCGTTGTGATGAGTGATGAATGGCCGGGCCGTGGCGCCGCCCGGAATCGGCTGCATCATCGGCGTTTCGACTTCCAGGAAGCCGCGCTGGTTAAAGAAGTCGCGGATGTGGGCGATCAAGGCGGAGCGCAACTGGAAAGCCGCGCGAGTCGATGCATTGATGATGAGATCGACATAGCGCTGGCGGTAGCGGGTCTCCTGATCAGCCAGCCCGTGGAACTTCTCCGGCAACGGACGCAACGCTTTGGTCAGCAGGCGCAATGTATCGACCTTGATGGACAATTCGCCGGTTTTGGTCTTAAACACCACGCCTTCTGCGCCGAGGATATCGCCTAAATCCCAGTCCTTGAAGGCTTCATACACCTCGCTCAGCGTACTTTTTTGCAGGAATAATTGAATATCGCCGGACTGGTCGCGCAGTCGAACAAAGCTGGCCTGACCCATGATTCGTTTGGCCAGCATCCGCCCAGCGACTGCAACACGCCGAGGTTCTGCATCCAGCGCCGCCGGTTCCTTACCCCCACAAGCGGTGTGCAGTTCCGCCGCCAGGGCATTGCGGCGAAAGTCGGTGGGATAGGCGTTGCCTGACTGGCGCAGCTTGTGGAGCTTTTGCCGACGCAGAGCGATCAGCTTGTTATCGTCGAGGGTTTCTTCGCGAGAGTCCATGGATGTACTCGTTGGCGCTTTAAATGATCAAGATCCGGTGAACGGTTACAGCCCACTCTTCAAGCTGGCCTCGATGAAGTCGTCCAAGTCACCGTCCAGCACCGCCTGAGTGTTGCCGGTTTCGACGCCGGTGCGCAAATCCTTGATGCGCGACTGATCCAGCACATAGGAGCGAATCTGGCTGCCCCAACCGATATCGGATTTACTGTCCTCGACCGCCTGGGATTGGGCGTTGCGCTTCTGTATTTCCAGTTCGTAGAGTTTGGCCTTGAGCTGCTTCATGGCCGTGGCGCGGTTCTTGTGCTGAGAGCGGTCATTCTGGCACTGCACGACGGTATTGGTCGGCAGGTGAGTGATGCGAATCGCCGATTCGGTGCGGTTGACGTGTTGGCCGCCGGCCCCGGAGGCGCGGTAAACATCGACGCGCAAGTCAGCGGGATTGATTTCGACCTCAATGCGGTCGTCGATTTCTGGAGAAACAAACACGGCGGCAAAGGAAGTATGGCGGCGGTTGCCAGAATCGAAAGGGGATTTGCGCACCAGGCGATGCACACCGGTTTCGGTGCGCAACCAGCCAAAGGCGTAAGCCCCCTCGAAGCGGATGCTGGCGCTCTTGATGCCGGCCACTTCACCGGGCGAGGCTTCCAGCAGTTCGGTAGCGAAGCCGCGCCGCTCTCCCCAGCGTAGATACATGCGCAGGAGCATCTCGGCCCAGTCCTGGGCTTCGGTGCCGCCGGAACCGGACTGAATATCGAGGAAGGCGTTGCTGGCGTCGAGTTCGCCGGAGAACATGCGCTGGAATTCGAGATCAGCGACGATTCGTTCCTGTTTTTCGATATCCCGGACCACTTCGGCGACCGCTGCGTCATCGCCTTCCTCGCCGGCCAAGGTGAGTAGTTCAGCAGCTTCGTTCAGGCCCCGGCTCAGGCTTTCCAGCCGGTCAACCACCGCTTCCAGTTCTGCCCGTTCCTTACCGAGTGCCTGCGCCCGTTCCGGGTCGTTCCAGAGTTTGGGTTCCTGTAATTCCCGGTTGACTTCGATCAGCCGCTCGCGCCGGGTGTCAAAGTCAAAGATACCCCCTCAGGGACGCGCAGCGTTCCTGGAGGTCTTGAATCTGGTAGAAATAGGGGTTGAGTTCCTGCACGATGCAGCTCCGTCGTCACACTGAGGGGGGATGAATTGTAGCCTTAACAGCCGTTCCCGTCATCGCTGCTAAAAAAATCACTTGGGTTAGAATCATGGTGAGCGGCTATCCATCGATCTGGAGACACAATGAACACCGAAACTCTGAAAGAAGCTATCCGGCAGGAATTGCCGCATTTTTTGCGGACTGACCCGGAACTGCGCGCCTATATTTTGGAATTGACTCGTCGGGAATATGCACCGCGTGAGGAAACCCAGGATCGTTTCTATGACATCCTGGCCGAGTTGCGCCGTGACCGGGAGGAGCAAACGCGCAAGTGGGAGGAGCAGAACCGCAAGTGGGAGGCAAATCAGGAAGAACTGCGACGGCTTCATGAAGAAGCCATGGCCCAAGCGCTTAAACATGATCGGAGCATTGGAGCGCTGGGGTCACGCTGGGGCCTGCAATCAGAGAAGGCGTTCCGCGATGCGCTGGCCGGGATTTTGGAGGAAAACTTTGCGGTGCAGGTGGTCAACGTTAATGACTACGATGATGAAGGCGTGGTATTTGGCCGGCCGGATCAGGTGGAGCTGGATGTGATCATTAAAAATGGACTGTTGCTGATTTGCGAGCTGAAGTCGTCGATCGACAAGGCGGGTATGTATATTTTCGAGCGGAAGGCGCGGTTTTATGAGAAGCGGCATGGACGACAGGCGAACCGGTTGATCGTGATTTCTCCGATGATCGATGCCCGAGCGCGGAAGGTCGCCGAACGATTGGGAATTGAGATGTATGGCGATTCGCTCGATGTCGAGACCCTGTAAGTCCACCTAATTCCACGAGGCAACAACCCCGCGCTTTCCCTACGGTTTGGATGCTTAAGGCGATTTCCTGAAATGAAATTCCCCCCTTTTTCAAAGTGGGGAGATCACGCCCTGCTGGGTATAGCCTTTACCGGAAATCGCCTAAGATCCCTTCGGCTCCGCTCAAGGCACGGTTTAGTCAAGTATCGTTATTGTCTTTCCCGATAATCGAAGAGACCCGATCATTGAAGAGAACTGTCAGTATAGCGATCTTCCCCCGGTTTCTCGGAGGGCGGGGGTTGGCTTTACCACGCCTTGGGCTGAAATTTCGCGTCGTTGAGAATCACCAGGCTCTCGCCGGATTGGGCCAGCACGAACAACCCTTTTCGGTAAGCATAACGAGCGACGTCTTTGGGGATCACCATCGCCGCAACCGCCCCCAGCGCTCGGACATCGGCATAGCGCGGCATCAAGCGCTTGAATTTGCTTAACCGTTCGAGGTGGTCGTCGACATCGGCCAGGGCCAGTTTGCTTTTTACTTCGACCAGTATGGCTTCGGTGCTATTGACCACCAGCAGGTCGATTTGCATACCTTCTTCGCCTCGATCGACTTCGACGTCAGGATAGACTTCATGCACTTCGAGGCCCCGCGCCCGGAAGAGTTGCACCACGGCGGGCCGCACAAATCCTTCGACAAATTCTCCCAGGCGGTTGCCCAACTCGCCAATGGCGGCGGTCACGGCTTTGATCTTCCGGTCGGTCTCCTGCGATTGCGCCTTCAAAAATCGCTCGGTTTCCTGCGATTGTTCCCGTAATAATCGGGCGGTCTCCTGTGATTGTTCTTTCAAAAACCGTTCGGTTTCCTGAAACTTGCGGTCAGTTTCCTGAAACTTGTGGTCAGTTTCCTGAAACTTGCGGTCGGTCTCCTGAAACCGCCGATCCGCTTCGACCCGGCTTTCCTGAAACTTGCGGTCGGTTTCTCGAAATAAGGCCCAGACTTCTTCATAGGTCGTTGCCATGATGATTCACTCCACTATCGACTTTAAAAGTATACGCCCGAGCGTACCGCAATAAAAAATCACCCCGGTGACCTTCACCCAAATCAAAAAAAAACGCCCCCCGGTTTCCCGGAGGGCGGCTTTTCTGATGATCCCCCCCTCCCTAGAGAGAGGGGGTAGCGCGTAACGCTAGGGTGGTTAGAGCAGAGGCCGGTTCAGTTGGATCGCCAATAAAGACGGCAACTCAATCGATGCGGCCACACGCTACATTAAGGCACGAGGCAGCTTATTGCGATCCCATACGGACTGGGGTTACCGGGCGGTGATGCTCCAGTCGTTGTCAGCGCCGCTGCCAAAATGGGCAACGTGAAGTTGGCGACTGTCGTGGCTTCGCTGCCGGTCACCTTCGCCGTCGCCAATAGATCCACCGTAACCCAGTTCGAGAACTGCGCCGCGTAAACCACATTGAACTGGGCAAATCCGCTGGAGTCGGTAGTCACCGGGTTAGCGTCTATCGTCGCTACATTGCCCGGGTCCAAACGGCCATTGCCATTCGTATCCTCACCTGGATCAAGGATACCATTGCGATTGATATCCTCATTCGCGCAGGGTCCAAAAGGAGGCAAGTATGTTGCGAGATTATTTTGGACGGCTGTTCCAATGACTTGCACCCATTTCTTGGGTTCAAAATCATTTGGAGAGAGTAGGTATTTACCCTTGTAATACTCAGTGGGCAAGATACTCAGGGTAATCGTGGCGTTCTGCACTGGACCACCCGCCGCATCCGTCACCAACACCGTGTACTTTTTCTTGTACAACGGTGGCGCTGAATTGTCGATCAGGTTATCGGTGCCGAGCTTGATGAACAATTCCTGCTTGGCGGCCGTCAGACTGACCGAGCAAAACGCATAGGGTCCTGGACCAGCCGGTTGCCCAGGCACCCCTGATCCTGGAGCGACCAATTGTTGTCCCGGACACCGGATCAACGGCACCCCGGCTGACGCATCAACCCGAACGCCATTTTGCGCCCCTGGCGTTTGCCCAGCGGTGTAGGTAGTTTGCGCCTGACCGTTGGCGTCGGTCACTGCGGTACTCGGCGCGATGTTGCCACCACTCACATCGGTCAGCGAGAAGATGATCGTCCGATTCGCCACCGGGTTATCGTTGTCATCCTTGACAGTCGCCGTGATCTTGCTCTGCTGGTCGCTTCTGCCGGCTGGATTGGTGCCAATCACGGTGGGCGCCGCCTGCAACGTCATCTGCTTCGGATCTGTCGACACGAACAGAACTGTGAACTGGGCACTCGGTCCATTCGCGGCGGTCGTCGCCGTAATCAATGATGACCCCGCGTTATTGGCCTGAATCTGGATCGTAGCCTCACCACTGGCGTTCGTCGTCGCCGGGTTGGGGCCACTCAGAACACCTCGCGTTGCCGAAAAAGTGACCGGCTGGCCGATGACCGGAGTGGCCGGATTGCCCGTGAGCCACCGCACCCGCAAAGTCTGAAGCGTATTCAACGGGACACTCCACACCCCATTCACTAGCGTTGCTGGCGCCGGCAACGGTGTGACGAATATAAAATTGTCCGGCGATACGGTAATCGTCAGATTGCCGGTCGCCCCTGCTCCAGTGGCCGTCACTACAATACACGGGGTTCCGGGTGGATTCGGCGGACACAACTGAGTGCTGTTTGGCGCAACCTGCGTCTGCGCCTGCCCACCGCTATCCGTCGTCAGAATAGTGGGGGTCGCCAAACCGGCTGGAAGGGTCGCCACCGTCAGTTGTTGATTACCAATCGGTTGCCCGGCTGAATCGACCAGAGTCAGCGTTAACGGGATTGCTGGCCCACCGAGAACTGCGGTGGTGGGTCCGGCAATCGTCAGTTTGTTACCCGCCACCTCGATATCAATCGCGTTTGAGTTGACCCCACCGCCGGTTGCAACCACCGTAATCGTGCGGCTGCTGGTATCGCCACCCGTATTGAGCAGCACTGTCGCCGTGCCGGTGTCGTCGGTCGTCCCTCTGACCACCTGGAGGGTAGCGTTGACGCCATTAGTCACCGCAAAAGTGACCGGTACATCCTTCATCAAATTGCTGTTTGAATCCTTGACGAGCGCCGTCAATGTAATGGGCTTTTTACCAGAGGACTCCAAAGTCAGGCTCTCGCTGATCAACTGAACGCTTTGCACCAGCGCACCGCCTCCGCCCCCGCTCCCCACCGTCAAGGCATAAGCCTTGAGGGCAAACGCGCCGTTGGCATCGGTCACCCGGACAATGAAGTTGTAATTGCCCACATCCGTAGAAGTCGGCGTACCCGACAGCGCGCCGGTGCTGGCGTTGAGCGTCAGACTGGCAGGCAGGGTACTCGGCGCTTCAATAGTCCACGAGTAGGGCAAGGTTCCACCCGTCGCCGTGAGAAGCGCTGTATAGAACGTACCCGGCGTCGCGTTCGGCAATGGCGACTCGGTCGCAATCGTTGGGGCCTGAGCGGTATTCACCGTGATGGTGAACGTGCTTTGTCCCTTGACGCCCTTGCTGTCGGTCGCCCCGACGGTGAAGACGAAAACCCCGCCAGCGAGTGGCGTCCCCGACAGGGCGCCAGTCACCGAGTTCAGAATGAGGCCCGTCGGCGGACTACCCGCCAAAACCTGGAAGATGTAGGGCGGGGTCCCGCCTGCCGCGACCACTACGCTGCTGTAATTCGCCCCCACCGTCGTGGCGGTGGGTCCCTGCAAGGTCAGTGTCAACGGCGAAGCGCTAGCGATGGTGATCGTGAAGTTGCCCGTTCCGGTGGCGCCATTGCTATCCCTGGCCTGCACTGAGAAGGCGAAGGTTCCGACCTCGGTCGGCACCCCCGCCAGCGTACCATCGGCATCCAAGGTGAGGCCCGTTGGCAGTTTGCCCGCCAGCAGCGAGAAGCTGTAGGGAGCGGTCCCGCCGGTCGCGCCCAGCACCGCGCTATAGGGTACGTTCAGCGCCCCTGCGGGTGGCCCGTTCAACGAAACCTCCAACGCCTCCTGTTCGCCCACGGTAATAGTGAACGCGCCAAAGCCGGTCAGGCCGTTCTTATCGGTCGCCTGCACCGAGAAGCTGAAGGTGCCGCTGGAGCTCGGCCTTCCGGAAATCGTTCCATTACCGCTCAGGCTGACGCCAGGCGGCAAACGACCCGCCAGCAACGACCAGGCATACGGCGGAGTCCCACCCTCGGCCAGCAACACCGCGCTGTACGGCTGGCCAAGCGGCGCTTCAGTTGGACCATTCAGGCTGACCTGCAATTGACCCGGCGCCGGCACGTTCACCTGCATGGTATAGCTGGCCGTGCCACCTGCTGCGGTCTGGAACGGGAAGGTGTACGCACCGGGCATGTTCAACTGCACCGTGACCCGCAATTGGCCCTGACTGTCGGTCTTGCCAAAGACGCCTTCGGCTGGGTTGAAGGTCAGTGTGTAGGTTCCCGCCGCTTCCACCGCACCCAGCGCGATCAGCACGTCCGGCATCGGCGACCCTTCGTCATCGGTCAAACGCAGGGTCAATTCGCAAAGCGCCGATCCCGCGCTAAACTGGAATTCACAGTTAAACAGACCATCCATCTTGCCCGCGCCTGGCGACTTGATCGTCACCTTGGCCGGAGTCGCGACATAATCGGACGTGAAATCCAACTCGATCGGCAGGCCGCCCGGAATCTGGCCACTACTGGCGATCTGCACCATGGCGCAGCCATTCGCGCCAGTCAACACGTTGCCCTGATTACCTTCCACACCGTTAACGGTGACCTTTGCTGGCCCCTTTGAACCGATGTTGTAGCGAATTTCAGTGGCTGGCAGCGGGGTGAAATTCACATCCCGCAGACACATCTGCACATCAGTGCCCCGGTTCGGCCCAAGGGTCGTCGCCGATACGGTCAACGTCCGATCCGTACCGTTGGTGACTCCCAAATAAACCGATTTGCAATTTGCGCCGCTGACGTCACAAGTATTCAGCGTTCCGCAAACACTCATATCCGCCGTGCAGGCCACCAATACGGCTGTCTGGCCAACGCGCTCCACGGGATAAGTCAGAATCGTACTGGCCACGCCTTGCAGATTAGTGAACGAGGGCGACAGAATCGCCGCGTTCTGGGCAAAGCCGACCATATAGGGAACGCTGCTGGTGTTCGCGGGGAACGGCGAGCGACTGGTGGATTGAACCGCGAGCGAGGTCGCGCTCAGCACACTTTCGATGATCCGCAAATCGGGCACGGGCTTGCCCAGCACCAGACGATGAAAGGGAGCCACTCCCTTAGTGACGAAATCACCACCCGCCGCATTGAACCGGAATTGTCCATCGACCGGGTCGCCATTACTGCCGGCGATGAAAAATGAACCGGGAGTGCTTGGGTAACCGGTGATCGGGCCGTCGATCAGATAAAAGTTGATTTGCGTATTCGGATTGGTCGGGTTGCCATTAGAGTCATTGACCACGGCGCTGATGACCCGACTGTAGGAGCCATCCTGAATGGGCGTTTCCGCGCCGCCAAACCGTGATTGGCCCGCGATAACAGCGTTCACGTAGGCGCCGGTAAAGGTAATCGCCGCCGCCGGCCGCTTCTCATCAACGACAGTGATTTTCAAGCTGGCGCTAACGGTCTGTCCCGTACCAGGATCTTGCGCCGAGGCAGTGATCACGGCTTCGCCGGGCGTGGTGGACGCATGAAAAAACGCAGTCGCCAAGCCACTGGTGCTTTCCAGCGGCAAGCTGCGAAAACCCTGAGTAAAGTCATCTGGCTTGAACAATGCGCCTACCGCCAGAGTCGGCGCCAAATCCAACTGAATGTTGGTCGGGAACAGCCGTCCGTCCTGCCGCACCACCGCTGTAATCGTGCTGGTATAGGGCAGCGATGGATTCGGCCCCAGGCCGGCCAGATTGACTGGCACACTCGTTCTGTCAGCACTGATTTCAACAGTAATCAAGGGCCGACCGGTAAAGCCGCCACTGCCGCCACCCGGACTCGAAAACCAGTTGGCCAGCGCCTCATGACTCCCTAAGCCGACCATTAACAACAGGGTCAGCACCCATAATTCTGTCAGCCCTTTCAACCTGCCTAGCAAAGATCGCATGGCTTTCACTCCCCGCGATGCAACGTTTATCTCAACAACCTTAACGATCCGCGCTGGTCCCTTCTCTCAGGATTTGCGGTGTCACGAAAATCAGCAGTTCGCGCTTGACCGTGCTATTCGTGTTGCTTTGGAAAAGATAGCCCAACAGGGGAATATCACCCAGCAACGGCACTTTATCAGTTCCCGTTCGTTTGTTTTGCTCAACCACGCCGCCTAACACCACGGTCTCGCCGTTATTCACCAGCACTTGAGTTTCCACGCCACGCTTATCGATGGAGGGCACTGACCCACCCGTCGCCTGTGGAACATTCACACCGACGTCATCCTTGGTGACTTTCAGATCCATCCGCACCCGATCATCCGGGGTAATTTGTGGGGTGACCTCCAGCTTAAGCACCGCATCCTTAAACAAGGTAGTCACCTTACCGTTATCATCCACCTCTGAATACGGAATTTGCCGGCCCTGTTCGATAGTGGCTTTCTTCAGATCGGCCGTGACCACCCGGGGATTAGACAAAACCTCACCCTTACCTTCTTTTTGCAGAGCTGAAAGTTCCAGATCCACCAGATAGTCTGCACCCAGAATCGCTAAAGCCACCCGTGCCGGAGTTCCACCGAGAGCGCCAGTCGCCGGAAACTGTACGCCCAACCGCTGGCCAAGTTCTGGCACTGCGACCGGAAACGGCTGGCCAGTACCCCTGAGATTGCCAATCGCACTGTTCACCATTTGATCAGCCCCATTGAGGCCGCCAGTCAACATGTTGACCCGGCCATCGCCGGTCTGGCTCACGCCGGACACTCCAAACCGCACTCCAATGTCACGGGCGAAATCATCACTGGCGATGACCACCCGCGAGTCAATCATCACCTGCTTGGCCGGGTTATCCAGTTGCGTAATCAACTCACGAATTTCCGCCAACTTGTCAGGAATATCCTTGATGATCAATGTGTTGGTCTGCTCGTAAGGCTCAACTGTTCCGCGCGGCGACAAAATGCTCTGTTGCTGGTCTTTCTCCCCGCCACCTTTTTTCTTCAGCAATTCCGCCAGATCTTTCGCCTTGGCGTAATTGACTTGAATAATCTCCGTCCGCAATGGCACCAATTCATCCACGGTCTTGCGCGATTCCAGATCCAGTTTCTCGCGAGCCGCGATTTCCTCCGTTGGCGCAATAAAAACCACATTCCCGTTCTGGCGCATCGACAGACCCTTGGTGCGCATAATGATATCCAGCGCCTGATCCCACGGTACATTTTGCAAGCGCAGCGTCAAATTACCCTTCACCGTATCGCTCACCACGATATTCAGCCCGGTGAAATCCGCCAGGATTTGCAGGATCGCCCGCACCTCAATGTCCTGGAAGTTCAGCGACAGCAAATCGCCTTTATACTTTTTCTTCGATGGATCGAATTGCGCCTCCTTCTCTTCTTCTTCTGGCGTCTTCTGCGGTGGACGCACCTCGATCACATATAAATCATTCGCCTGATAGGCCAAATATTCAAACGGCGGAATCGGCTGAATATTCAACCGCGCATTATTTGCCTGATTCAGCGCCTCGATCGTGGTCACCGGCGTCGCAAAATCAGTCACATCCAGGCGCCGTTGCTGGCCACGCGGCAGCGTCGCCGCCTGAAAATCCGCAATCACCCGGTTCCCTTCTTGTCGCACGTCCGCAACAATATTCGGGCTCGACAGCTTAATGGTGATGATTCCCTGCCCGGCTGGCCCGCGCTTGAAGCTGACATCGCTGACATTGCGCGGCGTCAGCGGCACGGGCGCTTCGCTGCGTTTCGGCGCTGACGCCGCTACTGACCCGGCGGGAGTCGGCGCTGGGGTTTTCTTTACTGCGGTCCCGGCCCCTTCCAACGTCAACACCACTGCGTCGCCCTGCACCTGCACTTGATAAGGCACCAACCGCGCCAGATTCAGCGATGCCCGGGTCCGATCCGCCCCTTCCAGAACACTGATCTTCTCCGCCACACCGACATTAATCGTCTGCTGCCGCGTCGCCAGACCATTCCGCGTATCCAGGAAATCCAGCACAATCCGCGCCGGTTCATTGATCGTAAAACTGCTCGGTGGCCCCTCCGGCCGCTCCGATAACCGAAAACGCAACTGCAACCGATTACCTGCCAATGGACTGATATCCACCGCTTGCAACACCGGTTGTCGCCGGCCCTCTGCCGCAAACGCAGCCGTCCAACCGGTCGCCAGCAACACCATGGCACAGACCCAACCATACGCCGCCCACCGCAGCAGACTCCCTCCGTCTGACCGCCGACCGCGTTGGCCTTCACTGATGGCACTGTTCGTCATGACACTTCCCCCTCGATTACTGAGTCAGCGACAAGAACGCTTCCCGTTCCTGCCAGCGCCCGGGTCCATCCGCCACGATCTCTTTCAAATCGACCCGCTGCTCACTGATGCCGACGATTTTGCCGTGATTGGAACCCAAGTAGTTATTTTTCTGCACCCGGTGCACCACCCCGTCCGGGGCCAGAATCAGCGCCCACAAATCGCCAGCGCCGCTCACCCGCATCGTCCCCATCATCTTCAGCGAACCCAATGAATATTTTTCCAACTCTTCACGCACTCGGTTCGGGTCCGGCCGTACCCCCTTATAACCACTGCCCGGCGTCATCGCTACATCCTGAGTTACCGCCAGTTCCTCCTCCTGAGCAAACGGCGAGACTACGAACGGGTCCTTCAATCCCTGTGCAGTGTAGGCGAACGGCTCGTAGGGCGGGGACTCCGGTGGCGGATCAGGCTTTTTGATGGGCGTCGTGCGCTTAGTAGTCTCCACAAAGTTACGCAGATCACTCATATCCCGCTCGGCGCACCCTGCCAATAAATGCAAAATGAGCGCCAAGACAACAGCTTTTACCCCCCAACTTTCTCCCGCCCGCAAGCGAGGGAACCCAAAATGGCGTGTGTTCATTTTTTAGCCGCTCCCTTGCCGTCCTTGTTCTGCGCCGGCGCACGTCCTTCGTCCATATAACGGTAGGTCTGTAAGGTCGCCTGGATATCCACCAACTCGGTCTTCCCCTTGGCGCCAGCAGCAGCTCCCTTGGCTCCGCCCTTACCGCTCAGCGCTGTCAGCGTCACATTCTCCAACGTCACGATTCGCGATAGCGCCGCCACCCCGCTGACAAATGCGCCGAATTGATGATAGGTCGCTTTGGCCTTGACAGTGATAGGTTTGGCCGCATAAAAATCCCGAGGTTGTTCGGCCTCGGGCTTGAACAGTTCGAAATCCAGGCCATTTTTCTTGCCAGTATTCGATACATCTTCCAGCAGGTCTGGCATCTCGGTGCCCGTCGGCAACTGCCGCAGCATCACGGCCAGATCAGCCTCCATCTGCGCCAGTTGCGCCCGAAACGCCTCAAGATTGGCGGTCACCCTTTGCTTCTCGACAAATTCCTGGCGCAACTTCTGCTCTTCGTTGGTCACCGTTTCCAACTGTATGAGCTGGTCGCTGGTGAAAAAATAATACCCACCACCTATCACCACCGCCATCACCACGATCGCCAATGCCAGCCTGCCGGCCAGTGGCCAATCACCGGCTTCCTGCAGATTGATATCGCTCAGGTTGATTTCAGACAGATTCATGTTTTCCCTCCTGTCATCTCCTGATCTGCCTCCAGTTTAAGCGGAATGGTCAGCTCAAACACCCGCGCCTGCACGTTGTTCACATCATTGGTCTGGATGATCTGCAACACCGGCTCGCCAAACAGGTTCGACGTTTTGATATCGCGCATGAATTCGGAAATGATCAAATCGGAGCGAGCGGTGCCGTTCAGCTTTACCTGATTACCCGCTACATTGAAGGCCGTCAGGAAAATATCTTCGGGAATCAATCGGACCAAATCATCCAGCATCCGCACCTTGCCAGGACGGCTCGCCTGCAACTTCTGAATTACATTAATGCGCTCAATCAGCCGGCTCCGGGTCTTTTGCAGTTCTGCTAGCTCCTCGGAAGCCTTTTTCAATCGAGCGATTTCGCCGCGCAAATACTCGTTGCGCTGCTGCTGAAACTCAATGCGGCTGGCGATCTCGGTATGCGCCAGATACACAATCCCCAACGCCAGCAGCGCAGCGGCCACCAGCAAGCCGACCAGATCCCGTTGGCGCTGGACACGGCGCACGTCGCGCCAAGGCAACAAATTAATGCGCGTCATCCGTCAAAGCTCCTCAGGGCCAACCCGCCAGCAACCGCCAGCAACGGCGCATCGCGCAACAGGGCGCTGCTATTCACTCGCGAAGCGCTACCCATATTCTTGAAAGGATTCGCTACCATGGTCGCAACCCCCAACACGTCCGCCACTACTCGATCCAGCCCCGGAAGCATGGCGCCGCCGCCGACCAAAACCAGGTTGTCTACAGTATAGCGGCCTGAAACGAAATGATCGGAGGAATAGAAAAACTGTAGCGCATGACCGATCTGCTCAGCCAGCATTTGCTTGAAAGGATACAAAAGCGTTTCATCGTACCCTTCATTTACTTGGCCAGTGCGCTTGGCGCGTTCGGCCTGGTCCCGCGACAAGCCATAAGTCTCGGCAATCCGCAACGTGAGCTGATCACAACCAAAACCCTGCTCACGGCTATAAATGATCCGGTCTCCTTGCAGAATATACAAATTAGCGATGGAAGCACCGATGTCAACCAGAGCCGTTAAGCTGTCGCGCGCCTTGCTCAGGTTCAGTCCAGTGCTCTCGCTGCTGCCCCGGGACAGGCTATCCATCACGAGACGGAACATATTTTCCAGTGCATAGGCTTCCACATCCACTACCGCCGGGACCAACCCCGCTTCCTTGAGCGCTGCTTCCCGAGTATCCACATTCTCCTTACGGGTAGCGACCAGCAAAATATCCTGTTGCTCACTGCTCGCCTGAGAAGGCCCCTTCACCTCGAAATCCAGATAGATTTCCTCGACGGGATAGGGAATATATTGCGCCGCCTCAATCGAGATATTGGCTTCGATGTCGCTTTCTTTGAATTCGATCGGCATGGGCACCATGCGATTGATGACGCTGGAAGTAGGCACCGCTACGGCGGCGCGGCGCGTTCGGACGCCAGCGTTACGACAAGCCCGTTTGATCACCTCACCGATCACATCCGGATCAACAGGGTTGCGATCCTCCAACATCCCCTCGCCTAGCGGCTCGACCGCATAGGCCTCCACCCGGAACCGTGACCCGGAACGGCTCAGTTCGACCACCTTGACCGCCGAGGGACTGATATCAATACCCAACATGGGTTCTTTACGCTTGAACAAAGCCAAGATACGCTCCCTCCCATCCATCAGATATGGACAAATCAAACTTGGATAGTGATACACCTATGACTATAACAAACCGCCCGGCTTCCCACATCGGGAATTTTTCACGGTTGGTTCATTCCTCTACCCTGCCCCTGGAGTTCGCCCATGGCTCATCGTGAGCCCCCCCGACTCAGAATCCTGCTGGCTCAGGAATGCGCCCGGTTGATGGCTGAAGAAGGCCTCGCCGATTTTCGTACTGCCAAGCGCAAGGCGGCGCTGCGACTGGCCGTCACTGACAAGGGCTTGTTGCCAGACAACCGAGAAATCGAACAGGCTTTGCTGAATTACCAGCGGCTGTTTCAAGCCGATCACCAACCGCAGCGCCTGCAGAAACTGCGAGAAGCCGCCCTGAACGCAATGCACTTCCTGGCACACTTCCGGCCAAAGCTGGTCGGGGCCGTCCTGAGCGGGACGGCGGGCTCGAACACCCCCATCCAGTTGCATCTGTTCGCTGATACGCCCAAAGAAGTTGCGCTGTTTCTGATGGAGCAGCATGTCCCTTTTGAAACGGGCGAACGCCGATTGAGGCTGGGCAACGGCGATCAGGTCTGCCTGCCAGTTTTTCGGTTCAGCGCTGGCGATCACGACTTCGATCTCACTGTCTTTACCTCGCTGGCTGAACGGGAGGCGCCGCGCAGCCCCATCGACGGCCGACCCATGCGCCGGGCCGGACCGATGGAAATCCAGGTGTTGCTGGCTGAACACCAGCACTGAACACGAGGCTCACGCACATGCAGCGAATGGGACAAGCTACTGAGGATGAGTCTCGATAAAATGTCTGAGGACCAACTTCAATTGCAGGACCTTTTGATCATGACCACGTCGGCGCGCCTCCTCAATGTCCTCAAGAATGATACGCTTGATCATTGGAACGCCTTGATCCGTATGAACCAGATAGCTGCCCATCTCTAGGGCGGCAATCTCTGGCAAGTGTTCGTGCTCAGCAATAGCTTCGATTTCTTCCTCGGTCAGGTCGCTCAACTCCACGCAATCTTGGTATGACAACATGATGTTCCCTCCTGAGTCGCTTGTGAACCATCTATCGATTTTGCTAAAAGCGCACCAACCGCTACGGACGGTTCGCTTTCGCTGGACTTACCTTGTCAAGGTTAAACCTGGCAACCCGTCCAGACAAGCGCAATTCGTGGGACTTTCGCCGAAAATTTGGCATATGGAGATTTTCCTTGATAATAATCATGGTTTTTCCTTACTTACGATTTAGGCGAGTGTTGTGCTATCTTCAAGAAAGTTAATGGCTGTTTTTGGCCAAAAAACGTATTAAAAATCATTTAGTTTCAATATTGAGCGCGAGTGATAAATTTTGTTTAACTCGGGTGAGCCGCGAAGATCACGAAGAATTAGTAGCCACCACAGGATCGAGGGCCGGTCTACCACCGTCTGGCCAAAGCGCATAGGGCGCGTGCTCCAAATAACAAGAAGCACACTCGATAACCCCATAATTCATAGTCTTCTGATCTTCGCGGCTTGCCCCTTCTTTCTCACCATGGATTACCCTTCCCAAGCACGGTATTATGGTGACCCCGTTCATCACCATTGTACCTCTCTGTTCCGACATGACCGCCGATCTCTTTTCCTCGTCCAGCAGCGATCCCCACTCGCCTTGTGTCGGGGTTTGTGTGATCAACCCACAGACCCAACTGTGCGAGGGTTGCTTCCGCACCTTGGATGAGATCGCCGGCTGGTGGGACTATGCTCCCGAACAAAAACACGCTGTATTAGTCAAGCTTGATGACCGGTTAGCGCGTGTTATGGACGGCGCCTTCTTTGATTAAGAGGCGGTAAAAAACAGATGTCGCTTTCTACACCTGCTTCCCGCCGATTACTGCACCAACGAAACATCCAATGTTGGGGCTACCAACGCGATGACGGCTTATGGGAAATCGAAGGCCGGATGACCGACATCAAGACCTATGCGTTTCCCAATGAGGATCGCGGCGGCGTTATTCAGGCAGGAGAGCCATTACATGATATGTGGGTCCGGCTGACGGTCGACAATGAGTTTTTGATTCATCAGAGTGAGGCATGCATTAATGGCTCACCGTTTGGGCTCTGTCCAGCGATCGCCGAACGCTACCGGCAATTGATCGGAGTGCGCATTGGGCCGGGATGGTCGCTCAAGCTTCGGGAGCTGTTCAGCGGCGTCAACGGTTGCACCCACATGACCGAGTTATTGGGACCGGTCGCCACCACGGTTTTCCAGACCGTCTACGGCCAGCATTATGACGAAGAAGACGCGAAACCGGCTGATGAACGGACGCCGCCACCGGTCTTAAACACCTGCCACGCCTTGAACAGCGACAGCTCTGTAGTGAAACGACGCTGGCCACAGGCCTACACCGGGCGGGCGGCGGATTCGCATCAGCAGCATGTGTTAGACGATTGCCTAACCTGACTGTCTGCCTCAGACTTCTTCGGGTTTCGGATCGCGCGCCAACAGAATTTCCACTGCTTGGCGCGGGTTCTGGCCATGATGTAACACCTGATTAACCTGTTCGGTAATCGGCATTTCTACGTCATGCCGGTGGGCCAACCGCAACGCCTCCCGCACTGTCGCCGCGCCTTCCACCACTTGGCCGATGGCTACAAGCGCAGCTTCCACTGTCTCGCCCCGGCCCATCGCCAGCCCAAATCGGCGGTTGCGCGATTGGTCATCTGTGCATGTCAACACTAGATCACCGATGCCGGCTAAGCCCATGAACGTTTCCCGCCGACCGCCGGCCGCCAACCCCAAGCGGGTCATTTCCGCTAATCCACGAGTGATCAATGCCGCGCGAGCGTTTGCGCCGAACCCCAGTCCATCTGCAATACCAGCAGCAATGGCTAGCACATTCTTAATCGCCCCGCCCAACTCGACGCCGATGACATCCGGGCTGGTGTAGGCGCGCAGATTCGAGCCATGTAGCAAGGCAGCGACCCAGCGGGCATAGCCCACATCGCAGGCGGCGACCGTCACAGCGGTCGGCAACCCTCGGGCTACTTCACCCGCAAAACTGGGACCGGACACAACCGCAACCGACCAAGCCTCGCCCAACACTTCATCGGTCACTTCATGCAAGAATCGGCCGCTGCCCGGTTCCAAACCTTTGGTCGCCCAGACCAAACCGACAGTGACCGGCAAGATGCAGCGCAACCGCTCCAGTGTCGCCCGGTAAGCATGGCTGGGTACCGCCGCCAAAACCAGATCAACGCCTAAAACCGCCGCCGCGAGATCAGTACCCGCAGTGAGCGTCGCCGGAAAGGGGATGCCCGGTAAATAGCGTCGGTTCTCCCGTTCCCGGCACAGTGGCGCGACCTCTTCCAAGTCATGGCCCCACAGGCGCACCGTATGGCCGTTACGCGCCAGTAACAACGCCAGCGCAGTTCCCCACGAACCTACGCCTAGTACAGTCACTGTTGCAGGATTCATCATCAGGCTTTTCTATGAAAGATTCCAGCCTAATCAAGGCGTTCCATGACAGAGTCTTGGGTAATCAAGGTCTTCAGTGCGGCGTCGTGGCCACTGCCTGCGCCTGCTGTTGCAACCGCTGGAGATAAAGGCCATCAAAATTAATAGGATTTAGCAACAAGGCCGGGAACCCACCCTTGCCGATCATTGAGGCGATGGCTTCACGGGCGAAGGGAAACAGGAGGTTCGGACAAAAAGCGTGAAGCATGTGCCCGGTCTGCTGTTCATCAAACCCCCGCAAGGTAAACAAACCGGCCTGCTGGACCTCAACCAGGTAGGCGGTTCGCTCGCCCAGTTTAGCGGTTACGGTCAATGTCAGCACGACTTCAAACAAATCCTCAGTCAATGGGGTCGCGCCGGTTTCCAGGCGCACCTCCGTCTGCGGCTGCCACTGATCGGTGAAAATCATGGGGGAATTGGGCGTCTCCAGCGACACGTCCTTCAGGTAAACTTTTTGGATTTCGAAATGCTGCTGGGGAGCCTGCGGTTGTTCGCTCATGCGGATTGCCTTAGTGAGGTTCAGGGTTTAATAATGGATCCAGTGCGCCGCGTTGTTCCAACGCGAATAAATCATCGCAACCGCCAATATGCCGGTCGCCAATAAAAATCTGCGGTACGGTGTTACGGCCAGTGCGTTCCACGATCTCCTGCCATGAATGTGGATCACGTTCAACATCCCGCACGGTATAGCTCGCGCCCTTGCTATCCAACAACGCCCGCGCCCGGCGGCAATAAGGACAATACGCCGCTGAGTAAATAACAATGTTCAGCATGGTCGCTATTCGAGCTTTTCAAGGTTTCTTGTTGCGGCTGACGGGCAGGTTCGCATCCAGCCAAGCGGGCAGACCGCCGCTCAGACTATACACGTTAGCGATGTTGTTTTTTTTGAGCAGGGCGCAAGCTGACTGTGCGGTTGAGCCCGCGCCACAATAAACGATAATCGGTTTATCGCCTGCCTTGGCTAACTCGCTCAGCCGTTCCTTCAGCGTGGCGAGCGGGAGATTTCGGGCTTGCGGGATATGACCGATCTTGTAGTCGCCGGCGTCGCGGATATCCACCATCCAAGCGTCCTGGTCGTTCATCAAACGCAGGGCTTCAGTGGCGTTGACGGTGTTGATCCCACGCATCCGACGCAAAACCTCACTGCCCACCAGCATCCCCACGATGGCGAACAACGCTAGAAACAACAGGACGTTCTGTTGGGCAAATTCAGTGAAATCGCTCATAGCTCGACGTTCTCAGTGGATCACACAACGGGCCTGGTCGCCGGCGCTCTTCACGCCTAGCTTCCACAACATCAGCTCTGCCGGACAGAACTGAGTGAAGCCGCTTTGCACCAGGTTTAATCCAACGAAGACAGTGAACCATAACCAGTGACTGCTGTGATAAAGCGGGCTGGCTGGCGCGCCCAGCAGCAAGGAAATCAGGACGAAGGACCCGGCCATGATTCGAATGACTCGTTCGCTATTCATGACAACCTCAATAGATTCATCAACTTTAAAAATTGGGAATTTAGAATCGGGGACGGACTTGAACCTGGCTGGTCGGGTGAAAGCCAGCTTTACAAGTGCCGTGTACAAAAAACATCCCGCATCATGCCGATGAGACGCAGCGTCCGGCCATCCCCCACCCGATAATAGACCCGGTTAGCGTCTTTGCGGCAGGTCAGAATGCCTTTATCCCGCAAAATAGCCAAATGTTGGGAAATATTGCTTTGGGACGTGCCGACGTGATCAACAATGTCCTGAACGCTGACCTCCCGGTCGCCCAAGGTACAAAGGATCTTGAGACGCAGTGGATGCGACATCGCTTTCAGTGAGCAGGAAGCCCGCTGAATATCCTCGTCGCGGGTCATCAGGAGATCCAGCGGAGGGCCGCCGGCGGAGGACCGCTTCAGACTGGCGAACTCGTCATGCGTTATCAATGCAGCAATTTCTTCCAAAAAATTGATGTATAAGCATAACGGAATATAACGATATTGAGAAGCGCTCCAGACTTCAGGAAGGAAGCAACTGGCGAAATGGGCAAGCCGGGCGTATGATCAGCGGCTAAAATTCGCCTATAAACTCCCTGACCCCGACGCTGATTTACCAACAGCAATCATTCCAAAACCAGGAGGCTATTGAATGTACAAGCTCGTACTAATTCGCCACGGTGAAAGCCAGTGGAACATGGAAAACCGCTTCACCGGTTGGGTGGATGTGGACTTGTCTGATAAAGGCCGCGAAGAAGCCAAAAAGGCTGGTCAGACTCTGAAAAAGGAAGGCTATGTCTTTGATGTCGCTCATACCTCGGTGCTCAAGCGCGCTATTCACACCCTGTGGACGGTATTGGATGAACTGGACCTGGCGTGGATTCCAGTGCATCGGAGTTGGCGGCTGAACGAACGCCACTACGGGGCCTTGGCCGGACTGAATAAGTCGGAAACTGCGGCGAAGCATGGTGAGGAACAGGTCAAAATTTGGCGACGCAGCTTCGATATTCCACCTCCAGCACTGGATGCGAACGATGAGCAGCATCCATCTCATGATCCGCGCTATGCTGCCCTCGATCCCCGCGTGCTGCCCGGCACCGAGAGCCTGAAAACCACCATCGACCGGGTGTTACCCTACTGGCACGACGTCCTGGTGCCCACCATTCGCTCTGGTAAGCGGGTCGTCATCGCTGCACACGGCAACAGCCTGCGGGCGCTGATCAAATATCTGGATAATCTGTCCGATGAGGCAATCATTGCGCTGAATGTTCCAACCGCCGTGCCACTAGTCTATGAACTCGACGCCAATCTGCGGCCTATCAAGAATTATTACCTCGCCGATCCTGAAGAACTCAAGAAGTTGATGGACGCCGTCGCCAATCAGGGCAAGGCCAAGTAATCAAGCAGGGGCGCGGCAGGGGCGCGCCCCTCAAAAATAACTCCACCTCCTCATATAAGATCCTCTTCCCAGCTTCGCAATTTCCAAGCGTTTTCCGTTGTCCCAAGTAAATATCATTGCAGTTGTCTAAAATTTCCATTTAATCCCTCACTAAAGGTTTTTGGAGTCAAGCTATGAGTGTTGTAACCCGACAGGGTCTGGCGCTGGCGTTGAGCTTTCTGGCGGGTCTTTCACTAACAACGGCGCTGGCGGTCCGAGCTGAAAAAGAAACGCCGCAGAATCCGTTGCCACTCGATGAGTTGCGCACGTTCACCGGTGTGCTCGATGCGGTCAAACAGGATTATGTCGAACCGGTCAAGGATAAGGATCTGCTGGAAAACGCCATTCGCGGCATGCTGAGCAATCTTGATCCTCACTCAGCCTACCTGGATGCCGAAGCCTTCCAGGATTTGCAAATTGGCACATCCGGCGAATTCGGTGGACTGGGCATCGAGATCGGGCAGGAAAACGGCTTCATCAAAGTGATTGCACCGATTGACGATACGCCTGCTCAACGAGCTGGCGTTCGCGCCGGTGATCTGATCATCCGACTGGATGACACCTCGGTAAAGGGAATGCCCCTGTCTGACGCCATCGCCCGGATGCGCGGCAAACCGAACACCCCTATCACGCTGACGATCCTCCGCGAAGGCGCGAAAAAACCGCTCAAGATTAAGCTGGTCCGGGAAGTGATTCAGGTCAGAAGTGTCAAGAATCGTTTGTTAGAACCCGGTTTCGGCTATCTGCGCATCACCCAGTTTCAGGCCAAAACCGCACCCAATCTCCAAGAAGCGTTGCAAGACCTCGAAAAACAAAATCAGGGGTCACTCAAGGGATTGATCCTGGATTTGCGTAACAATCCGGGCGGCGTGTTGAACGGCGCGGTCGATGTAGCGGACGAATTCCTCGAAGAGGGGGTCATCGTGCAAACCAAAGGCCGGGGCGATAGTTCTGAGCAGACGTTCAAAGCCACTGCCGGCGACTTGCTTAAGAAAGCGCCAATGATCGTCATGGTCAACGGCGGCTCGGCTTCAGCCTCGGAAATCGTGGCCGGTGCGCTCCAGGATCACCGGCGAGCGCTGGTGCTGGGAGAGCGTACCTTTGGTAAGGGCTCAGTGCAGACCATTTTGCCGCTTGGCAATGGCACAGCGGTTAAACTGACCACCGCCCGTTACTACACGCCGAATGGCCGATCTATTCAGGCCGAGGGAATCAAGCCCGATATCGAACTTAAGTCGCTCAAGGTCGCAGCCGATGACGGCACTGACGCTGATTTGGTTAAGGAATCCGACCTGACCGGCCATTTGCGCAATGACGGCAACAATGAAGCCCGTCCCGTTCCTACCGCCCCCCCCGCCGAACCCAAGGGTATCGTCAACCTCGACAGCGATCTGGCGCAAAGCGACTACCCGCTGTATGAAGCGCTGAATATGCTGAAGGGTATGACTCTGCTGCAAAGCCGCAGCGAACCGGCACCGTCCACTCTTTAGCGTTAAGGAGCAACCCATGGCTCATGTCCTCGTTCCACTCGCCCAAGGCTGCGAAGAACTGGAAGCCGTGACCATCATCGATCTGTTGCGCCGCGCCGGCGTCACAGTGACGGTGGCCGGACTGGAACCGGGTCCGGTCACTGCCTCACGGGGCGTCGTGTTAATACCGGAAACAACGCTGGAAACCGTGCTGGACCAGGACTTCGACCTGGTGGTGCTACCAGGCGGCCTGGGCGGTGCGCAACGGCTGGAAGCGGATCAGCGCATCACCGCACTGCTGCGGCGGATGACCGAACAGGGCCGCTATGTCGCCGCAATCTGCGCCGCGCCTAAAGTACTGGTTAGCGCTGGCCTGGTGAAAAGCCGTGAGATCACCGCTTATCCAGGCATTCTGGACGATCAATCGGGTGTTCAACTCAGCAGCGCCGCCGTGGTGCGTAATGGAACCTTCATCACTTCACGCGGCCCTGGCACGGCCATGGATTTCGCCCTGACGCTGATCGACCTGCTGTGCGGGCGGCAAACCCGCGATACGGTGGAAGCTGCATTACAACGACCGTAGCAATGCTTCAGGCATCCCCTGGCCAAGCGCTGAGCAGCAAACCAGCTCCTATCCCACCCAACAGCCAGCTCAGCAGCGGCGCATCCCACAAATCGACGCCCTGCTGGGCGTCAAAGCCCAGAATGACTGCGGCGCTAACTATGAGCGCGGCGCCGACTGCGGCATGGAAGTTGCGCCGATTGGCCCGGCGAAAATCTTGCCTTAATTGCTCCAGTTCCTGTTTCTGCAACCGCACGGTCAAGTCCCCAGAGTTTGCCTGTTTGAGCAATCCGTATAGAAGATTCGGCAAGTCAGGCGTTTGATCGGCCCAGCGCGGGATATAGTACTTGATACGATTCAATACGGAGTGCGGCCCCACCCGGTCGCGCATCCAATTTTCCAAGAATGGCTTAGCGGTTTTCCACAAATCCAACTCCGGGTCGAGTTGTCGGCCCAGTCCTTCAATATTGAGCAGCGTCTTCTGCAACAACACTAACTGCGGTTGCACTTCCATGTTGAAACGACGGGCGGTCTGAAACAGGGCCAGTAGAAAGCCGCCAAAAGAAATGTCCTTCAGTGGCCGATCAAAAATCGGCTCCGATACGGTGCGAATCGCCGATTCAAATTCATCGACCCGGGTCTCCGCCGGCACCCAACCCGATTCAATATGCAGTTCCGCCACCCGCCGATAATCACGGTGGAAAAACGCCAGGAAGTTCTCAGCCAGATAGTGCTGGTCGGTTGGGCTGAGCGTCCCAATAATGCCAAAGTCCACCGCGATATAACGGGGATCATCGGGATTCTCGGCGTTGACAAAGATGTTGCCGGGATGCATGTCCGCGTGAAAGAAACTGTCGCGGAACACTTGGGTGAAGAAAATCACCACGCCGCGCTCCGACAGCTTCTTCATATCTACACCGCGCCGCTGTAATTGGGCGATGTCGCCTACTGGAATGCCGTAAATCCGCTCCATGACCAGCACATTGCGGCGAGTCTCCGACCAGAATATTTCCGGGACATACAGCATTGGCGAGTCCTGGAAATTATGTCGCAGTTGGCTGGCATTAGCCGCCTCACGCACCAAATCCAGCTCGTCAAAAATCGTCTTCTCATATTCCCCCACTACTTCCAGGGGCCGCAGTCGGCGACCTTCCTTCCAGTAACGCTGGGCGAGGCTAGCGACGATGTACAACAATTCCACATCGCGGCGAATCACCTTTTCAATGGCGGGACGCAAGACCTTCACCACCACCTCGCGCCCACTCAACAGCCGGGCGGCATGGACTTGAGCGATAGACGCAGAAGCCAGCGGCTGCACGCCAAATTCGGCAAAGATGGTCTCCAGTGGCTGGCCATAAGCTTTCTCGACAATCGCTCGCGCTTGCTCGCCAGGAAACGGCGGCACCCGGTCCTGCAATTTGGCCAGTTCCAGGGCGATATCATCAGGCATCAAATCGCGGCGGGTGGAGAGCATCTGACCAAACTTGACGAAGATCGGTCCCAAATCCTCCAGCGCTAATCGAATCCGCTCACCACGCGACAGGGTCAATTCCTCGCGCCGCACCCAATTCCAAGGCAACAGATGGCGCAAGAAGCCCACGGGTCGAAATAAATGGGTCGCCAGGACGATTTCGTCCAAACCGTGCCGCACCAACACCCGGTTGATGTGCAACAGCCGCAGAAACTGGGCGGGACCGGGAATACCTCCCATGCGCATGGTCAGGAGCAACCCTAGCGGGTGGTCAACATTGAGTGGTGTCCGTTCAGCTCCCCTTGTAAAAGGGAGTTATGAAGAGTTGAGCCGATGCAACCGGGCGATGCGCGCCTCCAGACGATCCGCGTCTTCGCGCAGGGCATCGACTGCACTCAGAAAGGACTCGACCGCCCGGCGCGACGGCAAGGCGCGCAGTTCCTGTTGCAGATACTCACCGCTGTCCCGCAGCCGCATTGCCGATGCTTGTTGGCCCCACTGGCGGAACCCGCGCCAGAGTTGACCAAGTCGATGAGCCGCAGCATCGCCGATCACCTGCGAAAATTGTTCTTCCCAGTCAATGTCCAGCCGTGCCAACAGCGCCTGAAATTGTCGGCCGGTTGCAGCGTCGCCTTCAACGGTGATGTCACTACCCACCGGTTGACCACGCCATTGCCGGATCAACGCCAACGGCGTCCCGTGAATCTGCACGGTCGGTTCACCTTCATAGTGATCCATAACCCGGAGACCCTGTGCGCTCGGGAACAGATACAAGGTCAGATCCAATCCTGCCAGCTCAATGGCGATTACGGCGCCGTCCAGGGCCGCCAACGGTGGTAAGACATCAGGATCCAGCGATAAATAACGGTTGAGCGCGATCTCCAGACCAGCAGCGAGGACGGTGGGCATCAGCATCAGAATTTGTAGCCGCGATGCACGGACACAATACCGCCGCTTAGATTGAAATACTGGCACCGCTCAAAACCGGCCGCCTCCATCATTTGCAACAGCGTTTCCTGATCGGGGTGCATTCGAATCGACTCAGCCAGATAACGGTAACTGGCAGCGTCGCTGGTCACCAGTTGGCCTAACATCGGCAGCACCGCAAACGAATACAGGTCATAAGCCGGCTTCAAACCGGGCATGACCGGATGAGAGAATTCCAGGATGATCACTCGCCCGCCCGGTTTGAGGGCGCGATACATGGCTCCCAAAGCCCGTTCCTTGCGCGTGACGTTGCGCAGGCCAAAGCCGATCGTGACGCAATGGAAGGCGTTGTCGGGAAACGGTAGTTGTTCGGCGTCAGCTTGCACATAGCTGATATTGCCGACGACGCCCTCATCGACCAACCGCTTGCGCCCCTCACCCAACATGCTGGCGTTGATATCGGACAGCACGACCCATCCCTTCGATCCAACCAGCGGCAGCATCCGGCTGGCCAGATCACCGGTGCCGCCCGCCAAGTCCAACACCCGGTCACCGGGGTGAAGGGCAGTCAAATTCACCGCAAAGCGCTTCCACAGCCGATGAACACCGAGCGACATCAGGTCGTTCATCAAATCGTACCTGCCCGCAACCGAATCGAACACCCCAGCCACCTTACGGACCTTCTCGCTGGTGGCCACCGTCTGGTAACCGAAGTGCGTGGTTTCGGATTTTTCCATGACGGTTCAGGCCAGGCGTTGGTGGCCAGCTTCGGCTGATCGGCGCAGGTAATCCTGCCAGTTTTTTTCCTGATTCACGCCAAGATCATACAAAATATTCCAGGAATACAAACCGGTCGAGTGACCATCATCAAAGACCAGTTTCACCGCGTAATGGCCTACTGGTTCAATGGCGGTGATATTCACTTGCTCCTTGCCCGTAACCAGCGCCGCCGTATCCGGCCCATGACCACGCACTTCGGCGGAGGGAGAAAACACCCGCAAATATTCGCAAGGCAATTGGAACCGGACGCCCTCTTCGAAGGCGACTTCCAGCACCCGTGAGGTCTGATGCAGCTTGAGTTCAGTGGGATGAGTGCTCATCGTCAAATCTCGTAGATGCTCATAGGATATAGCGGGTCAGATCTTCATCCTTGATCAGTTCGCCCAGATGGGTATCCACGTAAGCGCCATCCACCGCTACTTCTTCACCAGAACGATCAGGCGCTTCGAAAGAGACCGTCTCCAGCAACCGCTCCATGACTGTATGCAGGCGACGGGCGCCGATGTTCTCGGTGCGCTCGTTGACCTGATAAGCCACTTCGGCAATGCGCCGCACCCCATCCGCTGTGAACGCCAGTTTCACTTCCTCAGTCTCCAGTAAGGCGATATATTGCTCGGTCAGTGAGGCATCCGGTTCGGTCAAAATCCGCACAAAGTCTTCGGTGCTCAGCGCACTCAACTCCACCCGAATGGGCAACCGGCCCTGCAATTCGGGAATCAGGTCCGACGGCTTGGCCAGATGAAACGCTCCAGACGCAATGAAGAGAATATGGTCCGTGCGCACCATGCCATACTTGGTAGACACCGTGCAGCCTTCCACCAGTGGCAGCAAATCACGCTGCACCCCCTCACGGGACACATCCGGGCCGCCGTATTCGCCTCGCTTGGCAACCTTGTCAATCTCGTCGATGAACACGATGCCATTCTGTTCAACAGACGCTAGTGCTTGCAGCTTGAGTTCCTCTTCATTGATCAGCCTAGCTGCTTCCTCTTCCTGCAAAAGCTTGCGGGCATCCCTGACCTTGAGCTTGCGGGTGCGGGTGCGGCCACTACTTAGATTCTGGAACAGGCTCTGTAATTGATTAGTCATTTCTTCCATGCCGGGCGGGGCCATGATCTCCACGCCGACCGCACGCACGGCCATCTCAATTTCAATATCCCGGTCATCCAAATCCCCTTTGAGCAAGCGCTCGCGCATCTTCTGACGAGTGCTGGAATGATCGGGTGGGGTGGGTTCATTGGCGAAGCCGACATTGCGCGGGCGCGGCAGCAGGGTGTCCAGAACCCGCTCATAGGCCGCTTCCTCAGCGAGATGCCGCACCTTTTCCATCTCTTCCTCACGCGCCATTTTCACTGCTCCGTCCATGAGGTCGCGGATAATGGATTCCACGTCGCGGCCAACGTAGCCCACTTCGGTAAATTTGGTGGCCTCAACCTTGATGAAAGGCGCATTCGCCAGTTTGGCCAGCCGTCGGGCAATTTCCGTCTTGCCCACCCCGGTCGGGCCGATCATCAAGATATTCTTGGGGGTGATTTCATTGCGCAGATCTGGATTCACCCGCATCCGCCGCCAGCGATTGCGCAAAGCAATAGCTACCGCACGCTTGGCAGCATCCTGGCCGATGATGTGTTTGTCCAGTTCCTGGGCAATCTCTCGGGGCGTCATCTCGGACATGCAAGGCTACCATCCACGGGTAAAACGAAAGCAGAATACGGGCGCACTGGTGATAAATGCTGATTCATGCGTCCGCCAGTTCTTCAAAAGTTAGATTTTCATTCGTGTAAATGCAGATTCCGGCAGCGATTTTCAAAGCCTGCTCAACGATAGTCCGGGCATCGAGTTCGGTATGCTCCAACAGCGCCTGGGCAGCAGCCTGAGCATAAGCACCGCCGGAACCGATAGCCGCCAGATTGCGCTCTGGTTCGACCACGTCGCCAGTACCAGAAATGATCAAAAGGGTATGAGGATCGGCAACGATCAACAACGCCTCCAAACGCCGTAACAAACGATCAGTGCGCCAATCCTTAGCCAGCTCCACGGCGGCGCGAGTTAAATTGCCGCCATGTTTTTCTAGTTTGCCTTCAAAGCGCTCAAACAGGGTGAAAGCATCAGCCGTGCCCCCGGCAAAGCCCGCAATGATCTTGTTCTGGTAGAGGCGCCGCACCTTACGGGCGTTGCCTTTCATCACGGTATGACCCAAGGTCACCTGGCCGTCGCCACCAATCACCACCCGGCCAGCACGACGAACGGCCAGCACGGTGGTGCCATGCAATGATTCCATAGCCCTGCCTCGTAGTTTTGCGCGGGATTGTACACAATTCACCGCTGATGGTCATGGAGATGGGGATGGTCATGCAATCGTCAAGTAGGCATCCAAAAAAAACCCCGGTGACAAGGGGGAATGAAACCGGGGCAAACAGGGTATCCGGCTTGACCGGATATAGCCCGCTCAGGGAGGGAAGCGGGCAGGCGTAAGGGCTTACGCTTACCTTGTCAGATCAGGGTCATCCGAAAAAGTTCCATAGCGCGCCGGAGCTTGCCTGCCGCCGGATACGAGACAGCAATTCTCATTTTAGCGATGGCCTGCTAGGGTAGCCGAGCGCTCTGGACCGGAAGCCACTGGATAAGCGTGCTGCTGGATTTAGCCGCCGTGGGATGCCTATCGGTTCCATGCGTTAAATCAGGCAGGGCACGCCAACGGCTCGATGACGGATCGCCATACCGCCCTGGTGCTGGTAAAGCCGGGGTTGGACCAAGCCAGATGGCGAACTCAATGCGGCCAACGGCGAGCGGCCCGGGGTGACAATGATGGTCCGTTGAGCATCACCCTGCTGGGCGAAAATCGGTACTGCTGCGAAGCGTTGCAGCCGGGCTTCGGCTTCATCCTAGCCTGTCAGCCGACTCTTCCACAACCCAAAATCGGGTGAAATCGCCAAAATGAGAATTGCTGGATATGAAAATCCCAACTTGCGAGTTAACCCTGAAAACCGTTAGATTACGATGTTTGCCCATGCCGCTTATCCAGCGCACTAACCTGGCGTTGGCGACAGCGTGATACCAATCAGCCAACCGCATTTTCAAGGTTTCAGCCGTCATGAAAAAAGGCATTCATCCCCCCTATCGTGAAGTAGTCTTCCAAGATATCTCTACCGACTTTGCGATTCTCACCCGGTCTACTATTGCCGCCAAGGAAACTATCCAGTGGACCGATGGCAAGGAATATCCATTGGTAAAAGTGGAAGTGTCCAGTCGGTCCCACCCGTTCTACACCGGCAAGCAGAAAATCGTCGATACCGCCGGTCGCGTAGATCGCTTCCGCCGCAAATATGGCCTAGCCTCCTGATTCATTCCTACTACAACCATCCCCCTAGCTTAGGGGGTATTGCTGCAATGCACACTGTATTTCAGTTATCATTGTTCACGGTTACCACCGTAGCGTGTAAGCGACTGAATAATCCATAAAGATCATCGTTGGGTAACCGATAACCACAACAGCGGCGTCCAGCTCGTTCTGGCCCTGTCGCCCACTTCGGAGGTTTGTAAATGACAACAATTACCTTGAAAGATGACGTCAACGGCAAAGCAGTGCAAATGCCGGTGCTCGAGCCGACCTATGGCGCCCCAGTGGTGGATATCGGCAGGCTGGCCAAGGAATTCGGCTACTTCACCTATGACCCCGGTTTCATGTCTACTGCCAGTTGCCAGAGCACCATCACTTACCTGGACGGCGACAAGGGCGAATTGATGTATCGCGGCCATCCTATCGAGCAACTGGCCGAGCAGTGCAATTTCCTGGAAGTTTGCTATTTGCTGCTTTACGGAGAGCTGCCTAACGCCGAAAAGAAGCAGATCTTTGAGACCAGCATCACCCGCCATAACCGGATCCGTGAAAATCTTCGCCGTTTTTTTCACGGTTTCAACTACGACGCCCATCCGATGGCGATGATGACTGCGGTGGTCAGTTCGCTCTCCGCGTTCTTCCACGACCGGCTGAATATTCAGGATTATGAGGACCGTATGGTCACCGCACGCCGGTTGATCGCCAAAATGCCGACAATCGCCGCCGCCTGCTACAAGCACAGCATCGGCGATCCCTCTGTTTATCCCCGTGACGATCTGAGCTACACCGGGAACCTGCTTTACATGATGTTTAGCCTCCCCGGCAAGCGCTACGAGGTGAATCCAGTAGCCGAGCGGGCGATGGATATACTGTTTACCCTGCACGCTGACCATGAGCAGAATGCGTCCACCTCCACCGTGCGGCTGGCCGGCTCATCCGGCACCAACCCTTACGCAGCGATCGCTGCGGGCATCGCCTGCCTGTGGGGTCCCGCGCATGGCGGAGCCAACGAGGCGGTGATCCGGATGTTGGACCAGATCGGCGATGTGTCGAACATCGACCGTTTTATCGGCAAGGTCAAGGACAAAAACTCTAGCGTACGGCTGATGGGCTTCGGCCACCGGGTTTACAAGAGCTTCGATCCTCGCGCTAAGATTATCAAGGAAGTTTGCCATCAGGTATTGGACAGCTTTGGCCACGATCCGCGCCTCGATCTGGCCATGCGTCTTGAGGAGATCGCCTTGAGCGATTCTTATTTCATCGAGCGCAAGCTATATCCCAACGTCGATTTCTACTCTGGCATTATCTACAGTGCGTTAAAGATTCCCGTCGAGATGTTCACGGTGATGTTCGCCATTGCCCGTGCCGCAGGCTGGATCAGCCACTGGATGGAGATGGTCAACGAACCTGATATGAAGATTGGTCGACCCCGCCAACTTTATGTTGGCCCCGCCAAGCGCGATGTGGTTCCACTGGCGCAGCGCGCATAATCAAGTAAATCGTCCACCGCCTCTCCCCGTAACGGGGGGGCGGTTAAACTTGAAATTAACCCCCACGCTTTGCATTTTTCGATCTAGGAAGAAGGCTAACTGGTTCGGCGCGCGCTACCTTGGTCACTGTGCGCTTAGTATCAACCTTAGCTGCTACTGTCTGCGCTGGTTTGCTGCTCCTGGCGACCACATTGACCGGCACCGCTTTACCACTCCTGGCGGCCACATTGACCGACTTGACCGATGCTGGTTTGCCGCTCTTAGCAGCTATCTTGACTGGGTTGCCCAACAACGGTTTTTTGGTGGCCATCACAGGAGTCAGTTTGGGCTTGCTCCCTGGCTTCGCCGCGACTACTGTCGTCGTCTGGCGTACCTTTCGTTTAGCCGACACCACCGGCGCCTCCTGACGGCTTGCCGATAAACTATACCGGACTGCCGTAAGCGGCTCCGCTTCGGAAATGTCTGGTGTACGTTGGGCCATGATCAGCGCTGGCTCCGGTCTTACCGGTGGGGGCAACGCCAGACCGTACCGGGCAAAACCGTAATCCAACAACGAGCGAGCATCCTGCCACAACGTGCTGCTGTTAGGGCTGTTGAGAATAGCCACAATCAACCGGACGCCACCGCGATCTACCTCACCCACAAAGCAGCGGCGCGCCTTGATCGTGAAACCGGTTTTACCACCACGAGATCCCTCGTAGGAAGCCAGCAAGCGGTTATGACTCACCACTGGAATCATTCGCCAGTCACCATACAGGCCTTGCCCAGACTCAATCCGCAAAGCCGCGCTGCGGGTGCGCACAATTTCAGCAAACAGGGGATGAACCATTGCCTGGCGGAAAATCAGCGCCAAGTCATAAGCCGTACTGTAGTGGTCTTCATTTGGCAAACCATGCGGGTTCGCAAAGTGACTGTCACGGGCGCCGATTTGCCAAGATTTAGCGTTCATCAATTCGGCAAACCCCGGCACTGAGCCGCCCGCCGCCTCGGCCAGCGTCTCGGCTGCATCATTACCCGACTTAAGCATCAACCCATAGAGCAAATCTTGAGTCAATGCGGCTTCGCCCGCCCGCAAGCCAATTCGGCTTGGCGGCGCACTGGCCGCCTGTGGACTGACAAGTACCCGGGCATTCAGGTTAAGACGCTCCAACACCACCAATGCAGTCAACACTTTCGTAGTGCTGGCAGGCGGCAAACGTAGGCGAGGTTCTTTGGCGAACAGAATTTCACCAGTGACTGGATTCATCAATACCGCAGATCGAGCGGCAATGACCGGCGCGGAAAAAAAATCTCCTACTTCCTGTGCTAGTACTGGACCCGTCGATAGGCACAGCGCGATGCCAGCCAACCAAAACGGCAGCCACCCTGGATGCAACCTGCTCAACAATAGTTTTAAGGACACGCGCTTCACCTCGTCGCCACTTTTAAGTTCAGATCGGGCTGCCCAAAGTAGTCAGTTGTCACAACCCCGTCGCCACGTTCGCTTCAGGGAACGCCTGTGTATTGTGGTCGAAAGATTGCTGTTCGGCTAGACCACTTCGAATAAACAGCAAATCCCGAATGACGTGACCCAAGCGCTGGCCGCGCTGTTCAAACTTGGTCAGAGGGCGCTCGGTCGGACGCAGTGCAAATCCGCCCCCATCCGCCGTATTGACTAGATCGGGAGTGGCGTTAAGCAGGCTCAGCATCGAGCAAGCGTAGTCTTCACAATCCGTCGCGACATGCAATTGCCCAAGCGGTTTCAGTTTGCGCACCAGCAGGGCTATCTGCTGTGCCTGAACCAAGCGGCGTTTATGATGGCGCGTCTTAGGCCAGGGATCAGGAAAGAAAATCTGTATCCGATCCAGACATTCATCCGGCAATCGTTGCTCCACTACCTCCATAGCATCAGCGCATAAAACCCGCAGATTGTTCAGTTGCAGCGCTGCCGCCCGCAATAATAAATGACCAATGCCAGGGCGATGCGCCTCAATGCCCAGATAATCCCAATCTGGATGCGCCGTCGCCATGGCGACCAGCGATTCACCATCGCCAAATCCGATTTCCAGAATCAGCGGCGCGTGGCGACCAAATAAAGTAAGCGGGTTCAGCAACACCGAGCCGACTTCCACACCAAACCGCCCCCAGAATTCCACCAAAGCGCGTTCTTGGGCGTGGGTTATTCGGCCTTCGCGCCGCACAAAACTGCGAATCCGTCGCAATACATTGGCATTCAAATGATCGGGAACCTCCTTGTTTTGCAAAGAGTCGTTCAAAGTATCAGTCAAATGCATTTCAACTCCTGATTAAAATATTATCGAAAGAAACCCGGCTATTTATCATGGTGTTTTAGCCCCCCAGACAAAAATGATTGCAGAAATAAAAGTAAATGCCTTACAATCAATCAGTGGTTTTACCACCTTCCCCAAAGCCCACTATTAACGACGGTATGTGAAAATCTATGAGCGAGACCATCAGCGATATCCTTGAATCTTCCTCTATCGAGCAACTGAATAGTTTGATTAAGAAAGCCCAAGAAGAAATTGAGCGCAAAAAGGTCGATGAAATCCAGGTCACTCGCAATCGATGGATCGAGCAGGCGATTACCCTCGGCATGTCGCCAGCAGAAATTCTGCAATACACCGGTCGGCGGAAGGGCAAACCGAAATACCGTAACCCGGCCAACCCCGAACAAACTTGGACTGGCCGTGGCAAAAAGCCGAATTGGCTCAAAGACGCGCCGGACCCTGAGGCCTATCGCATTCCTGAGTAATGCCGCTGGCTACACCCCAAAGCAAGTTGACGAGCATACCAAACTTGCAAGAAGCAGGCTTTAGCGTTAGGATTTTTCTGTTTCAACTTGCTCCCGCTCAAAGGGGCAAAGCGCAAGATCAGCAGCGGGTGTAGTTCAATGGTAGAACCTCAGCTTCCCAAGCTGATAGTGTGGGTTCGATTCCCATCACCCGCTCCACAATGCCAAGGGTTACGCGGCTGCGTAACCCTTTTTTAGTGGGTTTGCCACCTTGCCAAACACCCCTTCACATCGGTTCTGTTCGGCGACTGAAATGCTCTGACCCTGCCTTGAGAGAACGCTCCATGATTCACGTCGCAATCACCGGCGCTGCCGGTCGCATGGGCCGCAAATTGATCGATGCCTGCCAGCAGGCTGAAGAAATCCGCTGCACCGTGGCCTCGGAACATCCTGACAGTTCATTCATCGGCGCCGACGCCGGTGAACTTGCCGGGGTTGGTCGTCTAAATATCCCCATTACTGCCGATTTAACTCCGTTCATGGGCTGCTTCGACGTACTGATCGATTTCACTCGGCCAGCGGCGACATTGCATCATCTGCACCTCTGCCAGACAGCGGGAAAAGCGATGGTCATTGGCTCCACAGGTTTTTCCGCTGAGCAAAAAGATGTCATTATGCACACCGCACGATCGATTCCTATCGTTTTCGCGCCGAATATGAGTGTCGGGGTTAATCTCTGTTTCCAACTGCTAGAAATAGCTGCACAGGTCTTGAAAGATGATGTAGACATCGAAATTATCGAGGCTCACCACCGCCATAAAGTCGACGCCCCCTCCGGCACGGCGCTGGCCATGGGGCAAGTGATCGCCAAAGCGCTGGGGCGGGATTTAGCACAATGCGCCGTTTATAGCCGACAAGGCGTAACCGGCGAGCGTGACCGTTCGACGATTGGCTTCGCCACGATCCGAGCCGGTGATGTCGTCGGTGAACACACTGTATTATTCGCCGATGTGGGCGAGCGTATTGAAATTACTCATCGCGCCTCCAGCCGCATGACTTTCGCCAAAGGCGCAATCCGTGCCGCTGCCTGGTTAGCCAAGCGCGGCCCTGGCCTTTATGACATGCAGGATGTGCTGGGCCTGCGTTGATACTGCTAGAGCCATGCGGCGAGATTTGGTAGACTGAGCGCCAGCCCAGCCTTTATTTATTGCACCGCATCACCGGAGCGGTTCCCCCCGCTCCTTTCTTATGCGTGTCCGTTTTTGGAGACCCTCTTGAGGAAACCCGCGCTTCTGGCCCTGGAAGACGGCAGCCTGTTCCGGGGCGAGTCCATCGGCGCCGATGGCCACGCCCAGGGCGAAGTCGTTTTCAATACCTCGATCACCGGCTACCAGGAGATTTTGACCGATCCCTCCTATTGCCGGCAGATCATCACCCTGACCTATCCGCACATCGGCAATGTCGGCGCCAACCGGGGCGACGAAGAGGCTGCCCGCATCTACGCCAGTGGCCTGGTAGTCCGCGACTGCCCGCGCTTGGCCAGTAATTGGCGCAGTCAGCAACTGCTGGACAGCTATTTGCGCGAACGCGGCATTGTTGCACTGGCTGGCGTCGACACGCGCCGATTGACCCGGCGACTGCGCGAAACAGGCGCGCAAAATGGTTGCATCATGGCTGGCGACGCGCTGGACACTGAGTGGGCGCTGCGGCTGGCCCGCGCCTTTCCTGGCCTGAAAGGCATGGATTTGGCCCAAGCCGTGACCACGGCGACGCCCTACTCGTGGAATGAAGGCCGATGGCAACTGACCGGTAACTGCTTTCCCACGGTCAGCAACGCCCGTTACCATGTGATCGCCTATGACTACGGTGTCAAGCGCAACATCCTGCGGATGCTGGCCGATCGAGGTTGCCGGTTAACCGTAGTTCCCGCACAAACGCCAGCCAGTGAAGTCATGAAACTGCATCCTGATGGGGTTTTCCTGTCCAACGGCCCCGGCGATCCCGAACCTTGCGACTACGCTATCGCTGCCATCCGCGAACTGTTGAGGGCTGGCGTCCCGTTATTCGGCATTTGCCTGGGACACCAGTTACTGGGACTCGCCAGCGGCGCACAGACGATCAAGATGAAGTTTGGCCATCACGGCGGTAATCATCCGGTGATCGACCTGGACAGCGGCCGGGTCATGATCAGCAGCCAGAATCACGGCTTCGCTGTCGACGAAGCCACGCTGCCCGCCACGCTGCGCGCCACGCATCGCTCACTGTTTGACGGATCGCTGCAAGGCGTTACCCGCACTGACCGGCCCGCGTTCAGTTTCCAGGGGCATCCCGAAGCCAGCCCTGGCCCGCACGACGTGGCTCCGTTGTTTGATCGCTTCATTAGCTTGATGGCGACATCCCACTGACTCTCTACCACGGCTGAGCCATGCCCAAGCGCACTGATTTAAAAAGCATCCTGATTATTGGCGCCGGTCCGATCGTAATCGGCCAAGCTTGCGAGTTCGACTATTCAGGCGCACAAGCCTGCAAAGCCCTCCGGGAGGAGGGATACCGGGTCATTCTGGTGAACTCCAACCCCGCCACGATCATGACCGATCCCAACATGGCCGACGCCGTGTATATCGAGCCGATCCATTGGCGAACGGTCGCCCATATCATCGCCCGTGAACGTCCCGACGCCCTGCTGCCCACCATGGGCGGACAAACCGCGCTGAACTGCGCGCTGGACCTGGTTCGCCATGGGGTGCTGGAACAGTATGGGGTGGAAATGATTGGCGCCTCACCCGATGCGATTGACATGGCCGAGGATCGCGACCGTTTCCGCAAAGCCATGCACGAAATCGGTCTAGCGACCCCGCGTTCGGTGATTGCCCACACCTTGGAAGAAGCGCTGGCCCAGCATCACGAAATCGGCTTTCCGACCATCATCCGCCCGTCCTTCACCCTGGGTGGCAGCGGCGGCGGCATCGCGTATAACCGTCAGGAACTGGTCGAGATCCTCGAACGCGGCCTGGATCTGTCCCCAGTCAGCGAAGTGCTGATCGAGGAGTCGGTGCTGGGCTGGAAGGAATTCGAGATGGAAGTGGTGCGGGATCGCGCCGACAACTGCATCATTGTCTGTTCCATTGAAAATTTCGATCCGATGGGCGTGCATACCGGCGATTCGATCACCGTCGCCCCGGTCCAGACGCTCACCGACAAGGAATATCAGATCATGCGCGACGCCTCGCTGGCGGTGCTGCGCAAGATCGGCGTCGATACCGGCGGCTCCAATGTGCAGTTCGCCATCAACCCGAACGACGGGCAGATGGTCATTATTGAAATGAACCCCCGCGTCTCCCGCTCCTCGGCGCTGGCCTCCAAGGCGACCGGCTTTCCCATCGCCAAGGTCGCGGCCAAACTGGCGGTCGGTTACACCCTGGACGAATTGAAAAACGAGATCACCGGCGGACGCACCCCGGCCTCGTTCGAGCCGAGCATCGACTATGTCGTGACCAAAGTGCCGCGCTTCAATTTCGAAAAATTCCCACAGGCCGATCCCCGACTGACCACCCAGATGAAATCAGTGGGCGAAGTCATGGCGATTGGCCGCACCTTCCAGGAATCAGTGCAGAAGGCGCTGCGTGGGCTGGAAATCGGCGTTGACGGTTTCAATGAAATCCTCGACCGCCATCATGCCGAGCCACACACCATTCTCAAACAGGAACTCGGCGTCCCCGGTCCCCGGCGACTGTGGTATGTCGCTGAAGCGTTCCGGTTAGGCTATTCAGTCGAAGCGCTGCATGAACTGACCTGGATCGATCCCTGGTTCCTGGCGCAGATCGAGGAATTGGTGCAAATCTCCGGCGAAACGCGCGCGATCGGTCTGGCGGCGCTGCATAACCGGGATCGATTGTACTTCCTCAAGCGCAAGGGCTTTGCCGACAGCCGACTGGCCACGCTGACCGGCTCCGATGAAACCACGGTCCGCCGCCTGCGCGAGCAACTGGACATTCATCCGGTCTACAAGCGGGTCGATTCCTGCGCCGCCGAATTCGCGACCGGCACGGCTTACCTCTATTCCACCTATGACGAGGAATGTGAGGCGGAACCCACCGACCGCACTAAAATCATGGTGCTGGGCGGCGGCCCCAACCGCATCGGCCAGGGCGTTGAATTCGATTATTGCTGCGTCCACGCCGCGCTCGCCCTACGCGAGGATGGCTACGAAACCATCATGGTGAATTGCAACCCGGAAACCGTCTCCACTGATTTCGATACTGCGGACCGGCTGTATTTCGAGCCATTAACGTTGGAGGATGTGCTGGAGATCGTCCGCAAAGAGCAGCCTAAAGGGGTCATTGTCCAGTATGGTGGCCAGACTCCGCTAAAACTGGCTAAGCCGCTCGAAGCCAATGGTGTCCCGATTATCGGCACCAGCCCCGATGCCATCGACCGCGCTGAAGATCGTGAGCGTTTTCAGCAGATGATTGACCAGCTCGGACTGTCGCAACCGCCCAACCGCACCGCACGGGAACCCGAAGAGGCCGTGCGGCTAGCCCGTGAAATTGGTTACCCATTAGTGGTGCGGCCCTCCTATGTCCTGGGAGGGCGCGCCATGGAAATCGTTCACGAAGAACAGGACTTGCGCCGCTATATGACTGAAGCAGTTCAAGTTTCCAATGAATCACCTGTACTGCTAGACCGCTTTCTGAACGACGCGGTCGAAGTGGATGTGGATGCGCTCAGTGACGGGCAGGAAGTCATTATCGGCGGCATTATGGAGCACATTGAGGAGGCCGGTGTTCATTCTGGCGACTCCGCCTGTTCACTGCCGCCCTACTCCCTCAGTCCAGCGATTCAGGATCGGATGCGCCAACAGGTGCGGGCCATGGCGCTGGAACTGGGTGTAGTCGGTTTGATGAATGCACAGTTTGCCATTCAGGGCGACGCCATTTACGTCTTGGAAGTCAATCCGCGAGCTTCCCGCACGGTTCCTTACGTTTCCAAGGCCACGGGACGACCATTAGCCAAAATCGCTGCCCGCTGCATGGTTGGGCGCACATTGGCAGCACAAGGGGTGTCCGGCGAGGTGATTCCCACCTATTATTCCGTCAAGGAAGCGGTGTTTCCCTTCGTCAAGTTCCCCGGCGTCGACCCCCTGCTAGGGCCGGAAATGAAGTCTACCGGCGAAGTGATGGGGGTGGGGCGGACCTTCGGCGAAGCTTTCGCCAAAGCGCAACTCGGCGCTGGCGATCAGTTGCCGCGTGGCGGCCAGGCTTTTATCAGTGTCCGCGACGCAGATAAAGCCAGAGCCGTCGAAATCGCCCGCGATCTGGACCGGCTGGGTTTCACGCTGGTCGCTACCAAAGGCACCGCATTGGCGCTGCGTGATCACGGTCTCGCCTGTCAAACCGTTCACAAAGTCGGCGAAGGCCGTCCGCATGTCGTTGACCTGATCAAGAATGACCAGATCGCCCTGATCGTCAACACCACCGAAGGCAAACAGGCTATTGCCGATTCCTTTTCCATCCGCCGCGAAGCGCTGATGCATAAGGTCAGCTATACCACTACCCTCGCCGCCGCGCGGGCTACCTGTCAGGCGCTGCGCGAACTCGACAATAGCAGCGTCAACTGTCTCCAGGATCTGCACCGGGAATTGCTGGCATGATCAAAAAAGTACCGATGACCGTCACTGGCGCTGCCCGACTCCGCGCCGAACTGCTAGAACTAAAAACGGTGGCGCGGCCACGCATCATTGCCGCGATCGCTGAGGCGCGGGCGCATGGTGATTTGAAGGAAAACGCCGAGTACCACGCAGCGCGGGAACAGCAAAGTTTCGCTGAGGGCCGTATCGCCGAGATTGAATCAAAGTTGGCCGGCGCCCAGATCATCGATGTCACCGTCCTGCCTGCTGCGGACAAAGTCGTATTCGGCTCAACCGTGCGGCTGACTGATGAAGACAGCGAAGAGGAAAAATGCTATCAAATCGTCGGCGAAGATGAAGCTGACCTTAAACAAAACAAAATTTCCTTCGTCTCACCGATTGCCCGAGCCTTGATCGGCAAATTCGTTGGCGATATCGTTGATGTACACACCCCCGGCGGCGTCAAAACCTACGAGATCGTGGATGTGCAGTACCGCTGAACGACCCGATATTCGGACTTCAACCTGAATCGGGCTACCCAGTCCCTGAATCGGAGCGACCAAGATGCCTTTTAACCTCTCTCTTTCCCGATGTCGTTTGCTGGGCCTCCTGATGGGCAGCTTGTGGTTGCTCCCGGTGCAAGCAGCGGAATTGGCCGACACCGCCGATCAAGTCAAGGCTAGTATCGTAGCCGTCGGCACCGTACAGCCCACGCGCCAGCCGCCGGCCAAATTTCAAGCCACTGGCTTCGCAGTCGGTCAGGGCCGACACATCATCACCAACGCCCATGCGCTGCCTGACTTCCTCGATACGCCCAACAAGGAGACGCTGGCGGTGTTCATCGGTCAGGGCAAACAAGTCGAAGCGCGCCCGGCGAAAAAAATCGCCATTGATGCAGAGCACGATCTGGCCTTATTGGAAATCGACGGTGCGCCATTGCCTGTGCTGCGACTGGGTGCATCCCGACCCGTGCGCGAAGGGCAAGCCATCGCTTTCACCGGCTTCCCGCTGGGCGTGGTGTTGGGACTATTTCCCGTCACCCATACCGGGATCATTTCCGCCATCAGCCCAGTAGCTATTCCCGTGCCAATGGCGGGCAAGCTGAACGCCACAGCGATCCGGCGGTTGAAAGAGGAGCCTTACGAAGTGTTGCAACTGGACGCTACGGCTTACCCCGGCAGCAGCGGTAGCCCGTTATATGAAGCCACCACCGGCCGGGTCATCGGAGTGATTAATAAAGTATTCGTTCAAGAGAGTAAAGAGTCCCTGCTGGAAAGGCCCAGCGGTATTACTTACGCCATTCCCGTCCGCTATGTTCAGGCGCTCCTCCAACGGGCGGCGCCGGCAAAAAATTGAAACACCGTATCCAGCTTGCCAAGGCCGGTTTCGATGCCTATAATCCGCACTCTTTTCTGAAGGGCGATTAGCTCAGCGGGAGAGCACTGCCTTCACACGGCAGGGGTCGCTGGTTCGATCCCAGCATCGCCCACCACTTCAATAAAAAAGCCGTTCACCATGAACGGCTTTTTTATTTTGCATGGGCAACGCGCCAAGTGAGACACACGAATCCGTGCTATTAGTCAGGCCAACTCTGACTCAGCTTCCTTGTCGCGCTCAATCATGGCATAAGCCGAGTGATTATGAATGGACTCAAAGTTCTCTGACTCTACGGCATACGCTGCCACCCGTTCATCTTGATTCAATCGGGCGGCGATATCGCGCACCATGTCCTCAACAAACTTGGGATTCTCATAAGCCCGTTCAGTCACGTACTTCTCATCCGGCCGTTTAAGCAATCCGTACAACTCACAAGATGCTTCTTTTTCGGCCAGATCAATCAGATCCTCGATCCAGATAAAACCGTTCACCCGTGCAGTGATCGTCACATGGGAACGCTGGTTATGGGCGCCATATTGGGAAATTTTCTTCGAACACGGACACAGGCTGGTGACGGGAACCACTACTTTGAGGTTCATCGCTGGCCGCCCATGACGAATTTCGCCGATAAAAGTGACTTCGTAATCCATTAGGCTCTGCACCCCAGAAATGGGCGCCGCCTTATTGACGAAATAGATAAAGGTCATTTCGATATGCCCGGCTTCCGCTTCCAGTCGTTCGGTCATTTCCGCCAACATATCCTTGAAGGAATCGACCGAAATCTCACGGCCAGGTATGTTCAGAATCTCCACAAATCGCGACATGTGCGTACCCTTGAAATTATGCGGCAGGTTTACGTACATGTTGAAGGTGGCGATCGTGTGCTGCTCACCCCCACTGCGGTCGCGCACGCGAACGGGATGGCGAATATCCTTGATGCCAACCTTATTGATCGCCAGACGACGGGTATCAATGCTGTTCTGCACATCAGGAATCGGGATCACCGTGGACATGGCCGCGGAACTCATTATCAATGGCTTCATGAAGTCCTCTCAACAGAACGCCCGTCAATGGCGGGGCGGGTTGGCAACAATTTGCTCCCCCATTTGGATGGTAAATCGGGCCGTTAATTCCCGACGGCTAAACTCAGAAATCTGTCCCGTTCGCCACGCGACCGATCATCTCCAGGCGCTGTCCAATGTTGCTTGCCAATCGATTAACTGCTGGAACACGCCCTCTGCATCCAGGCCGCATTCAGCCAGCAATTCAGCACGTTCACCCTGTTCGACAAAGTAATCCGGCAAGCCGATGTGGCGCACCGGAATCATCATACCGCGCCGCGCCAAGCACTCGCTAACCGCGCTGCCCGCACCGCCCGCCAGGACATTCTCTTCCAGCGTCACCAAGCCGCGATGCCCGGTCGCTATTTGCTCAATAAGCGCCTCATCCAGCGGTTTGATAAAGCGCATATTGACCACGGTCGCATCCAACCGTTCCGCTATCGCTTCAGCCACAGCAACCATCGAACCAAACGCCAGCAGCGCCAACCCCTGGCCCTGTCGGCGAATTTCGCCCTGGCCTACCGGTAGCAGCCGCATCTCCCACTCAACCTTCACCCCCAACCCTTTCCCTCGCGGATAGCGCACCGCCGCCGGCTGATTTAATTGAAAGCCGGTGTAGAGCATCTGCCGGCACTCATTTTCATCTGCCGGGGCCATGACCACCAGATTCGGAATACAGCGCAGATAGCTGTAATCGAAACTGCCGGCATGAGTCGGCCCGTCGGGTCCCACCAGTCCGGCCCGGTCGATGGCGAACAACACCGGTAGGTTTTGCAGGGCGACATCGTGAATCAGTTGATCGTAGGCGCGTTGCAGGAAGGTGGAATAGATCGCCACCACTGGCTTGAGACCATCGCAGGCCAGCCCGGCGGCTAGCGTGACGGCGTGCTGTTCGGCGATAGCGACATCGAAATAGCGTTCCGGGAAGCGCTCAGCAAATTCCACCAACCCGGAACCTTCCCGCATGGCCGGGGTAATGCCGATCAATCGTTCGTCCTGCGCAGCCATGTCGCACAGCCATTCGCCGAAGATTTGCGTGTAAGTCAATCCGCTGCCTAATGGCGTGGGCTTCAGTCCACAGGCGGGGTCAAAAACGCCTACCCCGTGATAGTCTACCGGCTCGTCCTCAGCCAGTTTGTAACCTTTACCCTTACAGGTCACGACATGCAGCAGGCGTGGCCCGTCGAGTGCTCGCAAATTGCGCAGCGTCGAAATCAACGTCGGCAGATCATGGCCATCCACCGGACCGAAGTAATGGAATCCCAGTTCTTCAAACAGTGTCCCTTCAGGCACGAGAAGACCCTTGACATGCTCCTCAGCGCGGCGGGCAACTTCCAGTACCGGCGGGACATGGCTCAACACTTTCTTGCCACCCTCACGCACGGTGGAAAACAGCCGGCTGGATAATAGTTGGGTCAAATGCGTCGACAAGGCTCCGACATTGGGTGAAATCGACATTTCATTGTCGTTCAACACCACCAACAGCTCGCTTTTCAAATGGCCAGCGTGATTAAGCGCCTCGAAAGCCATGCCAGCGGTCATTGCTCCATCACCAATGATGGCGACCACCTTGCGGTCGCTGCCCGCACGTTCAGCCGCAATCGCCATACCCAGTGCGGCGCTCAGCGAAGTGCTGGAATGGCCAACGCCGAACGTGTCATAGGGACTTTCGCAACGCTTGGGAAAACCGGCAATCCCCCCCTTACGCCGCAGGGTGTCCATACGGGCGCGACGACCCGTCAGGATCTTGTGCGGGTAGGTCTGGTGACCCACATCCCAGATTAGCCGGTCTTCAGGCGTGTTAAAGACGTAATGCAGGGCAATCGTCAGTTCTACCGCGCCCAGATTAGCGGCGAAATGACCGCCGGTGCGGGCAACCGTCTGAATAAGAAACTCGCGCAGTTCCTGCGCCAAAGCGGGCAAACGCGACTCCGCCAACCGGCGCAAATCCGAGGACGTGTCGATCTGTTCCAACAAGGGAAAGGGGGATACAGGTGTCATGGTTAAAAAATTTGTGTCCTTCGCGGCGTAGCAAGGTAGATCAAGCTGCCGGATCAGTTCGTAGCGATACACCACTGCTCATGAGGCGCGTTCAACGATATAGGCCGCCATCCAGCGCAAAGGATCTGCTTCATTGCCAAAAGCCTCCAAGCTAGCCAAGGCGTCCTGATACAGCAGGCCGGCATGCTCACGGGCGCCCTCCAGTCCCAGCAAAGCCGGATAAGTCGGTTTGTTCAACACCCGGTCGGAACCCTGCGGCTTGCCCAAGGTCGTGGTGTCGCCCACCACATCAAGAATGTCATCATGAATCTGGAAAGCCAGACCGATGCATTTGGCATAACGATCCAGCCGTTCCAACAGCGTTGGGTCGACTTCAGGCTGGCTAATCGCCCCGAGCAGGACGCTGGCGCGGATCAACGCGCCCGTCTTGTGAATGTGCATATTTTCCAGTTCCGCCAGAGTCAATTCCTGGCCGGTGGCCGCCAGGTCAATCGCCTGACCGCCGGCCATGCCGCGAGAACCAGCAGCCTGCGCCAGCACCCCCAGCATCCGTAGACGAATCGCGGGATCGGGCGTCATCGCCAAGTCCTGGCTGAGGGTTTGAAATGCCAGCGCTTGCAACGCATCGCCAGCCAGGATCGCCAGCGCTTCACCAAAAGCTTTGTGACAGGTGGGCTGACCATGGCGGAGATCATCATCGTCCATGGCCGGCAGATCGTCGTGGATCAGCGAATAAGCGTGAATAAACTCCACCGCACAGGCAGGGCCGTCCAGCAATTCAGGCGTTGCGCCGATGGCTTGACCGGACAGGTAGACCAATACCGGCCGGATGCGCTTACCTCCCCCCAGCACGGCATAACGCATCGCCCGATGTAGATCGCTGGGATGTAGATCGGCGGTGGGCAAACGCTGATTGAGCGCCTGCTCGGCACGAGCTTGGTAGGCTTTGATGCATTCAGCAAACACGCTGGCTCATCCACTCGTTGAGTGAACCGTTCAGCCCATGGCCTATCTGTTCAGTTAGCGTCGTCTCGAAAGGAATCGAAGGAATTTTTTTGGCGCTCATGCTATTCGCCCGTTGCAGGTAAAGGCTTAAGTTACCTTGCGGTTGGCGAACGGTCAATTTGGAATCAGCCCGTCAAGAAGCAGAGGGTGACAGCGGCTCAGTCATGGTTTTACCAGAGCGAATCTTGCGCGTCCTGGTTTCGGCCTCCACGGCCTGACTTAATTCCTGAAGATGCTGCGTGAGCAACTCCACCTGCTGGAACAATTGCTGGATATCGTCATGGGTCGGCGCACCTAAACGACCCAAGGCGCGCGCCACCCGTGCTTGAAAGACTTCTTCCAGCTTGCTCCAACCGCCAGCGGTCTTGCCACGCATTTCCCTGATTTTATCCTTGACGGCTTCGACGCCGCCTTTTACCTGTTCCGCTTTTTCGCCGGCAGCCTTTTTCATCTGCGCATCCATCGCCTGGCCTTCCTGAACCAGCGCATCAAAGACCTTGCCGCCCTCTTCCTGCGCCTTGGCGAATGCGCCCAGACCCGCCAGCCAGACTTGGCGAGCAAAATCCCGGACATCGCCAGTCGGTTGATTTTCAAACAAGTCAGATTTCATGAGCGGATCCTCTGTGCAGTTTTTATGATCAATTGATGATTTGCAAATTAGCAAACCGCATTAGAGTCCACATACTAACAAATCCACACTGCAACAACCGCCGCCAGTCGGCGCAACAACTCTCGCACTTGTTCCGGCGACGAGCCCATCCGGCCCGGCATCCAGATGCACTACCTGCTCCGAACATCGCGCACACTTGGATAAAGTGATTTAAAACATCACGAGGGCGCCGATAAAAATTCAGCGTTCAGGTGATAGGCATCATTTTTTCCGGCATCTGCACCGCGATAACCTGACCACGAGCGCAAGTTTCACCGTTAGCGGTCACCGTCGCGCTGACCACCACCTTGCGTCCCTTGATTTCCTGAACTTTTCCTCGGATTTCCAGCGGTACCCCCAGCGGCGTGGGGCGCAAATACTCAACCTGGAGTGCAGCAGTCACAAACCGCAACGGTGGCAGTGTGTTCATCGCCCGTCCTTCGGCCCGATAGGCCGCCGCCGATGCCGTCCCCGTACCATGGCAGTCGATGAGCGAGGCGATCAATCCGCCATAGACGTAGCCGGGAATGGCGATGTGATACGCTTGAGGAGTGAAGAAAGCGACGGATTCGTCACCATCCCAGTCACTCTTGAGTTGATGACCGTGTTCGTTGAGCCGGCCACAGCCATAGCAATGACTGAGTTCTTCGGGATAGTAATCTTGAAAGGCTTTTTCATTACTCATTGATATTTCCTAATCCGATGGATCATAAAGACTTGGAGATTATGTTACAGTCAGATTTACACTTTTGCGTCTAAAAAGTTTGGCGAAGATATTGATAGTATAAGTGCTTGAACAAAAAACCGTAGAACTGGCTTTTAGCCGGTTTCATCCAAGCGGGATGGAGCGCTGGATCGTAGCTGAGGGCTATCGAGCAGACCGTGTCGCCCTTCGTTATTTTTGCGCCGCGCTGCGCTGTGGTGATGAACTATCATCACCGCAAGGCCACATGCGCATCTCGCTTGAATCGCCATGTGGTTCGCGGGCATTCTTTCGTCCTCTGAATCCTGCTAATCTGTCAAAAACCCGGCTTGGAAAGCCCGGAGGAGTCTATGCCAGTCCGACACGTTCTTGTGGTCGATGATTCTAAATCCGCCCGATTGATGCTGCGCAAAATGCTGCAAGGGTTCGGCATGACGGTGGATACTGCCGAATCCGGTGAAGAAGCCATTAATTATCTTCGTGACCGGCAACCGGACGCGATCTTCATGGATCACACGATGCCGGGTATGGATGGTTTGATGGCGCTGCGGCAAATCAAGAACAATCCAGCGACCGCAGCGATCCCCGTCGCCATGTATACTTCCAGAGATGAAGCCAACTATCGCGAGGAAGCCCGGGTAGCTGGCGCGATCGACGTACTGACCAAACCGGCGATCCCGGAAATACTCGGAGTGCTGCTTGAACGGATGCACCAGATGCTCGACGCCGCGCCGGTTAATATTCCTGCGCCCGCCGTTGTTGAGACAGCGAACGTTGCGTGGGTTGAGAAAATCGTCGTTGATAAGGCCGAGTCCGTGTTTTATGACGCCATTGAGTCGCAGGTGCTGCCGTTGCTCAATGATGTCATTGCCAAGTTGCGGCGGGAAATAGAGGCCGGCCAGACCACGGCTTGTAGCCAGATCGCGACAAAAATCTGCGATGAACGATTGGCGAAATGGCAACCGACCGAGGCGCAGCACGGTCCCCAGTGGACTGAAGAAGCTATTCAAACCCGGTTGTCATTGTTACTGGACGAGCGTTTAGAGGCCTTCCGGCGCGGGGAACAGGAGAGCCTCCAGCGATTAGTGCAAGATATGGCGTCTCAAGTGTGTCAAAGTCAGTTGCATGAGTTGTCTGAGCGGTTGGTGCGACAATTAAGCGCTCGGTTTACCGAAGCCGTGCAAAAATCGGCGTCTACGGCTCGTGATGCAGCGGTCGAGGCTGCCCGAGAAGCTGCGCTAAAGGCTGTGGGCGCCGCAGCGATCGTCAGCAATGGCGCTCACGATACCCGTGGCGAGGTGGCGGAAAAACAGGCCGACCGCCAACGGTGGGTGGACGTACAGCGGGGTTTGCTGCGGCATATTTACCTGGCGGCGGCCGGCGCAGCAGCAACGGGTATCGGCGCGGCAGCCCTGGTTTATGGGCTGCGGTAAGGAACCTGACATCTCGAAGCTGCGCCAATGGGATGTGAGTTAAACAATATAACAAACGGATTCTAAATCATGGCGGACTGGGTCTATTTGATCATTGGGATAGTAGCCGGGTTGGTCGTGGGTGGCATGATCATCTATCTGTTACTTTACCGAACCTTGCGGCGTGAATACGAGCGAACGCTAGCGGAATTTGCTCAACTGCAAGCCCGCAGCAATGAATTGCAAAGCGCTCTGCACGAAGAGCAGTCGAAAGGCTATCAGGGTCGCCAGACCATGATGACGCGACAGAAACGGCTTGAAAGCGACCTGGCTGAGGCCAGTGAGCGCCAGGCCAAACTGGAGCAGCAACATGCTGAATTCAAGGAACGGGGCGAGCAACAGCTCCAAGCGCAGCAGCAGGAAGTGGCGAAACTTCGTGAAACGATCGATCGTCTGGAACAGGATCGCATAGCGTTACAGGATCGTTTTGCGCAAAAAGGCGCTCAATGGGATGAGGAACGGCAGAGCCTGCTCCTGCTTAATAGCCAACTTCAAGATCAGTTGCAGGGATTACAAAAAGATAAAATCCAGTTGACTGCCCAACTCGATCAGCAACAGGAAACCTGGGAGCGTGAGCGGCTGGACTTGCAGATTCAAATGAACACGATGGAGAGCGATCTGGCGTTAAAAAAGACGCCGGGAAAGTCCGGCTTGCCGCTGGAGGACGAACAACGGTCGGAACAACTTCGCACAGAGGTTGCAGAATTACGTCAACAGCGCGCTGCTTGGGAAGAAGAGCGGCAGGCTGCTCAGCAACAGCTCGAACGGCTACAGGCCGAGCTGTGGTCATTGCGCAACCAGATCGCCAAAACTTCCAAAGAAGAGGCATCTGGATCGGAAGTGCAGGAATTGCGTCGGCAATTAGAAACCGCTCGGCAGGAATGCCAGGATTTACAAAAGAAACAGGCGGCGCAAGACCTACAGTCCACACAGGAGCGCGGTGCGCTGGAATCTGAAATCGAGGAATTGATGGAGCGGTTGCTGCGTGTGCAACACGGGCCAGCCAGTTAAGTCAGGTCGTTGAACCGGCTAAGGAGGCAACCATGCTGGCAAAACTCAGACCTTTGGGCCTGCGCGTCAACCTGATCCCGAACACCGCCATCCAGTTTCTGGACTTCGGGTTCAATCTGAACGAAATCCGGCTATCGCGAGCCTTTTTAGCGGCGACAGGGGCTGATAGCCGGCTCATACTGACCCCCTTATACGCTGATGACGCCAGTGGTCAATTTACCACCCGCGACGGTCACCCAGTCAAACCGGAACACGCTTATTCGCTGAACGCTGCGAAGGCCACTGTTATTCTGGACGGGGTCTGGATACCGATTCCTTTCCTGCGCATCCGCGAGCGGCGACCTGATGGCGATCACCGGTTCGATAGCGGGCCGGTCAACTGGGCGCGGGCGCGGCTGCTGGAATTGCCAACATCCGATGCCGAGGGCCACACCCACCGAGTCACGCTGGCTTTTGACACGCAACTATTGCCAACCCGCGAAGGCCGGCCCTATCTGGCCCCCAGCCCACAGGATATGCAGTCTGGCGAGGAGTTCGCCCTGAGCGATGATGAAGATGACACCACTGCCTTTCTGGAACAGGACTGGGTGCTGGAGTGGCTGCATCAACACTTCCATGCCTATGAACGGCGGCGGCGCGCCCCGCGCCGGGTGGACGAGGCGGAATTGCGCACCAGTCCCGATACCCAGGCGGCCTGGTTGACGGTATTGACGCTGCTGAGGAAAGCGGTGAAACCACCGCACCTGCGCTTCACCTTTGTCGACGACGGCCCGACCGCCCGGCTCAATCAGCCAGTGGATGTCGATCTGGTGCTGGACATTGGCAATTCCCGAACCTGCGGGATGCTGATGGAAACCAGCGGCGACGCGCCAGTGGACATGAACGACAGCTATCGATTGACCTTGCGCGATCTGAGTCACCCGGAGCGAGTTTACGACGAGCCGTTTCCCAGTCGGGTCGAATTTGCCCGCAACGTTTTTGGCAATGAAAAATTGTCTCGGCGCAGTGGCCGGAGTAGCGCTTTCCTCTGGCCGACCGTAACCCGGGTGGGTTTCGAAGCTCAGGCGCTATCCTATTTCAGTCATGGCGCGGAGGGGAGCACCGGCTTGGCTAGCCCCAAACGCTATCTATGGGATACCGATCCGCGCCATCACGCTTGGCGATTCAACCCAGGTCCAGAGGGTAGCGGCGACAGTGGCCCGGTCACGACCGGCCCCTTTGTCGGTCATTTGCGTGAGGATGGCGAGGAACTGACGCCGGGTGAACCTCCGGCGGTGACAGCGCTGTTTTCACGCAGCACGCTGATGAGTTTTTTCGTCGCCGAGGTGTTGCTGCAAGCCTTCGTGCAGGCCAATTCCCCAACTCGCCGCTCTGAACGGGTCTATTCTGAAGCGCCACGCCGGTTGCGACGGGTGATTTTGACCCTGCCCACCGCCATGCCGCTGGCCGAACGCAAGCTGTTTACGCGCCGAGTGAACACCGCCATCCGCCTGACCTGGCGGGCCATGGGTCTGGATGAGAACCAGGCGCCGGAACCTTTCATGCAGTGGGATGAGGCGACCGGCACCCAGATCGTGTTCCTCTACAACGAGGTCAAGCACAACTTTCAGGGTGACGCTGCGCTGTTTTTTCAGGTCTTTGGCCGCGTTCGAGAAGGTTATGGCGAAACACCCGGTCTACGCCTGGCCAGCATCGACATTGGCGGCGGCACCACCGATCTCATCATCGCCACGTATCAACTGGAAGGCGGCACGGCGCTCCGGCCGACACAAGAGTTCCGCGAAGGCTTCAATATCGCCGGCGATGACGTGCTGTGCGGACTGATTGAACGCAACGTGTTGCCAGCTCTGCTGGAGGCGATCCGCCACAGTGGCGCTGCTAACGCCGAAGAATTGTTGGCGCGGTTGCTGGGCGCCAACCGAGGCGATCAGGCTGAGCGGGAGCGCACCCTGCGCCGACAGTTTGCCAGCCAGGTCGCTTTGCCGCTGGCGTTGGCGATGTTGCAGCGTTATGAGAACGCCGATCTCAGTACCGGCAACGAAGCAGTCACGTTGAAATTGGCCGACGTTTACCCGTCCGGTGTCGGGCCGCACGAACAGGTGGTGGCCTTTTTGGAAGAAGTGGTGCGCACGGCTGGCGGCCAAGGATTTAAGCTGGCCGACGTGGCTTTCGCAACCACCATGCTGGCGATTGACACTACAGTGCGCCGCATCCTCGGTCAGGTGCTCAGCGACCTGTGCGAAGTCGCGTACCTGTACGATTGCGACTACCTGCTTATTTCGGGGCGACCCTGCCGGCTGCCGGCGGTACGGGCCGCGATTCTCGCCAAACTCCCTGCGCCGCCTGACCGCATCGTCAGTTTGCACACCTACCGGGTGGGTGACTGGTACCCGTTCCGCTCGGTGGGCGGACGGTTGACCGATCCCAAAACGACGGCGGCGGTTGGAGCGATGGTCTGCGCCCTCTCGGAAGGGCAGTTGTACAAGTTCAACTTGCGCAGCCGTGATCTGGGAATGAAATCCACGGCTCGCTTTATTGGGGTACTCCAGCAAACCGGGCGATTGAAACAGGAGGACGTGCTGTTCGCCAACCTGGAACTGGAGGATCGCAAAACCCGGTTGCCAGAGGCAACCTGCGATTTTTATGCGCCGGTGTTTCTGGGTTTCCGGCAACTGAACGTTGAGCGCTGGCCTGCCTCGCCGCTATACCGAGTGACTTTCGCCCATCCCCAGGACGCTCGCACCAAGGCGCTGCCGCTCAAGGTGACCCTGGAACGCTCCACCGATGAAAACGTCGATCTGGATTTTAAGGTCATTGCCGTGGCCGACGCCGACGGTAACCAACAACCAACTGGAGTGGTGCTGTTAAAATTGCAGACGCTGAAAGACGAGTACGGTTACTGGCTGGACACCGGTATCTTCTCGATTTCCGCCTGGCCTGGCGATGCGCCGCGCCGCTAAACCTGTCGCCCAAATCCCGTATGACCGACGCAATCTTTCATCCTGGCTTGCAACAGCAGCTATCTGCTCATCGGCGCTTCTTGCGCCTGCTCACCTTGTCCATTTTCCTGGTGATGGCCGGCGCCATGGTATTTGCTATGACCATGGCCTTACAGGGCGGTACTTTAGGCGACCTGCTCTTATTAGTGCTAATCGGCGGCATCGTACTGATGATGGTGCTATCGCTGGGTGGATTATCGTGGTTTCTGGACCGCTGGATGATGCGCCGTCTCACCGACGCTAACCGCCTGGTGCAAGAGCATCGTCCACTGGCAGCCCGGCTGACGCCAACCGATGACAACACCAGGCCAGGGACACTCATGGCGGTGCAATTGCTCGACCAATCAATGATCAGCGGCTCCGGCCACGTTTTGCTCAAGCCGTCCATGGGCTGGGGTCGGCCGCCGCCCCAGGACCTTACCGTACAGTTGTACTGCCAGGACTTGCAACCGGGCAGCCGGCTGGTCGCCTTACATGACAACAAAGCGTTGTTGGGCAAATCGGTGGATCGTCAGCAATACCTTCGCCAACAGCAATGGATGGTGATGGCATTAGCCGCAGTGGTGTTGCTGGTCACCATCACGATCTTTCTAAAAATGCTGTCCTCCTGAATTCATCAACATCGCTGTACCGCTAACAAAACGATTGGAGAAACCCGTCGTGTTGACATTCCAGGCCGGTCAAAACTTTTCCCTGAGCCAGCAAACGCCAGGTATCCAGCAAGTCGATCTGGGCCTGAGCTGGGAACCGGCTGACGGTCCCTGGACGCTGGACGCCAGTGCTTTCGCGTTAACTGTTCAGGGCCAAGTGCGCAACGACGGGGATTTCATTTTCTACAATCAGCCGGTGCTGGCGGGCGGTAGCGTCCAGCTTGCCCAGGAAGGCCGGTGCTTCATCGTGCGTTTGAACGATTTGCCCGCCGATATTGCCCGCGTCGCCATCGCCGTCACTAGGGATGCGGAAAGCGGTCAAACGTTCGCCGCTTTACGCCAAGTGCGGCTGGAATTGCGCAACGGCGACAGCCAGACCGGCATCGCCAGCTTCACCCTGGACACGGCCGGCATGATTGAGACAGCCATTATTCTCGGTGAACTCTACCGGCGTGGTTCAGAATGGAAATTCCGGGCGCTCGGCCAAGGTTTTGCGGGTGGACTGGCAGCGTTGGCGCATCACTTTGGCGTTGAGGTCGGCGACGACGCTACTCTGACCCCAGAATCGGCATCGTCACCGGCGGCCCCGGAGCTATCGCCCACTCCACCTGCGCCCGAACCGCCCGTCGTTCATGCGGAACCGTTGCCTGCGCCCGCGCCAGAACCACCGCCCGTGGTTGCGGGTCCCGTCGCCTCGACTGATCAACTCAGCGCCCGGTGCCGTGAACTGGAACAAGTGGGTAACGATTTCCTGAGCTGGATGGACGAGCATCCCGATCGGGTGGGACAAGAGAAAGCCGGCCTGACCAAGGAATTCCGCCGCCTGACGGTTCAGGCCCGGCGACTGAATCAAGCGGTGCAACGACCGATGTGCGCCGGTGTGTTCGGCCCCAGCCAATCGGGTAAGTCCTACCTGATCTCCGCTCTGGCCCGCAAGGGTAATGCGCCGCTGCTGGCCGATTTCGCTGGCCAAAAAATCGACTTTATTCGTGATATCAATCCCGAAGGCGGGCGGGAATCCACCGGTCTGGTCACCCGCTTCACGCTGCAAACGACGACCGGCGCAACGCCTGATGCCCCGGTGCATATGCGCCTGCTGACCCAAACCGACCTGGTCAAAATGCTCGGCAACACTTATTACGCCGATTGCGACCATACCGATGATGAGTTGCTCACACAGGGCCAACTCAATGAGTTGTTGGCCAGATTGACCCCGGCGGCGCAGGCGACACCGGTCGATCCGCTGACCGTCGATGATGTCTTCGACCTTCAAGCTTATTTTGAACGGTATTTCAAAGGCCAGGAGCGGGTTCGGCTGTTGCGGCATGGCTATTGGGAGCAGGCCGCGCAATGGGCGCCCCGGTTACGCATTCAGGATCGCGCCCAGTTGTTTGGCGCTATCTGGGGTCATGTAGACGCTTTCAGCCAACTTTACATTCGCTTGTATAACGGCTTGCAGGGTCTCAATTTCGCTACGGAAGCCCAGGCCGGATTGGAGGCGTTGCTACCCCGCGAGCAAAGCATCATCGATGTACAAACGTTAAAGGGTCTGGGAACCGGCGGCGGCGGGACGCTGACGCTGACCGGGACGAACGGCGCCCGGGTTACTTTGCCGCGCAGCGAAGTGACAGCGCTGATCGCGGAGCTGCGCATTGTCATCAGCGAGCAACCCTGGGATTTCTTCCAGCATACCGACCTACTCGACTTCCCCGGCGCTCGTTCCCGCGAACAGATCAAGGATCTGCCGACTTTCCTGCACGGTCAGGACGCCCTGCAAGGTCTGTTTCTACGCGGTAAGGTCGCCTATCTGTTCGAGCGGTATTGCGCGGAGCAGGAATTGACCAGCATGTTGCTGTGCATCGGCCCCAGCAACCAGGAGGTCAAGACCCTGCCGGAGATGGTGTATGACTGGATCGCCAGCACTCACGGCGTAACCCCGGAACTGCGTTCGCAACAACCGACCGCGTTATTTCTGGTGCTGACCAAGTTTGATATGGAGTTCGAGGAAAAGGCCGGCGAGCGTTCCCCGGAAGGTCGTTGGACGACCCGTTTGGAAAGTTCGCTGACCAACTTTTTCGGCAAGCAGCATGAATGGCCACGCCAGTGGGATACCCAAGGCGGCTTCCGCAACAGCTACTGGCTGCGCAACCCCAACTTCAAGGCCAAGCATATTTTCGATTACGACGAACAGGGACGCGAAACCGGCGTTCGACCTGGCGAAAAATCGCGTATCGAGATATTCCGCGCTGCCTTTCTCCGGGATCAAAGCGCCAACAGCCATTTCCGCAATCCGATCGAGGCTTGGGAAGCCGGTTTCGCCCTCAATGACGGCGGCATTACCTACCTGGCGCAAAACCTGCGCCCGCTGTGCAACCCCGAACTCAAACGCCGACAACTGACCGGACAAGCGACGCAATTGCAGGCGCAAATGGCTGAACGCATCGACCATTACCATGTCAGCGACAACCCGGAGCTGGAGTTGGAGAAACGGCTGGAAGCAGCGCGGCTGGTGGCCGGCCATCTGATCGACTGTGCCGGCGAACAGCGTTTCGGCGAGTTGTTGCGGGCATTGCAGACTGACAACGACGATCTGGAGGGCATCTACTACCGCATTGAAACCCGGTTGCCTGATGAGAAGCAGACGGTTGGCGGACCCACCATTGGCGCGGCGGTAGATACCCGAAAGATGAAGGCGCTGCTGGGTCTGGGCGCGGCGGCTGGGGCGGGTGAGGAGATGCGCAAGGATGACGCCGCATTATTTGCCCGTGAGGCGGTTGCAGAATGGATGCAGGATTTACAGGATTTAAGCGGCGACCCCTCGCGGTGCGATTATTATCGGGTTCCGCCGGCGTTAATGGCGGAATTCGTCAAGGAACTCATCAGCGGCGCGCAACGATTGAAGCTGGAAGAGCGGATTGTGACGCAAACCCGACAAGTCACCGGTTTTCGCATGAAGTTTGAGCAAATCGTGGCGTTACCCGCCCGGCTAACCGCTAATCTGCTGAATGGCTACGTTGATTTTCTGGGATATGACGGATTAGCGCTGGACAAACGGCCCTGGTTGCCCCTGGACGATGGTCCCCGACCGGTGTTCCCGCCGCGCCCTGCGCCGCGTGGTGGCCCGCAATTGAGTGAGCAACAGTCAACCTACGATCAGGATTATTACACCGATTGGATTCGCGCCTACCTGGACCTGGTAGAGCGCAATGCCCGCTTCCATGACGGCGCGGAAGTTGATTTGGCCGCCAATCGACGATTAAGCGAGTTACTGACGCGGTTGCGGGCGATGGGCTGAGGTCATGCGGCGTTTTCTGTTCACCTTCGTCGGGATCGGCCTGTTGCTCTACGGTCTGGCGTATCTGCCGCCGGTCCGGGATCAGGTGATCGCACCCTTCACCGATGGGTTGACCGTAGCGGCTGGTCAATTGATCGCCGCCTTTGGTGGGCAGGTCTGGGTGCAAGGCAATGTGTTGACCATCCCCGGTTTCAGTGTGCGCATTCTCGATTTATGCAATGGCGTCGAGGCAACCCTGCTGCTATGGACTGCGGTACTGGCCTTTCCCGCGCCGTGGCGTTACCGGTTGTGGGGACTGCTCCTGGGTTTTCTGGGTGTGCAAGCGATCAACTTGCTCCGTATCGTGAGCCTGGTCTACTTGGGGGTGTGGAAGCCGGACTGGTTCTACTGGGTGCATTGGTATGTTTGGGATGCGCTGATCCTGATGGATGTGCTACTGATTTTCCTGCTGTGGTTGCGCCGATTACCGTTGCCCGCATCCTCTCATGCGCCGGCTGCGTGATCCGCTATGGCGTTGGCTGCTGAGCGCGGTATTCAGCCTGGCGTTGTGCCTGGGGCTGTGGTGGTGGTGGGTGCGGGAACCCTTGCTTGAGGGATTGGCGCGAGTGGTGGGTTTTGCCAGTCCCTGGCTATGGCCGGACACAGTGCTCGGCGTGGGCTTGCAGGATCATTCAGGATGGATCATTACCCTGTTGCCCCCTCTGCTGGACCCGCCGCGCCTGTTCATGGCGCTGCCCCTGTCGTTCAACCGCGCTGTAGTGATTTTCCCGCTGTTCTGGGGATTAACGCTGGCGACGCCGGGACGGGCGCTGCTGCGTCGTTTGTTCCTGGGTACGGTGACCCTATTGCCCGTGGCGTTGACAATGGTGCTGCTCTACGCCCAGTTTCAACTCGTTCTATATCGAACACACCTGCCCGCACTCACCGAAATACCACCGGCTGACTTTGCCCTAGCCCTCCCGGATTCACCGGCATCATTTTACCTGTGGGGATTAGGCCGCCAACTGGCAATGCTGGTCTTGCCAATCGTTGCACCATTGCTGGTCTGGTTATCCCTGCATGGAGCCTTTTTGCGCACCGTGATCGTTGGTGGATGGCTGCAACGAGCGATGCATTCTCATACCTTAAAGCCGCCAGCGCCCGTGGACCCTGAAATATGAGTTATCGCTGGTCCTGCGTCCTGCTGCTGCTCAGTCTGCTCGGTTGCGATCCCCAGCAGGATCAATATCGTCAGGCGATGCAGCGTTTATGGCGCGGCGATCAGGCGACCGGCGCTCGGATGCTGAAGGCGCTGGCGGAAAACGGCCATGCCCCGTCACAATTCCGGCTGGGATTGCTCTATCGCTTGGGACAGGGCGTACCGCGCCAGCCGCACCAGGCCGTCTACTGGTTCGATAAGGCAGCCCGGCAGGATGATGTCGGCGGTCAGTATTGGCTCGCTGAAGCCTATCGGCGGGGTGAAGGAGCGCCCGCTGCTCCGGAACTGGCGTTCCAGGCGTTTCATCGGCTGGCCGAACGGGGTTACGCGCCGGCTCAGCACCAAATCGCCCTGGCCTATGCCGAAGGGCGCGGTGTAGCCCGCGATGACGCACAAGCGGTCACTTGGTGGCGCCGGGCGGCGTCCGGTGGTCATCCAGGCGCGGCCCGGCGGTTGGCGCAGGCCTATCGCAACAGCGAATTTGGCTTGCCGCACGACCCGACGCAAGCCGCTCAGTGGGAAAAGAGAATCCAACCCGCACGATTTTGATCGTTTTGGCGCGGCCCCGCTCGCTTGACTGGACAGGCAAAACTGCCGATGGATAAGAAAACTCCATGCCGCCCGCCAGATCAATGGATAACAAGCACCACTTCCGCAGGAGTTCCGTTTGATGAAGTTCTGGAAGCGCAGCCGCTCCCCTAACGCCTCCCGGCAACGACCTGAAGAGTTGCTCACGTCAACGGCGCTGATCTGGCTGATTTTGACGCTGACATTGGCGGCAGCGCCGTATGCCAACGAATTGCCGATCTGGCTGGCGCCGGTGTTCGTTGCCATTGCCGGCTGGCGCGGTGCGGTTGCGGTCTACCAGCGACCACTACCGCCTGGATGGATGTTACCCATGCTAGGGTTACTGGCGACCGCCGGGGTGCTGGTCACTTATAGAACCCTGTTTGGCCGCGACGCCGGCGTGGCATTGCTGACCGTGATGACCGCCTGCAAGTTGCTGGAAGCGCGCTGGTTGCGTGATGGAGTAGTGCTGGTGTTCCTTGGTTATCTGCTGGTGATGAGCAACCTGCTTTACAGCCAGGAAATCCCCCTGGTTGCCTACCTGCTAGTTGTAGTCACATTGATGCTGGTTTCGCAAATGCTCATTCATCGCCAGCACGCCGGCCTGACCGCCCTGGCGCCCTTACGGCTGGCTGGCAAAATGGTGTTGGTCGCAATTCCGGTCATGCTGGTGCTGTTCATCCTGTTTCCGCGTATCCCCGGCCCGTTGTGGGGGTTGCCTAAGGACGCTCATCAGGGACGGACCGGCCTGGCGGGCGAGATGGAACCAGGCACGATCAGCGAGCTGACCCGATCAGACGATGTAGCGTTTCGAGTCCGCTTCACCAGCGCCATGCCACCGCCGGCCCAGCGCTACTGGCGGGGGCCAGTGCTGTGGAATTTCGATGGTCGCCGCTGGACACAGCGCGATGAATCACCCTCCCCGACACCGATACCCTTTACGCCGGAAGGTGCAGCTTTGGATTACACGGTGATCATGGAACCCAGTAACCGGCGCTGGCTGTTGGCGCTGGATTTACCGGCCAGCTTGCCACCGCGCGCCGGCATGACCTCGTCTTTTCAACTGCTGCGCGATCAGCCGGTGAACGAAGTGTACCGCTATGAAGTGCGTTCCTATCCCCAATATCGAACCGGCCAACTGACCGCCGCCGAGCGATTTCTCGGCTTGCGTTTGCCGCCCCGGAGCAATCCTCGCGCTCGGGAACTGGCTGAGGGGTGGCGTTCACATCATCTTCAGCCCGAGGCACTGGTGCGCACGGCGCTGCTACTGTTCCGTGAGCAACCGTTCTACTACACCCTGAGTCCGCCCTTGCTGGGCTTCCACAGTGTGGATGAGTTTTTGTTTCGCACCCGACAGGGATTCTGTGAGCATTACGCCAGTGCGTTTGTTTTTCTGATGCGGGCAGCGGGCGTACCCGCCCGGCTGATGACCGGTTACCAGGGGGGCGAGCGTAATGAGATGGGCGAGTATTTGATTGTTCGCCAGTCCGATGCCCACGCCTGGGCGGAGGTTTGGCTGGAAGGGCGTGGTTGGGTCAGGGTCGATCCTACCGCAGCGGTCGCCCCGAATCGAGTGGAACAGGGGCTTTATGGCGCGTTGCCGGATGCTGAGGAGGTGCCGTTTCTGGCCCGGCGGGGCGGCGATTTCCAGTGGTTACGCCAGTTAGCGATGGGTTGGGATGCGCTCAACATCCGCTGGAACGAGTGGGTGTTGGCTTATGGCCCCGATCGGCAGAAAAAATTTTTATCGGGATTGGGTTTCGGGGCGGTTGATTGGGGAGAGATGATCGTGGCGATGGTCGCGGCAATGAGCGGATTAGCGCTGGTTTTTCTGGTCTTGCGTTGGCGAAGTCGTTTACCTGCCGATCCTGTTGTGCGGGCCTGGCAACGATTTTGCGCCCGATTGGCCCGGCAGGGGCTGAAGCGTGGTCCGCATGAAGGACCGCTGGATTTCACCGAACGGGTGGTCGCACAAAAGCCGGAATGGGCCGGGCCGATCCGGGAGATTGGGGAACTGTACGCCCGATTGCGTTATGGGCCTGCGCCGCCCGTAGCGGAGGTGCGCCGCCTGCAACGGTTAACCTGGCGATTCCGGTCAAAATAATCGAATGGAAGTCACCCGCTGGAGCTTGATCTGCCCTGACCTATTCTAAAATTCAGTATGTAAACTAAGCTTTCTTTCATGCAACATGAGAGGTCGCAACATGGACATTACAAGCTTGGTGATCTTTTTGGCTATCGGCGCATTAGCAGGTTGGCTAGCGGGAACCATCCTCAAGGGAGGCGGCTTCGGGCTGTTGGGTAACATCATCGTCGGCATTATCGGTGCGGTGGTCGGCGGCTTTTTGTTCGGGCTGCTGGGACTGTCTGCCGGCGGCTTGATCGGCTCCATCGTAACCGCCACGGTCGGCGCAGTGGTGCTGCTGTTTCTAATCGGTCTGATCAAGAAAGCCTGAAAAGTTGATAACGCTCAGCAGGTTTTTCTACCACCTGTCACCTGAGTAATGCCACTCCTGCTGCTAAAATGGGGCAGGAGTGGTTGAGTCAATCCTCGGAACCGGAGTAAGCCCTGATGGGAGAGCCTGTGCAAGGAGTCTTCTGTTGGCGTGATTTCGGGCTTCAATTAGAAAAATATCATTTATTTTAAGGAGGTTGAATTATGAAGGGTCGTATTATTGGACATTGCGCAGCAGCGCTCGCCGCCGCTTTGATCCTAATGCCAGCAGCGCAGGCTCAGGACCCTGCCCCCGACCTCCAGGACTTGGTCGGCGCAAAAGGCAGCAGCGGCGAACAAGTTCTACAAAAGCGTGGCTATACCTACGTCAAGGGAGAAAAATCAGGCAACGACAGCTATACCTACTGGCGTCAGGCGCACAAAGGACATTGCATCATTGTGCGGACTGCTGAAGGTCGCTACGAGTCTCTCGTCAAAGCCCCGGTCGCTGATTGTCAAGGTGGTGCATCCGACAGCGCTCCGGCATCGGATGAACACGGCAGCCGCCTGGCTACCGTGTGCGGGGTTATCGCCGATGGCAAGTCCTATCGCTACAAATGCACAGTGGAGGGGGCTGCGCCCGGTGGTCGAGGTAAGACCGTCGTTCATTACCCTGACCAGAACATCACCCTGCACTGGCCGGGTGGCAAGCGTGTCAGCGTGACGTTTGAGGGCATGAACCCCCAGCAGACGACGTTCAACACCTCTGAGGGTAATACCCAGTTTATCTATGAGGGCAAGACCTACTTCTATGTATCCGACCCTGGCGCTGCGGAAATGGAAGTGAAGCACTTTCGTGAGTAAAGCACATTGATCCCAGAAAGGTGTAACAATTTATGGAAAACGATCTGGAACACGATATCCGTCATTTGGCCTACCACATTTGGCAAACAGCCGGACGCGACTTCAGTCAGACGGCTCTTGATTTCTGGGGGATGGCCGAGCGGATGGTCATCGAACTGACCGCTGATTCAATCCGCCGAGCCAACAACGCCACTGCCACCGCCGTCGGAACAGCGACGGCCTGGCCTTCCGCTCTGCGCGCCCTCTATTTGTACCGGGTTCAGGAACTTGCCCACATCATGTGGTCGGCCAGCGCCGATCAGCGTGACCGCTCAATGGATTACTGGCTGGCTGCCGAGAAACATCTGCGCCTGCTGACCGACTCGGCGGTGCGCACCGCCGGCGCCCGCGTCGGCCAAGAGGAAGTGTTGGTCAAAATCTTTGAGACGTTCTCACCGGTGGATTACCTGGAGCAAATTCGCAGGACCGCCTACCAGCTTTGGGAGTCAGCGGACACCCAGAACAGTTCGGCGCTGGATTTCTGGCTGGCCGCAGAGAACAAAATTCTGGACTCGCTAGCCGCCAGCATACCCGTGATGGTCGCCGGAAAGGCCAACTGATCGACGTTTCGCACCCTCAGCAGCACCCATCTGGGACAATCTTTAAGCTTCGCTCTGCAAAGCAGCCGCTACCCATCGGGGTGGGGCTACGTATCACTATTGGCAGCGATGGCTCCGATGAAATTGACGTAAACAAGCATCACTCAATGGGAGGTATGAAGAGATGAAAGTTTTTCTCGCTTTGGTGTTAGGTTTGGCGATTGCGGCGTGCAGTACCCCAAAAAAAGAATGCGAGACCTGTTTCAGTCATTCTGACTGTGCAGGAACGATGAACTGCCACTCACGCCCCATGGCGGATGGATCGACCAAGAGCGTCTGCGTTGATACCGATAAAATGCTGACGTGCCCGGCTCCCAAATAAAACCAAACGACCACCGCCTAAACACCGGTGGGTTTTGCGCCGGGCACAGAGGATGGAAAATGCGCCTGGCGTTTTAAAACCATTCCCAAGATTCTGTTCATACAGATAGTTACCATGGCGGGTTGGCCGATACCGAGGCGGTCATCGGAGCCCTGAAAAGCGGACCATTGAGTGGTTTAGCCTTGGATGTTTACGAGCAGAAGACCAATTTGTTCTTCCGCGACTTATCGAACACCATCGCTACTCATGACGTGCGCCAGCGCCTACGCTCTTTCCCCCCAATATTATCGTCCCCGGGACGTCAGGCTTTCTTCCAACAACGTGACCCCATTTGCCAATGCCCTGTCGTTGACAGATGAGATCAAGATAAGATTGATCGTGCGTACCTCGATGCCAATTGAGATGAAGAGTAAGAAATTCATGCAGAACCCCAAGAAAATCCCGTATTCGGCGCTGCTACCACTTACAGCGCTGGCTTCGTGCCTGATTCTGACGACCGGTTGCGCCACTGACTCGGCGCCGGAAAAGTCGCGGCGGGCGGAACAGGCGCCGCACACCGCGCCGGTAGCACGCCATTCCACCGCCGGACACCCGGCGGCGACCGCCCCGGCCGTCACCGCCCCGGATGTCCGCGACGCCGCGACCCTGAAACCCGGCGAGTTCACCTGGCATCCCGAGCGTGCCCCGAGCGGACCGGTGGTGATCATCGTCAGCATTCCCGAGCAGCGCGCTTATGTGTACCGCAACGGCGTCCGCATCGGCGCTTCCACAGTGAGCACTGGCAAGCCGGGCCACGAGACCCCGACCGGGGTGTTCAGCGTGCTGGAGAAAGACCAAAAGCACGTCTCCAGCACCTATCAGGGCGCGGCCATGCCCTATATGGAGCGGCTCACTTGGGACGGCATTGCCCTGCACGCCGGTAAGCTCCCCGGCTATCCCGCCTCGCACGGCTGCGTGCGGCTGCCCCTGGAATTTTCCCGGAAGCTCTACGGCGTCACCCATTCCGGCACCCACGTCGTCATCGCCGACGCGCATTCGGCGCCGGCGGAAATCGTCCATCCGGGCCTCGCCGCTCCGGTCGATCCCAACGCCAGCGGTAAGGCGCCTCCGACGCCGCGAGGGGAGCGCTTCGTCTGGGAACCGCACAAGGCGCCGCAAGGCCCGGTCAGCATCCTGGTCAGCGGACCCGACCGCCGGATGTACGTCTATCGCAACGGCGTCCTCATCGGCGAGGCCGTGGTGCGGATCAGCGATCCTCAGCAGCCGCTCGGGGCCGGTGTGTTCGTCGTCCTGGACGGCTTTGCCCACGAACCCAGCCCCCTGGCGCCGGACCGGCCCAAACGGCGCTGGATGGCGGTGGGCCTGCCGTCGCACAGCGGCCAATTGCCGGCGCAGCTCGACCTCGGCGCACGGGTGCATCCACCAGAACAGTTTTCCCGGCTGGTGTATGAACTGCTGCAACCTGGCGCCACGCTGGTCGTCACCGACCGACCAGCAATGCCGGAAACCCGGACCCAGCCCGGTTTTCGAATCATGGCCGACTCCTAAACACGCAGCGTCATCTGCACTAACCGGGATGCATTGAATATTGGAGCAGGGACGCTTCAGCGTAGAGGCGATGAAGGTAGAACACTTCAGCAATTTGCAGGAACCACCGAATCCTGACGCAACGGATTTGGTTTAAGGCAGGTTACCGGCGCTTCCGCCTGGTGACCGATTCAACATCACTTTTCCCTAGAGGTTTGCAATGAGAAACAAACTGGGCATCGTTACAGTGCTGGCTGTAGCCCTCGGCCTGAGCGCAGCGCCTGCTGCTCAAGCTCAACTGGTTGAGGCCGCAAAGAAATCCTTCGAAAACGCCGATGTAGACGGTGATAGCAAAGTGTCATGGGAGGAATACCGCAATCGTCTGGTGCATGTTTTTCATCAAATGGATCACAACGGCGACGGGCGGGTCACTCCAGACGAAACTCCGCCCGCCAAGGACAAAAGCAGCCAGCCGGTCAAGGGCGGCACTGTGACCCTCGAAACGTTCAGCACCGAGATCGAAAAAGCGTTCAAGAAAGCCGACGGCGATGGCGATGGCGTGCTCAGTGCTGATGAATGGGTCGGCGTTCCCGCCAAGTCTGGCAATTAAACACATCCTCTAGTCAGGAGATTGGCATCATGCGCAAATGGGTTCTTTCTTCCCTCGTAGCGGCCACTGCATTGGCCGCCGGTCTGAAAGCTGCACCGGCTTGGGCGGATATCATTGTCTGCGAATCGCAAGGCGGGCAGACCAATTATTGTTCTGCTGACACCCGTGGTGGGGTGCGACTGGTGACGCAATACAGCAGGAGCGGCTGCTATCAGGGTGATAGCTGGGGCTACGACCGCCGCAGTATCTGGGTCAGCAACGGTTGCCGCGCCCAGTTCCAGACCGGTGATACTTACAACGACTCTCATAACCATAACGACAAGCACGCCGCCGCCGCCGCCGCCTTAGCGCTGGGCGTTATCGGCGCGGTGGCGCTGGCCAATCGCCATCACAACGATAACGATTACCGCTACGAGCAAAACCCCAACTACAGTTACGGCTACGCGCCCGATCAGGTGGTTCGCTGTGAGTCCCGCGGTGACGACGATCAGTATTGTGCAGCCCGGATCGGTCGTGGCCAGGTGGAAATCCAGCGCCAACTGTCCAGATCCGCTTGCCGCTTCAATTCCAGTTGGGGCTACGACCGCAACAGTATTTGGGTCAATCAGGGCTGTCGCGCCGACTTCGCTATCCATCGCTGAGCGGAGGGCGAAAACGCCTTGACGGTCTTCACTTGACCAGGGCATCGGTTGAGGAGCGCAGGATAAATCGCCCACTCTAAAGTTCTCCTGATCAGCGGAACCGGTGAACAGGTCTCCACGATGATCGACGGGCAGTACTCATTACCTCGTCGATCATGCCCAACACGAGGCGAAGAATAGCCTCAATCAGGCTACAATAAAGGATTACAGGGAAAAACCAAACCCCCGGTTTTCCCTGTTCGCCCGGTTTTCTGGAGATCCTGATGTCCATGCTTTCAGTTCGCGTTTCCGAAGATCCACAGCGCCCGATGGGCCATGCCATCGTGACCCTGGAGGGTCTACCGCATACGCTGGAAACCTTTGAATTCGCTCTGAGCCGCCATGGCTTCGCCGCCAACCACCTGGGTCCTGACGGCTGGCAGGGCGCTGAATGCTGGTTGCAGCCCGCAGAAGTCTGGTATAGCGGCGATTCGCTGAAATTCGTGATCAATCCCGATCTGGCATTCCAGTTGGAAAACATGCCCTACCGGCTGGCGGCGCGAGGTCAGGGTTTCGCCGCTGACGCCTCCGTAACCTTTGTCTGGCCATTGGAATTGGACATTGAGGAAGGTACGGCTAGCAGTGAACGCCGGGTGGTCAGCGGTACACGGGTGGGTCCCGCACCGAAAGCGCCTGTAATACCCGCCACCGAATCACTGTCGAAACTGGGTCCCGCCGATTTACCCATTCCAGATATGCCGATTCCCAACCTCGGCGCCGACTCAGCGCTGATGGAGGATGACTTGCTGACTCGCCCCCTGCCCGCGTCCCCCCTGCCCGTTTCTACGGATGAGATAGACTTGCCAACCCGGGTCGTGGCGCAAGCGCCAAAATCTTTTCCAAACCGCAAGAGTGAGCCACCCACCCGGCGGGTCGAAGGGCGCATCACTTCCACACCCATCGACAGTGAAGAACGGGTTTTCGGGCCTCAGGGCCTGCCCAAAATCCTGTCAGAACCGATTGCTCCGTTACCTGCTGAGCCGCCGCTTCGCGTCGTCCCGCTACAACGGCAGTCCGCGCCCCAACCTGCGCCAGCGTTTCCCAGCGCCGACGAGCCGCGACGCAGCCGACTGGGATTGATCCTGGCCGGCGTGGCAATTCTGGCCATGGCGATAGGCGTCGGTGGGTGGTGGTTTGGCTACAAAGCCAATCAGCCCCTATCAGTCCCTGTAACAAGTCCCGCAGCACAGCCTGCCGAAATTCGCGTCCCGATGGCCCCGGAACCGCGCCCAGCCCCGGAACCCGTCCCAGCCCCGGAACCCGTCCCAGCCCCGGAACCCGTCCCAGCCTCGGAGCCGCGCCCGGCATCCCCCCATTCAGCGCCGCCTGCGTCACCCGGCTCCAGGCGTAATCTGGAAGACGAATTGAAATCGCAATTCGATCCGACCTTGCAAGACCTAGAGAAGGGGCTGCGCCGTTGAACCAACTTGCCTGGAATTTTTCCATGAATCGTCTGCTAATCGGTTGTCTACTCTTTCTGTCCAGTCTGACCGTACCGGCGGTCGCCGCCGATAACGCCAATGATCAGCAAATTGGCATGGTGACGGGTTCCCGGACCGGCACTTATATTCAATTCGGCAATGACATCGCCGGGGTCGCCAAAGCAGTTCGCCTGGATATCCTGGTCAAAGATTCCCAAGGTTCAATTGATAACATCAAGCGTATGAACAGCCGGGAAAATGCAGCCCTGGGCATTGTTCAATCCGACGTCCTGGGCTTTCTCAGCCGTTCCGAAAGTCCGGAAATGCGGCAGGTCGCTGGGCGACTACGGTTGATTTTCCCCTTTTATAATGAAGAGATTCACCTGTTCGCCAAAAAATCGATTCAGTCATTCAGTGACCTACAAGGCAAGCGGGTCGCGGTGGGTGAGCCGGGCAGCGGTAACTGGCTGACCGCGATGAATTTATTGCAGATCACCGGTGTGAAGCCGGCGGAATTGCTGAATCTACCGCCGCTGCAAGGCGTGACCGCCGTCCTGAAAGGTGAAGCTGACGCCATGTTCTACGTGGCCGGCAAGCCAGTCAGCCTCTTCACCAAGGTCGGCAATTTGATTGACCGGCCAGAGTTTGCGGTGATGCTGGCCAACGTGCATTTCGTGCCGCTTGACGATCCACGGATGCTGCGCGAATACCCGGTGGCCCGGATCGGCAAGGCCGATTACGACTGGCTGGCGACGGATACGCCGACGATTGCGGTCAAGGCCGTGCTGATGAGCTTCGATTTCTCCGGCAAGCAGACCCCTTACTTCGTCCAGCGTTGCCAGCAACTGGCGCAACTGGGCCAAGTCATCCGCGCCCACCTCGGACAGCTTCGCCAAACCGGCCACGCCAAATGGAAAGAGGTTAATCTGGATGAGAAAGTGGAAAGCTGGCCACTCGACTCGTGTTCGCGCCGCGAGCCAGCGAAAGCAGGCGGTTCGAACGTTGATCTAACTCGCGAACTGGAGAAGATGTTGCTGAATCAGCAGGAATGGCCAGGCCGGAGAATTCCGGCGGCATGAAGATCAACCATTCAAGACGCGAGGCGCAGCGGCCATGAGGGAGCAGATTCTTTTAGGTAGTGTTTCCTTTGACGGGGTGCGGGAGAAAGGGGGATTCGGCCAACCGCTGCATGCTCTATACCCGCAAATTCAGGCGGTGCTCACCCGTGAACTGGGACCGGAGACGGCGAATTTATTGGCCGAGCCGGTGGTGGATCGGGTGCATAACCGCATTGACTGGTACACCGAAGGTAATCCTGACCAACCACCGGTGGCGTTGAGTGATTTGCCCGAAGAGCAACGCCCGCCGATTCTCGCGCAAGTTCACGCCCTGCTGGAACACGGGCGAAGTGTGGCCGAGCGTTATCTCGCTTCCAGCGACCCGCAGCGGATACAACTGGGCGCTATCCTCCAGGCGGTGCTCGGTGCGCCTGCGGAAACTGAAGTGTTTCTGGTCAATGACCGGCCAGTGATCGCCCACTGGAGTTTTTCAGTCGATCATCCGTGGGTCACATCGGGCATATCGGCTCGCGGAGCGACCGCATCCCCGGCATTGCCGGGATCGCCCGATGAGGTCGCGATATCGGATCTCATGATTCCCGAAGGGGAAAAACCTCCGCCGCTGCCAGAACCATTGGCAGCCCCAACGGAGTCGCCGCCCGCAGTACCGCCAGAGGAACCGCTAGAGACTGTTCCCGATCAACCGGCGTTGTCACTACCCGAATCGGCGCCGTCGCCAGAGTCGGAGGCTCCGTCGCTTTCCAAGGCCAACCCTGCGTCCGTCGTGGATGATTCCGACCAGACGCTGCGTTATGTCGTCGTCGGCTCTCGGTATTTCTGGAGCGTGGCGGCGCTGGCCCTGTTGCTGGCGTTGGGTACGGTTTTTTGGAGCATGACCCGAACCTCCATCCCTGCACCGACTGATCCAGGGGTTACTACGCCGTTGCCTGACGCCGCCATTGACCGCGCATTGACCGATGCCCGACAGGCCGAGCAGGCCTTGCGTCTCCAACTGGAGCAACGGCTCACGGAACTCGCTGAACAACGTCATCAATGCTCGTCGCCAACGGCAACAGACGCCGCGCCCATGCCATCGATTCCATCCACTGCCCCGTCCAGCGGATCTGCGACGCCAGCCGATCCAGTCCTTGCGCCGATGCGCCGGGAAATCACCGGGACCCGTGAAGCGCTTGCTCCACCTACTGAATCTGAAACCCAAAACGCGGCGCAATCCGACGCTTCACTACCAGCAGATTCCAGGCCGCCGCTCATTATCCCGACCCCTCCTCAATCCGCTGCGCCGACGGCCAGAGAACCATTAGCGCGGGCGCTGGAGCAAGAATTAAGCGGCTACTCTCAACCGGCTATTGCACCGCCCTTGGCGGCGGCGCCGGTCAATGAGCCGCCGGTTCCGGCAGAACCCACGCCGGAAGAGCGTCAGGAGTTCGCAAGCCGCCTGTCCGCCATGGGCGCAGCGACCGGCGAGATTACCGCAACGTTGCTGTGGGATGGTAACGCCGATCTGGACCTGGTCGTGAGCTGCCCATCCGGGCAATCGTTGGATTATCTGACGCCCCAAGGCTGTGGCGGTATGCTGGATGTGGACGCTAACGCGACCCGCAACGACCTGAGCAAGCGACCGGTGGAAAATATCTTTTGGCCCGCCAGTAAAGCCGCGCCGGGAACTTATAAAATTGCTGTCCGCTACGAACCGCGCAAGGATGAACGTAATCCCCGATCAGTGTCGTTTCAAGTCCGGCTGATCCGCGACCGTCAGGAGCAGGTGTTCAAGGGGACCGTCCGGCCTCGCACGACAGTACCCATCGCGAATTTCACTGTGTTGGAGCGCTAAGATATGGCAAATATGGCTGCGCAGGAACACGATCAGTTCACCGTCTATACCGCTGAAGCAGCGATTCCCCGCTACCAGCGCGCCTGGGTCTGGGGAACAGTGGCTCTGGCGATTTTACTATTGGGCATCATCGCTGGCGGGCTGCTGCGCGGCGCTATGCCTACACAACTGACGGGTAGTGCTCGATCAACTGGCGAAATGACGGATGGAACGGCACTGCTGATCCAGCAGGAAGCGGTCAATGCTCAGTTACGCGAACGAATCACTCAGGTACAGCAGGCGCTGGATGGGGATGTCTGTTCGCCAACGGCGGCAAAGGCGCTCAACCCGGACCTTGCTCGCCCATAAATACCCATTTTAGAGATCACCTAAGCCATGTCCCACTTTTCCATCCATCTTGATTGGCGGCGCACGACGCCGGATTTTGATCACAAAACCTTTGATCGCAGCCATATCTGGCGTCTGGCCGGCGGGCAAATCGTGCAAGGATCGGCAGCGCCGGACTATGCCGGCAATCCCAACATGAGTAACCCGGAAGAAGCTTTGCTGGCGTCGTTGTCGAGTTGTCACATGCTGACCTTCCTCACGATCGCGGCGCTCAAACGCTTGGTTGTAGATCATTATGAGGATGAGCCCACTGCCGAGTTGGGTAAGAATGCCAAGGGTAAAATGATGGTGGCCCGCCTGACCCTGCGACCCCGCGTTACTTTCAGTGGTGATGCGATTCCTGACGCTGCCACTGTGCAGGAACTGCATCGCAAGGCCAAGGAAAACTGCTTTGTGGGTAACTCGCTGCTCAGTGAAATGATTTTGGAGCCACGCTTCTAACGTTGTTGCATCACTTCCCAGGTTGTCCTATAAATCTGCCTCGGTCATCGACAGCGATGAGGTTTGAAAAGCGAAACATGTGGCGGTTCAGCAAAAAGGTTTTTCTTCTCGGCGTATTGGCTTGGCTGAGCGTTGGATGCGCTCCAAACAACCTTCAGGAAACGACGTCGCCCCCAGCGGCAGTGATTCCTGATTCAACTCCTCGTGAACCCTGGCTGTTGGTGGATACCCGGGCAGATCAACTCAAGATCATGCGCGGTAATCAACCTGTTGAAGTGTTCCATAAAGTAGCTTTGGGCAGCAGTGGGGCGGGGCTTAAGCACCGGCGGGGCGATAACAAGACGCCGGTTGGCGTGTTCCGGGTTGGCTGGATCAACGATCACAGCCGGTTCAAACGATTTATCGGTCTGGATTATCCCAATCTTGACTATGCCGAGCGGGCCTTACGGGAGCACCGAATCGACCGTGCAACCTACGAGCGGATTCGCGCTGCTTGGACGAACGGCCATACGCCGCCGCAAAATACACCGCTGGGCGGGCAGATCGGCATTCATGGCGTAGGGGCTGGCGATCCCCGGGTGCATAGTGCTGGCATCAACTGGACCAGCGGTTGCGTAGCGCTGGACAATCGGCAGATAGAGGCGCTCAGGCCGTGGGTCAAAGTCGGAATGCGCGTGGAAATTCGTTAGATCCCGTATTATTTTCACCACTGTTCGCAAATTGAAATTTCGTTATATAATGGCGCTTGTTGTGTAGCAACAATAATCAGTTGCATTGAGGCAACATTGTTATCACACGAGCGCTGTTTTTTCATTACTGAGGAGTTGAAAATGTCTGTGAAGACCCTGAGCAAAATCTCCATGCTGGCCTTGGTAGCCGGCCTGACTGTCGGTTGCGCCAGCACCAGCGATCTGAAGGCTGTTCAGCAGGACGCCACCGAAGCCAAGTCTATGGCGCGTAATGCAATGGACACCGCCAGCGAAGCGAAGTCGATTGCTATGGACGCCAAGTCGGTCAGCATGGCGACTGAGGAAAAGATTAATCGGATGTTCAAGAAGTCCATGTACAAGTAAGCCGAATATCCGACGGCTGGAAATTAAAAAGCCCCGCGACCTTCAAGATCGCGGGGCTTTTTCATAGCCGTCTACAGGCGGCCGGTCGCCGTAGCAGCCGGCGGCGCAACGGAAGCAGGCGGATAGGGCCGGTAGGGAGCGATCAACGGCGGTTCGGCAGTGGCTGGATAAGGTGGCGTGTAGCCGGGCCGAGGAGTGGCAGGGGAAGCCTTTACGGGTGTGGTTGGAGCTGGCCGATAGACCGCCGAGGGCCGCCTCTCAATGGGCGCCTGGTCATAAGTCAAGACGTCTTCATCATAAGACCTTGGAGCAGCGCCCGGAGCGCGCTCTACTGGGAATGGCGCCCGGTTGCTGGCTGGATAGTCCGACGCAGGCGGCGTTGGCGGCTGGAAAGCGACGGGAGGCGCTGATCCTGGCAAAGCCGCAATAGAGACCGGAATTCCGCTGACTTGCTCAATGGCCGCTTCCAGAGCCGCTTGATCAATGCCCGGCATACCGGGACCCGTTTTGGCGGTCACGGCCTGGCTGGCTTGTTCCAGCGTGACTTTAATCGGAATATTGTCCTCTTCCAGCGGTTCATGCGCCTCGACCAGCCAGTGGCCGTTGATGCGCCCTACCTTGACCGGTTGATCGATCAGTCGGACTGGCGCTCCCACCGGAACCAAGCCAAATAATTGTTCAACGTCCTCAGGGTACATCCGCACACAGCCATGCGTGACCCGCATACCAATGCCATTGGGTCGGTTGGTGCCATGAATGAGATAGCTGGGCAGTGATAACCGCAGCGCATGGCGCCCTAACGGATTATCCGGCCCTCCTGGAATGACGTCGGGTAAAATATCACCCTCAGCGGCATGTTCCGCCTTGATCGAAGCCGGCGGACGCCAAGCCGGATCGACCTCCTTGCTCGTGACCCGCGCCAAGCCCAGTGGCGTCTTCCAGTCCATCCGGCCGATGCTGACTGGATAGGTGTGAACCACCCGTTCCTCGCCAGCGTTCGCCTTGGGGTAGTAGTACAACCGCAATTCCGCAATGTTCAGGATAACGCCCTCACGCGGAGTATCGGGCAAGATGTAGCGAGTCGGTAGCACGATGGGCGTACCCTCGCCCGGCGCCCAGCGATCCACCCCAGGATTGGCATGCACGATTTCGTCATAGCCCAGACTGTGGCGGCGGGCAATGTCAATCAGCGTATCGTCCTTGGTCGCGTAAAGAACCTTCACCTCACCGATCACATCGTTGTCCGGGGGCGGCAGGGGATAAACCACCGCCTGTGCAGTGCTGGCGGATAACCAGCCCAGTAATAACCAGGCAGCGGGTTTCACATATTGGCTCGGCATGGGAACATCTCATCTTTAGTAGTTGGCGCAAAACGACCGGAATTTTGCCTGCAATCGCTGAGCAAGGCTATAGAGAATCGTTACTGGCACGATATAGAGGTTTTGAGTCCGAAAATCGCGTCTATGTTCCCGCCCGAAGTCGAGTGCATGAGACTAACAACTGTAATAAAAAAAGGGCTTTTAGTCGGCAATTGCGTTATGCTAAGCACCGGTAGATTGAAAGTCTGCCCGACAAAATCACCTGCCCTCCACGGTGCTATCCGTGGCGGATCGGCAGACATAGTGATGGAGGTGGTCCATGGCGGAACTTGAATCCAACACGCTGACTGAAACCGTCCGCGATATCGTCCAACGCCACAGTGGTATGCCCACCCGGCTACTGCAAATCCTGCGTGACGTGCAGGATCGTCTGACCTGGCTGTCACCCGAAACGATTGACCGGGTCGCTCAAGAACTCAATATTTCCCCAGTCAAAGTCCATAGCGTCGCCGAATTTTACTCCTTCCTTTATACGGCGCCGCGTGGCTGCTACGACATCCTGTTCAGCGACAATATCACTGACCGGATGCTCGGTAATCGCGAATTACTGCATTATCTCTGCGACCGGCTGAATGTCGGCATCGGTCAAACCCGCGAGGATGGGACAATCACGGTCGGCACAACCTCTTGCACCGGCATGTGCGATCAGGGACCGGCAGCGCTGGTGAACGGCTATACGCTGACCCGACTCGACCTGCCGCGTCTGGATCGCATCGCTGAACTGGTAGAGAGCCGAACGCCGCTGGACCAATGGCCGCGTGAATTTTTCGAAGTCACCAGCAACATCCGCCGCGCCGATCTTTTATTGGGACGACATTTCGCCGATGGCGCGGCGTTGCGGGCCGTGTTGAAGCGCGGGCCAGAAGCGATGATTGAGGAGATGGTCAAATCCGGCCTGCGCGGTCAGGGCGGCGCCGGCTTCAAATCCGCCGCCAAGTGGATTTCCTGCCGCAACGCGCCGGGCGATGTGAAATATGTAGTTTGCAACGCCGACGAAGGCGAACCCGGCACCTTCAAAGATCGGGTGTTGATGCAGGATTTCGCTGATCTGGTCTTCGAGGGCATGACCCTGTGCGGCCGAGTGATCGGCGCACTGCACGGCTTTGTCTATCTACGCGGTGAATACCGTTATCTGCTGGATTCACTAAAAGCCACCTTGCAACGCCGCCGCGAAGCCGGGTTGCTGGGGACGGGGATTCTGGGTGATCCCACCTTCAACTTCGATATCGACATTCATTTAGGCGCTGGGGCGTATGTCTGCGGCGAGGAGTCGGCGCTGATCGAGTCGCTGGAAGGCAAACACGGCGTCCCGCGCATCCGCCCACCCTTCCCCACGACGCACGGCTATTTGAACAAACCCACCGTGGTGAACAACGTCGAAACGTTCGCGACCGCCGCCAAGATTGCCGTGGAGGGCGGTAACTGGTTCGCCAGTCGCGGCACGGCGGAATCGAAGGGCACCAAACTGCTCAGTCTCAGCGGCGACTGTGAGCGTCCGGGCATCTATGAATACCCGTTCGGGGTGACCGTGCGGCGGGTGCTGGAGGATTGTGGGGCGCGAAACGCTCAGGGCATCCAGATGGCCGGTCCGGCGGGCCACATGATTTCCGCCAGGGAATTTGACCGGCGGATTTGCTTTGAGGATTTGGCGACCGGTGGTTCGTTTATGGTGTTTGATCAGAGCCGTGACATTCTGGATGGCATCCGCAATTTCACCCATTTCTTTGTCCACGAAAGCTGCGGTTTCTGTACGCCCTGCCGAGTCGGCACCTCGCTGATGCGCGATCTGGTGATCAAGGTGCATACCGGGCATGGCACACTTTACGATCTCGAAGAGATGCGCAAGCTGGGGCGGATCATGCAAGTGGCCTGTCATTGCGGGCTGGGCCAGACCGCGCCCAACCCGGTGCTGGACAGCCTCGACCAATTCCCGGAAGCCTATGAGCGGCGACTGCGCGCCACGACCTTCGAGCCAGCGTTTGATCTGAACGCAGCGTTGGAAGAAGCCCGACAGGTGACCGGACGCAGCGATCCGGGTGCGTATTTGAATGAAGAAGAATGGTTGCTGGGAGCGATGCCATGAACGAGGAACCCGATTTCACGCTGGATGGGCAGCGCATTCCGTTCCAGGACGGTCAGTCCGTCATGGAAGCGGCGCTGGCGGCAGGCGTTTATATTCCACATCTATGCTTTAACCCGGACTTTGCTCCACATGGCAGTTGCCGGGTCTGTCTGGTCAAGGTCAATGGCCGGATGCAGGCGTCCTGCACAACACCAGCCGCCGCCGGTTTAACCGTCCAGAGCGAGACTGAAGAGTTGCGCGAGATCCGGCGCGGCATCCTGCAAATGCTGTTCGTCGAAGGCAATCATGTTTGCCCAGCCTGCGAAAAGAGCGGCGCTTGCCAATTGCAGGCCGTGGCCTATTACGCCGGTATGCTGGCTCCACACTTCAGTCATTTCTACCCACGCCGGCCAGTCGATGCATCTCATCCCGAAGCAGTGATTGACTTTAACCGCTGCATTTTATGCGAATTATGCGTGCGTGCGAGTCGCGATGTAGATGGTAAGAGTATCTTCGCGGTGCGGGGACGCGGCATTGAGGCGCATCTGGTCATCAACACACCATCGGGCAAGCTGGGCGCGACCCATTTCAGTATGCGCGATAAGGCCGCGCAGGTCTGCCCAACCGGGGCAATTTTAACCAAACATCAAGGGTATGACACGCCGATCGGTCAGCGTCTTTATGACCGCAAACCCATCAGCGTGGTGGGCGATGTAGCGCAATTGCCGGAAAGCAAGGGAGGGCGTCGTCATGATTGAACCCAAACTGAAAGTCGCCACTTGTTCGCTGGCAGGTTGCTTCGGTTGCCACATGTCGTTGCTTGATCTCGACGAGCGGCTGTTCGATTTAGCCGAACGAGTGGTGCTGGATCGCAGTCCATTGACCGATGTCAAGGAACTGGGCGAGTGCGATGTCGGCTTGATCGAAGGCGGCGTTTGCAACGCCGAAAACGTGCATGTCTTGATGGAATTCCGGGCGCGATGCAAGATTCTGATTGCCATTGGCACCTGTGCGTTGAATGGCGGCATTCCGGCCATGCGCAATCAGTACGATCTCAAGGAATGTCTGGAGGAGTCTTATGTGCGCGGAACGGGCCTGATCAATGCGCAAATTCCCAACGACCCGGAGATTCCGTTATTGCTGAATAAGGTGCATCCACTGCATGAAGTGGTGAAGATCGACTATTTCCTGCCCGGATGCCCGCCCTCGGCGGATACTATTTGGACATTCGTTAGCCAGTTGCTGTCGGGGCAGCCGGTTGCGCTGTCCTATACACAGATTCATTATGATTGAGCGAGGCGCACCATGAGCGCATTAGAAACGGCTGCCCACCCGGAACGGTTGTGTCGCGTCGCCATTGATCCACTCAGTCGGGTCGAGGGACATGGCAAGGTCACATTACTGACGGATCGCGATCACCACATCCGCCAGGCGCGATTGCATATCGTTGAATTTCGAGGATTTGAAAAATTCATTCAGGGCCGGCCTTACTGGGAAGTGCCGGTTGCGGTCCAGCGCCTGTGCGGCATCTGTCCGGTCAGCCATAACCTGGCGGCGGCTAAGGCGGTCGATCAATTGGTCGGTGCGCGGGACATTCCGCCTACCGCCGAAAAGATACGGCGGCTGATGCACTACGGCCAGACCCTGCAATCTCACGCCGTGCATTTCTTCCATTTGGCTTCACCGGATTTCCTGTTCGATTTCGATGATCCGACCGCCCATCGCAATATCGGCGGAGTGATGACCGACTACCCCGACATCGCTCGCCAAGGGGTGCGGCTGCGCAAATACGGTCAGGAGGTGATTCGCGCTACTGCCGGCAAGCGAATCCACGGCACCGGCACGGTTCCCGGCGGCGTTAATAAATCGTTAACCGTGCAGGAACGCAATTATCTGTTAACCGATCTCGACTTGCTGATCCAGTGGAGTCGCAACATCGTCAAACTGGTCAAACAAGCTTACGCACTGAATCCCGGCTACTTCACCCACTTTGCCACCATCCGCACCAACTACCTCAGCCTGATCGACGCTCACGGGACACTGGACCTGTATCATGGCGGACTGCGCGCCCGCAATGAGCGTGGCGAAATCCTGTTCGATCATCTGGATTACCAACGCTACGCGCAGGTGCTCCGTGAGCAAGTCAAGCCGTGGAGCTATATGAAGTTTCCATTTATCAACTCGCTGGGGCCAGAGCGCGGCTGGTACCGGGTAGGGCCTTTGGCGCGAATCAATAATTGCGACCGTATCGCCACACCGCTGGCCGAGGAAGAACGGCGGGAATTCATGGCGCTGGGTGAAGGCCAGCCGGTTCACCTCACCCTGGCTTATCACTGGGCGCGGATGATCGAATTGCTGCACGCCGCTGAGGCGATTCGCGAACTGCTGCTCGACCCGGATATTTTCGGCGATGAACTGGTTGCGCGCGGCGAAATGACGCGGGAAGGCATCGGGGTTATTGAAGCGCCGCGTGGTACGCTATTCCATCATTACCGCATCAATGAAGATGGATTGATTGAAAAAGCTAACCTGATTGTCTCTACCACCAATAACAATCAGGCGATGAATGAATCGATTCGCCAAGTCGCTGAGTATTACCTGGATGGCAAGGAATTGACTGAGCCGCTGCTGAATCAGATTGAAGTGGCGGTGCGCGCTTACGATCCCTGCCTGTCCTGCGCCACTCACGCCTTGGGTAAAATGCCGCTGATTGTGGAATTGGTGGAGGAAGCGTCTGGCGAAATATTGGATTGCCTGATCAGAGATGAGGATGGCGTCGTTCGCAAGGAAGTAATCCCGCTGGCTCCTGTGGCGGGATAGCTTGGGCATTCCCGACCTGCTGATTCTTGCTGTCGGCAACCCCAGCCGGGGCGACGACGCTTTAGGGCCGTTATTTTTGGAGCGGCTGGCGCAATTACAGGAACAGCGCGGTGCGGGGCAGAATGTCGAATGGCTGACGGATTTTCAGTTGCAGATTGAACATGCAGTCGATCTGGCAAACCGAACACTGGCGTTATTCGTAGACGCCAGTGTCTCTTGCCCAGCGCCTCTTCAATTCACCCGCCTGCAACCCCTGCGGGACGCCAGCTACACCAGTCACGCCCTGTCGCCCGCCGCCGTGCTGCATGTTTATCAGCAAATTAACCTTGCGCCACCGCCGCCCGCCTTTCAATTGGCGATTCGTGGCGAATCCTTTGCACTGGGCGAACCACTGAGTGCCGTGGCGGAAACCCATCTTGCGGCGGCGCTGAAATTTGCCGATCAGTTATTGGCAAGACGGGAAGCCGCCATCTGGGATCAGTTCGCAGACATCAGGTCGGCTGGTTCCCGGCCAACGTGAGTGCGCGGCATCGCTCCACAAACCGACCAATGCGCTCGAACGCTTCCTGCGCTTCCGGCAAAACCGGCCCGAATAAATGCCAGACATGCAGCATCTCCGGCCAAGTTTCCAGCTCTGCTATCGAACCTGCAGCACGGGCCTTGTTGACGTAGCGCCGGGCGTCGCCCAGCATCATCTCCGCTTCGCTGGCCTGGATCAGCACCGGCGGCAACCCTGCCAAGTCGCCAAAGATTGGGGAAATGCGTGGATTCGGTGGCACGGTGCGGTTGATAGCCCCGATCAGCAGCAACTGAATCGACCGGGGCATTTTTAAAAACCACTCCAGGCTTGGCCCCAGCATCCGATCCGATTTCAGGTTGCTCTTGAAGGTGGGACTGGAAAAGGTCATGTCCACTCCAGGCGAGAGCGCAATAGCGCCGTTGGCGGCGTGTAAACCCTCGTCACGCGCCCAGGCGATGAGGATGAGCGCCAACCCCCCACCCGCTGAATCGCCCGCGATGAACAGCTCCTGAACTGCCGCCGGGCCATCCGGGCCGTGTTCCAGAATCCAGCGATACCCCGTTTGGCTATCAGCAATCAGATCCCGGCGTTGATGTTCCGGCATCAGCCGATAATCCAGCGCCAGCACCGATGCGCCGGTCACCCGCGCCAACTCGCTGGTGATCACCCGATGACCGCGTGGGCAACCACTGATAAAACTGCCGCCATGCAGGTAGAGCAGGCGACGGTTTGGATCAGTGTGCGGCCCCAGCACCCATTCACCGGGTACCCCGCCCACATCCGTTTCCTGAACGCGGTATCCGGCATCGCCTGCCAGCAATGGCGGTTCACAAAACCCCTGCGCCATAACCCGACGGATGGTGTCTAACCGCTGTTTACGGGGAGCCGAGCGAATTTCCACCGCCGCCTGCTCCAGTAAACGCAACGCCTCTTGATTTTCAGGGCTGGCGCGATCCCGCGATCCGGCGCGGCTGTTTGCAAGGGGGTAATCATAAGCCAGCAGCTTTGGGCCTTTGAGAAAGACCTGAATGAATAGCCAGGCGATGAAAAGAACGGACAGCAGTCCGATGAGCAGGGGCCAGTTCAACATGAGCAGCGCTCCTCCAGTTGCCAAAAGGGTCGCAAGATAGAAAACCCGATTTTCTATCTCGTTATTGCTTAAATCCATATCCGTGATTCAACGGGCCACAACCCTTGCCCAACCCCGGCGCAGTGCGGATTGCTTCCTGAACATAGGCCAGTGCGCGGCGAACCGCTTCAACCAGCGGCATACTTTGGGCCAAGCCAGCCGCAATGGCCGAAGCCAGGGTGCAACCGGCGCCGTGCGTGTTGCGGCTCTCCATGCGCGGCGCTGTAAATGCTTCCGCCCCACCCCGCCAAACCAGCCAATCGGTCACGGTTTCGCCTGCCAAATGTCCGCCCTTAACCAGCACTGCCGCTGGCCCAAACTCCAGCAACCGTCGCGCTGCCGCCGCCAAATCGTCAGGTTGCTGCAGGGTCAACCCACTCAACGCTTCAGCCTCGCGAACATTAGGCGTGATGAGCGCTGCACACGGCAGCAACCGCAGGATCAGCGTCTCGCGCGCTGCTGGATCGAGCAGGCTGTCGCCGTTCTTAGCGTACATCACCGGGTCTACGACCACCGGAATGCCCCGCGCCGAGGTCTCCAATGTTTCAACCACCGCCTCGATGACCGTGCGATGGTGCAACATGCCAGTTTTAAGGCAGTCAGCCCCGATGTCCTCCAGCACCCGCCGCATCTGCTGCGCAATGAAGGCGGGTTCTACGCCGACAATGCCAAATACGCCCAGAGTGTTTTGCGCGGTCAGCGCAGTGATCGCCGTTGCGGCGTAGCCGCCCAGCGCCGTGACGGTCTTCAGATCGGCCTGAATCCCCGCGCCACCGCTGGAATCTGAGCCGGCGACAATCAATACCCGTCCTATCGCCATCCTTTCTCGCCTCCAAGGTTCTCTATCATTGCGCAACGTGGCAAAAGCAGGTAGCGTACCGCGCTTTTACGGAATATGACGACTCTCAACATGCGGATCGAATCCCCCCTGTGCCTGTACACCGGCGTCGTGCCGTCTGAGTGGATCGATTATAACGGCCACATGAATGTGGCTTACTACGTTCTGGCGTTCGATCATGCCACTGACGCCTTCATGGACTATCTGGGCATGGGGCAGGATTATCGGAACCGCGAAAATTGCTCGGCTTTCGTGGTGGAAACGCATGTTAACTATCAACGCGAGCTGATGGCGGGCGACCCAATGCGCATCACCACCCAGCTACTCGGCTTCGATAGCAAGCGCGTGCATTACTTTCATCGCCTCTACCACGCCACACGCGGCTTCCTGTCCGCCACAACCGAGTTGATGGTCATTCATGTGGACCTGGCCGAGCGGCACAGCGCGCCCATGCCGTTGGCGGTGCTGGATCGACTGGGCGCAGTGATGACGCAGCATCTCCAACTGCCGCGACCGCTGCAATCCGGTCGGGTGATTGGGGTGCGCGCCAAACCGGCGGTGGCCGGGATCACGGCGATCACGCCGGCCCTGGTCCGGGGCAGGGGTTGACACAGCACGATTGGCAAAAATCGAGGTTCACTAGGCCAGATTTTTGGTATGCTCAATGAGATTGTAATCCCTATCCTCAACCTGAATTGACCTCGGGTGAATTTCATATCACGCACCCTGCCCGCGTTAGCGCAACGCCTGCAGCGGTCGCTGCCCCGCGCTGAAACCGGGTTGCGCATCGCCGTTGTCACCGTTAATGTGCTGCTGGTCATCGCGCTGGCGCATGCGCTGGCCCGGCTGGCTCTAGCGGTGCTGATGGGCGGTTCGCCAGCGCTGGTCACTCCCAATTCTGCGCCCGACCCCATGACCCGGCATGGTTCGCCCCGGCAGTCGGTGGATGTGGCCACGATTAGTGCATGGCGTCTGTTCGGCAAGGTAGAAACTCATCGGCCTGCGTCGCCGCCGCCAATGGTCATTCCCGTCACATCGCTCAATTTGCGACTGGTTGGAATTTTTTTCTCCGAGCACAACAGCGCTTGGGCGCTGGCGCTGATTGCCGATAGCAATAACCTGGAGCGTAGCTACCGAATTGGCGAAGTGCTACCGGGCGACGCCCGCCTGGAACGCATCGAGCGCGATCAGGTCGTCGTAGCCCGCAATGGCCGGGAAGAAGTGCTCAAGTTGCCGAAGCTGGACGATGCCCAGCGTCCAACCGTGACGCCAGCGCTATTGCTTGCGCCAGAGGAGCCAGTGGTAGAACCCGCCCCCGAAGCAGGGCCGAACACGTTCAATGCGCCACCGGTGATCGACGCCAGCGCTATTGCCGGGCGACTGCGTGGTGAAGTCGCCAATCGACCACAGGCGCTGGAAGATATTGCCTTCGCCAGTCCCTACCTGCAAAACGGTCAGTTTATAGGCTTCCGGTTACGGCCGGGGCGCGACCGCCAACTGTTTCAGCAACTGGGCATGAGTGGCGGCGATGTACTGACCGAAATTAACGGAACGCGCTTGAACAGTCCTGCTCAGGGGCTGGCTATCTTGCAGGAGTTGATGAGCGCTAGTCGGATCGACGTGCGCGTGTTGCGCAACGGCGCCGAGATTCCCCTCACTTTCACCCTGGATGGCTCATAGCGGGCGAAATCTATCGCCAGTGAACCGCTGGCCGCTGTATCCACCGACCTTGAAGACGCACAATGATGATCCAATGGCTTAACCAACGGCCGACTTCTCACCGGCGATCTTTGCGCCGCCAGACCTTGGCTTTGCTGCTGGGTGCTTTTCTGGCATTACCGGCTGGGGCTGCGCCGGTGACGCTCAATCTCAAGGACGCCGACATCAACGCGCTGGTGGAGAGCATGTCGGTGCTGACACGCAAGAACTTCATCGTCGATCCCCGGGTTAAGGGCAAGGTGACGATCATTTCCTCAAAGCCGATGGATGAAAAGGAACTCTACGAAGTGTTCCTGGCCGTGCTGGGCGTCCACGGGTTCGCCGCCATACCAGGTGATAAAGTCATCAAGATCGTTCCCGCCGCCGGGGCCAAACAGGAAAACGTGCCAACCATTGATCAGCAACGCCGAATCGAACCGGATCAAATTGTGACCCGGGTTATCCAAGTGCAAAACGTGTCAGCGGCGCAAATTGTGCCGATTCTGCGTCCCTTGATTCCCCCACAAGGTCATCTGGCGGCCTACACGCCAACGAATGTTCTGATCATTTCCGACACTGCCGCCAACGTCGAACGCATCGCCAGCATTATCAGCCGTATTGATCTGGCCAGTAATGAGGAAGTTGAGATTGTCGCACTGCGCCATGCTTCGGCGACTGAAATCGTGCGGGTGTTGACCGCGTTGGAACAGGGCAAAACCCGTGCTGATCCCACGGCTGGGGCGGGTAGTCCATTGCGCATGGTGGCGGATGAGCGCACCAACAGTATTTTGCTGAGTGGCGACAAAACATCACGGGTACGGTTACGAACCCTGATCACGCATCTGGATACACCAGTCGATGCGGGTGGCAATACCCAGGTGGTCTATCTGCGCTACGCCAAAGCCAAGGATTTGATGACCGTCTTGCAAGGGGTTAGCAAGAGTCTGAGCAACGAGGTGGCGCGCAATGCGCCGATGCCCAGCCAGCCCGGTGCGCCGCCCGGTGGGGGCGCCAGCAGTAGCAGCAGCAGTGGCAGCTTGGTCGATATCCAGGCGGATGAATCGACCAACGCGCTGGTGATTACCGCGCCGCCCGATTTGATTCGTTCGCTGCGCTCGGTGATCGCCCAACTGGACGTCCGTCGCGCCCAAGTGTTGGTCGAGGCGGTCATCGCCGAAATTTCCGCCGAAAAAACGGCTGAGCTGGGTGTGCAATGGGTGGTGGACGCTAACGGCGCTATCGGTTTCACCAATCTGGGGACCGAGACGACCAGCTTGTCCAATATCCTCGGTTTGGCTGTTCAGGCGGACAGTGGCGACCTGAGCGCACTTTCCACGGCACGCATTCCGCAGGGCTTGCAAATGGCGGCGGGCGACTTTAGCGGCAACAACCGCTTTGGGGCGCTGATCAGTGCCTTGGCCAAGGATGCCGATACCAATGTGCTGTCCACGCCGACCATCGTGACCATGGACAACGAGCAGGCAGAAATCGTCGTGGGGCAAAACGTGCCGTTTGTGACCGGCAGTTATACGTCTTCGACGTCCAGCGGCAGCAATAACAATACCAATGCGCTCAGCAATCCGTTCCAGACGATTCAGCGTGATGATGTCGGCATCAAACTCAAGGTCAAACCGCAAATCAATGAAGGCAACGCGATCAAGCTGGAGATTGAACAGGAGGTGTCCAGCGTCGTGCCTTCGGCCAATGCCGCCACTCAGGGGCCGACGACTAATAAACGCTCCATCAAAACCATCGTGATGGTCGAGGACGGTCAAGTGCTGGTGCTGGGCGGGTTGATCGATGACAAACTGGATGAAAGCGCTCAGAAAGTGCCACTGTTGGGGGATGTCCCCTTATTAGGCAATTTATTCCGTTATCGCAATACCACCAAGCTGAAGCGCAATCTAATGGTGTTCCTGCATCCAGTCATTCTGCGCGATCCGGCTCAGGGAACGCTGCATACCAGTGACAAATACAGCTACATTCGCCAACAACAGCTTGCCGCCCGGGAAAACGCCGATTATTTGTTGCCGGACGTGCAGTCGCCAGTGCTGAAACCGCAGCAGGATGTCAAAGAGCAACGCACCTTGCTCGACCTGTCCCCGCCCGCCAAGCCGGAACCGCCACCACCCGCACCACCCGTCACAGAGCCGGCGGAATTTGGCTTTAATAACCGATGAGCGCGGAGCCAGAACGGATCGCCGCCTCGCCATTGCCGATCCGGCAGTTACCCTATGCATTCGCCAAGCGGCATGGGGTTCTCGTACTGGACGAACGCGACGGCGGAGTCAGTGTTGCGTGCCGCCCGGGCGTCACCGTCCACAGCTTGGCGGAATTACGCCGTCACCTGAACACCCCACTGCGACCGGTTTTTGTTCCCTCCGACCGGTTTGAGCGCCTGTTGCAGGACGCCTACGAGGGTGACAGCGATGGCGCCGCGCGGATGATGGAGGGCTTTGGCGATGAAATCGACCTGAATCAGGTCGCCTTGAGTTTGCCAGAACCGGAAGATTTGCTGGAAAGCGCGGATGACGCGCCGATCATTCGTCTGATCAACGCCCTGTTGACCGAGGCCATCAAGGAAAATGCCTCAGACATTCACATTGAATCGTTCGAGAACCGGTTGCTAGTGCGGTTCCGCGTGGACGGCGTGCTGCGCGAAGCCTTGCAGCCGCCGCGCACCCTCGGCCCCTTGCTAGTCTCGCGGGTCAAGGTCATGGCCCATCTGGACATTGCCGAAAAGCGGCTGCCACAGGACGGACGGATTTCCCTCAAAGTCGCTGGGCGACCAGTTGATGTGCGGGTCTCGACTCTGCCGACCGGCCACGGTGAACGAGTGGTGCTGCGGCTGCTCGACAAGCGTGAAGGCCGGCTGGATCTGCAACATCTGGGCATGGAGCCGCAGGACGAGACGCGGTTGCTGAAGCTGATCCACCGTCCGCACGGCATCCTGCTGGTCACTGGCCCCACCGGCTCCGGCAAGACCACGACGCTCTACGCCGGGCTGACCCAGCTTAATGACCGCAAACGCAATATCATGACCGTCGAAGACCCTATCGAGTACTACCTGGATGGCATCAGCCAGACTCAGGTCAACACCAAAGTGGAAATGACCTTCGCTCGAGGTTTGCGCGCCATTCTGCGCCAGGACCCCGATGTCGTGATGGTGGGTGAAATTCGTGATTTGGAGACGGCTGAAATTGCCGTGCAGGCCTCGCTGACCGGCCATCTGGTCTTGTCAACATTGCATACTAACAGCGCGGTCGGCGCCATGACCCGGTTGCGCGATATGGGTGTTGAACCCTTTCTGCTGTCCTCTTCGCTGATCGGCGTGCTGGCTCAACGGCTGGTGCGCAAACTGTGTCCCCATTGCAAACATGCCGGTCCAGCGACGCTAGCTGATTGCGAAGTGCTGGGCGTCGATCCAACAACGCCGCCCACACTTTATACCCCGGTGGGTTGCGAGCGCTGCAATCAGTCCGGCTATCGCGGGCGCACCGGCATTTTTGAGTTGGTGGTGATGGATGAAGCGATGCAAACGCTGATTCACGAAGGTCACGGCGAGCAGGAATTGGAGCGCCACGCCCGCTTGTCTAGTTCCAGCATCCGCGACGATGGCCGGCGGCGCGTGTTGGCTGGCGACACGGCGCTGGCGGAACTGGTGCGGGTTACGCGGGAGGATTGATGCCGGCTTTCCAATACGCTGCGCTCGATGATCGGGGTCGCCAACGCAAGGGCTTAATTGAAGCCGATACCCCGCGCATGGCGCGCCAGTTGTTACGCGAGCGCGGAATGAGTCCGCTGGGTGTTGAAGAAGTCGCCAGCCAGGAACGTCGCCACAGCCGCCAATTTTTTCGCCCACGCATCAGCCCGGCTGATTTAGCCTTGATCACCCGGCAACTGGCCACTCTGGTCGGTTCCGGCCTGCCATTGGAGGAGGCATTAGGGGCAGTGGCGCGGCAGGCGGAACGCACGCGATTGAGCGGTTTACTGCTGGCAGTGCGCGCCCGGGTGTTGGAGGGGCATACCCTGGCTACTGCGCTGCGGGATTTCCCCGGCGTGTTCCCGGAACTGTATCGGGCGACAGTCGCTGCCGGCGAGCAATCCGGCCATCTGGATGTGGTATTTGAGCGGCTGGCCGATTACACCGAAGCGCGTCAGCAAATGCGCCAGAAGGTCGGTTTGGCGCTGTTCTATCCCTTGTTGCTGACCGGGGTCGCCATCTTAGTGGTGGCCGGATTGTTGACCTATGTTGTACCGCAGGTCGTCCAGGTGTTCAGCAGTTTGAATCAACAGTTACCTGCACTGACCCGGGGGTTGATCGCTATCAGCGATTTCCTGCGCGAATACGGCTGGCTGGTGTTGGGCGGGCTGGCCGCCGGTGTGACCGGCTGGGTCTATGCACTGCGTCGCATTGGCTTCAAGCGTTGGGTGCATCAAACCCTGCTCAAGCTACCGCTGATTGCCCGATTGACGCGGGGCGCGAATACCGCTCGCTTCGCCCGCACCTTCAGCATCCTGATGGCCAGTGGGGTGCCGGTACTGGAGGCGTTGCGCATTTCCGCTCAAGTTATGGGCAATTTGCCCATGCGGGAAGCTGTCGAACAGGCAGCGGTGCGAGTAAAAGAGGGCGCCAGTCTGCAAAAGGCTATCAGTAATAGCGGCTATTTTCCGCCAATGACCGTACAACTGATTGCTAGCGGCGAGGCCAGCGGTCGATTGGAGAATATGTTGGAACGGGCGGCGGTGCAGCAGGAACGCGAGACTGAAACGTTGATTGCGGCGCTGCTGGGCATTTTTGAGCCGATGCTGATTCTGGTGATGGGCGGGGTCGTGCTAGTCATTGTGTTGGCGATTCTGCTGCCCATCTTCGATCTGAATCAACTCGTCCGCTAATTCCCACTGCGGCGACAATTCCCGCAGGCGCTGCACTGCCGTAGTCACCGCTTGGGCGACATAGTCGATGTCTGCGATCGTCGTAAAGCGGCCCAGACTGAAACGAACAGCGCCACGCGCCCGAACGGCGTCACAGCCCATCGCCCGAAGCACATGCGAAGGTTCGTTTCCCGCAGACGTGCAGGCGGAACCGGTGGAAACGGCGATTTCCGGCAAATCCGCCAGCAAGGCTTCGGCAGTGATGCCCGCGAAGCTGACATTGAGAATACCGGCGACGCACCGCGCCGTATCGCCGTTTAACGCTACTTTGCCCAAGGCGGTGAATGCTTGCCACAGCCGGTCGCGTAATTCCCGAATCCGGCCCTGTTCAACGACCATTTCCTCACGGGCAATGCGAAACGCCTCGCCCATCGCCGCAATCTGGTGAGTGGGGAGAGTGCCAGCGCGCAGGCCGCGTTCCTGGCCACCACCATAAAGCAACGGTTCCAGCCGCACCCGCACCGGGCGCTGGCGAACATACAGCGCGCCGACGCCTTTGGGGCCGTACAGCTTATGAGCGCTGAGGCTGAGCAAATCCACCGGCAATGCTTGCAGATCAATGGGCTGCTTGCCAGCGCTTTGCGCGGCGTCGACATGCAGAAGAACGCCGTGCTCGCGGGTCAAGGCGCCAATCGCGGCCAAATCCTGGATAACGCCGGTTTCGTTGTTGACGTGCATCAGCGACACCAACACGGTATCCGGCTGCAAGGCGGCGGCAACCCGCTCCAGCGGAATCCGGCCATCCGGGTCTGGATCGAGGTACGTGATCGTACTGCCGTCCCTTTCCAGCCGTCGGCAAACGTCAAGCACTGCCTTGTGTTCCGTCTTGGCGGTGAGTAAATGCCGGCCTTTGCGGGCGTAGGCGCGCATGACGCCCCATAGAGCGAGGTTATTAGCCTCGGTGGCGCCGGAAGTCCAGACGAGATCGCCGGGATCGGCGTTCATCAGCATGGCCACCTGGGCGCGAGCAGTTTCAACCACTCGCGCCGCTTGTCGGCCAACAGGGTGAGTCGTGGAAGAAGGGTTACCGAAAACGCCTTCCAGGGTCAAACACCGCCCCAGCAAGGCAGCGACCTGTGGATCGACGGGCGTAGTGGCGGCGTAATCCAGATAAATGGGTGAACGCATCGCACTGCGACCGTCTCGGTTACATCATGGCCGATGGAACCAGCAACGGATTGATCGGTTGTTCGCGCCGACGCGAAGTCTGGCGATGCATCACTACCTGGTCATAGATGGCGGGACGCTCAATGAACTGCGCCAACGTGATGCCTTCGAGGAAGGTGTAAATCTGCCGACTGAGGTCAGTCCACAACTGATGCGTCAGACAACGCTGACCGCCCTGGCAATTTTCCTGGCCGCAGCAGCGCGTAGCGTCCACCCGTTCGTCAACAGCGCTGATAATGTCAGCAATGGTGACCCGATCCGGCATACGCGCCAGCCGATAGCCGCCGCCTGGCCCGCGAACCCCTTCGACGAGACCGCGCCGACGCAGCTTCGCAAACAATTGCTCCAGATAAGACAGGGAAATTCCCTGGCACAGAGAGATTTCCGCCAGCGTGACCGGAGCCTGCCGGTCGTGAATGGCGAGATGCATCATGGCGGTGACCGCATAGCGGCCTTTGGTTGAAAGTTTCATGGCATTACCCTTGAAGTGACTTTAATGATACAATCTCCGACTATTTACGTGTGGAAACTATATTACCCTACTCAATTAGTCAACAAATTTGTCAAACTAATCGCCAAAAAAAATCCATTTGTATAAGAATTTTCCTGCAAGCAGGCGCAGCGCGGACCCAGGAAATTCAAATCGGATGATCGAGGGAATCGGTAAAATAATGGCCCTGGCGCAGGCAGTAGCTGAGCCATTTATAGAGGAAGCGGTTACTGCGCCAGCGGCGATGGAGGCTGACACGATCAACCGGTCCAGCATTCGGCAATGCGGTAGAGAGGGCTGGATGGCGCCGCCAATGCGCGTCCATCGCCTCAGCCAATCGGGCGTCGTGGTATACCCGGATGCGCAAATCAGGTTCGGCGATGGGCGGGCCATCGTTTTGACCGAACTGGTAAGTCAGAATCAGCTCACTGGTATAGCGGCAACGCTCGATAATCCGCAAATGCAAATCCAGCCCGCCGGAGATTTGCGAAACTCGAACGGCTGATGCCGGCGGCATGACCGGCAACAGTCGGCGAATCTGAATATAGTTGCGCTCATATAAATCCATCAGCGCGGAAAAACCGCCCGGCGCGTCATGCACCCATGAACTGGCTGTGGGCAGCAAAATCATCGGACACTGGGCAGCGGTTCCAGCCACCAGCCGTCCGCCGCGCAGCGCAGGACGCTGCCCTGTTGTTCCTGCCAGTCGCCCAACACCGCCCGCCGTGCCGGCTGTCCATCCAGCCACCCATCGTGAACTGCCGGTCGATGGGTATGGCCGTGGATCAGCCGTTGAACACCATGGGCGCGCATGACCCGATCCACTTCAGCCAAGTTGACGTCGGTGATATCCACTGCTTTCTGTTGCGTAGCCTGTCGGCTGGTGTCCCGCAACTGACCAGCCAGCATCCGCCGTTGCGTCAATGGCAGGGACAAAATCTGGGCTTGCCAAGCGGGATTGCGCACTTGGGCGCGGAACGCCTGATATTCGACATCATCGGTGCAAAGCGTATCGCCATGCAGGAGCAGGACGGATTCGCCCGCTAATTCAATCACTACGCTTTCCGGCAACAACCGGATGCCGCTGGCGGCGGCGAACCGCTCACCGAGCAGAAAGTCGCGGTTACCGTGCAGGAAATAGGTGGGGACACCCGAATCCGTCAACCTGCGCAACGCAGCAGCCACCGATTGCCCCGGCTCCGAATCATCATCATCACCAATCCACGCTTCAAACAAATCGCCAAGGATATACAGCGCCTCGGCTTGTTGGGCCGGTTGCTCTAAAAATTCCAGGAGCCGGCCGGTGATTGCGGGACGCGCAGGGTCGAGGTGCAGATCGGAAATGAACAGCACCGCCCGATTGTTCATTGGCCGGCTTCAGCCTTTTCGCCGCTGATTTCCGCCTTGATGATCACCACGTCCTCAACGGGTACGTCCTGATGACCGCGCCGGCTGGTGGTGGACACGCGGGCAATAGCCTCCACTACATCCATACCTTTCACCACCCGGCCAAAGACGCAATAGCCCCAGCCTTGACCGTTTGAGGCGCGGTAATTGAGAAAGTCGTTGTCCTTGAGATTGATGAAGAACTGCGAGCTAGCCGAGTGCGGATCGGAAGTACGAGCCATGGCGATGCTACCGACCACATTTTTCAAACCATTCTCCGCTTCGTTACGGATCGTGGCGCGGGTTGGCTTCTGATTCATACCAGGCTCCATGCCGCCGCCCTGAATCATGAAATTGGGGATCACTCGGTGAAACAGGGTGCCGTCGTAAAATCCGTCCTGAACGTATTGGACGAAATTGGCCGCGGTGGCCGGGGCGCGCTCGTGATCGAGCTCGATGCCGATGACGCCCAGCGAAGTCTGTAAATTGATCATAGAAGGAAGCTCACGGTTGGAAGGAGATGGGGGGCTGGTTTCCGCTTGGACGCCAACCAGGACGGTCAGGCAAGCCAAACCCAGCAGAGTTGCAGCGAGTAAGGAAAAGAGTTTGCGCATGAGAAAATTGCCAGGATGGTGGAAATGAAAGATTGCATGATAATCGGCGAACCGGCCTACTGCCAGATTTGGCGGCGCTCGGTCCTTTCCGTTACCATGATTTCTTATGAGCACCCAAACGATCAAAACGCGCTTCGCGCCCAGCCCGACCGGCTATTTGCACCTCGGCAACGTCCGCACCGCCCTATTCAACGCCCTGCTGGCCCGGCGCAGTGATGGCCGATTTGTTTTGCGAATCGAGGATACCGACCAAGAGCGCAGCCAGCCAGAGTATGTCGCCGCGTTGATGGAAGATCTGCGCTGGCTGGGGCTGGATTGGCAAGAGGGGCCGGAAGTGGGCGGCCCCTGCGCACCCTACACCCAGGCGGAGCGGGCGGCGATTTACGCCGCATACTACCAGCAACTAGAAGCATCGGGGCATGTCTATCCCTGCTTTTGTACCCCGGCAGAATTGGCGCTGAACCGAAAAGCGCAACGGGCAGCGGGTCGTCCGCCACGCTATGCAGGAACCTGCGCCCGACTGAGCGATGCTGAGCGCCAGGCGCGGCTGGAGCGGGGGTTGCAACCCACTCTGCGTTTCCGGACGCCGACTGGCCGAGTGATTGAATTTACCGACCGGGTTCGCGGGCCGCAGCGTTTCGCCAGCGACGACATCGGCGATTTCATCATTCGCCGTGCGGATGGAACCCCGCAGTTCTTTTTCGCCAATGCTGTAGATGATGCGTTGATGGGTATAACCCAAGTGTTGCGCGGCGAAGATCATCTGACCAATACTCCACGTCAGTTATTATTGCTGAATGCGCTCGAATTGCCGGTGCCGGAGTATGGTCATCTGGCCCTGATCGTGGGTGCGGATGGCGGGCCATTGTCCAAACGGGAAGGCGATCTTAGCCTGCGCGAATTGCGAGCAGCGGGCTACCTGTCAGAGGCATTACTGAATTATCTGGCGCGGCTTGGCCACCACTATGAGCGCGATGTCTGGATGGAACCGGAGGAACTAGCCACCGGTTTTGCGCTGGAGCATCTCGGTCGCGCCCCAGCTCGCTACGATGCAGCGCAGTTGCTGCACTGGCAAGCGGAAGCGGTACGCCATGCCTCGCCAGAACGACTGTGGGCATGGATGGGCGCAGCAGTTCATCAACAAGCACCACCCGTTCATCGCGACGAATTTATCGCCACTATCCGGCCCAACATCCGCTTTCCTGCCGACGCCGCGTTCTGGGCGGAACGATTGTTTGGCGCGAATTTAGCCCTGAGTGCGGACAGCCAAGCCGTGATCCTTCAAGCCGGCCCTGACTTTTTCACCCACGCCCTGGCGGCGTATGCCGAACATGGCGCGGCTTATCAGCCACTGGTTGAGGCGTTGAAGCAGCGCACCGGCGCGAAGGGTAAAAGCTTGTTCATGCCGTTGCGGGCGGCGCTGACCGGCGAGACTCATGGGCCAGAGTTGGCGCGGATTCTGGCGCTGCTGCTGCCGGAATTGGCGCGGCAGCGACTGGAGGCCTGTTGCTAGATCGCGACCACCGCAAATCGTCGACCGCTTTTTCCTGTTTCCAAGAGATCTTTCCATGCTCCAGATTTTCAACAGCCTGACCCATCGAAAAGAAGAATTTCGGCCCATCGATCCAGGCAAAGTGCGGATGTACGTCTGCGGGATGACCGTTTACGACCACTGTCATGTCGGTCATGCGCGGGTCATGGTGGTCTTCGACATCGTACTGCGCTGGCTGCGGGTCAAGGGCTATGACGTCACTTATGTGCGTAATATTACGGACATCGACGACAAAATTATTCGCCGGGCGCAGGAAAATGGCGAAGACTTTCACGCCCTAACCGACCGTTTCATCCACGCCATGAACGAGGATCTGACGGCCTTGGGCATTCTACCGCCGACCCACGAGCCACGCGCCACTGAGGCCATAGCGGATATCATCGCCCTGATCCAAACCCTGCTGGACAAAGGCTTCGCCTACGTCAGGGCAGGTGGCGATGTTTATTATGATGTGAGCTGCTTCCAACGCTACGGACAATTGGCTAACAAGAAGCTGGACGATCTGCGGGCCGGCGCACGGATCGAAATCGAAGAGGCCAAGGACGATCCACTGGATTTTGTGCTGTGGAAAGCCGCTAAACCCGGTGAGCCCAGTTGGCCATCGCCGTGGGGTGCGGGCCGGCCTGGTTGGCACATTGAGTGTTCCGCCATGTCTACTCGCTGCCTGGGTGCGCATTTTGACATTCACGGCGGCGGCATGGACCTCAAATTCCCGCACCACGAGAACGAAATCGCCCAGTCCGAAGCGGCTAGCGGCCAACCCTACGTCAATGTCTGGATGCACAACGGCTTTGTTCAGGTGGACAACGAGAAAATGTCCAAATCGCTGGGCAATTTCTTCACCGTGCGTGAAGTTTTGCAATGCTATCAACCGGAAGTGATGCGAATTTTCATCTTGTCCAGTCATTACCGGGGTCCGTTAAACTACGCTGATGAAAACCTCGACCACGCCAAGGCATCGCTGACCCGGCTGTACACCGCCCTGCGCGGCTTACCTATCATCGATGCGCCCATCGACGAAATCTGGAAGCTGCGTTTCGAACAAGCGATGGACGATGATTTCAACACACCCGAGGCATTAGCGGTATTGTTCGAACTGGCGCGGGAGGTCAATCGTCTGCGGACTGTGAATGAAATTGCAGCAGCCTCGCTAAGCGCCAGTTTGCGGCGAATGGGCGAATGGCTGGGCTTGTTGCAGGCTGATCCTGAAACCTTTCTGCGAAGCAGCGTAGACACCGCCGAGGCAGTAGAGGAAAAATATGCCGCTGAGCAGATTGAAGTGCTGATCATTGCACGCACTGCCGCCCGTCAAGCGAAAAACTGGGCGGAAGCGGATCGAATTCGCACGGTGTTGCAGGAAGTTGGCGTTGTTCTGGAAGATACGCCGAAAGGAACAATCTGGCGGCGGGAATGAAAACCGGCTTGACGCTGGCCGGCGTTTGAAAATAGAATCTCACTTTCGCAAGGAAGCACACAGCAACGGGGTATAGCGCAGTCTGGTAGCGCACCTGCTTTGGGAGCAGGGGGTCGTGGGTTCGAATCCCTCTACCCCGACCATCGTGCGGGTTTAGCGGCGACACGATCACTACGCGCCCGTAGCTCATGCGGATAGAGCATCAGCCTTCTAAGCTGAGGGTAGCAGGTTCGAGTCCTGCCGGGCGCGCCAATTCGACCCGGTCAGATTCAATCGCTTCAATGGTGGGCGTAGCTCAGTTGGTAGAGCCCCGGATTGTGATTCCGGTCGTCGTGGGTTCGAGTCCCATCGTCCACCCCAATGCTTGCGTTTTGGCGCGTTTTCTGGTTCCATGCGCGACTGGCTTTTGGGCCGTTAGCTCAATTGGTAGAGCAGTTGACTCTTAATCAATTGGTTGTAGGTTCGAGTCCTACACGGCCCACCACTTTACAAACATTCCCCGATACCTTTGATTGCTCTCCCCTGTTGTCGACCGACCCAAACGATACTGCTCCCGATTTTTATGCCGGGTCGGGTGCTGTCTTGTATACTGATCTTCAATGTCAGCCGTTTGCGAAGAGCTTTCTCTGCGTTTCGCAACGCGCCGCATCTTCTTGCGAGAGTGGCGGAACTGGTAGACGCGCTGGATTTAGGTTCCAGTGGGGTAACCCGTGAGAGTTCGAGTCTCTCCTTTCGCACCATCCACGCCGTATGCCCAGAAACATGACCCTGGCCCGCGCCTCAACCAGCGCGTCCAAGATCATATCGGCAGGTTGGCTAACACGACAACGATTGAACTGACTTTTGAGGTGCATCGATGCAGGTTTCAGTTGAGACGCTGAACGCTCTGGAACGCCGGGTGACCGTGCGAGTGCCCGCCGAAAGGGTAGCTACGGAAACCCAGAGCCGGCTGCAAGCCCTGTCCCGGAAGGTCAAGGTCCACGGCTTTCGTCCAGGCAAGATACCGTTCAAAGTCATGAAGCGGCTGTATGGACAACAGGCGTGGCTCGATACGGTCAGCGAATTGATGGGACACAGCCTGCACGAGGCGCTGGCCCAGGAAAACCTGAATCCGCTGGGCCACCCAAAAATTGAGCCTAAGTCCTTACAAGAAGGGGAGGATTTTGAGTATTCCGCCACCTTTGAAGTCGCTCCCCAAATCGAACCGACTGGATTCGAGACTATTCAGGTCGTGCGGCCAGTCGCAGAAGTCACTGAGCAGGATGTGGATAACATGATCCAGAACCTGCGCTGGCAACAGGCTATCTGGAATGCGGTGGAACGCCCAGTGCGTCAGGATGACCGGGTCCACATTGATTTCGAGGGTCAGATAGACGGTCAGGAATTCCCTGGTAATAAAGGCGAGAATGCTGAATTTGTCCTAGATGGAAAGTCCTTGCTCAAAGACTTCGAGGGGCGATTGTTCGGTCTGAGCCCAGGCGCAGAGTCGGAGTTCAATCTGACGCTCCCAGAAGATCATCCCAACAAAAAACTCGCTGGTAAAACAGCTCATTTCCAGATCAAGTTGCATTCCGTCGAGGAAGCAACGTTGCCTGAAGTGGACGATGTCTTCGCTGAAAAATTTGATCTCCAGGAAGGCGGTGTGGCGGCCTTGCGCACATCATTGTTGGATAACATGCAACGCAATTTACGCGAGAGCATTAAGTCCACTGTCAAGCGCCAAGTCATGCAGGGTTTGCTTCAGGCCAACCCGTTTCCTGTGCCGCAGGCGCTGGTCGAGGCCGAAATTGACAATTTGGCGAGCCAAATGGATTTCCCGAAGGATTTCCCGAAGGGTTTCTCCAATGAGTACATACAGCAGCTTAAAGTAAAACTGTTTGGGCCCCAAGCCCATCAGCGGGTTGCGCTTGGCCTGCTGATGTCCGAGCTAGTCGCGAGACAGAACTTTCAAGTGGATGAGCAGCGGGTGCGCGATATTCTGGAAACGTTGGCGTCAGCCTATCAGAACCCTGAAGAATTCACCCGTGCCTACGAACAAAACCCTCAGTTACTGGGTCGTGTGCGCGCCTTAGCGCTTGAGGAACAGACCGTAGACTGGCTACTTGATCGCGCTCAAGTGGCTGAAAAAAATAGTAGTTTTTATGAGATAATGGATTCACGGCGACCAGCGATTCCGGGAGAGCAGGGATTTTTTGAACAGGATGAACAGGATTCCGCAGGGTTGCCCGACCCCACTGCCCGGCCTCATTCGGAGCCTTCCGCCCATGAGTAACCCCTACGCATCCGCCACCACGACCCGAGCGCTCAATCTTGTCCCTATCGTGGTCGAACAAACTGCGCGTGGTGAGCGAGCCTATGACATCTACTCCCGATTACTCAAGGAGCGGGTAGTGTTTCTGGTCGGACCAGTTGAGGATTACGTTGCCAACCTAGTCGTAGCCCAACTCCTGTTCCTCGAAGCGGAAAACCCAGACAAGGACATCCATCTGTATATCAACTCCCCAGGAGGGTCGGTCAGTGCTGGTCTGGCGATTTATGACACCATGCAATTCATCAAGCCGGATATCAGCACCATGTGCGTGGGTCAGGCGGCCAGCATGGGCGCGTTGCTGTTGGCGGGCGGCGCCGCCGGCAAACGATTCTGCCTGCCGCATTCGCGCATCATGATCCATCAGCCCTTGGGCGGATTCCAAGGGCAGGCCAGCGATATTGATATTCACGCTCGGGAAATCTTGCTGGTTCGGGATCGGCTTAACCGTATCCTGGCGCGCCATACTGGCCAACCCGTTGAAAAGATCGCGGTCGATACCGACCGCGATAACTTCATGGGCGGCGCTGAAGCGGCCGAATACGGCCTTATCGATGCCGTGCTGAGCCAGCGCCTCCCGGCGGCGACCTGATCCAGTTCGGGACCGCCGGCTTCAACGACCGCTCGATGATGAGGATGGCATGATGGGTAGAGATCGCAGTGACCGGAGTGATCACGACAAGCTGTTGTATTGTTCATTTTGTGGCAAAAGTCAGCACGAGGTGCGCAAGCTGATTGCAGGGCCGAACGTCTTCATTTGCGATGAATGTGTGGAGCTGTGCAATGACATCATTCGTGAGGAAATGGAGGAAAATGCGCCTCCCGCCACCAGTCGGCTGCCCAAGCCACACGACATCAACCAGGTTCTCGATGAATATGTCATCGGCCAGGACCGCGCTAAAAAGGTTCTTTCCGTCGCTCTTTACAACCATTACAAACGGTTGGAACTGCAACGAGCCAACCGGGGTAGCCGGAATCCAGATATCGAGGTCACCAAGAGTAATATTCTGTTGATCGGCCCTACCGGTTCGGGCAAAACCCTACTAGCCGAAACTCTGGCTCGCCTGTTGAACGTGCCGTTTACCATCGCCGACGCTACGACTCTGACCGAGGCGGGTTACGTCGGTGAAGATGTTGAGAACATCATTCAGAAGTTACTGCAAAAATGCGATTACGATGTCGAGAAAGCGCAAACGGGCATTGTCTACATCGACGAAATCGACAAGATCTCCCGCAAATCTGACAACCCGTCTATCACCCGCGATGTTTCCGGTGAGGGTGTGCAGCAAGCGTTGCTCAAATTGATTGAGGGAACGACCGCTTCAGTACCGCCGCAGGGCGGGCGCAAGCATCCACAGCAGGAATTCCTGCAGGTCGACACCAGCAATATCCTGTTCATTTGCGGTGGGGCTTTCGCCGGATTGGACAAGGTGATCCGCAGCCGTTCCGAAAAAGGCGGCATTGGCTTCTCCGCTGACGTAAAGAGTAAGGACAATGGCAAAAACGTCGGTGAGGTACTGATGGAAGTCGAACCGGAAGATCTGATCAAATATGGCCTGATCCCGGAATTCGTCGGCCGCCTGCCAGTCGTGGCGACCCTGACTGAACTGGATGAACAAGCCTTAGTGCGCATTCTGACCGAACCCAAAAACGCTATCGTCAAGCAGTTCAAAAAGCTGTTCGAGATGGAAGGTAGTGAGCTGGAACTGCGCGAAGAAGCGTTAGGTGCGGTGGCGCGCCGCGCCATGGAACGCAAGACAGGCGCACGAGGTCTTAGAACCATCCTCGAACAAATGTTGTTGGACACGATGTATGACCTGCCCAGTATGCAGAATGTCCACAAAGTTGTGATTGATGAATCCGTCGTCACTGGTCACAACAAACCTTATTTCATCTATGAAAACGTTGAGCGGCGGGCTGTCGGACACGATACCTAAAGCGTTTTCCCAAAAATGCCATATTCTTGGGATCAGGCTCATAGCTTTTCAGAAACCAATCGGGTATGGACTCCCCTCCCTAGGCAAGAAGTGCGCATCGCTAAGCGCCGGAGTGGCTTGACTCCATCGGTGACCGCCTGATTATTTTTGAAACCACAAACCTGAACCACACATGCTCGTTGCCGGTTCAGCGACCCGGTTCACCGTGGAGAAACTGATGAAGCAGAACGCCAAGTTCGATCTTTTGCCCAGTCCTGCATTGATGCCCGTTTTACCGTTGCGCGATGTCGTGATTTATCCACATATGGTTATTCCCCTGTTCGTCGGACGAGAGAAATCCATCCACGCACTTGACCTGGCTATGCAGAGCCATAAGCGCATCGTATTGATTGCACAACGGAGCGCCGAGGTGGACGATCCCGAAGCTGGGGACCTGTACGACATCGGCACGCTATCGAACGTGCTGCAGTTGCTGCGGTTACCGGATGGGACGGTTAAGGTGCTTGTGGAGGGCAGCCAGCGGGTGCGCATCCACTACTTTACCGAAACCCAAACCTGTTTTACGGCGAGCGTGTCGTTACTGGACGCAGACCCTGCGGAAAACGAGTCGCCTGACGTACATGCACTGATGCGTTCATTGCTGGGCGCTTTCGATCAGTACGTCAAACTCAACAAAAAAATTCCTGGAGAAGTTCTCTCTTCAATTTCTGGTATCGAAGATCCTGTCCGGCTGGCCGACACCATCGCTGCCCATATGACGCTCAAACTGGATGACAAACAGAAAGTTCTGGAAATTCAGGACTTGCAGGAACGCCTTGAGCATCTGCTGGGACTGGTGGAAGGTGAAATCGATATTCTCCAAGTGGAAAAGCGCATTCGCTCGCGGGTCAAACAGCAAATGGAGAAAACCCAGCGTGAGTATTATCTAAATGAGCAGATGAAAGCCATTCAGAAGGAACTCGGCGATCTGGAGGATGTACCTAACGAACTCGAGGATTTAGCTCAGCGGATCGAAAAAGCCGGGATGCCGAAGGAAGCCAAGGACAAGGCCAAAGCTGAACTTAACAAGCTGAAAATGATGCCGCCAATGTCCGCAGAAGCCACCGTGGTGCGCAATTATGTCGACTGGCTAGTCAGCGTTCCCTGGAAGAAGCGCACCAAGATTCATCATGACTTGGTCGCAGCCGAGAGCATTCTGGAAGCTGATCACTACGGGCTGGAAAAGGTCAAGGAACGGATCCTCGAATATCTGGCCGTACAACAACGAGCGCGCAAGCTCAAGGGACCGATTCTCTGTCTAGTCGGTCCGCCTGGCGTGGGCAAGACTTCGCTGGGACGATCCATCGCCCGCGCTACCAACCGCAAGTTCGTGCGGATGTCACTGGGCGGGGTGCGTGATGAGGCGGAGATTCGCGGTCATCGCCGAACTTATATTGGTTCATTGCCGGGCAAAATTATTCAAAACCTCGCCAAGGTCGAGGTGCGCAACCCATTATTTTTGTTCGACGAAATCGACAAGATGTCGATGGATTTTCGCGGCGATCCATCATCAGCGTTGTTAGAAGTCCTTGATCCAGAACAAAATAACACTTTCAACGATCATTACCTGGAAGTGGATTTTGACTTGTCGGATGTGATGTTTGTAGCGACCGCCAACTCGCTCAATATCCCACCGCCGCTGCTGGATCGCATGGAGGTGATTCGTATTCCTGGCTACACCGAGGACGAGAAACTCAATATCGCCTCCCGTTATTTGGTCCGCAAACAAATCACCGACAATGGCTTGAAGAAAGGTGAACTGGAAATTGTCGATGAGGCCATCCTCGATATTATCCGTTTTTATACCCGTGAAGCGGGTGTGCGCAACTTGGAGCGCGAAATCGCCAAGATCTGCCGCAAGGTAGTCAAGGAAATTACGCTCAAGCCGATTGAGGGTACGATCACCGTCCGACCGGATGCGTTGCAAAAATACCTTGGGGTGCGGCGGTTCCGCTACGGCTTGGCCGAGGAACAGGACCAGATCGGGCAAGTCACTGGCTTGGCCTGGACCGAGGTCGGCGGCGAGTTGCTCAGCATCGAGGCGGCGCTGGTGCCCGGCAAGGGTAAGCTGATCCATACCGGCCAGTTGGGCGAAGTCATGCAGGAATCCATCCAGGCGGCGATGACTGTTGTGCGCAGTCGCGCCGAAATGCTGGGCATTGACCCGGATTTTCATCAGAAATTTGACTTACATATTCACGTCCCGGAAGGAGCGACGCCCAAGGATGGCCCCAGTGCTGGCATTGGCATGTGTACAGCGTTAGTCTCAGCGCTCACCCGGATTCCGGCACGGGCCAATGTCGCCATGACCGGCGAAATTACCCTGCGCGGCGAAGTGTTGCCAATCGGTGGACTAAAGGAAAAGCTACTGGCGGCCCACCGGGGCAGCGTCGCTACGGTGGTGATCCCGGAGGAAAATCGTAAGGATTTGACAGAAATCCCAGAGAATATTCTGGCCAAACTCGACGTGCGCCCAGTACGCTGGATCGACCAAGTGTTGGAAATTGCTTTGCAAACGCTGCCGGAACCCAAATCCCGTGAAACAGCCGCTACGGAAGAAACAGTAGCAGAATCCGTGGTCAAGCCCGGTGGCGTGCTGGACGGTGTACGCGCTCATTGAGACTAAGTGATGATGTTTTCAGGCGCTAATTGACACTGCTTTGAACGCCCTGCTATAAGGCAAGCTTGCTACAATTCCCTGAAGGGCAAGTTCCCGTGCATCATGGCGGGCAATGTCCCTACCCAACAACTGATAACATTGCAAAGGAAAGGGCTTATGAACAAGACTGAACTGGTCGAGGCCGTTGCTCAAGTGGCCGATTTGCCCAAAGCGGCTGCAGGCAAGGCGGTTGACGCCATAACAATGGCGATTGGCAAGGCCCTCAATGAGGGCGATTCGGTGGTGATCACCGGTTTTGGCACCTTCTCAGTGCGGGAACGCCCAGCGCGTACTGGCCACAATCCAAAAACCGGCGAACCCATGGAGATCAACGCCAGTAAGGCTCCTGTTTTCAAGGCTGGTAAAACGCTCAAGGACGCGATAAAATAGACCTCTTTTCCAGGGTGCTTAGCTCAGATGGGAGAGCATCGCCCTTACAAGGCGAGGGTCGGGGGTTCAAGCCCCTCAGCACCCACCACGGTTTGCTTTATCGGAGCGGTAGTTCAGTCGGTTAGAATATCGGCCTGTCACGCCGAGGGTCGCGGGTTCGAGTCCCGTCCGCTCCGCCACATTCTTTCAGATTTGCCAGACCGTGAATGTCATCACTCGATTTTCTGTTCGGAGCGGTAGTTCAGTCGGTTAGAATACCGGCCTGTCACGCCGGGGGTCGCGGGTTCGAGTCCCGTCCGCTCCGCCAAATGCCAGGGGTGTCGTCCAGACGCCCTTTTTCATGCGCGCTCGCCGCGCATGTCCCAAATGCCAGTTTCTTCCTGATCCGAAGCCGGGTAATTCGCCATGCTACAAAAAATCCGTGATCACGCCCAAGGCTGGTTTGCCTACACCATCGTGGGTCTGTTAACCATCCCGTTTGCGGTATGGGGCATCAATTATTACTTCGAGGGCGGCGGGCCGATGGACGCTGCTCTTGTCGGGGACAGTAAAATTTCTCTACAGGAATATCAGCGCGCCTACCAGCAACAACGGCAGCGCCTGCAAGCGATGTTGGGCAACAACATGGACTCTTCTTTACTGGAAGAGCCACAATTGAAACAGGACGTGTTGCGACAGTTGATCGACGAACAAGTCCTCACACAACTGGCCAATGACCAGCGCATGAGGATCGGCGACCAGCAATTGCGCGACGCACTGCTGGCTTTGCCCGTTTTCCAGCAAAGCGGTGGGTTTAATAAGGAGTTATACGAGCGGTTGCTACGTAACCAGGGCTATACCCCTACTCTGTTCGAAGAAGGGTTGCGGCAATCATTGGCGACTGATCAATTGCGCAACGGGGTAATCGCTTCGGCGCTGGTCACGCCGGCGGAACTGGAACAACTGGTCTCGCTGCTCAAACAGCAACGAGAGGTGTACTACCTAACATTGCCACAGGCGCAGTATATCGCCAAGGCGAAGGTAGACGACACCGCTCTCCAGAACTATTTTGCGAAAAACGCGGATCGCTTCGTGAACCCTGAACAGGTGCGTATACAATTCATCGAGATGAAACTATCGAGCATCGCGGACCAGATCACCGTTAGCGAAAATGAATTGCAGGCAACTTACGAAGCACAGCTTACTAAATATGGTCAGCCTGAAGAGCGCTCGGCTTCGCATATCCTCATCAAACTGCCGCTGGGCGCCGCCCAGACCGAAGTCGATCAGGCCCAGACCAAGGCGCAGCACATTGCTGATGAAGTGCGCTCCGGCGCCAAAACCTTCGATCAGGTATTACAGGAAATTCAGTCCGATAACTCCGGTCAATGGGAAAGCGGTGATTTGGGTGTTATCAGCAAAGGCATGTTTGATAGTCCTGCCCTTGAGAATGCGTTGTATGCGCTTGAAAAAACTGGCGAAATCAGCAACCCAGTGCGGATGCCGTCTGGTTTCCATGTAGTTCGGTTAGACAAGATCACCCCGTCCCAAGTCAAGCCATTCGAGGAAGTCCGCGAGATTATTGCCCAGGAATTGCGCCAGCAACAAGCTGAGAACCGTTTTTACGAAATTACGCAAACGCTGGCCAACTTGGGCTACGAACATCCCGACAGTCTGGAACCCGCAGCGAAGGCGCTGGAGTTAACGATTCAGGAAAGCAACTGGTTCAATCGCCAAGGTGGAGAAGAAATCACTAAGCAACCGAAAATCACAGACAGCGCCTTTAGCGAAGATGTGCTTAAGCGAGGATTGAATAGCGAGCCACTGGAGCTGGAACCGGGTCATGTGGCAATGCTGCGGGTCAAGGAGCATCAAGCAGCGACCCCACGCACCTTGGAGGAATCCCGTGAGGAAATCGTCAAAATATTACAAGAGCAGCAGGCCCGCGAGGCGCTGGCCAAGGATATCGAGGCGCTGAAAGTCCGTGCAATAAAGGGTGAACATCTGCAAACCCTGGCCAAAGATTTCAGCGGCGAGTTTAAAAATGCTGGTTTGGTAGGCCGCGACGCACCGTCAGTGGACAGCGCAGTGCTGGCCGCCGCATTCCGTTTGCCGCAACCGGAAGAAGGAACTGTGGCCTTAGGTGCGGCGATGCTGGCTAATGGCGATCAGGCGATGCTGGTAGTGGCGCGGGTGGTCGCTGGCCAGAAAAATGAGCTGGCCGAGAAAGAACGAAAAGCGCTGGCGCAACAACTGGCGCAGCAGACCGGCTCCGGGCAATTTGAGGGGCTGCTGGACAGTGTGCGGGTCAAAACCAAAGTGGTGATGTACAGCGACCGGCTGTAACCACCCTCCCCTATCCGGATGAGGGAGTTTTTGCAGGCTTCCCTCGCCGCTAGCGGGAATCCCGTTAGGAAAGCCAGTCGGTTTACTCCATCGCCCCCAGCGCAACGGTATTAAACCCACCATCGACGTAAAGAATTTCGCCAGTGACGCCGGATGCCAGATCAGAACACAGGAACGCCGCCGCATTGCCGACTTCTTCAATGCTGACACACTTGCGCATCGGCGCGATGTGTTCAAAGGTGTCCAGCATCTTACGAAAGTTCTTGATGCCGGACGCCGCCAGGGTGCGAATCGGCCCAGCAGAAATCGCATTGACCCGCGTTCCCTCTGGCCCCAGCGCCTGGGCCAGGTAGCGGACGTTGGCGTCCAGACTGGCTTTGGCCAGTCCCATGACATTGTAATTGGGCACTGCTCGCACTCCACCCAGATAGGTCATGGTGATCAACGATCCCCGCCGGCCTTTCATCAGGGGTCGCGAAGCCTTGGCCAGTGCTGCAAAGCTGTAGGAACTGATATCGTGGGCGATGCGGAAATTTTCGCGGCTTATTCCTTGCAGGAAATCGCCTTCCAGCGCTTCACGTGGAGCGTAAGCCACTGAATGAACAATGATATCCAATCCATCCCAGTGCTGCCTAAGCCCCTCGAAAACCGCTGCGATATCGGCGTCGCTTTCCACGTCGCAGGGCAAGGTGATAGCGCTACCCAGCTCGGCGGCCATCTTCTCGACCCGGGGTTGCAGCTTGTCGTTCTGGTAGGTCAACGCCAAGTCAGCGCCTTCCCGGCGCATGGCCTGAGCAATGCCCCAGGCAATGGAACGGTTGCTGGCGACTCCCACAATCAGGGCGCGTTTGCCGGCGAGAAAGCCCATAATGAACTCCTATTGAATCTGGTTATCGTTTTAACGGGTTATTGAATTTGCGAACTGTAAAGGATAGGGCATGAATCGTGCAAAATTCCGTTTTCCGCAATGGCTGGCCGGCCTGCTAATGTTGAGCGTCAGCCTGTCAACGGTCGCGTTCGGCACACCTGTGCATGGCGTCGCCCTGCATGGACAACCGAAGTACGGCCCGAACTTCACGCATTTTGATTATGCCAATCCCGACGCACCCAAAGGCGGTGAAGCCCGCTTTGCCGCTATTGGCAGCTTCGATACTTTCAACCCCTTTAACATCAAGGGGCAGTCAGTGGTTGGCATCAGCCAGTTGTTTGAAAGCCTGATGACTAACAGCGCCGACGAACCGTTTAGTGAGTATGGATTGATCGCCGAGAGCGTAGAGATTCCCGCAGATCGGGGCTCGGTGACGTTTATGATTCGCCCACAGGCAAAATTTCATGACGGCGGTTCGATCACTGCGGATGATGTACTGTTTTCCTTCGAGACGCTCAAGACCAAGGGCAATCCATCCTACCGCTTCTACTACGCTAGCATTGCCAGCGCCGAGCGGTTGGATGAGCGGCGAGTAAAATTCACCTTTGCCCCTGGCGAGAACCGGGAGTTGCCATTGATTATCGGCCAGATACCGGTGCTATCGAAAAATTACTGGCAAGATCGGGATTTTGCCGCGACCACGCTGGATATTCCCGTCGGCAGTGGCCCCTACCGGATTGAGCGCTTTGAACCGGGTCGTTTTATCGTCTATCAGCGTGACGAGAATTATTGGGGCAAGGATTTACCGGTCAACCGGGGCCAACACAACATCGATCGGCTGCGCTATGACTACTACCGTGATGTCACCGTGGCGCTTGAAGCGTTCAAGGCTGGGGTTTATGACCTGCGGGTAGAAAATGTCGCCAAGCAATGGGCTACAGGTTATGACTTCCCGGCGCTGCGTGATGGGCGAGTCAAAAAGGAAATTTTTCCCCACCAGAGGACTTCAGGAATGCAGGGGTTCGTCTACAACTTGCGCCGGCCCTTGTTCCAAAACCCCAAGGTGCGTGAGGCGTTGGCTTATGCATTCGATTTCGAATGGAGTAACCGTAATCTGTTCCATGACCAGTACCAGCGGACTCGCAGCTATTTCGACAATTCTGAACTGGCGGCGCGGGGCTTGCCTTCGCCAGAAGAACTGGCTTTATTGGAGCCGTTGCGCAAGGAACTGCCACCCGAGGTTTTTACCACCGAATACCAACCGCCAATCTCCAATGATGATGCGCAACTACGGGGCAATTTTCGTAAAGCGCTGGAATTGTTGCAGGAAGCGGGCTGGACCTTCCGCGACCGCCAACTGGTTAACGCGAAGACTGGTGAGCCGTTCCGCTTTGAATTGCTGATTAACGAGCCCACCTGGGAACGGATTGGGTTACCGTTCGCCCGTAATCTGGAGCGACTGGGTATTGCCATGACCGTGCGCAGCGTCGATTCCGCTCAGTACGAGAACCGGGTGCGCGATTTCGATTTTGACATGGTGGTCAATGTCTGGGGTCAGTCGCTGTCGCCAGGCAATGAGCAGCGGGAATTCTGGAGCAGCGCCGCCGCTGATCAGCCCGGCAGCCGTAATCTGGCGGGATTGAAAAATCCGGTGGTTGATCAGTTGGTCGATCAACTCATCGCTGCCCCGGATCGAGCCAATTTAGTGACCCGGGTGCGCGCACTTGACCGGGCACTGCAATGGAATTATCTAGTCATCCCGCATTGGCACCTTCCCTATGACCGAATCGTCTTTTGGGACAAGTTCGGCTATCCGTCTGTTACGCCGTCGCAGGGAGCGCAATTGAACGCCTGGTGGATTGATCCGGCCAAGGCGGCGGCGATGAAGTCAACCCCCGTGGCGCCGGGTAGATAGATAATCGCATAGAGTTTCTAAATGCGGCATATGGGGCAGGCCGTTCCGGATACCTTCCGATGACGCTCAGCGCGGATTTTGTCATCGGATGCAAAGGGATTTTCTCAGCATATGCTGGCAGATGCGCACGCCATGGGCGTAGCGAAACCGGATTCGCGCAAGATGCCACCTAACTCATCATCCTGGCTTTTTATCTAAATCCAGTCCTTGGAACCGCTCGACGGTTGGCTCAAGATGCGCAACGATCAGACCCTGAAACGCGGTCGTTTCTTCCAGTTGTCCGGGCTGCATAACCGAGTCTACTTCGAGATTTGTATTATGCCTGAACGCGCTTTAAGCTTGTGGGGGTAATTCGGACAACAGGTAGCTCATGGTTGGCAAGACACTTTATGGCGCGCTTTGGGACGCCTATCGGGTGCAACCCGATCCTGATCGTACTGTGCTACCCTACATCGACCATCATTTAGTTTCAGCATAGCAATGACTTTCGAAATCAATCCGTTCCGCACGAAATACTTTGCTCAACGGCTGGGACGGCATCGGCCTGACTCTCTGCTATGCCGAGGGAATTTGCGTCTCCAATGTCCGGCGTCGCCGAGAAGCACCGTAGCTATTCACCTGATGGCTTAACGAAAAAATGCCATGACCCACAAAATTCTGATTCTCCCTGGTGATGGTATCGGCCCGGAAATCGTCACCGAGGCGGTGAAAGTGCTGCAATGCCTGCGGCAGGAATACGGGTTGGACGCCACCCTGGACCATGGCCTGCTGGGCGGTTGCGCTGTTGAAGATCTCGGCTCGCCCTATCCAGAAGCAACCAGCCGCCAGGCTCATAAAGCCGACGCGATTCTACTCGGCGCGGTTGGCAGCCCACAGTGGGAGCAGATGGACCGACCGTTGCGCCCGGAACGCGGCTTGTTGGCGATTCGCGCCGATCTGCAACTATTCGCCAACCTGCGTCCAGCCATTCTCTATCCGCAACTGGCCGCCGCCTCGTCGCTGAAACCGGAATTGGTCGCCGGACTGGATATCCTTATTGTCCGTGAACTGAACGGCGACCTCTATTTTGGCCAGCCGCGCGGCGTCCGCACCTTGGAGAATGGTGAGCGAGAAGGCTTCAACACCATAGCCTACCGTGAGTCAGAGGTTGAACGCATCGCCCGCGTCGCGTTCGAGGCCGCATGCAAGCGGCAACGCCGGGTTTGCTCAGTGGACAAAGCTAATGTGCTGGAAGCCTCCGAACTGTGGCGGGAAGTCATCGAGCAGGTGGCCAAGGATTATCCCGATGTGACGCTATCGCATCTGTACGTGGATAACGCTGTTATGCAACTAGTGCGGGCGCCTAAGCAGTTCGACGTGATCGTTACCGGCAACTTGTTTGGCGATATCCTGTCCGACTGCACCGCGATGCTGACCGGCTCCATCGGCATGTTGCCCTCCGCTTCGCTGAACGCTCACGGCAAGGGGCTGTATGCGCCAATTCACGGTTCCGCGCCCGATATCGCGGGCAAGGGCATAGCGAACCCGCTAGCGACTATCCTGTCAGTGGCGATGCTGCTGCGTTATAGCTTGAATCAACCGACATTGGCAGAGCGTGTAGAAAATGCCGTCGGGCATGTTCTGGATCAGGGCTTACGCACCGTGGACATCACCGCGACCGGCATGACCGTAGTGGGTACACAGGCGATGGGTGACGCTGTGATCGCCGCGTTATAGAGTTTTTTTCCTGGCATTCATCCCCTTTTAATATTGAGGAAAGCAAATGAAGCGCGTAGGTCTGGTGGGTTGGCGAGGCATGGTCGGCTCTGTACTGATGGATCGGATGCAGGCGGAAAATGATTTCGCCTTGATCGATCCGGTGTTTTTTACCACTTCCAATGTAGGTGGCCACGGTCCCGCAATCGGCCGTGCTACGCCGCCGTTGCAGGACGCCCGGTCCATCACTGAACTGAAGACGCTGGATGCCATCGTGACCTGCCAGGGTGGCGATTACACGAATGAGATCTATCCCCGGCTGCGCGCCGCTGGATGGAAAGGCTACTGGATTGACGCCGCTTCGGCCCTGCGCATGAAGGACGATGCGGTCATCATCCTCGATCCAGTCAACCACCACGTTATCCAGGACGCGCTGTCCAAAGGGATTAAGGACTATATTGGCGGCAACTGTACGGTCAGCCTCATGTTGATGGGGCTGGGCGGACTGTTCGCTCACGGACTGGTGGAGTGGATGAGCGCCATGACCTACCAGGCTGCCTCTGGGGCTGGCGCGCAGAATATGCGTGAATTGATTGAACAGATGGGCGTCATTCATAGCGCGGTCGCTGAGCGGCTGAGACAGCCCGCTTCGGCAATTTTGGAGATCGACCGCATCGTTGCCGATGCCCTCCGCTCCAGTGCATTCCCGACCGCAAATTTCGGCGTTCCACTGGCTGGCAGCCTGATTCCCTGGATCGACAAGCAACTGGACAATGGCCAAAGCCGCGAAGAGTGGAAAGGTCAGGCTGAAACCAACAAGATCCTGGGTCGTACCGAGAATCCAGTGCCTATCGACGGCCTTTGCGTCCGAATTGGCGCCATGCGCTGTCACAGTCAGGCGCTGACCATCAAGCTGACTCGCGATGCGCCGCTGGATGAATTGATTGAGATCATCGGCGCGGCCAATCGCTGGGTCAAGATCGTGCCAAATGAGCGCGAGCTTTCCATCCGCGAACTCACGCCGGCTACGGTCACCGGGACGTTAAACGTCCCGGTAGGCCGATTGCACAAACTCAATATGGGGCCGCACTATTTGGGGGCTTTCACCTGCGGCGACCAGTTATTGTGGGGAGCCGCCGAACCCTTGCGGCGGATGTTGCGCGTTTTGCTGGAAGCGTGATTTTTTTGCTGGTTTTAATACATCTAAATCGCAGAAATACACTTTAGGGAGTATCTTTAGCAAAGCTTGAAGCCGCCGATCACAAGGGTGGTTTGAAGCAGACAAGCTGCCGTCCCGGTTCGGTTGTCGCCGGGGGCGTCCAAGCCAATACCGCCGGCAACCTAACCCTCCGGCGGCGGAATGGAGACAGGTCATGCCGACCAGGATATTACTCCGATTATTACTTTTAGCTGGGCTGGCGATGCCGCTAGGCGCGCTGGCTTTAGGCGTCGGTTCGCTCACCGTCCGTTCGGCGCTCAATCAAAACTTTGAAGCCGAAATTCCTCTGACCGTCAACAATCCTGCTGAATTGACTGGATTGACTGTGAGAATTCCGCGTCAGGCGGACTTTGCGCAGGTGGGGATCGAATGGCTGGAATTTTTGTCGAAACTGCGCTTTGCGGTTCAGACCGCGCCTGGTGGCCCCAGCTTCATTAAAGTTACGTCGGTGCAGCCGATCCGCGAACCCAGCTTCAATCTTTTGCTGGAAGTCGTCTGGCCGCGTGGCCGGTTATTGCGGACTTTTCCCGTTCATTTGGATCCTGAATTATACGCTGATCGTCAGCCGCCGCCACCACCGCTGCTGCTGCTGGCCCTGCCGACCGTTCAAGCCCCACTGATTGAAACACCGTCGCTGGCTGCCGCACCCGTTACTCCCAGCCTGCCTCCTGCGCCATCAGTCAGTTTTGATGGGGCGTCGCTTTACGGTCCAATCAAGCCCGGTGAAACCCTGAATCGCATTGCTCGTCAGGTCCGCCCATCGACCGCGATGAGTGTCCTCGAGATGATGGCCATTCTGGTAGCAGGCAATCCTCAAGCGTTCGCCAACGGCAATCCCAACACGCTGCGTGCGGGTGCAGTGCTCAGAGTACCGTCACCCCAAGCGTTGGGCCAGTCGCCGACGCCAGCACCGGTTCCCGATGTGGCCGCAATGACTCCAGTCGAACCTGGAGTGAGTCCGCCAACGCTTACGTCAACCGAAACCTCGGTCGCCCCGCCTGCGTCGTCTGTTGAAACGCTGCCCTCGCCCCCCGTATCCGTTGAAACACTACCCACACCGCCGCCCGCCGAAATTTCGCCGACGGTTGCAGAATCAGCGCCGCCGCCCATGCCGATAGAGCCGCCAAAGGAAATTATTCCTCAGGCGACAATTCCTCGGACGGAGCCTCAACCTGCTCCAGTGAATGTTGTTGAGCCGCCGCCCGCAGCGACCGGAACACCACCGGCGCCGGCCCTGGTTGCAGCGCCGCCGCCCCAAACAGCGCCGCCGGCGCCGGTCCTGTCTCAGGAAGGTGGTATGGATTGGCTGTCCAATCCAATAGTCTGGATTGCTTTTGCGCTGATTTTATTGGCGATAGGCGCAGTATTACTATTGCCACTGCTCCGGCGTCCGGCGCGGCCCAAGACCCCGGCGACCAGTGAAGAACCGATGTCCGCTTCTGACACCGAGGGTGAGAAAAGAGCAACTGATTCGGAAACTCGAGTTGCAGTGCGCAGATCTGAAACCAGATCAAGACGACCGATCCCGGCATCGGCTGAGGAAATCGCGGCGCCAGCGCCGCCACCCGTGGTTGAATCGATGGCCAAGCCCACACCCAAAGTTGTTGCGACTCCGCTACCCAAGCCGATTGATGAGCTATTAAAAGATATCGATTTCAATCTGGGCGATGAACAGTCGCGGATGGTCGCTGGAGGGAAGAGCGCGTCACCTGTTGTGCGCAGTATTGAAGCGCAGCGCATGCCAGACACCGAGCCACCCACGGCGTCAACCCAGACGCCCGGTTCCTTTGCGCCACCGCTGCCTGCAAGGCCGATTTCACCGACGACGCCGCTATCGCCAGCGAAGCCACAGTCAGAGCCACCTTCCCGTTTGCAACTGGACAAACTGGAATTTGACTTGAGTGAACTGGGGCTGGATGCCGCACGGAAGCCGGTGGAGTTGCCGCCCTTGGAGTTGAAGCCCGCTGTGCCATCCAAGCCCGCCGATGTGGCCGCGATGGACTTCAACTTCCCCGTTGAGCCGCCGACTCAATCTGATCCATCAGTAGAATCACCCAAGCCCAAGGTAGCAGATTTTAAATTTGAATTTGCTGATGTCAGCCAGAACCAGACAGAGGTCCGCGAGGACTTGGCGCGGCTGGATGAGGAACTGCGGAGCTTTAGCGACGGTGGGCTGGATTTGAGTAAATTGGCGCTTGATTCGCCGCCGGGCAGTGGTGACGCGGGGGCTGATTATATCGAGACCAAGCTCGATTTGGCGGCGGCCTATCTGGACATGGGCGATCAGGTCGGCGCCAAGGGCTTGCTGGACGATGTTCTGCAAGAGGGCAACGCCGCCCAGAAGAAGCGGGCCGACGAGATGCTTAAGAAATTGGGTTGACTCCACCCCATCTCCCCTTTAATAAAGGCGAGATGGGATGTTTAGGAAGAAATTCCAGCGATAGATCGTCAACGCCGCTGGGCGGTAGACACGGGTTCGGCCAGCACTAGCGCCCGATCCGCAGCGCCGCGTTGCGCCAGACGCGCCATGGTTCCTGCGGGCAACCACACCATGGTTCCTGCGGGCAAAGGAATTCGCCCATTCTGGGCAGGTGGATTCCAAGCCCGGTTCAAGGCTGCCAATTCACCCGCATTGACTTCGTAATAACTGGCCAAAGTGTGGACCGCCACAGCTTGCCGGAGCCGAATTCGATCCTGGTTCAATGAGGGCTCATAACTGAGACCTTCCGGGAAGAATCGCTGTGGGTTGCGGGCGATGTTACGGGCGGCCAGGAATTCCGCATAAAAATTCCTTGAGGCGAAGCCGAAGCCCTTTCCTGAGTAACGCTGCACAATAGCAGTGATATCGCTACCCACTTCCGCCTTTGCCCGCGCCATACCGCCGACCCCATGATTATAGGACGTGATCGCCAGTGGCCAACTGTCCAGACGGCTGTAGGCATTGCTCAAATACCGTGCGGCGCCTTGCGCTGAGGCCACTGGATCGCGCCGTTCATCGACCGCCGTGTTCATCATCATGAACTGCCGGGCGGTGCCGGGCATGAATTGCCACATGCCCAAGGCGCCGACCGAAGACGCCGCATGGTTCTGGAATGAGGACTCGACGTGCGGCAGATAAGCTAAATCTTCAGGCAAACCAGCTTCGCGGAAAGTTTGCCGGAACACGGCATCGTAGCGACCGCTGATTTCCAGCCCTCGCTTGAACCGCTCGCGCAGACCCCGTTGACTGCGCAACCGGTCACTGGCGCCGACAATGGCTCCAGGACCACCGCTGCTGGACTGAATGCGAGCCGCCAGCGCCTGCTCCCCAGACGTCAATGGCGTCCGGCTCATAACTTTGGACTCCAATACGCTTAGAGTGGCCCTGAGGCTTTCGTAGCGTGTTTTGAGCCAAGCCTTCTGGCTGTCGGAATAGCTTTCGCTTACTGGGCCAGGCAGGGTGATCACTTCATAAATCAGATCCATATGACGGTTGTCATGCAAAGCCACCTGGCTGCGCGCCCAACCAGCGTAAACGTTCTGCCAAAAGGCGATTTGGGGTTGCAGGGCGGGCGGCGCCGGAAACACCGCATCATTGGATGTGATGGGGATTCTGGCCGGCGGCGCGGGCGTTGGTTGGTTGGCGCAGGCCGCCAGTACCAGCATCGTCAGTATGATCAAGAATCCGCGCAGTCGTAGTTGCATCGGCGCTTTCCCCCTGGTTACGTGGATTGAAGTTAAAAATCTTACGGAACTCGCACAAAGCGTTAATGGGTGTGGTGACGGGCAACAACACTCACAGGGACAGCACACCCGAGAAACTTAAGGCCCAGCGGCCATCACTGCCCGGCGGCCCCAGCAAATTCATTGCCTGGCGCAAGGCTCGGTTGTTAGCGTCGCGAACAGCAGCCTGACCATTGAACCGATAACGTCCGTCCGGCATCAGGCTGAACATGCCTTCTAACGCTAGCGGCCCATTATTGTCCTGAATGATTGCCTGAACGCCTGCCGGGTCCGCCGGTTGGAGTTGCGCTGTAAAATCGCCCAACGCCAACGGTTGGCCTAGCGTCACGCGCAGATTCAGCAGATGCGCTACGCCATCCACAGTCTGTGGCTGGCCAGGCGGATGCAACCGAAGCTCCCACAGGTCGAATTCTACAACGCCCTGCAGCGGTAGCTTGGGCTGTCCGGCGAAAAGAGCCAGTTCAGCAAGACTTAGACGGCCCGTCAACTGCTGAAAACGAAGATGTCGGCCCGCATTGACCGCCGCTTCGCCAACCAGCTTGATTTCAGGATCGTCGATTTTCAGGTGAAATTCCAGCCAACCCGTCAATAAAGCCAGCGGTCGCCAATCCCAGGTCAGGCGCTTTACCTGGACGCCGCGCCAACTCACGCCGTTCGCGACGCCCTCAGTCGCCGCACCCTCGACAGTTTGCACGCGAAAACCTGGCAACTCCTGGGTCAGCGGGCCGACCACCAGAGTCGCTGGGGCCAACAGCAACAGAAACAGCAGGAATGCCAGCAGGCCCAATAATCCGTAGCCCAGCAGTTTTTTCATGGCCGACTGCCCTGCAAGATGACTCGGGCGTTGACCAGGCCAGCAGTTTCCGTGCGATCGACGCTCAAATTGATGAGCGTGATCGGATGGTCGCGCTCCAGCACACTCAGCCAAGGTAATAACTTATCGAACTCGACTGCGTCCAGCCGGGCGCTAAGCCGGTCGTCGCTTTGTGGGGTGATCTGTTTCAGGGCAGTACCCATTCCCGCTGTACGTGCGGTTTGATCGATCAGCGTCAACAAGGAGCGACCGTCGCTCCTGGGCCGTGCTGCGCTGCCCAGGCGTTGAATTTCCTGGGCCGCCTGCCGCATCCAGGCTAAGTCGGCGCGCTGTTCAGCGACGCTCTGCTGGAGCCGGCGGTAGCTGATTTGAAACGGTTCCCAGACCAGCACATAGCCCAACACGATCAGCGCCATGACCATACCACCGCCGATCAGGGCGCGTTCGCGATGCTCCAGGCTATCCCACCAGACCTTCACGACGGCATCTTCTTCAACGTGACCTTGCTTTCCATCCGTCCCTCCCGTTGGGTGGTGCGCATTTCCGCCTGGATGCCGGGTCGCTGTTCGAGTTGCTGCCGAAATTGGTCCAGCACTGCCGGATTGCCTCCCTCCAGCACCAAATCCAGTTGACCTTCGCGGTAGCTAACGCCACGCAGGGTAATGTCGGGGAAATTGACCAGCGGCTGTCCACCCTGGTAGAGCAGTTCGAGAAATACGCCGCCGCCGCCCGCTCCGGCCGGGGCCAATTCCCGCAACCGGCTTTCCATCTGCACTTTGGGATTTACGATCCGGGTAGCGCCAGGCACGGTGTCTTTGTAAATCTGCTCCATCGCCGCGTTTAGCGCTATCTGTTCCCGCTGTAACCGCCCGTGCTCGTAAATCTGTCCACCGCCCTGCACGATGAGCCATACGCCGGCCAGGATCGCTGCAGTCCGCCAGGGACGCAGCCCGCGCTTCCATGGAGTCTGCCGACCATACGGGCCTTGCAGCAAGTTGAGAACGGTCTCGGGCCGGTAGCCTGCGGCGAATTGCAGCAACGGCTCAGAAGAGTCATTTTCGATCTGCCATGCCATGTCCAGCGTAACCTGAGGAGGGCTTCCCCAACTCCGCAACCGCTGGGGCTTCGCATCACCCGCCTCAACCAGGGCCTGATTTAGGAACCAGCCCAGGGTTTCCGGTTCCGTGACGAGACCGGTCCAGCGGCCAGTGCGCACGACGATCCGCTGGCCATCCGGCAGAATGCTCCAGTCGCCCTCCTGCCAGGGCAATAGCAAAAAGTCAGGAATCACCGCAGCCGGGGTCAGTCCCGCTTGAGCACAGGTTTCCAGCCAGCCGCGCAACACCGCGTGATCGACGGTCGCCACCGGCAGGCGATCGCCATCCAGTGTTTGACTCAACGCGAAGTGCAGGGTTTCGATGTCGTCGATCAGTTGATCTTCCAGGGCGTAAGGTACGGCACGCGCCCACAAAGCTCGTTTTCGGCCCGGCAGGGGAATCTGGTGCAGGGTGATAGCTTCCCCCGGCGCAATCAGTATCAAACGGACATTGCTGGCTTGCGTCGCCAATTCAGGCAGCGGGCCGCGTTGAACTTCGCTATTGGGATGCAGCCATTCCGCTTGGTCAAGGGAGAGAAAACGGAAAAAGCACAAAGGGGCCGGCACGGGTTCTTAATCCTGGTTGCCAAAACTGCGTCGCAGGACGCGGACGCCATTTTCGTCACGAAAAATTGTACTGTATAGCATCGCACGACCATCGCCCACCCGCGCCTCGGCTTGCAATAAAAAATACTGGCTGTCGACGCTCAGCAAGGCTTTAGTCGGCGCGTCCAGTGTGATTTTAGCCGCGTTCAGTAACTCATCCACGTTCTCATAACCGTCAGCCGGGCGCTCTTCCAGTACGCGCTCCAGGTCGGCAAGCACCACTTTTTCATCAAGCGCCGCCAATACCAGCGCCGGCGCCGTGTTGATGTTTAGCGCCACACCGGGCGGCAGGGCACAGACCAGAGGCGCCAGGATGTCATAAGTTTCCCGATCCACGCCCTTGACCAGACGCAATTCCGAGACACTGGCGAAAGGCTGGTTTGCCGCTAGATAGGGTGGATTCAGCACCGTATAATCGCTGTCCTCCGCGCCATCGGGAAACAGCGTGTCTTGGTCGGGATCGATCCAGTCCGCAATGGCTTGAGCCAGTTCCGGTTTCAGTTCCAGGCGGATTAGCAAGCGTTGCAAAACTTTCAGTTGCTCGGGATGGATGCCCGGTTTGTCGGAACCTGGTCGGGCGGAATCCGTCGGATTAGGCGGTTGAGGCGCAGGCGCCGGTTGCGCCGGATTGTCGGCGTCCTGGTCCGTTTCCTCAGTGTCCTGAGCACTATCAGGCTGAGCACCATCGGGACCAGCGGATGCTCGGTTCAGCCCGGTTCGCCACAGATTATTCAGATTGAAACAACCTTGCAGATCGCGAATTTTCCCTGAAAGTACGCCGTTCTCAATTGGTAACGCGGGCGGCAGATTGGCCCATTCCTCACCGGAATGATCCCTGGCGTTGTCTTGCCGGTCGCGCATCAGAATGAGTCCCGCCCATTGTTCGATGCCCAGCACATAGAGCCGGGACTGCTGCTGGTGCTGGAGAACGGTGCTGCGGCGAATGGCGATTTGCTGCACCGTGGCCAAGCTGATCGCAGTCATGCTGGCTAGAAAGACAATCAGCAGGACCGTGATCAGGGCGACGCCGGAATGACGATGGGCATTGATCTTAACCGGGCAGTGGAAACAGACGGGTAATGGCACCCCAATCCTCCAGCGTCAGCGTTATTTCCACCGCACGCGGCAGCACGCTCAAATTCGGTGGACGATCATTGGTGCTGGCGACAGGTAGCGGCCACTCGTTGCGCCACTCACCCTCCGTGTCGAAAAAGCGCACCCGAAACTCCCGCACCTGCTCCAGTAGCAACGTTTCACGCGGCGGCGCCAGCCCGCCGCGATCCAGCACATCCCAATGCAGTCGCCACAGTCGGCCTTCCCGTAACCGGTAAGTAATCCGTTGCAACGTCGCACGCGGCTGACCCAGCGGATTGTCCCATCCGGCACGAGTCAGGATCAACGCATCATCGAGCAGGTCACCACCGCGCAGGGCAGGTTGCGGGTCGCCATACTCATCGCGGACACCGCGTGGCGTGACCTGTTGGATATCCTGTTCCAGGCGAAAGACCGCCAGTTGCACCGCTGCCAGTCGGCGGTTTTGTTGCTCCACCGCTGCTCGGGTGAGCAGCACGTTACTCAAGCCACTGTAGGCTGCTGTCGCCATGATCGCGAACACGACAAGGGCGACCAGCAACTCCATCAGGGTAAAGCCGAGATGATTCTTCAGACACAACTCCATGGAGCGCATGCATTGCCGAGAGTCCGTAGCATTCGTTAACAGAAACACTACCAGCCGTTCCGAACCATCAGTCAATCATGCTTTTTTCGGCCTCTCATTCCCCCCACTTCGTTCCGACTTCTCTCCCCGGCGGAAGGAGGCCGCTGTCCTTGCATTTCTCTCCCGCTGGGCAGAGGAATGAATCGGGGCAGCACGGCGCGGTGAGTTGGGCCAAGCCGGCTTCCTGGTTCTGGAATCGAGGGGCAACGCCGGTTCAGGTTGTGGTTCTGGCATCGCACCGACCGCCTTGCGCAGTTCATCCATCTGCGCTTCATTCAACTCATCCCAATGCCCTGGATGCAACCCCCGCCGCAGTGAAATCGGCCCATAGCGCACCCGGATCAACCGGCTGACCGCCACGCCCTGCGACTCCCACAAGCGGCGCACCTCGCGATTACGACCTTCCCGTAGGATGACGTGATACCAGTGATTGGCGCCTTCACCACCCACCTCACGGATACTGTCAAAGCGGGCAACCCCCTCTTCCAGAGGCACGCCTTCCTGCAATTGCCGCAAGGTGGCCGGCGCAACCTCGCCGAGAATTCGCACTGCATATTCGCGTTCAACCTGTGAAGAAGGGTGCATGAGCCGGTTCGCCAGATCGCCGTCATTGGTCAGTAGCAATAGGCCCTGCGTGTTGAGATCGAGTCGCCCGACCGCAATCCAGCGGCTATCACGCAAGATCGGCAGCTTCTCAAAAATCGTCGGTCGGCCTTCAGGGTCACTGCGACTGGTCACTTCACCGATAGGCTTGTAGTAAGCCAGCACGCGCCGTTTTTGCCCGAAAGCGCGGACTTTCAATGAGTGACCATCAATTTCGATCCGCTCCGCGCCGTTCACCGAGACACCCAATTGGGCGGGGACGCCGTTAATGGTAATGCGGCCCTGGCGAATCCAGTCTTCGACCTGACGTCGGGAGCCTTGGCCGACACGGGCCAGGAATTTTTGTAAACGTTCAGGCATTGCAGGGCTCCGGGGGAAGTGGGGAATTCGTAGTGGCGGGGGCGCGGCGCTCCAGTTCAGCGCCAATGACATCCAGATCGCGCGGCGAGGTCAATGGCGGCAATTCGCTCAGGCTTTTCAGGCTGAAATAATCCAGAAAGTCGCGTGTGGTGGCGTACAGGGCTGGACGACCTGGCACTTCGCGATGACCAATCACCTTGATCCAGTCGCGTTCCTGCAGGGTCTTCATGATACTGCTGCTGAGGCTGACTCCGCGCACTTCCTCAATTTCACCCCGGGTGATGGGCTGGCGGTAGGCGATCAGCGCCAACGTTTCCAGCAACGCCCGCGAATAGTGGGTGGCCCGTTCCTCCCAGAGGCGCGAGACCCAGGGGGCAAACGCGGCGGGAACTTGCAGGCGGAACCCGCTGGCGACTTCGACCAATTCCATGCCACGCCCCGCGTAGTCCGCCGCCAGGGTGGCCAAGGTACTGCGCAGCACATCCCGCTCGGGTCGCTCGGTTTCCGGAAATACGTCCAGCAGCCGGTCCAGCGACAGCGGTTCGCCCGCCGCCAGCAGCACAGCTTCCAGGATAATTTTCAACTCCAGCATCATGTGGTCGCCACTCAAATCCGCCGTCGAAGATGGATCGGCGCGAAGGATTCAACCTGCACCAATTCCAGCAAAGCTTCGCGTAACAATTCCAGCACCGCCATGAACGTGACCACCACGCCCATCCGCCCTTCCTCAGGCCGGAACAGCGCAGTAAAAGAGGTGAAGTTTTGTGCGTCCAATTGCTCCAGAACCTGGCTCATCCGTTCGCGCACCGACAGACTTTCTCGCTGGATATGATGGTGACCGAACAGCTCAGCGCGGGTCATGACCTCGCGCAAGGCGTTCAGCAAATCGACCAGACTGACCGGCGGCGGATCACGCTGAATCTGCCACTCGATGGGCGCGGCGCTGGCGGCGAATACATCCCGTTCCAGGCGTGGCAGCGCGTCCAACATCTGCGCCGCTCGCTGAAAACGTTCGTATTCCTGAAGTCGGCGCACCAGTTCAGCGCGTGGGTCCAGTTCCTCAGCCTCAGCCTGCACTGGACGTGGTAAGAGGAGGCGCGACTTGATCTCCGCCAACCAGGCCGCCATCAACAGATATTCCGCCGCTAACTCCAACCGCATTTCCTGCATCAACGCCAGATAATTCATGTATTGCCGGGTCACCTCGGCGATAGGAATATCAAGAATGTTGAGATTCTGCCGCCGAATCAGGTAGAGCAGTAAATCCAGCGGCCCCTCGAACGCTTCCAGGAACACTTCCAGCGCATCCGGCGGAATGTAGAGATCCTGGGGAATCTGTGTCCACGGTTGACCGCTGACTTTGGCGAGGGGGAGTACGTCAGCGGCGGCATTCTCAATCAAGCGCTATTGACCCAACGGCCGAATGCCCACCGCCTGCCGCAATTCCTGCAAAAACGGGATACTGTATTCGCGTGCCTGAGCCGCGCCGCGTTTGAGGATTTGTTCAATGTGATCCGGTGCTTTGAGCAACTCGTGATAATGCTGACGGGGTTCATTCAACCGGGCGTTCAGATACTCAAACAACATCTGCTTCATCTCACCCCAAGCAATGCCCTGAGCATAGCGGGTGCGCAAAGCGGCTGTTTCTTCAGCCGTAGCGAACGCCTGGTAAATCTGGAACAGGACACAGGTGTCGGGGTCCTTGGGTGCTTCCGGCGGCAGTGAATTGGTTTTAATCCGCATAATTAATTTACGCAGCGCCTTTTCCGGCTCAAAGAGTGGGATGGTGTTGCCGTAGCTCTTGCTCATCTTGCGCCCATCCAGCCCGACCAGTACCGACGCTTTTTCGTCCACGACGGCTTCGGGCAGCACAAAATGCTCGCCGTATAAATAATTAAAACGAGCTGCAATGTCGCGGGCCATCTCCAGATGCTGAATCTGATCCTTGCCGACCGGCACCTTGTTTGCCTTGAACATCAGAATGTCCGCCGCCATCAACACCGGATAACAAAACAGACCCATCGTCACGCCCTTGTCTGGGTCTTTGTCGGGATCTGCCAGGTTCTCAGCCACCGCCGCCTTGTAAGCATGGGCGCGATTCATCAGGCCCTTCGCAGTCACGCAGGTGATCATCCAGGTCAGCTCCAGGATTTCCGGGATGTCGGTCTGAGCGTAGAAAATGACGTTTTCGACATCCAGCCCCAGCGCCAGCCAAGTCGCAGCCACTTCCAGTCGAGAACGATGCACCAACGCTGGGTCCTGACACTTGACCAGGGCGTGATAGTCCGCCAAGAAATAGAAGGATTGCACATCTTTACGGCGGCTGGCCTCAATCGCGGGCAAAATCGCGCCAACATAGTTGCCTAGATGCGGAGCGCCAGTGGTGGTAATGCCAGTCAGAGTAATTTCCATGGATGACAATAATCGGTTCGATAACGGAATCAAAAGAAGAACAGGGTCATAATGAAATGCCGGATGCTATTGACCATCGGCATCAGTACATTGAACAGCCCCATGGCCATCAGCGCCACCAAGATGATCAGGCCATAAGGCTCCATCCGCGCCATCGCTTCGCCAATACGATTAGGCAATGCGCCCGCCAGGACGCGAGAACCATCCAGCGGCGGAATCGGCACGAGATTGAGGACGCCCAGCATAACATTGACATTGACGCCGGCTCCGCCCATCAACAGTAGGGGTTCACCCAGCCACGCCATGCCCGCTTGCAGGTGATAGCCGATCGCCATGATCAGTCCCCAGCCCAGCGCCATGATCAGGTTGGTGCCCGGCCCGGCCAGCGCCACGAGGGCCATGTCGCGTTTCGGCTGGCGCAAGCGATGGTAATTGACCGGCACCGGCTTGGCCCAACCGAAGATGAAACCGCCGAAGATCGCCAGCAGTGCTGGCACGAGCACGGTGCCCACGGGATCGATATGCCGCAGCGGATTGAGGCTGAGACGACCTTGGGATTGCGCGGTCGGGTCGCCGCAGCGCAGCGCTACCCAGCCGTGCGCGACTTCGTGCAGGGTGATCGCCAGCAGCAAGGGTGGCGCCAGCACCACGAGAAGTTGAACCGTATTGAGATCTTGCATTCGGTGATTATACGCGGCGCCTTAGGCGATGGGTTAGTACGGGTTAGAGAAATGGCTCGGCGTCGCCCAACCCCTGTCGCAGCAGTTGCGGCGCGTCGCCAGTTAGATCGATGACGGTGGTTGGCTCGTGCTGACCAGGACCGCCGTCGATGATCAAATCAACCACTGCATCCAGACGTTCCGCGATCTCTTCCGCATCGGACAGCGGCCAGTCATCGCCGGGCAGAAGCAACGTGCAACTCATCAGCGGCTCACCCAACTCCGCCAGCAAGGCGCGAACAATGATATGATCCGGCACCCGAATGCCAATCGTCTTGCGCCGGGGATGTTGCAGACGGCGCGGCACCTCGTGTGTCGCCTGTAGAATGAAGGTAAACGGTCCCGGCGTGGCCGTCTTGAGTAACCGGTAGCGCTGGTTATCCACCTTGGCGTAGGTCGCGATTTCCGAGAGGTCGCGACAAACCAGAGTGAAGTTGTGATGGCGATCGGTCTGGCGAATGTGGCGAATACGCTCCGCCGCCGCCTTATCGCCTAACTGGCAGCCCAGCGCATAGCTGGAATCGGTGGGATAAACGACCACACCGCCTGCGCGTAGCTGCCCAACGGCTTGCGCGATCAGGCGCGGCTGTGGGTTGGCGGGATGAATTTGTAAAAAACGGCTCATGGCCTTAATATTCCCAAGATTAGGGTAAATTCAACGGGACAAGGGCAACTTGCCAGTCCGGCGAGGCCAGGTCAAGGCCGCAACGGGCAAAACCGCTTTCCTTATCCCCGTTCCTTCCATCGCCAAGGACATCGCATCCGGCATGAAACTGCTGTTCGACTTCCTGCCCATCCTGTTGTTCTTCATTGCCTACAAGATGGCGGATATCTACGTCGCCACTGGGGTGCTGATTGTCGTCACTCTGGCGCAAACCGGCTGGATCTGGCTGCGACAGCGCCGAATCGAGAAACTGCCGCTATTCACCGCTGGGCTGGTGCTGGTGCTGGGCGGCGCCACTCTGCTGTTGAAAGACCCCATGTTCGTCAAGTGGAAACCGACCGTGGTGAACTGGCTGTTCGCCTTGGCGTTCTTGGCCAGTCGCTTCATCGGTCAGAAAACCTTACTGGAACGGATGATGGGGGGACAATTGGAACTTCCCGCGCCGGTCTGGGTCAAGCTGACATTTGCTTGGACGATCTTCTTCTTCGCCATGGGCGTGGCTAATCTGTACGTCGCCTTCAATTTCGACGAAAACACCTGGGTCAACTTCAAGCTCTTCGGGATGCTGGGCCTGACCTTGGTGTTCGTGCTGGCGCAGGGCGCCTACATGAGCCGCTATCTCAAACTCGATGACACCCCGCCGGAGGAATCCTGAACCATGTTGTACGCCATTCTGGGCCGCGATGCGCCCAACAGTCTGGAGCGCCGTCTGGCTGCCCGCCCGGCTCATTTGGAACGCCTGAACGCCTTGCTGGCGGAAGGACGCCTGATCCTGGCCGGTCCCTTGCCGGCTATTGATAGTCCCGACCCGGGTCCGGCAGGTTTCCAGGGTAGTCTGGTCGTCGCCGAGTTTCCCACGCTCGAAGACGCTCGCACATGGGCGGACGCCGATCCCTACACCGCCGCCGGCGTCTACGCAGCGGTCGAGGTTTACCCGTTTCGCAAGGTATTACCGGCATGAGCGACCGGGTTGCCCTGATCAAGGAACGGCTGCAAGCGGCGCTGGCGCCCGATTCGCTGGAGATTATTGACGATAGCATCGCCCATGCTGGCCATGCCGGGGCGCGGGATGGCGGTCACTTCACCGTCCGCATCGTGTCCACCGCTTTTGCCGGCAAAACCCTGATTCAGCGCCATCGCCTGATCTACGCAGCGGTGGCCGATCTGATGCACCGGGACATTCACGCCTTGAGTATTAGCAAAGCGCAATCCCTGGACGAAGTCTAACCCTTCTGGAAACTGATTGACCCCTGGAAACAACGAGACATGAATAAACCGAACAAACTGACTTTCCCTCTGTTGGCGCTCTCTTCCGCTCTATTGCTGTCAACTTCTGTATTAGCTGCCGACGACAAAAAGCCTGAAGCAGCTTCGGCTCCCGCTGCGCCCGCCACCGCTTCGGCCACACCGGTCGTCGCTCCACCTGCGTTCACCGTTCCTGATCCAGTGGCAGTGGTAAATGGAACGCCGATTCCCAAAATGACCTTTGATCAATACGCCCAACGCATGGGTGGCCGGGTCAAAACAGATACGCCGGAAGCCAGCAAAGCGCTGGTCGAACAATTGGTCATGGAAGAGTTGCTGGTACAGGAAGCCAACAAGCAGAAGCTAACCGACTCTCCGGAGATCAAGCAGCAATTGGCCATGGTTGAGCGTAGTTTGCTGGCCAGCACTGTGGTGCGCCGGATGCTGAGCGAAAGCGCGCCTAGCGAGGACGCTATCAAAAAGGAATATGAAACCGCCGTTGCAGCAATGAAGGGTAAGGAATACAAAGCGGCTCATATCTTGGTCGATGCCGAGGATAAAGCCAAGGAAATCATTGTTGAACTGAAGAAGGACAGCAGTAAATTTGCCGAACTCGCCAAGGCCAAATCCAGCGATGGTTCCGCTGCCAACGGCGGCGACCTGGGCTGGTTCACGCCCAGCATGATGGTCCCGCCGTTTGCGCAGGCGGTCGCCAAGATGGAAAAGGGCAAATTTAGCGAAGAACCGGTACAGACTCCGTTCGGTTGGCATGTCATCCTGCTGGAAGATATCCGCGACGCTACACCACCGTCGTTAGATGAGTTGAAACCGCAGATCCAGCAAATGTTGCAAAGTAAAATGCTCAACGACTATCTGGAAAAATTGAAGTCTGGCGCCAAGATTGAGGTCACGGAAATTAAGGTAAGCGAGGCCAAGCCAGCCGCTGCTGCTAAAGAAGCTGTCAAAGAAGAAAAGAAGTAGCTGACCGGGAGATAGCGAGCTGGCGATGTGATTCGTTACTCGCTACTCTCCCCAACACTCACTTGCGTTTATGTGGTTTCCGATGGCGCAGAGCCCATTGTTCGCACCACTTGGCTAGCCGCAACCCGCCTTGAGCAAGGGTCAACTCGACAGAAAGCGCCGGAGGAACCGGTTCAATTTTCTCAAAGCACCCCTGCCAATGCTTCCGCATATTGCTGCAAATCCGCCGCATTGCGGGTTTCCGTAGCGCAGACCAACAGAGCGTCGCCTAATTCGGGATACTCGCTGCTCAGATCGAAGCCGCCGAGAATGCCACGTTTCAGCAACTCGTCCAGCACTTCCCGCGCCAGGCGTGGCAACTGCACAACGGCCTCGTGGAATACAGGACGATTGAACGACCGACTCACGCCCGGTATCTGCGTCAACGACTCGACCAGCGCTCGGATATTGGCGTGACAGGTTGCAGCGACCTGCTCCAGCCCCTGCGGGCCAAGCAGTGATAAGTACAAGGTGGCTGCCGTGACCATCAAGCCCTGATTGGTGCAGATGTTGGATGTCGCTTTGGAACGGCGGATATGCTGCTCGCGGGCTTGGAGCGTCAGGGTAAAGCCGGGCTTGCCGTCCAGATCGACTGTGCGGCCCACCAGCCGCCCCGGCATCTGCCGCACCAGTTCCTGCCGGCAACACAGAAAGCCGAAGTAAGGACCACCCGAAGACAGCGGCGCACCCAGCGACTGGCCGTCGCCGCACACGATATCGGCGCCGGTGACGCCCCATACGCCCGGCGGCTGCAGAATTGCCAGCGCGGTAGGATTGACCACCGCAACCGCCAGCATATTCTGGCGATGCGCCCAGTCGGTCAGCGCCTCCACGTCCTCCAGCACCCCGAAAAAGTTGGGTTGCGGAATGACCAGCGCTGCGAAATCCTGCCCGGCATACGGCGCCAGCGCTTCCATTGGAGTATGGCCGCCCGCCGGATCGTAGGGCAGTTCCACCCATTCAATGCCCTGATTATGCACAATAGTGTGCGCAGTCCGGCGATAGAGCGGATGCAGGGTGCGGGGCATCAGCACCCGTTTCGATTTGGATTTGCGATTAGCGCGCACAGCCATCAACAACGCTTCGGCGAGCGCCGACGCGCCGTCATACAACGAAGCATTGGACACCGCCATCCCGGTCAACCCGGTCATCATGCTCTGATATTCATAGAGCACTTGCAGCGTACCCTGGCTGGCTTCCGGCTGATAGGGCGTGTAGGCGCTATAGAATTCACCACGCCCGGCGATATCCCAAACCGCCGCCGGGATATGGTGCTCATAAGCGCCAGCGCCGAGGAAACAGAGCGGCTGCGATTCCGCTGCCCGTTCTGCCATCAGCCGGCTGATTTGTCCTTCGCTCAACGCCTCGGGCAAAGCAAGCAACTCGCCAATCCGTAGCGCTGGCGGAATTTCATCGAACAGGGCATCAAGGGTCGAAACGCCAATCGCGTTCAGCATAGCCCGGATATCGTCCGGAGTGTGAGGAATGAACGACATGATCAGAATCGCCTAGCCGGCCAGTTTAGCGTTGGTCAATGAGCCTTCTTCGTCTTCATCCTCATCGACAGCGATAGCCTCATAGGCAACGGCGTCCAGCAGATCATCCAGCGCTGCGCTGGTTTTGATCCGCAGAATCCAGCCTTCGCCGTAGGGATCTTCATTGATCAATTCCGGATTATCCGCCAGCAACTCATTCACTTCGACGATCACACCGTCCACCGGGCTATAGACGTCGGAAGCTGCCTTGACCGACTCGACTACCGCACAACCTTCAGCGGCGGCTACCACTCGACCCACTTCCGGCAGTTCCACGAACACCAGATCACCGAGCAAGTGCTGAGCATGGTCAGTGATGCCCACAGTGACGATGCCGTCCTCTTGGGGACGCACCCATTCGTGGGTTTCGGCGTAGCGCAGTTCACTAGGAATGTTGCTGCTCATGGTTGGTTCCTCAACAAAGTTGAATCAAGTCGATACGGTCGGGAGAGGGTCAGTCAACGGGACAGAAAAGGCGGTTTGATCACTCGCACGGGCAAGTGCTTGCCACGGATGTCGACCTGGCAGCGCTCGCCGACGCCTGCAGTCACTCGCGCCAGAGCGATGCCTCGATTCAAAGTCGGCGAGAATGCGCCACTCGTCGTCACCCCGATTTCGCGATGACCGTCGTAAATCGTTTGGTGGCTGCGCAAGACGCCACGCGCTTCCAGCACCAGGCCGACAAAAGTTTGTGGGACACCGGAGGCCCGCTGTTGCTCCAGCGCAGTGCGGCCGATGAAATCACGATCCAAGGGTTGCCAAGCAACGGTCCAGGCCAGTCCGGAAACCAACGGGGTAGTGGTCTCATCCATGTCGCTGCCGTAAAGGCTCATGCCCGCTTCCAGACGCAGCGTGTCGCGGGCGCCCAGACCACAAGGCGCAACGCCGGCGGCCAGTAACCGATCCCAGAGCACGGGCGCGCCAGCAACGGGTGGCAGGATTTCCACGCCATCCTCGCCCGTATAACCGGTGCGGGCGATGAACAGTCCGTGACTTTCCACAGCGTGAAACCGTGAGCTGGCGCGCACCGCCGCCGCCGTTTCTGGGTTTAATACGGCGTCCAGTTTCGCCAGCGCTTCTGGCCCCTGCACCGCCAGCATGGCCAGATCATCGCGCTCTTGCCAGGCGGCGTTGAAACGTTCAGCGATGGGCGCAATCCAGGCCAAATCTTTGTCGTGGGTGGCGGCGTTCAGCACCAGCCGATAGCCGCTTTCCCCTCGGTCATAAACGATCAAATCGTCGATGACGCCGCCGGCTTGATTCAACAGGCAGGTATACAGCGCCTTGCCAGGGTAGAGCCGGGCCACGTCGTTGGCCAGCAGATAACGCAGCAAGGCACGGGTGGGCGTAGGGTCAGGAAAGTCGACGATGGTCATATGCGACACATCGAAGAGGCCGGCAGCGTTACGGACCTGGTGGTGCTCCTGGAGCTGCGAACCATAGTGCAGCGGCATGTCCCAGCCGCCGAAATCCATCATCTTCGCCCCTAGGGCGAGGTGATGGGCGTAAAGAGAGGTGCGTTTGGCCATGCGAAGAAGTCCCGATGCGATGGATGCGCCCATGTTAGCCTGAAATCGCCCGGAAGAAGTATTCCGATAAATCCACTGAATCTCCCACCTCATGCACAATGCTGTCCTCCCCCTCGCCGCTATGGGCGAAGGGGATTTTTGTGAGGATCGCCAACACTCAGTTCTTCAGACTCTCCAGCAGCTTGCGCGCCTCTTCTTGCTCTGGAAACGCTGAAACGCCTGTCAGCTTCGCCAATTCCTCCCGGGCGGCATCCTTGCGGCCCAACTTGGCGTAGGCCGCCGCCAAGTGATAGCGGATGGAGGGTTGCTGTGGCGCCCTGACTGCCGCTTTTTGCAATAATTCCAGCCCTCGCAACGCTTCATCGCGCTGCACCAGAATCCAACCCAAGGTATCCGCTATTTCGGGATTATCCGGGGCTTTGTCATGCGCTCGCTCGGCATAGCGCAGAGCGCGGGCGTCTCCGGCCTCGTAATAGAACCAGGCCAGGTTATTCAAAATCACACCGTTATCCGGCAACTGCTCTGACAACTTCTCATATTCAGCAATAGCGTCTGGTTTACGGTTCGCTTCCTGCAAATACATGGCGTATTGCAACCGCGCCTGATGATCTTTCGGCTCACTGGTCAGCCATTGCTGCAACGTGGCCAACGCCGGTTCGCGCTCACCGGCCTGCCATTGGGCGTTCGCCAGCCGCATGGCCGTTTGGCTGTTCGGGGTCTTAGCGTAAGCCGACTGGTAAGCGGTTACCGCCGGGGTGAATTCCTTTTGCCGCAAGCGTAAATCCCCCTCCAGCATATAACCGGTCATTTGATCCGGATAGAGCGCCTGGATACTACGGATGCCCTCCAACGCGCGCTCGAACTGTTGGCTTTGCTGCTGCAACTGCACCTTGGCCACCAGCGCCGGCAGATAGTTACTCTGAATCGCCAACGCCTTGTCCAGCGATTCGGCGACTACCTTCATATCTTTGGCCGCACCTTGCGCCATGGCCGCCAGATACCAGGGTTCCGGGGACTGCGGCAATAGTGTCGCCAGTTTCCGGAAGCTGGCGACGGCGTTTGCCGTCTCGCCGCTGTTCGCCTGGGTCAACCCGAGCGCCCGCACCACCCGTGGATCATCCGGTTGCGTCGCCGCCAGCTTCTTCACCGTCGCCAATGCGTTGTTCTTATCGGTCCGGTTCGCGTATTCCTGGGCCAGCGCCAAACCCGCTTCAACTGAATTCGGCTGCCGATTCCAGGCTTGTTCCAGTAACCGCAATGATTCGTCGGTACGCCCGAGCAGCGCCGCCAGCCGCAACAGAACAGCAAGGTTATCCGGATTGCGCTCCAGAATTTGCCGGTAGCGTAGCTGCGCACCGGTGCGATTGCCAGCCTTGATCTCCAGCACCGCCAAATTCATTTGCGCCGGCAGGTAATCCGGTTTCAGCTTCAACGCCTGCTCAAACGCAGCCTGCGCCGGGGCGTCCTCCTCCTTGGCCAAATAAACCGCACCCAGCAGATTGAACGCACCCGGTTCGTCAGGTCGCTTTTCGGTCAGCTCCCGGGCGGACGCCAAGGCCTTGTCGAACGCCTTCTGTTGGAGATAAGCCTGCACCAGCAGGGTATCAGCCTGTTGCAAACCGCGATCCAGGGTCACAGCGTCAGCACCCGCGCCGTCCGCACCTTCCCGCTTCGCCAGCCGCTCATATTCAGCGATGGCTTCTTCCCGCCGGCCCAGGCGCTGCAATTCCGCCGCCAGCCGGGTACGCACCTGCGCATCACCTGGGTGCGCTGTCAGCCAGTCGCGCAGGGTCTTCAATGCACCTTCGCCATCGCCAGTCACTTGCAGCGCGCCAGCCAGCATCAGCACCGTCTGACTATCGGGCGTTTTAGCGTAAGCCGCCCGGTACGCGACCAGCGCCTTGGCGAAATCCTTTTGCCGCACATATAAATTACCTTCCAGCCGCTCACCGATGTTTAGATTGGGAAATTGCTGCTGGAGCGCCTTGGCGCCGGCCAGCGCTTCCGTAAATTTTTCCTGCTGCGCCTGTAGTTCGACCCGCGCCACCCGTGAAGGCAGATAGTCGCCCTGAAGCGCCAACGCCTTGTCGATAGCCGCCGCCGCGTCCTTGAAATTCCGGGATCGGACTTGGGTCAACGCGATCAGATGCCAAGGTTCCGGAGATTGCGGTTGCAACTCCGCCAGCTTGCGAAATGCCTGAATCGCGTCACCAGGCCGGCCATCCGCCAGCAGCGCCAAACCGAGCGCCCGCTCCGCCGCAGGATGGTTCGGATTGGCCGCTTGCAGCCCACGGGCGACATTGGCGGCTTTCAGATTCAATCCGGCGGCCTGATATTGACCAATGAGCGCCAAACCGGCTTCCAGCGAAGCCGGATTCTTGTCCCAGGCTTGCTCCAGCCAGCGCAGCGTCTGCTCGGATTGACCCGCTTGATCAGCTAACCCGGCCAGACGCAGCAATGCGCCCAGATTGCCGGGCTCCTGGGCGATGACTTTTTCATACAGCGCCTGGGCAGCGCTGCGGTTGCCCGCCTTGTTTTCCAGGAGCGCCAGATTCAAGGTCGGGGTGGTGAAATCCGGGTTCAGTCGCAGCGCCTGTTCAAACTCGCTGCGGGCCTTGTCATCTTCGCCCTTGGCCAGATAGGCCGCACCCAAAAGATTACGGGCAACCGGATCGTCCGGTTTCTTTTTCACCAGTTCGCTGGCGGCAGCGATGGCTTTGTCATAATCCTTCTGCTGTAAATAGGCTTGCACCAGCAGTAAATCGGCCTGCAACACATCCTGGCCGAGATCCACCAGTCCTTGCAGTTCACGAACCGCCTCGTCCGCTTTGCCCTCGCTCAACCGCGACAATGCCAGTTGGGTGCGGATATTGGCGGCGTCCGGGGCGATCTGGGAAGCTTTTTGCAGATATTCCGAACCCTTGGCGTACTCACGGTTTTGTAGATGGGCGCTGCCGAGCAGGGCCAATAGCTGAGCATCATTCGGCGCCTGGGCCAGCGCTGGGGTCAGCGTGTCGATGGCCGGACGCGGCTTCTCGATTTTGAGTTGGGTGGCGGCCAGCAGCAGTCGGGCCGGCAGATAACCGGACTGGCGGGTGACGAATGACGTCAAATACTGTTCCGCCAGCGCGAGATTGCCCAGTTCATAATTGATGGAACCGAGTAGAAACAGGCTGCCGGGATGATCAGGGGCAATTTTGACCACCTGCAGCAGTGCATCCTGGGCCGCGACAAAATCCTTCTTCTGGAACAGAAGATTGCCGCGCAGATAATTCGCCTCTGGCAGATTGGGTTGACGCTGGCGCACCACCTCAACATCGGCCATCGCTTCATCCTGCTTGCCTTGGCCGATCAGAATTTCCGCCCGCTCCAGCAGGGCTGCCGCATTCTGTGGTTGCCGTTCCAGAATCTGTTGCAACGCTTTCAACGCTGCTGGATCGTCGTTTTGCAGCCGGTGCAACCGCACTTTAATGAACCAGGGGCGGACATCACGCGGATCACGTTCGCTAGACCGGCTGGCGAAAGCTTCCGCCTCACTGTAATTCCGGTTGACCAACGCCAGTTGGCTCATGCCCAGCAACGCATCAGGATCGTCGGACTGCAATTTCAGCGCCCGGTCGAAGTGGGTCCTGGCAACGTCGGGTTGGCCTAACCCCAGGGCGGCGAGTCCGTGGAGCGCCAACAACGTCGCCTGAGTCGCTGGAGGATCGGTTGCCTCCGGGTTCAGTTCGAGCACCTTTGGATTCTGGCCCTGCAGCAGGTAAGCACGCGCCAGCGGCAACAACCAGGCGTCGCGTCCGGCGCCCAATTCGCGGGCGCGCTGTAATTCCTTTTCAGCCGGCGCGCCATTGCCGGTTTCTACATAGAGTTGTCCCAACAGGAGACGAGCGTCGCGGTTCTCCGGGTTTTTCTGGAGCGCATTCTTGAGTTCAATGACGCTGGCTGACAATTCCTGCTTGGCTTGGTGCTCCCTGGCTCGCTGGACGTGCTCAACATCCGTGGTGCGATCGCTACAGCCTGCCAGGCCCGTAACCATGCCGACCCCCAGGCAACTACCGAGCGCCAGAGCGCGCAATGGAAAAGTCGATGAGCGATAGCGAGATTGCATAGCGGACTCCATTGATAAAAACCGGGGAAAGGTGAACGTGGAGCGATAATGACTACATTATAGGCAGCCTGTTTCATTTTGGCTCCATAAATTCAGCCTGGTTTAAGGCGAGTGCCGTACAGTCATCACCGAAGTCACGGGTTACCGGCGCGCTCATCAGTGTGGCCAACCGCTGACTGTTGTCACTTGAATCGACTTTACGGAGAATACCTATGATCGTTCGTCAAGCGTTGTTCGCAGCCTTCGCTCTGGCCGCTGCTACCGCCTTCACCGCTCCCGCCATCGCCGTTCAGGCCAAGGACGCCGCACCAGCGACCGTCAGTCAGCCGCCAGCCGCCACTGGCGCCATCACCAAGGAACAGGCGATTGCAATGGCGCTCAAGGCCCATCCTGGCACAGTGACCAAGGCATATGAAGATGGCCATAAAGGCAAGCAGACCTGGGAAGTCAAAATCGACGGCGCCGATGGTAAAAAGTGGAAGACGTACTACGAAATCACTACCGGCGCACTGGTGGATGACAAGGAAGACAAGTAATCAGGACTTTCGCCAAACCCTTAAATTCGTCATACCCGCGAATGCGGGTATCCAGTTTTTTCAGTGGGTTACTGGATTCCCGCCTACGCGGGAATGACGGAAAGCGAAAGTCCTGGTAATCCATGATCAGAACCGGGCGCCGGCCGGCATCCGGGTAGCCCGCTGTTTCGCAAAGCACTCATCAGGTAAAAGGTCATGACGGACCCTAATGCTGCCGAAGTTACTGTTTGGGACCCCTGGGTCCGCTTGTTTCACTGGACGCTGGTGGTTGCTTTTACCCTCGCTTATTTTATCCAGGAGGGTCCATTCGAAGCATTACTGGAAAATATGGATGGCGCATGGCTGCAACTCATTCACGTCTGGTCGGGCTACGTCATCGTCGGGCTACTCATTTTCCGCCTGATCTGGGGCTTTACCGGGTCGCGTTACGCCCGGTTCAGCGACTTTGTCTACAGACCACGGGAAATATTCACGTACACTCAACAGGTGCTGATGCTGCGCGCTCCCCGCCATTTAGGCCACAATCCTGCGGGCGGCGCCATGATCATCCTGCTATTGCTGAGCCTGACGATTACGGTTGTGGCCGGACTGATGTTGTACGGAGCCGACAAGGGGTCGGGGCCGCTGGCGGGCCTGCTCATCAACAGCAGCGATGGCCTCATCGACGCCGCGCAGGGCGTTCACGAATTCTTCGCCAACTTCACCCTGATCCTGGTGGTCGGGCATCTGACCGGCGTCATTTGGGAAAGTCTGCTGCACCGCGAAAATCTGACTCACGCCATGTTCACTGGCCGTAAACGGAACTGAATGCGATGGCTCCCTGGAGCGCATCAATTCGCCAACCTCTCCTGTTTACCGCCGCTCTGCTGCTGGCAGTGGGTTGGTTTGATCCGGTCCTTGCCCGGCGCGATCATGCCGAAATTCGTCGCCTGCACAGCGCCGGGGAAATCCTGTCGCTGGAAACCATCATCGCTCGTCATCGCCACCAGGACCCGTCCGGCCAATTGCTGGAAGCGGAACTGGAATTGGAAAAAGGTCGCTACGTCTACGAACTCAAATTCCTGGGCGATGATGGTGTGGTGCGAGAATTTGAATATGACGCCCGCACTGGCAATTTGTGGCATGTCGAGCGCAAAGGAAAGAAGGACTGATCATGCGCCTGCTGCTGGTCGAGGATGACGTGCTATTAAGCGGTCGGTTACGCGGCGAATTGGAGCAGGCCGGTTTTGCGGTAGATATTGCCGATAACGGGGTCGATGCTGAGTTCATGGGTGGCAGTGAACCCTACGACGTGGTGGTATTGGACCTGGGGCTGCCCGGCCGCTCCGGTCTGGACGTGCTGCGCCACTGGCGGGAAGCCGGTCGCCTCCTGCCGGTGTTGATCCTGACCGCCCGCGATGCCTGGTATGAAAAAGTGGATGGTTTCAAGGCGGGCGCCGACGACTATCTCGGCAAACCGTTCCACACGGCTGAATTAGTCGCCCGGTTGCAAGCGCTGTTGCGACGCGGGGTTGCTCGACCACATGGCCCGCTGCGGGTTGCGGGTCTGGAATTGAATGAGGATGCCCAAACGGCGCGAGTGCTCGCTACCGGTGAGATGCTCGAATTGACCGGCGTCGAATTTCGGCTGTTGCGCTACCTCATGCGCCACCCTGGCCAGGTGTTGTCCAAAACCCGGTTGGCCGAACATGTCTACGATTTTGACACCGAACGCGACAGCAATGTGCTGGAGGTCTACGTCAATCGACTGCGCCGCAAGTTCGGCCATGCGCTGATCACCACTCGCCGAGGTCAGGGCTACGTGTTTGGCGCCGATCCGATATGACTTCTCTGCAAGCCCGGCTCTCTGCTGGCTTGATCGTGGCGCTGGCCCTGCTCATGGCGCTGGCGGTCGGGATCGGCGGTTATTCGTTGCAACGGCTGGCGGAAAACTTCGTCGCCGCCCGCCTGGAAAGCGATCTGGAAACTCTGTTGGCCGCCCTGGAATTTGATCCAGCCGGTCAACCTCGCCTACCCGCCGAGCGAATTAGCGCCTCCTTTCAACAGCCCTTTTCAGGACACTATTACCAGATTGAAACCCTCGGTGGCGAACTGTGCTCCCGCTCACTGTGGGACGCTGATCTGGCGTTGCCGCCACTGACCACCGACCGAGTGACCCGAAACTTCATCACAGGCCCGCAAAACCAGCAACTGTTGCTGGTCGGGCGCACCTTCCGGGTGAGCGACCGGTCTGTCGCCATCGCCGTCACCGAGAATTTCACTCCGGTGCGGCAAGGTATCCAAAAATTACTACTGGAAATAACCGCTATCGCTCTGTTGCTGTTTGGTGTGCTGCTGCTGTTCCAGCGGCTGGTCGTGCGGCGCGGTCTGGCCCCATTGGAGCAACTCCGCCGTGAACTGCCTCGGTTAGCGCAGGGCGAGATTCCCCAACTCTCGGTTGATGCGCCCGACGAAGTACGGCCACTGGTCATTGAATTGAACCGGTTGCTCACGCTACTCGACCAGCGCCGGCGGCGATCCAGGCACGCGCTCGGCAATCTGGCCCATGCCCTGAAAACGCCATTGACCGTATTGACCCATCTGGCGGAACAACCACCGCCTTCGCATGACGCTCAATGGTGGCCCAACCTGCGCCAACAACTTCAACACATCCGCGCCCTGACCGAACGCGAACTCAAGCGGGCGCGGATCGCCGGCGGCGGCGTGCCAGGGCAGCGGGTGTTGCTGGAGCGGGAAATCACCGATTTGATCGATACCCTGGGACGTATCCATCGCGACCGGGATATACGGTTTTCTATCCGGGTTCCAGTCGGTTGCCTGTTCCTCGGTGACCGGGACGATTTGTTGGAATTGCTGGGCAATCTACTCGACAATGCTTGTCAGTGGACAACGACTACCGTGCGGTTGACTGCCGAACTGAACACGGAATGTTTATCGCTGCGGGTGGAAGACGACGGGCCGGGTTGTCCACCGGAACAACTGGAATGGCTACAGCGGCGCGGGATACGAATCGACGAATCCCGGGCTGGGCACGGGCTAGGGCTGGCCATCGCCGGTGATATCGTCGCGCAGTACGGCGGAACGCTTACTTTGGGTCGCTCCGAAGCGGAGGGCGGTTTTCTCGCCGAAGCGGCGTTCCCGCTAACCCCTGCTGCTAATACCCTTCAAACGTAAATTGCGCAGAACCAATGTCCAGTGTGTCGCCAGCGGCCAACGCCAGCACTTCGTTGGTAGCCAGTCCGTGACAACCCACCCGCACTGATCCCGATGACGCCAGATTCTGAATCCAGTACATCCCATCGCGGAACAGCAATTCCGCATGATGGGGCTTTACTTTCGGCGCGGTGAGACGCAGACCGTCCTCCGGGGAGCTGCCGATGGGCAACCACTTGGGTACATAGTAATGCACAATTTGTTGGTTGGCGTGGTCGTCGCGTTCGAAGCGGGCATACAATAGCGCGCCGGGATTACCGACTCCATTCAGTTCCGCCACCCGATCCTGCATCTGCGTGAGATGGAGGTAACGGCTGCGGAGATTAGCCCGCAAGGCGTTGTTGTCAGCCTGCTGATCGCGCTGGCGCAGCACCTCGACCAAATCCAGCAGATAGCGGCCAAACCGATCACGGGGTTCCTGAAAATTCCAGCCCGGCCCTTTACGCTCCTCCTTGCGCTCCCAGGCCAGGGACAACTTCAGGCGATACAAATCGCAAACGTCCAACACATCCTGATCTTCCAGCATCTCCCAACGCCCGCATTCTAGCCGTTGGCCATTGCGTCCGGTGTAGGTATGCCCTTGGTTACTAACCGCCATCAGCGCCAGTTGATCGCCCAGAGCGCAGACGACACAGTGCAACCGGGAAATCCGGCTGTATTTGGCCACGAAGCCCAGCGTGAAATCGCCAAATCCCGTACCCGCCGCAGCGCTTTGCCGACCGAATACCATAAACGGGCGTGAGACCAGCTCAATGCGTGCTGGCGCCTGGACTTGAGCAGGATGGACAGCTAATAACAACGCCCGCGTCAGCGGCGTACCACGATTCAGCGTCTGCTCGTGAGTAGCGCGCAGGTGGCGCGTCTGTTGGGGATGCTCTTCCAGTTCCAGCGGCAAAGTGCAACTCAGCGCCCCACCGCCGTCCAGCAACCACGCGCCGCTGGAGGAGGCTGGCCAGAAGTCGTCATGCTGCGGCTCAACGCCAGCCACTGGAGGTAAGTGATCCGGCCCTTCTTTGTCCAACCCCAGACGGATCTCCTGCCGGCTCCCATAAGCAAACCATTCGCCGCGATGGTCACACAGATTCAATTCCAGCCAGACCGTGGCCTGTGCCGGAGCGCTATGCAAATCCTGGTAGCTCAGAAATACCAGATGAGCATCCCGACCGTCCAGTAACCGAACAGGCGACGCCTGCCCATCGTGGTCGAAAACCAGGTGGGGACTGTGCAGACGTAATTGAATTTCCCGGTACAACCACCAAGTCGGATTGACCAGCAAAGCGCAGAGCATTCTCTCACCCGGTAAAGTTGCCGGCGCCGTCTTCGCCAGACTCACCAGCACCGGTTGCCGGATTTCCTGCAACCGAGCCAACCGCTGCTCGCAGACCGCCACTGGTCCTGGATCACCGCCCTGCAATAGCTGTAGATAATGATTGCGGAAATACTGTAATCCGTCGCGTACCCGAATTTCTTTACGATCCAACTTAACACTCAAGTCGGTCAGTAAATGGGTGAATTCACGCAGCGCCGGTGTCGGGGGAAGTTGCGCCGGCTGGCCTGATTCAGCCTGGGCCACTAACTCGCCGACCGGCGGTGCGTCGAAAGTGGCGGCGGGCGCCAGTTCAGCCAATAACTCTCTCTCCAGTGTAATCTCAAGCGCAGTCGCGGGCTCAGAGTCCGGCGCATTCGCATCAGTCTTCAGCGTTTCCTCAAGCTCGAAGTCGAACTCAAGGCCCAGATCGGGAAAATCCAGATTAAACCGGTCATCGGTCGCCGGTGCAGCGACCTCACTCCGCAGGAGGGGCGCAGCTGCGGGCGCGGGGGTACGGAGCGGATCGTTGAGAAAACAGCTTTTGGCGGCTTCATCGACGAGTGCTGGCGTTAGGTCGACGCCCATTTCCAGACCGGCAAACAGCAGCATCGTATCGCACAGCATGGCGATGGCGTGCGGAATCCCCCGGCAATATTGAGCCATGCGCTCAATCACCGCCGTCGAGGGTGATTCGCCATGCCAGTGTTGGGCGACTGCAAACTGATGACGGATAAACGACGCAGTCTCGCTATCGCTCAACGGACTCAGGCGACAGCGGGTGGTGATACTGGTTTGAAGTCGGTGCAGGGTGGGCTGGCGCAGTTGGCCCTCAATATCCGGCAATCCCGCCAGCACAACTTGCAGGCGTTGAGCGGGGATCGCCGGCATCTCCACAAACTCGTGCAGGCGACGTAGCGCCCCGATGCGCAAATGATGGGCATCGTCAATCAGCAGGGTAATGATTTGATTGCGGCGGGCGCCAGCGGCCAAGGCGTCCAGTAGCAGCCGACTCTGTTGCCCGGCATCCAGGTGATCGGCGTGCAATTCCAAGCTGGCGCACAGGTAATTGAGGATATCAGGAAAATCAAGGCTGGCGTCGGCCAGCATGACAAAACGGATATCATCGGCTTCCGCCATACAGCGACGCAGCAGCACCGTTTTACCGACACCAGGCTCCCCAGTTAATAAAATGATACCCCGCCGCTCTCGAAGGCCGTCCAGGATCTCAGCGCACACCGCGTCAAACAGGGCGTTTCGATAAAACCGCCGAGGCTCCTTCGTTTTGAAGAGTGGATAGTCAGACTCGGTGTTGCTGGTGCGCATAACCCCTCCCGCCAGTCGCTGGCCTGCAAGTTTACACCCTTATGCCTGTCTCAACAGTCTCTTTTGAGTTCCATACGCCGCTTTTTCAGATTCCTTTGCGGTTAATCTGGCGGACGCATCACCCATTCTGCTGAGAAACCCGCGCCCTGGGTCGCCGCATGACTGTTGTGAACCTTTCCCCTGCGAGGAAGTGACGATTTTCATTTCCTCGACGCAGCGCGGGCTCAACTGAGAACTGACGGCTTTACCGTTTGCTGAACAGCTTCGTTACCGACTGGAATGGTGGGGGTCGATCTGGGTCATGCAGGTTCAGGCAGTGTGCGGACGCCATGCTAAACGGGTGACGCATTCAACCGCAGCGCGGTCCTCTTCATAGCGCTACACTAACTGAACATAGTAAATACCTCTATCTGCCCAGGCTACTGCTCCATGCGTTTCTTACATCCACTGCACCTGATCTTATTGCTCGTGCTCTGGCTGGCCGCCAGCCTAACCCGCGCCGGCAACGATTATCCCCTTGTGCTGGTTCACGGCTTTACCGGCTGGGGCCGGGACGAGCTGCTCGGTTTCAAATACTGGGGCGGATTCGAGGATGTACAGGAAACGCTCAATCAGGCGGGCTATCGCACTTATACCGGAGTCGTCGGCCCGTTCGCCAGCAACTGGGACCGGGCTTGTGAATTGTACGCCTATATTAAGGGCGGCCTGGTGGATTACGGTCAGGCCCACGCTGCGACCCACGGTCATGCCCGATATGGCCGAAACTTTCCAGGTCTTTATCCCGACTGGGGAACAACGGACCCCCAAGGCCGGACGCGCAAAATTCACTTGATCGGTCACAGCCAGGGCGGCCAAACCATTCGAGTATTGACTGGGCTGCTGGAACAGGGTGACCCAGTGGAAATCGCCGCGACCCCGGAAGGTCAAAGGTCACCGTTGTTCCAGGGCGGCAAATCCTGGGTGCATAGCATCACCACGCTAGCCTCTCCGCATGACGGCACCACTCTGGCGACGGGCGCCAACTTGTTGCCCTTCACCCGCACGACCCTGCTGGGTTTCGCCGCCCTTGCCGGTGGGCAGCCCAACGAATTGCCCTATGATTTCAAATTGGACCAGTGGGGATTACGCCGCCAGCCGGATGAACTGTTCATGGCGTATCTGACGCGGGTTGAACACAGTCCGATCTGGCAATCCCATGACATCAGCGCCTGGGATCTCAGTCCCGATGGGGCACGGGAATTGAATCGGAAATTCCCGATTCGGCCTAACGTATACTACTTTTCCTGGTCAACCTCGGCGACCGCGCCGGCCTGGCCATCTCGCCGCCACATACCCTATCCCACCCTGTTGCCGCAATTTTGGGGGACGGCGTTGTTCATGGGTTCCTACACCCGTCATGAGCCGGGACTGGTCATCATCGACGAACGCTGGTGGGAAAATGATGGCGTGGTTAACACCCGCTCTATGGCGGGTCCGACGCTGGACGCCGTCGATCGGATCATTCCTTGGCGCGGACTGCTGCAACCGGGCGTCTGGAATGATCGCGGCGTCCTGGCTGGCTGGGATCACATGGATATCGTTGGCATTGGCACGATCCGTGAGGTCAGCGACTGGTATCTACGGCTGGCGAAGTCACTGGCGGATTTGCCAGAGTAAAGAAAGCGCTGAAGCGCCAAGGCGGAAAAGCATGTCCCATATTGTCATTCATCGTGACCACACCCTCACGCTGGACCAAGCCCGTACAGCGGCAGAGTCCCTGGCTGATCAATTGGCTGAGCGTTATGAGATCAGTCATCACTGGCAGGAGGATTCATTGCACTTTGAACGTTCCGGGGTCAGTGGACAAATCGACCTGGAACCGGGCGTGATCCGGGTCAACGTGCGGCTGGGTTTTTTGCTGGCGTCGCTGAGGTCATTGTTGGAAAAGGAGATTGAGCGGCGCTTGGAAGAAATGCTGGGCTCTGCTTAATGGCTCATTGCCTTCTTTAGCTCCAGCGGAGTCGGATGGCCCGCGCCAATCTGCTCCATGATGGCTCGTTCCCGGCGAGTGATGATGGTGATGAACAGGCCAGCATCTGCGTTCATATTGCGGAAGGCATGAAATCCACTGTCCAAAAAGCGGTGCAATTCCGCGACACCCGCCAGTCGCGCCGGGGTTTTCGCCAGCTTCAGCGCCGTATGGATGAAGGGTTTTTGCACGATCTTTTGCAAATCCTCGCCGAGTTGCTCAACCAAGTCGATCTGATAGCGGCGCAACTCGTAGCGGGCGCAATAGCGGTAGGCAGCGACATAAGTAGCCTCATCCCATGCGTCGCGAACGGGAAACTCTGTCATCAAGATCCGCGTCATTGCCGCATCCAGTTCACCAGATAGCGTGTTGAGTTCCAGCGCCAGCGCGGCGGTGCGCAATACTCCCGCCGGTAGGATACGATTCATCATCGGCACAATACGGGTCAGATCCTGTTCCCGCTGGCGGATGTCACGGTCGCCGTAGATCTCCTCCAGAAAGAACTTCGCAGCCGGTTGGTAACGCGGATCATGCAACAAATCGGCATGGGTGCGGGCTAACCGCGCTGACTGCCAGCGCCGCAACCGACGGAACTCTCGCTCTATGCCCACCACGCCATCTTGATGAAAAGCCCGACTGCGTTGTAACTGCTCCAGCAGTCCGTTGGCTTTATCCCGTTGGTCTTGATCATTCATGGTTGATGCCCAAGGTTTTCGACACCAGCCCAATTCTATCCTTACTGCATATTTTTCCGTGATCCAGACCGTATGCAAAGATGGGTTTAACCAACGGATAGGCCCATCTCCAGTCTCAGACGAGGTCCCGGGCGATCAGGTGAGTCATCTTAAAAGCGCTACTCCTCCGGCCCAAAGCAGATCGGGTAATCACGACAAACCGCACAGGAAGGCGCCCGGCAGAGATAGACGCCTTCCTGTTCACAGAGCTGTTTGTAGAGGAACTTTTTCCATTTCATATCACGATTATTACGCGCCGCCAGCGTCGGGAAATTGCGAATCATGAGATCGCTCAAATCCTGCCGCGACCATAAGCCCAAATCCTCCCAGAGATGATCGTTGGCCATACACCCGGTGGCGACAATCACACTCAGCCAGCATTCCGCTTCATCCTGTCCGGCGCGATGGAGAAATAACAGATTGACCAATTCTTCCTGCTCTTCCAGCAGACGCGGATCCCAGCGGGGCGGCGGGCGCGGCGGCGTATGCAGATTCGGCAGACCCGGAAAGCGTCGCACCAACAAGGCATTGAAGTCTTCAGGTTCCAGGCCCAGCCCGGAAGGCAGCGCACCCCCGCCGCTAAACTGGGTCGCCAACATTCGCGCCAGCGTGTCGTCGTTGGGCAACCCACCACTATGATGCATCAACACGCCATACATAGCCCGCCGGAGGTCAGCATTGGGCAGCATCGAGGGTTCCCTGCACAGGGAAAACGACACGGGCGCATCCCGCTAGTATTCGACCAAGATGTCTTCGTCGCGCACAATCATTTGGCAAGCTAAACGCCAGGATGGCGGAATATCATCCACCAGGATGCGGCTGATCTCCTCATCCGTAAGCTTGCCTAACTGTTTGAGCAGATTTCTTTCCTTCTCGGTCGGCGGGCCACTCATTCGATCCTTCTTGGCGAGGCTCGACACTTTCACCAGGCAGGTGCCGCATTCACCGTCCTGGCAATCGAAGGCAATTGGAATTTTATGATTCTTCGCCAGGTTCAGTACTGTTTCGGTGTGGCTGCCAGCCACAGCGTAAACGGTTTTAATCTTATGTTCGGGATGCGAAAAAGTGACTAATGGCATCAGCGAGTCTCCGGTATTCAGTGGTGGACGGTGAGCAATCAGGCGGGGCGCACGGCCACGTCGCCTAACACTTGGGCTTGGCAGGCCAGGCGAGTATCTTGCCCGGCGAAGTGCTCCTTGAGGATTTTGGCTTCCAGCGCCGAGGGTTCGGTTAAATTCTCCATACCTTCAACAACCTTCATCAGACAGGTTCCACAATCGCCTTCGCGGCAACCATAGATGATGCCGGAGTTGAGCCGGTCTGAAATTTCGATCACCCGGGTGCCGGCCGGCACGGTGACAGTGACATTGATATCGGTAAAACTCAGTTGTGCTTTGGCCATATTGGGCGCTCTCGGTTAAGGGGATGAATCGAATGGATAGCCTGTTCGGCACAACTGACCGTCAGGCAAAACCGCTTTGCGCCATGGGGCGGATATTGGCCGGCGTTGCATCGCGTTGCCCGCTCTTTCGCCATTTCTCATAAACCGCCGGTAAAATTTCGGTGATCGATTCCAGCGCGTGCTCACTGTTGGGCTGGATACCGGCCTCCTGCAACGCACGCCATGGTTCAAAGCCGATACGGGCGCATAGCAACAACGTGCAATCGTGAAGCGCCTCCAGGGCGTCCGGCAGCGTGGCGTTCCCATCGCCGCAGGTCGTCGGACCGTTGCAATAGCGGTTGTTGAGTGGACGGCGCTCCACCCACTGCGCCCCGCTGGGTGAAACGTCGTAGATTAGAAATTCGCGGACATGACCAAAATGGGCGTTGATGGTCTGGCCATCGGTGCTGCCGACCGCCACTCGCAAAGTAGGCGCCGCCGAAGTGGGTAACCGACGCACCGTCCCGGATGGGCGGGCGGCTGACTGGAGAAAACGGGCTTGCATGGCCAGCCGTTGTTCAACCGCAGTGCGCACCGCAGCTCGTTTGGCGATGGCCGCTTGCCAGTCCACCGACAGGGCGGCCACTTTTTCCAGCGTAAATTCTGCGCCGCGATCCTGACCCAACAGACCCACCGCGTCGGCGCGACATTGCTGGCAATGCTTCATCACCCCGGTTTCGCCGTCCTCGCTGGCGCAGACCTCTCGCAGCGCCGCCAGTTCGGCATCTGTCGGTTCGCGTTGGCCCGTCTTGCCATAATGGGTGCCGTGTTCCGGGCGGGAAATCAGCGGCACGATGTTGTGCAAAAATGCGCCCTTGGCTTTAACAACCCGATTGACTTCCACTAGGTGCTGGTCGTTGACGCCGGGGATCAGTACCGAATTGATTTTCACCAGCACCCCGCGCTCGACCAACAAATCCAGTCCCTGCAACTGGCGGGCGATTAAAACCTCGGCAGCTTCACGTCCGCGCAGTCGGCAGCCCTGCCAAACGATCCACGGGTAAATTTGCGCGCCAATGTCGGGATCGATGCAATTAATGGTGATTGTGACGTGGCCAACATGGTGCTGGCACAGTTCGTCGATATGATCCGGCAATGCCAGGCCGTTGGTAGACAGGCACAAAGTCAGGTCAGGGGCTTTTTCGGTCAGCGCCCGGAAGACCGCAAACACGGCTTCGGGATTGGCCAATGGATCACCAGGCCCGGCGATACCCACAACCGCCAGATGCGGGATGGCTGAACCGACCGCCAAGGTTTTTTGCACCGCCTGCTCCGGGGTCAGTAGTTCCGAAACAACGCCAGGGCGCGATTCATTGGCGCAATCATGCTTGCGGTTGCAATAATGGCACTGAATATTGCATTTCGGGGCCACCGCCAGATGGAGGCGGGCGAAATGTCGATGCGCCTGCTCGGAATAGCAAGGATGAAGCGAGGGTGAGGCGCCAGCGATGGCGGTCGGACTCATCAGTTCCATGTGCGGTTTCCCCAAAGTCGCGAAATCAGGCGGAGCAGGTAGCGGCTCGCCACCGGCCGGAATGGGGCGGCGCCCTATCTTTAGCAAATGCTGTGCCGGATAGGGGAATAGAACTAATCCTTTGCCATACCTAACTTTTTATTAGAGAAAATCGCTGGACTGTGGACTTTGTCACAGCCCAACCGTTGCGATTGTCGGTAAAGCCACAAACCAAAAAAGCCCCTGCTGTGATGCAGAGGCTTTTTTGAGGATGCCTATCACCTTAACTATTTCCAGGACGAGGACAGGGCTTAATAGAAGAATTCGACAAATTGGTTGCCTTCTACCGACAGGCAGCCTCACAAGGACCGGCTGTCATTCACTACGCAGCATGAGCGCCAGTTGCCTAATCCTTCTACAAGGGTTTCCCGGTCCGTCGAGCAACAAAACTCCAGCGTTCAGCGGCGAGTGTGGTTGTTCAGCGCGCCTTCACCCGAAAGCTTCTCCACCCGAGCCGGCTCTTATCCATACACCAGGATTGACTGTGTATCGTCTACAACCCCTCCTCCTGGCTGCCGGGAAAGAGGGGACGATGAAGGAAGGTCACATCATGTGATCACTGTCGGCTCGGTGCGCCCGGTGCGCTCACGGATGCCGGCCAGGCTGTTGGCGATGCTGATCAACTCCGCCAGCGCCTGCTGGGTGTCCAGGTCATGCTTGGCTGGATCGGCTTCATAGGCTTCGATATAAACCCGCAACGTCGCGCCTTCCGTGCCGGTACCGGACAACCGGTAGACGATCCGCGACCCGTCCTTGAAACCGATGCGAATGCCTTGTTTCTCACTGACGCTATTGTCAATGGGATCGATGTAGCGGAAATCATCAGCGTAATCGACCGTGTACGAACCGAATTGCTGACCGCGCAAGGTGGCTGTTGCAGCGCGCAGCGTGTCGACCAAACCGTTGGCGGCGGCGCTGTCAACAGCTTCGTAGTCATGCCGGGTGTAGTAGTTGCGCCCGTAAATCCGCCAGTGCTCACGAACAATTTCCGCCACTGACTGCTGGCGTTCAGCCAAAATGTTCATCCAGAACAGCACGGCCCACAGCCCATCTTTCTCACGCACATGGTCGGAGCCGGTGCCGAAGCTTTCCTCACCGCACAGCGTGATCTTGCCCGCGTCGAGCAAGTTGCCGAAGAATTTCCAGCCGGTCGGCGTTTCGTAGCAAGTCAGCCCCAGCTTGGCCGCCACCCGGTCCGGAGCCTGACTGGTGGGCATCGACCGGGCCACGCCAGTCAAGTGGGCGCGATAACCTGGGGCCAGCTTGGCGTTGGCCAGGATCACCGCCAAGCTGTCGCTAGGCGTGACGAAGAAATGCCGACCCAACACCATATTGCGGTCGCCGTCGCCATCCGAGGCGGCGCCAAAGTCTGGCGCGTCCGGCCCGAACAGGTAGTCCGCCAGTTCTTTGGCGTAAACCAGATTCGGATCAGGGTGACCGTGGCCAAAATCTTCCAGCGGCACGCCGTTGACCACTGTGCCTTTGGGCGCGCCCAGCCGATTTTCGATGATTTCACGGGCGTAGGGACCGGTGACGGCGTGCATGGCGTCAAAACGCATACGGAAACCGGATTGGAATCGGGCGCGAATTTTGTCGAAATCGAATAACTGTTCCATCAAATCAGCGTAATCGCTCACTGAATCCACGATGTCCACATGCATGTCGCCGACCATCGTTGAGCCGAGCTTGTCCAAATCAATAGCCGGAGCGTCCAGGATACGATAACGATTGATGTGTAGGGTGGCTGTATAGATCGCCTCGGTCACTTTTTCCGGAGCCGGGCCGCCGTTCGGGGTGTTGAATTTGATGCCAAAATCTTCATCCGGGCCGCCCGGGTTGTGGCTGGCCGACAGAATAATGCCGCCTCGAGCCCGATGTTTGCGGATCAGGTGGGAGGCGGCGGGCGTCGAGAGAATGCCGCCTTGGCCGATCAAGACCCGTGTACACCCGTTAGCAGCGGCGATGCGCAAAATGATCTGGATAGCTTGCCGATTGTAGTAGCGGCCGTCGCCCCCCACGACGAGCGGCGCGTCTTCCATCTCGCGCTGCGTGTCGAAAATACACTGTACGAAATTTTCCAGATAATTCGGCTTTTCGAACACCTTGACTTTCTTGCGTAGCCCTGAAGTGCCGGGTTTTTGATCGGTAAACGGTTGGGTAGCAATAGTTTCAACGCTCATGATACGAGGTTCTCCTTTGGGTTTTACTGGAATTTATCAGGGGTATTATGCGCCGGTTGCCGGTTGCAGGGTAGAACCAGGCCGCCGTCAGTCAGCACCGCCAGCGCGGCCAATGACCCAAATCTCGATATCAGTCGCGCCGCCCGCCCGCAGCACCCGAGCGCATTCGGCCACGGTGCTGGCGGTCGTCATCACGTCGTCAAGAAGCGCAACGCGCACACCAGCCAGCGGTTTGCTGAGCATAAATGCACCCAGGGGGTTCGTTTGGCGGGCGCGGGCGTCCAGCCGGGTTTGTGGCGGTGTGTAGCGCACCCGGCGCAACCCCTCGGCAAGCAGTGGAATCCGCCAGCGACGAGCGACAGGACGAGCCAGTTCCAGCGCCTGATTAAAACCGCGCTCGCGCAAACGCAGCGGGTGCAACGGGACGGGGATGATACAGTCCGGCCACGGCTCGCCGCGTTCAGCGAGAGCGAGAGCGAACAGTTCGCCCAGCAGGCGAGCGTGGCTCAGCCGGCCGTTGAATTTCAGTCGGCGAATCAGGAAATCAATGGGTGGTCGATAGCAAAAAGGTGCGAACGCACGGTCATAGAGAGGAGGATAGGCGCGGCATGCGTCGCAACACCCCGTTTGCCCGGTGGGCAACGGCAGGGCGCAAACCGGACAGGCCGCCATGTTGCGCGGCAGATCAGCAGCACACCCGGCGCAGAGGTCGCGCCCCTCTACGCCTGCTGCGCCGCACAATAAACAGGTAGGAGGTAGTAGAATGTGGTGGAATCGCTCCAGCCTGGTGGCCATCACACAACGCGCCTGATAATTGACAAGGTTAAAACGGTTGCCGAAGATGACCGTTGAGGATAGACATCGGGCCTATTTACATATTTTTAAGGCTTAAAATCATGCAGATGCATATTTTGGAACAAAGCGAAGATACGGTAATTGGCAAAATGGCGCGGGGATCATCGGCCAAACGGGCCTCCGCCCTGATGAATTATGGCAATATGATCGCCATCCTGATTCCGTTTCCATTGCTTATTTTCTGGTTCGGCGCGTCGATGTTGGTGTACGCCATGAATCGCCACCACCCTAATCCCAAAGTGGGTCACTATACACAACAGGCCGCCTACCGTTTCTACGGAGTCACCGGTTTCTTCGTCGTGGCTGCGACCTTCATTCCTGGCGGCGGCTGGATTTGGCATTTGACCGCCTGGATTGTGGCGGCGTTGATTTTGCTTCCCTGGTCGATCCTGGATCTACGACGGATTTATCGGGATGAATGGATTGATATTCCGCTGGACGATGCAGGCCATCCGTTACCCGGCGTGAGTCAATGAATGAGCACGATCCAAATTCCGGCGCAGCCGCCCATCAAAGATTTTCCCGCGTTCTATCGCCAGCTCCCGCCCGCCGCTCCGGAAAGCCTGATCTTCACCGAGGCACTGCTGGCCGGTGACCGATTTGGCGCCAGGAATGTGGTGAATGCAAAGCTGGATGCCGGCGTTGACCTGATCGATGTGCAGGTCTCCGTGATGCAACCGGCATTGTACGAAGTGGGCCAGCGCTGGCAGCGCCACCAGATTTCGGTGGCGCAGGAACACCTGGCGACCGCGATCTGCCAAACGTTGCTGGCTGGCGCGCTACTGCGGGTAGAGCCAGCGCCACACCATGGCCGGCGAGCGTTGTTTGCCTGTGTGGCGGGTAATTTTCACTGTCTGGGGTTGCGCATGGTGGCGGACGCCTTCGATCTGGCGGGATGGGACAGCGCTTACCTGGGAGCCGATGTACCGACCCTGGCGTTGCTCCGCGAGATTGAATCCAGCCGTCCTGATGTGGTGGGGCTGTCAGTCTCCCTGTCGCAACAAGTAAAGACCGTGCGTGAATTGATTCGACTGTGCCGGCTGAATCTGGGCGAACAATGTCCGCCCATTTTAGTTGGGGGGCTGGCAATGAACAGCGTGGACGAGCTTTGGCGGCGCGTCGAGGCGGACGCCTGGTATTCCGATGCGCGAACCGCACAGCGCGGAATGTTATGACTGATCTGGTCCGTTCTCTGGAGGAGATGGGGTTACCGCTGTTCTTGCAGGAACTGACCAGCGTGGTGATTGCATTGCTAGACGAAAACGGCAATGTATTGGCGGCCAACCGGGGTTTTCTGCGCATGGCATCGCCGCCGGAAACCCCTGGCGAACTCTGGAATGTTCGCTCGCTGTTCGTCAATCCCCGCCTGGAAGACGTGCAAATGCTGGTGTCATATCAACGCAGTGCATTGCTGCTCTACCGGGGTATTCTGAACATCGCGCATGGCGATCAGCCCTGCCGCTCTCTGCAGGGGCATATTTACCGCTGGCAGCAGGGGCGGTTGCTGGTGGCCGCTGAATACGATGTGGAAGGACTGGAGATGTTGGGCGCGACGGTGATGCAACTGAACCATGAACTGGCGGAGACCCAGCGACAATTGTTACGCGCTAACCGAGAGTTGAAACGCAGCGAGGCGACGGTTCGGGAGTTGATTCATACCGATTCACTGACCGGGGTCGGCAACCAACGCCAACTGGATGAAGCGCTGGCGTCCGAAATCGAACGGGGTCGGCGCTATGGCGACGCCCTCTGCCTGTTGATTGCCGATCTGGATCATTTTAAGGAAGTGAATGACCGGTGCGGTCGCGCAGTGGGCGACGAGATATTGAAGCGCTTCGCTGCGCTGCTGCGTGATCATTGTCGGCAAAGCGATCTGGTGGCCCGCTTCGGCGGCGAGGAGTTCGTCTTGCTGTTGCCGGATGCGGATTTGGCGAGAGCCGCCGCCTGTGCAGAGCGGATTCGCCAGCGGTTGGACTTACAATCATTGGCGCCGCAAGTCGGGCGGCTCACCGCCAGTTTTGGCGTGGCGATGCTGGCGACCCACGAAGAGGGTGTAGACCTGCTGCGGCGGGCTGATCAGGCGCTGTATCGCTCCAAGAAGGAAGGCCGCAACCGAGTGACGCAGTCCATCGCTCCCGGCCAGAATGCGGCGCCTCATATCGGTTGTTGCTAAATGACTCTCTACACTCATACGGTTGGTGAAGGATCAGACGTCGTGCTGGTGCATGGCTGGGGGATGCACTCCGGGGTCTGGGAGGATGTGGTGGAAGAACTGGTCGACCACCACCAGGTCACCGTTCTGGATCTGCCCGGTCATGGTTATAGCCGATTGCCGGATGCGGGATCCACGCTGAATGATCTGGTGGCGACTGTATTGGCGGCGACTCCAGCGGCAGCAGCGTGGGTGGGCTGGTCGTTGGGAGGACTGGTCGCGCAACAGGCGGCGCTGATCGCCCCAGAGCGGGTCCGCCGTTTAGTCTTGGTCAGCAGCACGCCCTGCTTCGTCCAGCGCCCGGACTGGCCGCACGGCATTGCTTTACCCGTATTGCGCCGCTTCGCTGAGGAGTTACGCCAGGATTATCGCGCCGTGCTCAAGCGTTTTATCGCTCTGGAAGTTCACGGCAGTGAACAAGCCAGCGCCCAGTTAAAACAGTTGAAGGCCATGCTGTTTCAGCATGGGGAACCGGAAGTGGCGGCGCTGGAGCATGGGTTGGCGATTCTGGAAACCAGTGATTTGCGCGCCGGGTTGGCGCAGATTCAATGCCCAACTCTTCTGTTGATGGGGCAGCGCGATCAACTGGTTCCGGCAGGCGCGGGAGAGGCTCTGTTGAAGCTGTTGCCGAACGCCCGGTTACACGTCTTTCCCCGCGCCGGTCATGCGCCATTTTTCTCCCATCTGCCGGAATTCGTCGCTCAACTCGGAGCATTTCTTAATGCAGGATAATCGCGAAAATTTACCCTTCGTCCCTGACCTGAACCGGGTGCGGCACGCTTTCGAGCGGGCGGCGGGTCATGACGACGATGCGGCATTTTTGCTCCGCGAAGTGGGCGGGCGGTTGCTGGCACGGCTGAATTTGCTCAAGCTGCAACCGCAGGCCATCCTCGATGTCGGCTGCGGAACCGGCGTCATTACCGCACAATTGATGAAGAAATATCGCCGGGCGCAGGTGATCGGACTGGAACGGGCGCCGGCGATGGTGGCCAAAGCCCGTCAACGGGCGCCATGGCTGCGGACGTTGCATGGACTCTGCGCTGAACTGGAAGCCGTGCCACTGGCCGACGCTCGCTTCGACCTGATTTTCTCTAACCTGGCGTTGCCTTGGACCCTGGATTTGGATCGGACGCTAGCCGAATTTCGTCGGCTGCTAAAACCGGGCGGCGCTCTGCTGTTCAGCACGCTGGGGCCTGACACCCTGCTAGAGTTGCGCCGCAGTTGGGCAGCGGCTGACGATGGTTACAATCATGTCAACGTTTTCCTGGACATGCATGATATCGGGGACGCTCTGTTGCGGGCGCAGTTGGCCGAGCCAGTGATGGATGTGGAGCGGCTGACCCTGACCTATCGAGAGGTCGATGGCCTGGCGCGGGACCTTGGCCGGATGGGCGTCCGTAACGTTACCCTGGGGCGCCCCGCCAGCTTGACCGGCAAGGGACGCTGGCAAGCAGTGCGAGACGCCTATGAGCGCTATCGCCGCACTGATGGGCTGTTGCCGGTCAGTTGTGAAGTAGTCTATGGCCACGCCTGGGGACCGTTGCCGAATCAAACACGCTCTCGCAACGAAGGGCCAGCGGTTTTTCCACTATCCCGGTTACGGCGGTAGCTGTTGACCCGGCTTACCGAATCTGGGCAATTTCCAGAATGAGCGCTCCCGGCCGGTTCCCCTCAGTGCTGAACCGGGGGAAATATCGGATAAGCAACGATCTTCGGTAAAATACCGATAGGAGGCGTGGTGCTTGTTGATCTGATCAAGGCCGGTGGTTGGCTCATGATCCCGATTCTGGCCTGCTCACTGGCGGCGGCGACTCTCATTGCCGAGCGGTTACTGGCGTTGCGCCGGGCGCGGGTGTTGCCGGGACAGTTGGTAGCGATTCTGCGCCGCTGGGCGGAACTTGGCGCGGTTCATTCGTCTGATATGGACGTGCTGCCGCTCAGTTCGCCGCTGGGCCGGATTGTGGCGGCAGGGCTGGCAAACCGCCACCGCAGCCGGACCCTGCTCCGCGAACGGATCGAGGATGTAGGGCGACATGTGGTGCATGAACTGGAACGGTTTCTCAGCACCTTGGGCACTATCGCTGCGATCAGCCCGTTGCTGGGTCTGCTCGGTACGGTGACTGGCATGATCAAGGTGTTTGAGGTGGTCGCTACGCAGGGCAACAGCAATTTCAGCCTGCTATCGACTGGCATTGCCGAGGCGCTAGTGACCACCGCCGCCGGGCTGACTGTGGCAATTCCCAGCTTGCTGTTCTACCGTTATTTCCAGCGCCGAATCGATGAATTAGTTGTGGACATGGAACAAGAGACGCTGGAGTTGATTGATTTGCTGGATACTCAAACGATTGTGGCGACACAGGCGGAAGCGGAGCGTCAACCATGAACCTGCGCCCTCGGCGCCGTGAAGACCCGGAATTGAATCTGGTGCCGATGATTGACGTCGTGTTGGTGCTGCTGATCTTTTTCATGATCGCCACCAGCCTGCGGCGTGAATCTGAACTGGAGCTCCGCCTACCGGAAGCGTCCATTCTGCCAATATCGGGTGCAACAGCGGCGCTGGAAGTTCACATTGATGCGGAAGGCCGTTACGCTGTCAATGGCCAAACGCTGGACCCGGCTGACGCAGCGACATTGAAAGAGCGACTCACCCTGCTCGCCGGTGGTCGGGCCTTGCCGCTCACCCTGCGCGCCGATGGCCGAACGCCACATCAAGCGGTCGTCACAGTGTTAGATGTGGCTGGTCAGTTAGGTTTGAAGCAACTGACAATCGCCACAACGCATGCGCCCCTGGCGACGCCAGCCGCAGGTCCCGGCAAATGACCTGGCTGGATCGTTACGGCTATTCCCTCAATTGGGCGGCGGTGCTGCTTTGGCCACTCAGCCTGCTGTTCAGCGCTGGGGTTCGGATACGGCGCAGGCTCTACCGCATCGGGCTGTTCAAAAGCGAAGCCGTCGGTGCGCCGGTCATTATTGTCGGCAATATCAGTGTTGGTGGCACGGGCAAAACCCCGCTGGTGGCCCGTCTGGTGGAGTTGCTGCGCGAGGCCGGTTACAAACCCGGTGTGGTCAGCCGGGGTTATGGCGGTCGCTCTAAGGAATGGCCGCGCTATGTCACCTTTGACAGCGATCCCGGCGAAGTCGGTGATGAACCGGTCTTGCTGGCGCAACGCTGCCGTTGCCCGATAGCGGTAGGGCCGGATCGGGTCGCCGCCGCCAGAGCGCTGCTTGCCCACTATGATTGCAACGTCATTATCAGCGATGATGGCTTGCAACATTACCCCCTGCAACGCGACATTGAAATCGCTGTGGTCGATGGCCTGCGCCGCTTGGGCAACGGTGCCTGTTTACCGGCCGGGCCATTACGCGAGCCACCCTCCCGGCTGCGTGAAGTGGATTTCGTCATTGGCAACGGCGCGGCGCGGGGTCACGAATATCTCATGAGCCTGCGCGGTGACACGGCAGCGAATCTGGTCGATCCCTGCATCACGGCCACTCTGGCCAGCTTTCGCCGCAGCACCGTCCACGCCGTGGCCGGCATTGGCGATCCGGGGCGATTTTTCGATCATCTGCGTCATGCCCGGCTGCGGCTGATCAAACATCCGTTTCCCGACCATCATCCCTTCCGCCCGGAAGATTTACGCTTCCCACAGGATTTGCCCGTCCTGATGACGGAAAAGGATGCAATCAAGTGCCGGGCTTTCGCCAGTGAAAACTGGTGGGTGGCTCCGGTCAGCGCGCAACTGGAGCCGGAATTCGCGGAGCAGTTACTCCGGCGGTTGGCGGCGGTCGCCATGGCCAAGGGAGTTCGGCGTGATCATGCGGGGCGTCGGGCGGTCGAACACACCCGATCCGATGCCTCACTACCCATCTTAGAGGGGATTGAAAGTGGACAAAAAGCTGTTGGACATCCTAGTTTGCCCGGTGAGCAAGGCGCCGCTGATTTACGATCAGACCCGACAAGAATTGATCTGCCGGGAGAGCCGCCTGGCCTACCCCATTCGCGACGGCATTCCGGTGATGCTGGAAACTGAGGCGAGGCGCTTGGCGGAGGACGAAGTCGTTGCCGGTGGATAACGCGCCTCCCTCTCACCCCAATCTTGTTCCACAAGAGGAAACGGCGCCGGACAACGCCGGACCCGGTTTCCGGGTGGCCATTCCCGCCCGTTACGCTTCAACCCGACTGCCGGGTAAACCTTTGCGCTTGCTGGCAGGTCGCCCGCTCATCGAGCATGTCTATCAGCGAGCGCGGGCGAGTGGCGCGAGCGAAGTGGTGATCGCCACCGACGATCCGCGCATTCAGCAAGTCGCTGAAGGATTTGGCGCAACGGTGTGCATGACCTCGCCGGCTCACCTTTCCGGTACGGATCGGCTCGCGGAAGTCGCTGCGCGTCTCGGTTGGCCGGAGGATGCTATCGTAGTCAATGTACAGGGTGATGAGCCCCATCTGCCGCCAGCGCTGATTCAGCAGGTGGCGGCGGGATTAGCGACGCATCCTGACGCCGATATCGCCACGGTTTGCGCCCGCATCGCCGATCCTGGCGAGTTGTTCAATCCGAATGTGGTCAAGGTGACACGGGATGCCCAAGACTATGCCCTGTATTTCAGCCGTGCGCCGATCCCCTGGCATCGCGAGACTTTTGGAGCGGGCCGGGAAGGATTGAGCAAACTACCGACGGGCATGGCCTGGTTCCGGCATATCGGTCTGTACGCCTATCGGGTAGCGGTGTTAGCCCGCTATCCGCACTGGTCGCCCGCTCCCACTGAGCAAGCAGAATCGTTGGAACAATTGCGGGCGTTATGGCATGGCGTGCGCATCTACGTCGCCGAGGCCGTCGAAGTTCCTCCACCCGGCGTGGACACTGAGGTCGATTTAGCGCGGGCCGCTGCGCATTTCCAACGCTCAGGTGAATAGATCGAACGCCACCAATTCCGGCAGGTCCGGGTTGAGGCGGTCGCGGCGGACATTGAGCAGGGGGACGGTGAAAGTACGGGGTTGATGATCGCCGGCATCGCCGTACTGATTGGCCTGAAGAATGCGGTGATCGTCACCGTCGCGCAGGACCAGCGCCAGTTCGTCAACGAGGAGGTCAATGACCCGACAGGAAATGCCCTGATAGGTCAAGTGCTGGTCAAGCAGAATTTGCAGCTTGTTACGGTCAAGGGACGGCATGGAAAATCAATCGCTCAAGATACCGGTTATCGCGAGTGTTTTTTCAGTTTATCAGATTGTTCCCACTGCATAGGCAATCACCGGAAAATTCACACCAGAAAAAAGGGCGCGGTTTGCGCCCTTTCCAATGATAAACCACCCAAATCAGGTATTGATCTTGTGCAGGGCGCGGCCATGGACGGACAGCGCCGCTTCATGCATGGCCTCATACAGGGTCGGATGACCGTGGATAGTGCGGGCCAAATCTTCGCTGCTGGCGTGGAATTCTATCGCCAGCACTGCTTCCTGCACCAACTCGGATGCAAACGGACCCATGATATGGCAACCCAATAACGTATCGGTTTCCGCATGAGCCAGCATCTTGACCATGCCGAACGCCGCTTCCATCGCCTTGGCGCGGCCATTGGCGCTGAATGGAAACGTGCCGACCCGGTAGGGAATACCTTCGGCCTTAAGCGCTTGCTCGGTCCTGCCCACCCAGGCAATTTCTGGATGAGTGTAAATCACCCACGGAATCGCATCGTAATTTAGATGTCCGTGTTGACCGGCGATGTTTTCGGCGACCATGACCCCTTCCTCGGAACCCTTGTGCGCCAGCATCGGACCGCGCACCACGTCGCCGATGGCGTACACGCCCGGCAGATTGGTCTCGCAGTGGTCATCCGCATGAATATAGCCGCGCTCGTCAAACAGCAACCCAGACTCCAGCGCCGCGACATTATCGGTGTTGGGTCGGCGACCCACCGACACCAGCAGTTTATCAAACGTGATTTCGTGATCGCCGTCCTTGTCCTTGAAGTAGACCTTGACGCCATGGCCAATCTTCTCAGTCGCGGTCACCCGCGTCCCCAGGCGAATATCCAGCCCCTGTTTTTTGAATTGACGCAAGGCGTCGCGGGCAATTTGCTGATCAGCTAGCGCCAGGAAATCCTCGACCGCTTCCAGCATAACAACCTTGGAGCCAAGCCGGTTCCAGACACTGCCCAGCTCCAGGCCGATCACGCCGGCGCCGATGACGCCCAGTGTTTTGGGAACTTGGCGGAAATCCAGAGCGCCGGTCGAATCGACGATCAGGCCCTCGGCGTTGTCCACTGGCGCCGCGCTGATATCAATTGGCTTAGAACCCGTGGCGATAATAACGTGATCGGCATTCACCACATCCACCGAACCGTCGCGGGCGGTGATTTCGACCTGCCGATCCGCCAGCAATTTGCCGTGACCCTTGAGCCATTCAACGCCATTCGCCTTGAACAACGCGCTGATGCCATTGGTCAGTTGCAGAACGATGTCTTCCTTGCGGGCCATCATCTTGTCCAGATTTAAGCTGACGCCCTCAACGTGGATACCGTGGCTGTCCAACCCCTCGCGGAGGTGATGGTACTGCTCGGAGGATTCCAGCAGGGTTTTGGACGGAATGCAGCCCACGTTCAGGCAGGTGCCGCCCAGCGCCGGGTCGTTCTTGAAGTTGATCCATTTTTCTACGCAGGCGGTTTCCAAACCGAGTTGCGCGCAGCGAATCGCCGCCACGTAGCCGGCGGGACCGCCGCCGATGACGACTACATCGTAAGTCTTGGCCATGCTTGTACCTATCTTAAGGAAACAGAAAACAGGAGATAGGGAACGGAGATGAGCTGTACCCCGCTCCCCGTTCCGTCGTCTGGCTGTCTCAGACGTTCAGAAGCAACCGGGCTGGATCTTCAACGCACTCCTTGATCGCCACCAGGAAGGTCACGGCCTCGCGGCCATCGATAATGCGGTGATCATAGGAATGCGCGACGTACATCATGGGCCGGATCACCACCTGGCCATTTTCCGCCACTGGACGATCCTTAGTGGCGTGCATGCCGAGAATGCCGCTCTGGGGCGGGTTGAGAATCGGTGTAGACATCAAGGAGCCGAAAACGCCGCCATTGGTAATGGTAAAGGTGCCGCCCGTCATCTCTTCAACGGTCAGCGTCCCTTCTTTCGCCTTCTTGCCGAACTCACCGATGGTCTTCTCGATATCCGCCAGACTCATCTGGTCCACATTGCGCAGGATCGGCACGACCAAACCACGGGGCGAGGATACCGCCACACCGACATCATAATAGCCGTGGTAAACGATATCGTTACCGTCAATCGACCCATTGACGGCAGGAAAGCGCTTCAGCGCTTCGACCACCGCTTTGACGAAGAAGCCCATAAAGCCCAGCCGCACGCCATGCCTCTTCTCGAATTCGTCCTTGTAACGATTACGCAACTCCATAACGGGCTTCATGTTGATTTCATTAAAGGTCGTCAACATGGCCGTGGTGTTCTTGGCAGTCAGCAACCGCTCGGCGATGCGGGCGCGCAGCCGGGTCATCGGAACGCGCTGTTCCAATCGGCCTAGCGCATCAGGGGCCAAGGGAACCGCCGGGGCGGCGACTGGAGTCGGGGCGGCGATAGCAGGCGCGGCAACCGGAGCGGCGGGAGCGCCGGATTTGCGCGCTTCGATAAAGGTCAGCACATCCGCTTTGGTCACCCGACCGTTGCGGCCACTGCCGGGAATCTTGCCAATATCCAGACCATGTTCCGCCGCCAGCCGCCGAACTGCGGGGCTCAATCCTTCCAAATCCACTTCGGCAGTGGAAGCAGCGGCGAACGTCGCCGGCGCTGCAGGCGCCGGAACAGCAGCGCCGGGCAACGATGCGGCAACGGGGACCGCTTGGGCGACTGCGCCTTCTTCCAAGGTGGCGATCACGTCGCCGGTGGTGACAATATCGCCTTCCTGACGCAGGATGGGGCCAAGGATGCCATCCGCCGGAGCGGGGATGTCCAACACTACCTTATCTGTTTCGAGATCGACGAGGTTTTCACCGCGCTTCACCGCCTCCCCCGGCTTCTTCTTCCAATTGACCAGGGTACCGTCAGAGACGGATTCGGGCAGGGATGGGACTTTCACTTCTACGGTCATGTTATGGGTTTTCCTTAATGATTCCAGGTTATCGTTCGGTCTGAACCAGAGGGTTACTGGCCCAGGGCCTCGTTGACGAGTTTCTGCTGCTGTTCAACATGGACGCTGTAATACCCGACCGACGGTGACGCCAATGAATCACGACCGGCATAAACCACTTTTTGCTGTGGCTTCAAACCCCGATCCAGGTGATGCAGGGTTTGATACCAGGCGCCCTGGTTCTTGGGTTCTTCCTGACACCAAACAATTTCGGTCAGCTTTGGATACTGATCCAGCGTCTGGTTATAAAGCGCCTGCGGGAATGGATAAAGCTGCTCGATACGAACGATCGCCACGTTCTCCAGCTTCCGCTCGCGGCGCGCTTCCAATAGATCGTAAAAAACCTTGCCACTGCAGGCCACGACCCGGGTGATGTTGGCTGGATCGTGGGTATCGATCTCGGGGATCACCTCCTGGAAATGTCCCTCGGTCAAATCTTCCAAGCTGTTCACCGCCAACCGATGCCGCAACAGGCTCTTGGGCGTCATCACCACTAACGGTTTCCGGAAGCTGCGCTTCATCTGCCGGCGCAACATGTGGAAACACTGGGCTGGAGTTGAAGGCACGACAACCTGAATATTGCTCTCGGCGCAAAGTTGCAGGTAACGCTCCAACCGGGCTGAGGAATGTTCGGGACCTTGCCCTTCGAAACCGTGCGGCAGCAACATAACCAAACCGCACATCCGGCCCCACTTGGTCTGGCCAGAGGTAATAAACTGATCGATCACCACCTGTGCACCATTCGCGAAGTCGCCGAACTGCCCTTCCCAGATGGCCAGGCCACTCGGCTCAGCGGTAGCGTAACCGTATTCAAAGCCTAGCACCGCTTCTTCGGACAGGATCGAGTCGATGACGATGAACGTCGGCTGACCGGGATAAAGATGCATCAACGGGACGTGGCTACTGCCATCCTTCTGGTTGTGCAGCACCGAGTGACGATGGAAGAAGGTGCCTCGCCCACAGTCCTGACCGGAAATACGCACCTGATAGCCTTCCTTGAGCAGCGTCGCATACGCCAGATTCTCCGCAAATCCCCAATCCAGCGGCAACGCGCCCGCCGCCATCTTGCGCCGGTCATCCATAATCTTGGCAACGCGGGGATGCATCTCCAGACCTTCCGGCGTTTTCAGCAGGCGCTCGGACAGATCTTGAATCATCGCCAGTGGCACTGCGGTATGCACTGGAACGCTCCAGTCTTCGTTGAGGAACGGCGTCCAGTCGATAGAATACTGACCTTTGACCGGGGGCAGCGTCGGGCGGGACACTTGTCGGCCAGCGTCTAAATCGTCGCGGTACTTCGTCTGCATGTCCTGGAAATCGGTCTCGGCGATCACCCCCTCAACAACCAGCTTCTCAGCATACAAAGCAGCAGTGGTTTTACGCGCCCGGATTTTCTTGTACATCATCGGCTGGGTAGCCGCTGGTTCGTCAGCCTCATTGTGACCCAATCGACGGTAACAGATCATATCGATGACCACATCCTTGTTGAAGGTCATCCGATATTCGAGCGCCAACCGGGTCACGAACAGCACCGCTTCTGGATCGTCACCGTTCACATGGAAAATAGGGGCCTGCACCATCTTGGCGACATCGGTGCAGTACAACGCCGAGCGGGTATCCAGCGGATTGCTGGTGGTGAAGCCAATCTGGTTGTTGATCACAATATGCACAGTGCCGCCGGTGCGGTAACCGCGCACCTGCGAAAACTGGAAGGTTTCCATATTGACGCCCTGGCCGGCGAAGGCGGCGTCACCGTGGATCAACACCGGCATCACTGCATTGAAAGGCGGAGTTTCCGCACCGGGCTGCCGTCGCCGCTCCATGCGGGCGCGTACCGAACCTTCGACCACTGGATTGACGATTTCCAGATGCGAGGGGTTGAAGGCCAGCGCCAGATGCAGCGGTCCTCCCGGAGTCTCCACATCCGAGGAGAAGCCCATGTGATACTTCACGTCGCCAGCGCTGCCGACCCGGCGTTTGCCCTCGAACTCCTCGAACAACTCGCCAGGCGACTTACCGATGATGTTGACCAACACATTCAACCGGCCCCGATGCGCCATGCCAATGACGATTTCCTGCACGCCCTGGGCACCGGCCTGTTGCACCAAATCATCCATCATCGGGATCAGGCTCTCGCCGCCTTCCAGAGAAAAACGCTTCTGGCCAACGTAGCGGGTGTGTAGATAGCGCTCCAGTCCCTCGGCGGCCACCAGCCAGCGCAACAATTCCCGGCGCTGCGCCGGACTGAGCTCCAGCCGGGCGCGCTGGCCTTCCAGGCGCTTCTGAATCCAGCGCTTCTCAGCGGTTTCATTAATATGCATGTACTCGGAACCAATAGAGCCGATGTACACCTCACGGATCAGGCTCATAATTTCCTGCAAAGTCCATTGCGAAGGCGCCACCAGCGAGCCCGTGTTGAACGAAGCGTTCATATCGGCTTCGCTCAGGCCATGGTAGCCGGGATCCAGTTCCGGCACCGGCGGCCGCTCGCGCAGGCGTAGTGGATCGAGATCGGCGGCCTTGTGACCTCGATTGCGGTAGGCATTAATAATCCGTAACACCGAAGCCTGTTTCTCAGCCGCCGCCGGACTGAGCACCTGTACGCCGCCACCCACGACAGCCTGTGGCCGCCGCGCTAACTCAGCAAAGGAATCGCGGATCGGCCCGTGCGCCACATCCAGGCCACCCACAGTCTGCGCTTGCAGGTTGCGAAAATACTGCCGCCAGTTCTCGCTGACCGATTCTGGATCGCTCAGGAAATTTTCGTACAGTGCTTCGATGAAGGCTGCATTGCCGCCGAACAGCGGCGAACTTTGGCGAAATTGCTCGATGAGTGTGCTCATTGAGGGTAATCGACTCCCGGGTATTGTAGGATTTCCAGGAGACACCCGTCGCGGGGATGTTCCTGGGGCTGGCGCGAGTGCGCGAGGGCCATCGAATATGACCGCTGAGGCTTGACGGACGCGAAATCGTTGTGTTTGAAAAATGAAATGTAATTATAGCTACGGCACGGACGCGGATAAACCTGCGTTTCCGCCCGCCCCCGCTTTTTTGCCATCAGAAAAAGCCTGGAATACTTTCTCAGGACTTTCGCTTTTCGTCATTCCCGCGTATGCGGGAATCCAGTCATTCGTTGAAAAGCATGGATACCCGCCTTCGCGGGTATGACGAATTTACGGGTTTAGCGAACGTCCTGTTTCTTCAACCAGTCTGAATGAGCTTCTTCATCTGTGCCTTCTACGCCGCACTCCGTGGATAAAATCATTCCTGCTCGCCGGGTGCGCGGCCGTTTCGCTCCCTCCCCCACTGGCCCATTGCATTTTGGCTCACTGATCGCCGCTCTAGGCAGCTTTCTGGAAGCGCGTCGCCAGGGAGGCGAATGGTTGGTGCGCATCGAAGATGTCGATGTGGTTCGCACCCTATCCGGCGCATCTGACGCTATTTTGCGAGCGCTGGAAGGTTACAGTCTATTCTGGGACGGCCCGGTGATCTATCAAAGCCAGCGAACTGAACATTACCAGGCGGCGCTGGAACAACTGTTGCTGGCCGGTGTGGCTTATCCCTGTTCCTGTACCCGGCGAGACCTGGTGGGAAGTCCACGCGGGCGGGATGGCGCGTTAGTCTATCCCGGTCATTGCCGCCAAGGTCCCCGCCAACCCGACCGACCCTGCGCCATCCGTCTGCGGCTGCCTGAGATCCTGTTAACCTTTCGGGACGCCATTCAAGGTGAATATCGTCAGCGGCTAGCCCGCGAGGTTGGCGATTTCGTGATCCGCCGCGTCGATCAATTATTCGCCTATCAATTGGCGGTGGTGGTGGATGATTCTGATCAGAACGTCACTGAAGTCCTGCGCGGCAGCGATTTGCTTGATTCCACACCCCGGCAAATCTATCTGCAACAGGTGCTGGCGCTGGCCACGCCGCGCTATGGCCACCTGCCGGTCGCAGTAGACGAACACGGCGACAAACTCAGCAAACAGACGCATGCCGCTCCGCTCGATGAGCGTCACCCCAGTCCAGCTTTGTGGCAAGCGTTGCGATTCCTAGGGCAATCACCGCCGCTGGAGTTGATGAACGCACCGCCTGCGGAAATTCTCGCCTGGGCGCTGGCGCACTGGCGACTGGAGAAGATCCCCGCCACCCTGGCGCGGCCTTGGCGAAAATAAACAAATCCTGACCAGATACATTGACTCAGAGCATTCAGGTTATAGACTTTGGAAACTACAAGTTCCTGAGTCGAACCCGCGCCCGGCCTTCGCCAGCCGCCTGTGTTCGACAATGGCGATCACAAGTCCATCCCCACCAAGGAGAACGATGATAATGTCCGATGCCAAACTTTATCCGGTGCCTGCCGAAGTTGCCGCCCACGCCTGGATCAATAACGACCAATATCTGGAGATGTACAAGCGCTCGGTCGATGACCCGGAGGGTTTCTGGGCGGATCAGGCCAATCAATTTGTGACTTGGTTCAAACCCTGGGATAAGGTGCTGGACTGGGATTTCACCAAGGGCTACATTCGCTGGTTCGAAGGCGGCAAGCTCAATGTCAGTTATAACTGCCTTGATCGCCATCTGGACAGCCGGGGTGATCAGGTCGCTATTATCTGGGAAGGCGACAGCCCCAATGAAGACAAGAAGATCACCTACCGGCAGTTGCACACGGAAGTTTGCAAATTCGCCAATGTCATGAAGAGCCTGGGCGTTGGCAAGGGCGACCGGGTGTGCATTTACATGCCGATGATCCCGGAAACAGCGGTTGTCATGCTGGCCTGCACCCGAATCGGCGCCGTTCACTCCATCGTCTTCGGCGGGTTTTCCCCCGATTCGCTGAAAGACCGCATCATCGACGCCGAAGCCAAGCTGGTCGTGACCTCTGACGAGGGTCTGCGCGGTGGGCGGCAGGTGCCGATGAAGGCGAATGCGGACAAGGCGCTGTTGAGCACGCCCAGCGTGCAGAAAATGGTTGTAGTCAAGCGCACCGGCGGGCGCGTCGCCTGGACCGAGGGCCGCGACGTCTGGTATGAGGAACTGATGGCCAAGGCGTCGGCCGACTGCCCACCAGAGCACATGGACGCTGAAGACCCCTTGTTCATCCTGTACACCTCCGGCTCTACTGGCAAGCCCAAGGGCGTATTGCACACCACCGGCGGCTATCTGCTCCATACCGCTATCACTCACAAATACATCTTCGATTATCACGATGGCGACATCTACTGGTGCACCGCCGACGTGGGTTGGGTGACCGGTCACTCCTATATTGTCTATGGCCCGCTGGCGAACGGCGCGACCTCGATCATGTTTGAAGGTGTGCCGACCTATCCAGACGCCAGCCGGTTCTGGCAGGTAGTGGACAAGCATCAGGTCAATATCTTCTACACCGCCCCGACCGCGATTCGCTCGCTGATGCGCGAAGGCGAAGGTCCGGTCAAGGCCACCTCCCGCAAGAGCCTGCGGCTGCTCGGTTCAGTGGGCGAGCCGATCAACCCGGAAGCCTGGGAGTGGTACTACCACCATGTCGGCGATGGTCGTTGCCCGATTGTCGACACTTGGTGGCAGACCGAGACCGGCGGCATCCTGATCACCCCACTGCCCGGCGCGACGGCGCTGAAACCGGGCTCCGCCACCCGGCCATTTTTCGGGGTGAAGCCGGCGCTGGTCGATGCTGAAGGCCAGTTCCTGGAAGGCGCGACCGACGGCAACTTGGTCATTACCCATCCCTGGCCGGGGATCATGCGCACCGTGTACGGCGACCACCCGCGCTTTATCGAAACCTACTTCTCGATGTACAAGGGGCTGTATTTCACCGGCGACGGCGCCCGCCGCGATGCGGACGGCTATTGGTGGATCACTGGGCGGGTGGACGACGTGATCAACGTGTCCGGCCACCGCATGGGCACTGCCGAAGTTGAATCAGCGCTGGTGCTGCATCCGGCAGTAGCTGAAGCGGCGGTGGTCGGCTTCCCGCACGACATCAAGGGCCAGGGTATTTACGCCTATGTCACCCTGAAAGTGGGTATCGAACCGACCGAGGCGCTGCGCAAGGAACTGATCGTCCATGTCCGCAAGGAAATCGGCCCCATCGCCAGTCCGGATGCGCTGCAATGGGCGCCCGGTCTGCCCAAGACTCGCTCCGGCAAGATTATGCGCCGCATCCTGCGCAAAATCGCTGCGAATGAAGTCGATCAGTTGGGCGATACCTCAACGCTGGCCGATCCGAACGTAGTGACCGATCTGGTCGATAATCGGGCGGTGAAGTAGAAATGCAGCGCTCCCCTTCCCAATATGTCGTTCAGGCGCCCCCTCCCGTGCGGGAGAGTGGGGAGGGGAAGTTGCTTTGCCTGCCAATCCATGCAACGCAGTGACCTTCTGACTTTTCTGTTTTCCTTAAGTATCACCGGCCTGCTGGTTTGGGGGCTGGTGTATTTCATCAACGCTTGGTGGGATCGGTTGCCCAAGGCTGTTGCTCTGGTTATTTGTGTCTTGCTGGCGGTCATGGTGATCGGTTATCCAATTTACGCCTTGGCGCGCTGGTCGGATCAGTATTTAACGCGGCTCAAGGAAGCGCAGCCCCCGAACCCCAAGGACGGTGTGTAATGCGCGTCCACCCCTGCTCGTCCCTTTTGCCCAATGCCTGATGTTTAGCCTCCTGCGCCGCTGGCGTCGCCGACGTTGGCTGGAGCGCGCGCGCCTCCCCGAGACGGAATGGCGAGCAACGGTCGCCAATCTGCCCTTGTTGGCAGGTCTGAATACGGTGGAACTGGAGCGGTTGCGCGATCTGGCCACGCTGTTTTGGTATGAAAAAGTTCTGGAACCGGCGGGCGGCCTAGACACTACCCCGGAAATGGGGCCGATCATCGCCGCCCAGGCTTGCCTGCCTGTTCTCCATCTGGGGCTAGATTTTTATCGGGGATGGAGTTCGGTGATCCTCTATCCAGAAGGTTTCCTCACCCATCACGAATACACCGACCCAAATGGCCTGGTGCATAGCGTCCATCGTCCGTTGATTGGCGAAGCTTGGGAACGCGGACCCGTCGTCCTGTCCTGGGCGGACATCACCGACACCCTTGCCGAACCGGGTACGAACGTGGTCATTCACGAAATGGCCCACAAGCTGGACATGCTGACCGGCGAGGTCAATGGCCTGCCACCGCTGCATCCGGGTATGGAGATTCAAAGCTGGAGCCGGGCGTTCAACGCCGCTTATGAGCGGCTATGCCGGGAGGTAGCGCGAGGACGACCGACGGCGCTGGACCCTTACGCCGCCGAAAACCCCGGTGAATTCTTCGCGGTGATCAGCGAAGCCTTTTTTGAAACGCCGGACCGGGTTGCTGAGACCTGGCCGGCGGTTTATGAACAACTCAGCGCGTTTTACCGGCAGGACCCACTGATCCGTTTTCAGCTTATCGGACGCCTTCCAGCCGCAACCGACCGTCCTGATCGATCACCTGAATGTGGCTGAACGCGCCCCCTGGCAGCTTCGCCAACAGGCAGGGATTGGTCATCACTTGCGCTTGTGCATAGCCAGGCAATGGCTCGCGCCATTCCACTCGCACGGTCAGCACTCCGTTTTGCACAATCGCCGGCGCCCCGGTCAGACTCAGTCCATATCCCCCAGTGGTCTGCTGGCCCATGGCGATCAGCAATATTCCATTACGGGGAAAGCCCACGGCGGGCGCGGGCGGCGGTTCCATTCGCTGGCTCATGATCTGCGCATACCGTTCCCGCCAAGTTTCGGCATCAGCGATCCAGACCACTTCCGGCTGGTCCAGACCGCCGCATTGACCACTGGCGTACACTTTTTCCACCGGCGCTGTCGCATCCGAACCGGCGCGGGTCGTTCCAGCGCAACCCTGGAGCGCCAGAACCGCCAGCACGGCCAACCTTAGCCGATTCACCGCCCTGTCTCCAGTTGCCGGGTCTGACTGCGTTGCAGACCGGACGATTCTTCCTCCACTTCTCCAGTCGCAGTCTGAAAATCTGCCAGATTCACCGCATAACCGCTGATGAAATCCAGGTCGTTCCGATCCTGGCTGACCTCGATTTTGATCGGCTCATCGGTGGTCAGATAAGCGCCGCAGGATTCTCCGGCATCACAAATCCGCGCATTATTGTTGGAGTCGGAACCGGAAAAAACCTCATACATCCCCGCCGGAATATCGCGCAATGTGTAGGAGTAACTCCCGTCCGCTTGCCGGGTTACAGTAGCGTCCGCTACCTTCAGGCGAGTATCTGGATCGATCAACAGGACATACTGCCGCCCCACTGCGCCGGCGCTCAACGTGGCCACCTGCATGATGACCTTAACCTGCGCCGTATTGGCGCTGGAGGTGAAGGTCAGGGTGGCGCTGTACACGCCATCCGCCAACCCGGCCCGGTTTACCGATACCGTGTAAGTCCCGATTCCGCTGGCGTTGACTTGGGTCGGCGTTACGATTAACCAGCCACCGGAATCCTCAGTAGGCGGATTCACCGTCAGACCGCCCGTACCCCCGTTCAACACGGTCAGCGTCTGGTTATTTAACACGGTTCCGAAATTCAACGCCGCCGGACTCACCGCTAAAATCGGCGTCGGCTCAACGGGGCGTCCCGTCGTGTCAGTCGCAGCAACCACGGCTTTATAAGCGTTCAGCAAGCCATAACCAAATTGATCATCCCGGCCCGCAGCGCCGATATCTTCGGTTAATACGCCACGGATCAACAGGCTATCCACATCCTGCGGCGTCAGATTTGGCGCCAGCGCCTTCATCAGCGCCACGACCCCGGCAACATGCGGGGCGGCCATCGACGTACCCTGCCAGATCACATAATCATTGACGAGCGCACCGTCCGTATCCGTGGCGACGGTGCTTAACACGCCATCCGGCTTGCCGTCGCCGTTGACATCCTGGGCGGTGCTGCCGCCGGGCGCAGCGACGTCGATCCATGAGCCGAAGTTGGAATAGGGAGCCAGGGCTTTATCGATGGTCGCCGCACTGACGGCCAGCACTCCAGGGTAAGCGGCGGGATAGAATAGCCGGCTGCTGCGGCTGTTACCGGCGGCGGCGACGATGACCACGCCCGCTGCCCGCGCCTGATCGAACGTACTCTGTTCTGATGGTGAACTGGAGGTCGATCCCAGGCTGAGATTAATGACATCAGCGCGACGCAGCGGTACTTTGCCAGAGTCATTGGGCAGGCCGGCGGCATAGCGCACCGCCTGTTCGATGTCATACAGCGAACCACCGAACTGGCCCACCGCCCGCAGCGGCATGACCTTGGTGCCGAAAGCGACGCCGGCGACGCCAACGCCATTGTTCGTGGCTGCAACCACCGTACCGGTCACATGGGTGCCGTGGAAAGAACTGCTGCCATCGGGATTGCTCTTGTCGCCGACATCCGTGGGATCAGGGTCGATGCCATCGCCATCCAGGGCATTGGCCGGGCTGCTGATGAAGTCGTACCCACCCACCAGTTGTCCCTGTAAATCAGGATGACTGAGCACCACGCCGGTATCGACAACGGCTACGATGACATCAGCGCCCGTTGTCAAATCCCAGGCTTGCGGCAGGTTCAGTTGTGGATAGTGCCACTGGAAAGGGTAGAGAGGGTCGTTGGGTAAGAACTGGGGTTTGCGCAAATAGTTCGGCGTGGCGATTTCTATATCCAGGTCCAGACTCAGGTTCTTAACCATGCACAGCGTATCCAGTTTGGCTTGCGTCTCCTCGTCAGGGGTGGCGGAACTGCCTGGCAACACCGCAGGCAGCCCACAGGTCGTTGTCGATGCGGTCTGGATGCGCGCCCAGTCACTGGACTTGAGCAGACGATTGCGCTCTTGCGGCTCTTGCTGACTGCGCGCCGTCAGCCCCAGCGCTTGGGCGCGCGCCCCGATGCCATTCGCCGCCCTGGCCGCGCCATCCCGAAACTTCACGACCGCTTCCCCGGGCATAAAGTCATCGCTCAACCGCATCCCTTCGCCAGTGGCCGTCAAGGATTGGCCGAGAGTCAGCACATAATTAGAGGCGCCGTTGACCGCATGCACGGCCACCAAATAGTCGCCGCTGGTCTTGACCGTTAGCGACTCGACGCGACTTTGGCTCACTGAAGCATCCAGCAACTGCTGGCCGGTCAGATCGTACAGACCCAGATCGAGATCGTTGCGCACGCCATCGCCAGCGATGAACAAGCTGATCTGCTGGCCCTCCAGCAGGTTGACCCGGTAGACATCCACGACATCGCCGGCAACGCGGGAAGAGCCAGCCGGGCCACTGCCTGGTTGATTGGCGTAGCCACCCAGCGTCACCGGATTCGGAATCGGCTGGGCATCAGCCACCGTATTATTGGGTTGGTAGAAGGCCCCCGGGTCGTTCACGTCGTTGTCAACAGCGGCGCCGGTGGCTGGGCGTACTACACCGCTGAGGGTGTGCTTTTGCACTGGGGGCGGCGGTAGACTATCGCTCCCTCCGCCTCCCCCGCAGGCTTGCAGCAACACGGCTAACAGGGCGCCGGTTAACAGGGCGCTGCCACGAATCGTCAGTTTCATTGATGGCTCCCGACTGGTTCACGAAGAAAAAAATGTAATGAATTCACCAAAAATCGGCCAACGCCGCCGGTTCCCAGGCGGCATGGTGGACCTGCCAGTCATCTCTACCCCGCCGAACGAGCTCCAGATCAAAGCGATAGAGATCCGCGTGCAAACCCGCCAATTCATCGGCGCTGGCGACTGGCCGCCCAGCCAGTGCGGCCATCACGATGAGCAACGCCCGTTCCGGTTCGGGGAATTCAATCTGATGAATCCGGGTCAGCACATGAACAGACTGGTTACGGAAAATATGCAGACGGATCAAATTTTCGATAGCCTTGTGATCATGGCCTTGGGCATCGACGTAATTCTCGGCGATTAACGCTCGCAATTTGCGGGCATTGCGCTCTTCAGCGGCAGCCTGCGCCTGGGCCACAAACGTCCGGATTTCGGTCTCGGGCGATTCCGGTTGACCGCTACAGGCCATTAGCGCCAGCAGCCACGCCAGCCACCCCCATTGACCGAGACGCCATCGGCGCCACTCCCGCTTACAATGCGGGTCCATCCGGCTCTCTGAAACAGGTGCGCTTTGAGCATGAACTATCAATTTGTAGTCCTCGACAAAATTCCTGGCTATCGCGGTTTCTTCCGCCTGGAAAAATACCGACTGCGGCATGAGCTATTCCGGGGCGGCTGGAGCCCGGACATCACCCGCGAATGTCTGGAGCGCGGCCACGCAGTCGCCGTTTTGCTGTATGACCCCGATCATGACCAGATCGTTTTGTTGGAGCAGTTCCGGGTCGGAGCATTGGAGTTTCCCGGCGGTCCCTGGTTGCTGGAGATCGTGGCCGGCATTATGGATGATCCTGCTGAAACTACCGAAGACGTGGCGCGGCGCGAAACGGTCGAGGAAGCGGGTTGCGCACTGCTGGACTTGATCCCTATCTGCCGTTATCTGGTCAGTCCGGGCGGCACGTCCGAAAGTATTACGCTGTTCTGCGGACGAGTGGACACGTCCGGGATCAGCGGCTTGAGCGGGTTGGCTGATGAACACGAGGATATTCGGTTGCATGTCGTCTCCCGCAGCGCAGCGTTGGATTTGTTGCGATCCGGGCGCATCAATTCCGCCGCGCCGATCATCGCTCTGCAATGGCTGGAGCTGAACCGGCCTGGATTGCTGGAACGCTGGGCACTGGCGTCGGCTTAAATCCCCAGTCGCTGCAAATCCGCGTCGGGCTGCGACCGGCTCCAGAGCCGGTGGAATAACTCCAACAATTCCTTCATGCGCTCACTGGGCTGGGGTTCATAACCGCCGACCAGCCGGCGCGGATCGCTGAAACGCAACAAAGACCGCTCGTCAGCGATAGCGAAAGCCTGCCCCAATTCCGGCTGATCCGGGATATCCTGGCGATGCAAGGTGTGCAGGCGCAGGGCGCTGGTCAGGCGCTCACTCAGCCGCGCTAGCCCCGGACAGTCGCTGCGCCATTCGCGGGCCGGCGGGAGCAGTAGATGGAATCGCACCTTGGGCTGGCTCACGATCCGGTTGCGGATCGCCGCCAGCACTTCGGCGTCGTTATAAAGATCGGGGCGCACCAAGGGCGTGTACAGATACAGAGTGCGCCGCATATTCTCGAGCAGATCCAGCAAAGCACGCCGGCTGTCATCCAACCCGCCCAGTACCGTTGGGGAATTCTGGTCTTCATCGGCCATCGCTGTCACCTCGTTGCTCAATTTTGATGAGCTGAAGTTTAGCACCCCGGAAAAATACGGCCTAACGGATAGAGGACAAGCGCATAGACCTTGAGGTAAAAGGAGCGGCTGAACGAGCGGCGTTTTGGAACTTAACTTGCTTCGAACGGGGAGCAGCGCACTGAAGCTGAATGCCAGCAGCGCCACGGGGAGTGCTTATAAAACTGGATTCGCTGCTTGTTTCGGGGACGGCCGAGGAGCGGACCAGCTTAATGCTGCGTCATGCTGCGTCCGCTTTGAAATAACAGTCATGCCGGCGATGCCGCAGACAGCGGATGGCCCTCATCATCCAGCGGAATATCGCACCACTCTTCCTTGTAAATCCGCCGCAAATCGAGAACCGACCACGGAATTAGAATTAGCGCTGCCGTGATCCAGGCGGCCAAATGCCAAATCCAGCCGCCGCCAGGAATAAAGGTTGCGGCCACCACGAAAAAGCCAGTGATTCCGTAGAATCGGTAAGCGGCCTGTTGGGTATAGTGGCCTACCTTGGGATCGGGATGATGCCGGTTCATGGCGTACACCAGCATTGAGGCCCCGAACCAGAAGATTAACAACGGAAAAGGCAACAGGATCGCGATCAAATTGCCATAATTCATCAAGGCAGCGGCCCGTTGGGCGGACGCCCCACGCGCCACCTTGCCGATGACCGTCTCTTCGCTTTGCTCCAGGATAAGCATGATGAAAATCCTTTAGATTGAAACCGGAGTACCCACGGCCTTGATGGCGAACTCGTTCAGTAAATTGAGCTTTTCGCGTTTTTCTGCACGAACATATCCACAGTAATTTTTCCGGCGCGTTCGAACTGGAGCACGATCGGAAAGTGCTGTCCTTCCTCCAACGGTTGCTTGAGGCCCATCAACATGAAGTGTGGCCCGCCGGGTTCCAGCCGTACTTCTCCACCAGCAGGGATTGCAATGCTGTTCACTCGACGCATCGTTGAAATATCGCCCCCCTCGCCATGAGCGTGCAGTTCGACCTTTCTGGCGATTTCCATGTAGGCTGAAAGCAGCTTATCCGGTTGGTTACTGGCGTTCCGCAGCACCAGATACCCCATACCGTTAGCGCCATCAGTGACCGATGCAGCGGTAGGCATGGCCCAAGGATGCACGATCCGAATAGCGCCTGCTTGATAGCCATGGCCGCTGGCGAGGAGCGGGAAACTGATCCAGAACAGCATGGCAAGCGTGGGATAACATCGTTTCAGAAACACTGTTGCGTCTCCTGAAATCGACAAAATTTTCCCGGTACAAAATGCGTTAACGATTGCACTCGGCGGCAGCGACCCGGCAATCCGAACCAGCGCGCTGGCATTCCGCGAGCGCGGCGGCCTCGGCGGCGGCTGGCGTATCACCCCGGCCTACGCCCAATCCACCTTGGCCCAAGGCCAGTGTGCCGCATTGATCCGGGCCGAACTCCAGGATTACTCGACAGTCGGCGGCGGCGCAATCTTCAAGTATGCGCTGCCGCGCCCGATGTGGATCAGCCACCCGCCAGCGCAGACGCCAGTCCTGAGTGCTGGGCGCGTAGGCCGCAGCGCCGTAGCTGTCCATCTTACCCAACCCCATACAGCCGGTGTTCAGGGCCAAGATTAGGATAAACGGTATGCCTGCGATGATTTTTTTCATGGCCTCATTCCCTGGAAACCACGACCGCCCTTGCCGTAACCATCGCTCAAAGCCTTTCTGATCGCTTCACCGCCGCCGCCGCCACCACCACCACCACCACCCCCACCGCCCCCACCGCCCCCATGGGCATAAGCGGTCGGCAGAGTGAGCGGATTATCTACCATCGGCAGTCCCAAACTGAGGGCCAGAACGCCACCCGTCAGCAGGCAGCGCCAGAGGAAACGATAATTCATAGTCAGCCTCTCCAGAAAAATTCAGTTGCAGCGAGCGGGTCGGGGGAAGTTGCCAAACGGATCGGCAAAGCGTGAATCGCAAATGAAGCTCCAATCCGTCAGGCTGTGCAAAAACGCGATAAGGTCCTGCTTTTCCCGCACAGTCAGCGAAAAACTCACGATCAGTTCGCTTTTATACGGATTTCTGGCCCCATCGCCGGCATAAGGTCCAGCGCTGATCAGTCGCCCGCCTCGGGCATAGTGATCGATCACCTCTTCCAAGGTTGTGATGGAACCGTCGTGCATATAGGGCGCGGTGAGTTCGACATTGCGCAGGGTCGGGGGACGAAACCGTCCCATGTCGGAGGGCTTCTGAGTAAATTCCCATAACCCCCGGTTATCCAGGGGGTAGTCGCCCGTACCCCCGATGTTGTAGAGACCGTTATTGAAAAAGTCTGCCTGGGTAATGGATGTTCCCGCATGGCTTACCGACTGGCTGAAGTTGAAACCGCCGTGACAATGGAAACACTCCATCCGCTCGGAGAAGAACAACTCCTGGCCGTGCTGCGCGGCCGGACTCAGGGTGTCGCGCTGGCCCTGAAACGTCGCTTGGTCGTAGGGTGAGTTGCCCGAGATCAGCGTCGACTGGAAAGCAGCGACCGCCTTGGCCACCCGATCTGCATTAAAGGGGTCGGACTCTCCGGGATACGCAGCGGCGAACAACGGCTGATACTGAGCGTCACGGCGGAACCGGTCGAGAATTTCCGCCTCGTGATCGCTCCAACCCAGCTCCAGCGGAAATTCGCCAAACATCGGGATCAGCGCCTGGGCATGGAGCGTCTTGAGTACGGGATTAGCCCAGTTAAAGGTCGAGTTATAGACTACGTTGGTCAGGCTCATCGAATTGCGGGGGTGGACCTCGCCCGTTGCGCCGATAGCAGTGACCCGGCCGTCGGTAAAAGCGCGCTCCGGCAAGTGACAGGAAGCGCAGGCGGTGGTCTGGTTAACGGACATCCGCAGGTCGTAAAACAAATGACGACCCAATTCCACCTTGGCGGCGGACATTGGGTTATCAGCGGATTCCTTGGGCGTGGGGAAACCTGCCGGCAGCGACCAGGAATAGCCGGAGCCGGATGGCGGCTCTGGCGGGGTTTCGACCCCGTCATCACCGCCGCCCCCACACCCCCCAGCCGTCAGTAGCGTGCTTAACAGCAACGTCCATGTCCATGACTGATTCATGGCTTGCGCACGTTGAACAGAACTTGCGGAACCACTTTGGGGTACTGTTCCGGGGAGGCGCCAGCGCCGGCGACGTAGGTGTAGTTCAGGTTCAGGCGAGGCATGATCGGAATGCACTCGGGATCGGCATTGCCGGACATGCAGCCCGATGCCGTGTTGGGAGTGTTGAACGCGACGTTGGAGGCCGCCAGCGCGTGACCGATATCCATGACCACGCGATCCTGATCGACGTTAAAATTGTCCAGGCAAAACTCGGCGATGTTCGGATAGCCACAGGCGGCAACGGGTGGCGCGCTGGGTTCGGGACCGGGGCATTCCGTGCTGCCCAGATGAATCACGAACGCCACGCTATTGTCGCCGCCGGGCGCGCCAAAGCCGTCCACCCGGATGAATTTACGCCCGGCTCGCCAGTTCCACAGCATCCCGGAGGCATTCAGCGGCGAGGGCGCGGTGGCGTCGTTAAGATGGTTCAATGCGTAGGGAACGCCAACCTTGAAGCACAGGCCCGTATAGTTTTCGTTGGGTGCGGCGCCTTTGACGACCGTGTTGGTCGGCAGGGTACCGCTGCCGCAATCCTTACGCAGATCGAGCAAGGCCACGTTCTGATACTGCCAGGTCCCGTCCTGGTCGAGATCGAGCGCCTGGCGACTGCCATCGGCCTTGACCAATGCCACGTCGTGGACATAGAAACGCCAGTCAGTGACTTGATAAGCACCGGGCTGACCCACACCCACATTGTTGTAAGTCTTGCCGCAGACAAAATCCTGGCTATTGACCTGCGCCGCGAACGACACCGTGGCCTGCCGTTCGCTAGGAGCATCGTCATCATCGCTGCCACAGCCAGCCAGCAAAGTCGGCAGGACGCCGGCGAGCAGCAGGCCGGGGAGGAAAAGCGGGAAGTGCCGGGCGTCGGGATAGGCCATGCGCGATGCTCCTGAATCAGGTTAGTAGAATTTTTTCTATGATAAAGCGCAAGGCGCAGGGCCGGAATGCGACAAATTGCCGCAGCCTCTGGCTGAAGCAGGCGCTATTAAATCGTTAAAATGCACTGATAGCCGCGTCTGAAGCGGCGTTAGTCACGCAAAGTGGGACGGGATGAACGACTTACGACGATTATTGTTATTGCGAGCGCTGGTGGTGCTGGGGCCGGGCATCATGCTGCTGTGGCTGCGGTTTGGCCTGACGCCGCCGCAACCCTTGCCGCTGCTAGCCGTGGCGCTGTTCCTGGGTTGGGGGATGTTGGCCTTCGCTGCCGTCCATCCCTTCGCCCGGCGGATGAAGCCGGTGACGGCGGGAGAACTGTTTGTTTATCTGCATCTGGACATACTGGCGCTGGCGCTGCTGCTGTTTTTCAGCGGCGGCGCCAGCAATCCGTTTGTGTCACTGCTGCTTTTACCCTTGGTCATCGCCGCTCTGTTGCTGCCGGTGGGCCAAGTCTGGGTGATGACCGCAGTCACGGTAGCGCTCTACACGGGACTGATGTTCGACTACCGGCCCTTGCCCGGTATGCTCACCTGCTACAGTCCCGGCTTTCAAGCCCACCTGTGGGGAATGTGGCTGGTGTTCACCATCAGCGCATTACTGATTGCCGGGTTCGTCGCGCGACTGGCGGCCGCCCTGCGGGTCCGGGATCGCCAGGTGGCGCAACTGCGCGAGCAAGCGTTGCGCGATGAGCAGATTCTCACCCTGGGTTTGTTCGCAGCGGGTGCGGCCCATGAACTGGGGACTCCGCTATCGACCATTGCCGTGCTGGCCCGGGAGATCGAATACCGCCTTGATGACGATGCGGAACTATGCGCCGACTTGGGAACGCTGCGCCAGCAGGTGAACGCCTGTAAGACCATCCTCGGCGATCTGTTGCGCAGCGCCAATCTGGCGGCTGACCGGGAGGCCATGCAACCGCTGGATACGCTGCTGGAACACATCCGTAACCGTTGGCAATTACTACGTCCGGGCATCCCGTTGCAAATGCGCTGCACGGGACCCTGGCCACCCCCTGCGGTAGCCGCACCGCAAGCCATTGGCCAAACCTTGATCAACCTGCTAAACAACGCCGCCGACGCCAGCCCACAGCAGGTCGATCTGGAAGGGCGCTGGGGCGCAGGGCGGGTGGTAATCGAGATCCGTGACCAGGGCGCAGGGTTGACGCGGGAGGCGGCGCACCACGCCGGCGAAGCCTTCTTTTCCACCAAAGAAGACGGCGTCGGCATTGGTTTGTTGCTGGCTAACGCTGCGCTGGAGCGACTGGGAGGGCGGGTGAGCTTATGGCGCGACCCACGAGGGGAAACCTGCACCCGCATCGACTTGCCTGCCTATGCCAGCGCCGGGTGATGGCTGCCACTGACTTGACTGACCGCCCCAGTCTGCTGCTGGTGGATGACGACGACACCTTTTGCCGGGTGCTGGGCTTGGCGCTGAGCCGGCGCGGCTTCGCCGTCGCTACTGCCTACGACAGCGCAACAGCGGTGCGACTAGCCGCAGTGGACCCGCCGGAATATGCCATAGTCGATTTGAACCTGGCGGGTGATTCCGGGCTGCTGCTGATCCCGAAACTGCTTGCGCTGGAACCAGCCACCCGCATCGTGGTGCTGACCGGCTACGCCAGCATTGCCACGGCAGTGGAGGCGATCAAGCTCGGCGCGGTGAATTATCTACCGAAGCCGGTGGATGCTGATCAGGTCGTCACCGCGCTCATTGCATCGGGGGGCGATGCCCTGATGCCGGTCAACGCTCGGCCGTTGAGCGTTAACCGCCTGGAATGGGAGCATATTCAACGAGTGCTGTGCGATAACAGTGGCAATATTTCAGCCACCGCAAGACAGTTGGGTATGCACCGCCGCACCTTGCAGCGCAAACTGACCAAGCGTCCGGTCAAGTCCTAGTGGACCACGCCGCTGGCGAGGAGCGAAAAATTGATCCAGAGCAGCAGGGCAAGCGTGAGATAAAATCGTTCCTCCTGTACATTTCCTTGTGATCCGAACAGTGAGGTGGGCAGGTGAATAGAAAATACATTTTCATTATCAATTTATTATATGAAAACAACATGCTAACCCCGCGCTGCTAGCCCTCGCTATCACAGGAAAATTTAGAGGAGAAAATTTTCTGACAAGCCGGCGCGGCGACACTAGGGCGATTTGGTTCCCCCGCCGCCTGCGGGGTAAGATGCGGTATCTCATCCATCTCTACCCGACACCGCCCGCTGCCATGCTCAAGCTCCCCATCGGTCTGCAAAACCTGCGCGAGATGCGCACCCAGGGCTATGCCTACGTCGATAAAACCCCCTTCGTCGCCCAACTGGCTGAGCAGGGCAAGTACTACTTCCTAGCCCGGCCTCGCCGCTTCGGCAAGAGCCTGTTCGTCGATACCCTGGCCGAAGCCTTCGCTGGCAGTCGGGAGCTGTTCGTGGGGCTGTATCTGGAAAATCACTGGGATTGGAGCCACTCCTATCCGGTGCTGCGCTTCGATTTCAGTCCTGGCGTGCTCCCCGACCGTGCGTTGCTGGACGAAACCCTGCTCAGCCAGGTGCGCGGCCATCAGGAACGGTATGGCCTACCGTGGCGGGAGCAACCGGTACATCTAGCCCTGACCGATTTGGTGGAGCGCCTGCATCAGACCACGGGCCAACCGGTTGTTCTATTGATTGATGAATACGACAAACCGATCCTGGATAACCTGCAAAGCCCGGAACAGGCGCGGGTGATGCGCGAGGGTTTGCGGAATTTCTATTCAGTGATCAAGCGCCTCGACCCGCACCTGAAATTCGTGCTGCTCACCGGCGTCAGCAAATTCTCCAAGGTCTCGCTGTTCTCCGATCTCAACAATCTCAAAGATATGACCCTCGATCCCCGCGTCGCCACCTTATGCGGCTATACGGAGAACGAGTTGACCACCACCTTCGCTGAGTCTCTGGACGGCGTCAATCTCGATGAGGTCCGGCGCTGGTACAACGGCTATAACTTTCTGGGTGAACCGGTCTATAACCCTTTTGATATCCTCCTGTATCTCGACAGTCGTCAATTCAAACCCTACTGGTTCGAAAGCGGGACACCGACGTTTCTGATTGAGCTGATGCGCGCCCGGCAAATCTACTTGCCCGCGCTGGAAAATCTATGGCTGGAGGAAGAACTGCTCGGGCGCTTTGATGTGGAAACCATTGAACCGGAAACCCTGCTATTTCAAACCGGCTATTTGACGATCCAGGAACAGATTTGGGAATTCGACACCTACCGCTACCGGCTCGGCTATCCGAATCATGAAGTGCGGGTCAGTCTACCCCGGGCCGTGCTGAATCGTTATGTCCCCGACCTGATGGCCAAGGAGCAGACCCGCGACCGCCTGGCCCGCGCCTTGAAGCAGGACGACCCAGCGGCTCTCGAAAACGCCTTTCACGCCTTCTTCGCTTCAATCCCGCATAACTGGTATCGCAAGAACAACTTGGTCAGCTACGAAGGCTACTGGGCCTCGCTGGTCTATTGCCTGTTCGCGGCTTTAGGCGTGGAGACCCGCGCCGAAGAGGTCAGTCATCGGGGACAAGTGGATTTGGTGATCCAATACCAGGGGCGCCTTTGGCTGCTGGAGTTCAAGGTCGATGGCGGTAACGACGGGCAGGGGGCGTTGGACCAGATCAAGAGCAAGGGCTATCACCAGCGCTACGCTGGCCAACCGGTGACGTTGATCGGCATCGACTTCAACCGCGAACAGCGCAACCTGTCCGGCTTTGCCTGGGAACGGGTTGAGTAGCGTTTTTTTTCTAGGGTGGCAAACTCAGCTTGATCAAGCGTTCTTCCAGGGCCTGCAAATAGGCGTCTGGATCTTGCCGAAACCGCCGGCCCAACACCCGGGGCCAGCGGCGTTGTTCCCCGCGGGCGCGCACGATCCGCCACTGCCGGAGATCGGCGGAGGCCAGTTCTTCCGCCGTAAAGCAGTGAGCCTGACTGGCCACCGCCGCTGGCAAGCGGGTGGCGCCGCACACCACCAGGCTGGCCGGGGCATTCTTTTGTCCCGTGGCGCGACGGAGTTGATGGCGCAACCCGCCAAACATCTGCTCCAGATCATTATTGGTCCGAGGTAAGTCGGGCACGTCGTAGCAGGTGAAGATCAGCGGGCCGTAACTGGCGGTCACCTTGGCAAACTGGGCGGCCATCGCTTGCAAGGTCGCCGAAGGCGCGGCTTCGTCCTGCATGTCGGCGAGCAGCACGGCATACCGGGCCTCGACCGTGGCGCGGTCGGCGCCGTCGGCATTGGCCAGAATCTGGGCGGCTTCCACCAGCCACCCCTGCCCGATGACCAACTCCGGCCAGAGGGGTGCGGTGGCGTCCAAGGCCCGCCGCAGCGCTTGTTGGAGGCGGCTCAGGGGTGCAGGCCCCCCCCTTTTGCCGTCGCCCGGTCGAGGCTGGCGGTGATCGCGACTAACCGTTGTTGCAGGTGGAGCCCGCCGGGGTCGAGCGGGGGGTGGCCACCATCGCTCAGCGCCCCACGGACCGCCGCACAGTACCCCCGGATGACCTCGGCTTCCGGATCGGTCCGGTCCTCGACGGCCCGCTCGATCGGCCGTATCCCACGTACCCGCTTGCGCAATTCCTTCTGCGCGTGCCGATCAGCCTCCCAAATCGGCCGGCCGGCTTCCCGCAGGTAATGAAACTGACAGAGCTGATGCGGGACGTCGGGAAAAACGTCAGCGACCGCCTGCCGCAACGCCAGTTGCCCATCGCTGATCACCCCCACCACCGGGAGGTGTTCCAATCCCGCCACGGCCGCTTGGAGAAGCAGGCGCAGCTCGTCGCGACCGGACGTCAGCAGGCTACGGGCCAACAGGATGTCTCCCGACAGCACCTCCCGCACCACCCAGAGGACTTCATGGCCCTTGTCCGGTTGCAAGCCATCCACCGCCAGAATCAGCCGACCCTGCTGGTACAAGCCGGCGCGCTGCGTTGGCGCCGCCAGCACCACACTCACCAACTCCTCATACCGCCCCAGCAAATGGTCGACCGTGCGCAGCGCGATCACCACGCCCCGCCCGGTCAGCGCCCGATGAATCTCGGGCACCGTACTGTGATCCTGGTACCGACCGGCCCCAATCCAGGCGATCACGTCCAAGCCAAACTCGTGATGGGGCAGCGCCAGCCGCCCCTCCAGTTCCGGTCGGTACGGTCGATGGTAAAATGCACAGGCCGGATTCACGCAGCGCCGAACTTGCAGCGTGACCGCAACTACCGCGTCCAAGGTCGTGACCGTGCGGGCGTTGTCATAGGCAAACCAGAGCGGTCCTCCACACACCGGACAGCATCGGTTCAGGCAGCTTAACACCAGCTCTTGGGTCGCTGGCGGCCGCGGTGTGATTCTGGCCATGGCATCCTCCTCCACTGGCGTTTCAGTAGGGATACCACCTTAGACCCTCAAGCCAGGTTTACTTTCCTAGTTTTTTTACCGCTTTTCAAACCGACACACCGGCCAGCGTTCCTCAATGCTGGTGAGGTAGCGGCCCGCAAGGCCGATCCAGACAACCGATTTTCCTTGAGCGATAGCGCCGATACGTGGGCCGTTCCACGACCAGCCGGTGATCGGCGCGCACGAGACGCTGAGCCGGTGGATGCTGATCAGGTCGTCACCGCGCTCATTGCATCGGGGGGCGATGCCCTGATGCCGGTCAACGCTCGGCCGTTGAGCGTTAACCGCCTGGAATGGGAGCATATTCAACGAGTGCTGTGCGATAACAGTGGCAATATTTCAGCCACCGCAAGACAGTTGGGTATGCACCGCCGCACCTTGCAGCGCAAACTGACCAAGCGTCCGGTCAAGTCCTAGTGGACCACTGGACCCGTCATCTAAACCGCGCTATATCCGGCGCGCCTGATCCGCCGCGTTACCGGTATAGCAAGCCGGGGTCATGTCCAGTAATCGCTGTTTGGCTTCGTCGGGAATGGCCAAACCGGCGATAAAGTCCCGCAGCGTCGCCTGATCCACCCGCTGGCCCCGAGTCAGCGCCTTGAGTTTCTCATAAGGTTGGTCGATACCATAACGGCGCATCACGGTTTGAATCGGCTCGGCCAGCACTTCCCAGTTGGCGTCCAAATCCGCATCCAGCGCCACCGCATTGACCTCCAGTTTGCCAATCCCTTTCATCGCCGATTGATAGGCGACCAGCGAATGCGCCAAGCCAACCCCCAGCGTTCGCAACACGGTCGAGTCGGTCAAATCCCGTTGCCAGCGCGACACCGGCAACTTGGCCGCCAGATGATCCAGCAACGCATTGGCGATACCCAGATTCCCCTCGGCGTTTTCAAAATCAATCGGATTGACCTTGTGGGGCATGGTCGAAGAGCCGATTTCGCCGGCGATAGTCTTTTGCCGGAAATAGCCAATAGCGATGTAGCTCCACACATCGCGGCAGAAATCCAGCAGCACAGTATTAAAACGCATCACCGCATGGAAAAACTCCGCCATGTAATCATGCGGTTCGATCTGAATGGTGTAAGGATTCCAGGCCAGTCCCAAATCCTCGGTCACGAAGCGGCGGGCGCACTCTTCCCAATCGACCTCCGGGTAAGCGGCCAGATGGGCGTTGTAATTGCCGACGGCGCCATTGATCTTGCCCAGCAGCAGCACGTCAATCAGTTGCGCCCGTTGCCGCTTCAATCGATCCGCGATATTCGCCATTTCCTTACCCAGCGTGGTCGGCGAGGCCGGTTGACCATGAGTGCGGGCCAGCATCGGCTGATCAGCGTATTGATGCGCCAACCGAACCAGAGCATCCATCAATTCATCCCATTGCGGCAACAACACCTGAGTCCGCGCTTCGCGCAGCATCAACGCATAAGCCAGATTGTTGATATCCTCGGAGGTGCAAGCGAAATGGATGAATTCGTTGACCGCCTCCAGTTCCGCCTGGCCAACAATCCGCTCCTTCAGCAGATATTCGACCGCCTTCACGTCATGGTTGGTGGTGCGTTCGATATTCTTCACCCGCTGGGCGTCGGCGAGCGAGAATTGCTCGACCAGGCTGTCGAGGAATTGACCAGCGCGTTCGCTCAGGGGCGGAACCTCGGGAATGCCGGGATGGCGAGCCAGCGCCTGTAGCCAACGGACTTCCACCTGCACCCGGTGGCGAATCAGGCCGTATTCGCTGAAAATAGGCCGCAACTCAGCGGTTTTGTCGGCATAACGACCGTCGATGGGGGAAATAGCGGTCAACGCGGTGAGTTCCATGGGATGAGTTCCTGAAGGATGCGGAGATGCAATCAGCCTATTTTAATCCGACCGTCAGCGCCTGGCCCGGAAAATCACCGCGCCCAGGATGATCATCCCACCCACAATCGCCCATGGACTGGGTTGCTCGCCCATCATCAGAAACACCCAGACCGGATTCAGCACGGGTTCGATCATCGGGATCAAAATCCCCTCGACCGCCATCACATGGCGCAGAGCCAGCGCGTACAGAATATACGGCAACCCCAATTGCACCACGCCCAGCAACAGCAAACCCACCCCACTCGATAAGTCTGGCAGGGACTGGAACATGAACGGCAGGCCGATCATGCCGGCCAGCAAGTTGCCCAGCAATAACGATGGCAATGCGGAGCCATCTTTTTGCCGACGCAAAAACAGCGTCAACCAGGCGAAGCACAGCCCGCTTAACAAGGCGATGCTGTTGCCCAGATAGCCATCCAAAGTCAGATCATCCAGAAAAAACAGCACCATGCCGCCCATCATCATCAGCAGAGTCAACCAGTCGCGGCGACTGGCCCGCTCACCCAGAAACCACGGGCTGAACAGGACGACGTAAATCGGCGCAGTGTATTGCAGCAGGATGGCGTTAGCGGCGGTAGTCAGCTTGTTGGCAATCACGAACAACACCACCGTACCGGCGTAGGCCAGCGCCGCGCCGATTTGATCGAACGACCCAGTGAAGCGCAGTTCACGGTGGAAGACCAAGCCAATGAGCGCAGCGCCGATCAGGCTGCGGGCTCCGGCAATGGCGACCGGGTGCCAATCCACCCATTTGATCAGCACCCCACCCAGACTCCACAGCACGGCGGTCGCCACGAGCATCAAAACGGCGCGGCGGTGCAAAGTAGCCGGATCAGCGGTTTTTCCACGCGGCGACCGGATGAACAACGCCTATTCCCCGGACGCCTGACCGCCGAGATAAGCGTCGCGGACTTCGGGATTGGCCAGCAATGCCTCGGCGCGATCTTCCAGTACGATCCGCCCGACTTCCATCACATAGCCGCGATGCGCCAGCTTCAAGGCAGCGCGGGCGTTCTGCTCGACCAGTACGATGGTCACGCCGGCCTCATTGATTTCCCACAAAGTCTGAAAAATCGCCTTGACCAGCAATGGCGCCAGTCCCAGGCTCGGCTCATCCAGCAACAGGATACGGGGTTGGGCCATCAATGCCCGGCCAATCGCCAGCATTTGCTGTTCACCGCCGCTCAGAGTGCCGGCTAATTGGTCGCGGCGCTGGGCCAGCACCGGGAACAGCTCATGAATCCAGCGCAGCGTTTCGGCAATTTTGGGACGGTCGGTCTGGGTGAACGCGCCCAGATTCAGGTTTTCCTGGACGGTCAGTGTGCCGAAAATGCGGCGGCCTTCCGGAGCCTGGGCGATCCCCATGCCTACCAGCCGATGTGCCGGCGTTCGGTGAATCGGATGGCCCTCAAAGCGGATTTCTCCCTCAGCCGGACGCAACAAACCGCTGATGGCGCTTAGGGTCGTGGTTTTCCCCGCACCGTTCGCACCGAGCAGAGTCACAATCTCGCCCTGGCGGACGGACAGATTCACGCCGTGCAGCGCCTCAACATGACCGTAGCGGACATGCAGATTTTCGACCTCAAGCAACATATCGGGCGCGTCCTGGGTGAAGGCTGTTCAGCACCCTGTGTCCCTCAGCGGAAAAGAAATCGCGTCAAAAGCATAGCCAATCGCGAAACAGGCTGTTCCCTGTTGAAATGCCGGGCGTCGATGCGTGATCCATTGACCATGGATAATCTCCCCTATCAGGTTTTCGGGCAGATCGAATAAATCTTCGTCAGTCGATAACTTGTGGGCCAGTGCGGACATTGAAAATACTCCTTAGAAGCTACGCTAGGGGTCATCTTCAGCGCCGAGATACGCCTCAATCACCCTCGGATCGCGGCGCACCTGTTCTGGTGGCCCTTCGGCAATCTTGCCGCCATATTCCAGCACCACCAGTTTCTCGCAGGCCCGCATGACCAGTCGCATATCGTGCTCGATCAGCAAAATGGTAACGCCTCGCGCCTGAATCCGTCCAATGAGTCCAATCAGCGCTTCGGTTTCCTGTTCATTCATGCCGCCCGCCGGTTCATCCAAAATCAGCAGGCGCGGTTCAGTCGCCAGCGCTCGGGCAATTTCCAGTCGCCGCTGATCACCATAGGCTAGATTGCGCGCCATGATGAGCGCCTGTTGGCCCAGACCCACGAATTCCAGTTCCTGCAAGGCTCGATCCCTGGCGTGCTGCTCTTCGCGGCGCTGGGTCGGCAGCCGCAACAGGGCGGCGAGAATGCCGGATTGCATCCGGTAGTGGCGACCCGCCAGCACATTCTCTAATGCGGTCAATTTCTGAAACAACCGGATGTTTTGAAAAGTGCGGGCAATGCCCAAGGTAATGATGCGATGGGTGCGCAGACCGTTCAGCCGGGCGCCGTTAAAAGCGATCTCACCCTGATCAGATCGATATTGACCGGTAATCAAGTTAAATACCGTCGTCTTACCTGCGCCATTGGGGCCGATTAGCCCCACTACAGCACCCTTTTCAACAGTAAATGAGACATCCTTGACCGCAATCAGCCCACCAAAGCTCTTGGTCAGATGATGGAGAGCGAGTAGGCTCATGGCGGAGGGGGCATCGGCGTACGATGAATAGGCGAAACATCCTGCAAAAAGCGCATCACCCTCGCACAACCGAAATCATTCGATTTTCCTGCGGTGGATTGACGGCATTTTTTAATAAACCGTTCTCCAACTGGGTCCATCTTTGAGTCGCTATTTTCTTTTCCATAGGAGCGCCAACCAAGAAAGTGCGGGATGAATAATCGGCATCGACTATTCCAATTAGCTGAATAGCATAGCACAATCATTTAAATCTTAAGACCACCCGTCATTCAGTTCAGCCCTTTAACTTGAAGACCCTGTTGGCCCAAACCGTGGACGCCTCACCCAAAACGTTTGATCAAGCGCGTTTCGCCCGCATTCGCTGGTCGATTTACGCCATCCTGGCCGCAGCCTATATCCTCGTCTTTTTTCACCGAATTGCCCCGGCAGTCGTCTCAGCCGACCTGATGCAAGCCTTCGGGGCCACCGGCGCTGCACTAGGGTCGCTGGCGGCCATGTACTATTACATCTATACCGTCATGCAAATTCCAGCGGGGGTGCTAGCCGACACCCTGGGCGCGCGCATTTCGGTAACGCTGGGTAACGCGGTATCCGGCGTCGGCTCCATTCTATTCGGCATGGCGGACACCTTTTGGGAGGCGTCGGTAGGGCGCACCCTGGTCGGGCTGGGGGTCTCAGTGGTGTTCGTGGGACTCATGAAAAGCAATACCCTCTGGTTCCGCGACCGGGATTACGGATTCATCAGCGGCCTAACCCTGTTGCTGGGCAATGTTGGCGCTATCCTGGCGGCGGGTCCCTTGGCCGGAATGCTAACCCTCTGGTCATGGCGCGCCGTGTTCGTGGCCTTGGGCGTCATCGCCCTGGGTCTGGCGGTGCTGTCGTGGATCGGAGTGCGCAATACGCCAGAGGATGCGGGCTTTCCCTCGATTCGGGAAATGGATGGTCAGTCTCGGCATGAGGGGCGGCAGCAACACTGGTGGCATGATTTGATAGGGGTCATGGTCACTCGTCGGGTCTGGCCGGGTTTCTGGATCAACTTGGGAATGACCGGCAGTATGCTCGCGTTTCTGGGTTTGTGGGCGATACCCTTTCTCCGCGATTTGCACGGCCTGGAACGATCCACCGCCTCGCTGTACACCAGCACGGCCCTGGCCGGTTTTGCTTGCGGCGCCCTGTTTTGCGGCTGGTTTTCCGACCGGATGGGATACCGCAAACCACTCCTGGTGATGGGTACGCTGCTATACGGACTGGCTTGGCTGGGCATCGTCTACGCAAACTGGGCGCCAGGCGTTTTGGGCATGGCCTGGTTCGCGCTGATGGGGTTCAGTTGCGGGTCATTTATCCTGACGTATGCCGGGGCGAAGGAAGTGGTCATTCCGGCGCTATCCGGCATGGCTATCGCGCTGGTGAACACCGGCGTCTTTTTAGGGGCGGCCATCCTGCAACCCTTGTTTGGCTGGACCGTGGACTTGGGTTGGAATGGCGTTATGGTGAACGGCGTGCGGGTGTACGGGTCCGCTGACTATCATGCGGGGTTTTGCCTGATGCTGGGCTGTGTAGTTCTGGCGATCGTCGCCTCAGCTTTTTTTCACGAAACCCGTTGCCGCAATATCGCTTTGGGCGATTAGTCAGGCTTTAAATTCAGCCCGACCGCCGCCTGGGCGCGCACCCACACTGGCCCCCCGCTCGACCCATTCCACCATGGTCACCCCAAACAGTGACGCCACCAACCGGCGCGACGGCTCTGGAATAATGATGCTTTCCGGAGCCTGATCAAGCATCATGCGAAAGGCATCCATGACTGCTCCTGGCTCAGGATTGCCGCCGCCGACACGGCGGGCTCAGAAATTTTTGATGACTTTGATAGTATAGTTGCGGTTTAAATGACGAGGTTCGCCAAGCCATGCGGGATTATCTGATTGCCCCTTCCATCTTATCCGCCGACTTCGCCCGACTCGGTGCGGAAGTGGACGCTGTGCTGGCGGCAGGCGCTGATCTCGTGCATTTCGACGTGATGGATAACCATTACGTCCCCAATCTGACTGTCGGCCCTCTGGTTTGCGAAGCGCTGCGCAAACATGGCGTCACTGCACCGATTGACGTGCATTTGATGATCAAGCCGGTGGACCGCATCATCCCAGACTTCGCCACCGCCGGCGCGACTTACATCACTTTTCATCCCGAAGCCAGCGACCACATCGACCGCAGCCTTCAGCACATCCGTGATTGCGGTTGCAAATCCGGACTGGTTTTCAATCCGGCCACTCCGCTGGACTGCCTGAAGTATGTGCTGGATAAAGTAGACATGGTGTTGTTAATGGCGGTCAACCCCGGCTTCGGCGGTCAGAGCTTCATCAATGGCACGTTGAAAAAGTTGCGTGAGACCCGCCGTCTGATCAATGACAGCGGCTATCCGGTGCGGTTGGAAGTGGACGGAGGGGTCAAGATCGACAATATCCGCGCCATCGCCGAGGCTGGAGCTGATACCTTCGTCGCCGGTTCGGCCATCTTCAACAGCCCTGACTACCGGGCCACCATCGCCGCCCTGCGGGTGGAATTGGCCAAGGCAAGTTTTTGAAAATGTTTGAAAATATTACTGCGATTTTTTTCGATCTCGACGGCACGCTGGTGGACAGCGTCCCTGACCTGACCGCTGCGCTGAATGTCATGCTCCAGCAACTCGGCCTGCCGGAGCGCGAAGAAGCGCAGGTACGCACCTGGGTCGGCAATGGCATGGATAACCTGATCCGCCGCACCTTGATCGGCGATATGGACGGCAGCCGGGCTGATCCTGCGTTGTTCGCCCGCGCCAAGCCCCTCTACCGAGCCGCTTACGCTGACCATATCAGCGTCTATAGCCTCCTTTATCCCGGCGCTCGCGAAGGACTCACTGAGTTGCATGCCGCCCAGATTCCCATGGCTTGCGTGACGAACAAGCCGGTTGAATTCGCTCGCCCTCTGCTCGACAAGCTAGGTATTGGCAAATTTTTCGCCACGGTGGTGGGCGGCGAATGCACGCCCCATCCCAAGCCCGCCCCGGACGCCCTACAGCTCTGCGCCGAACGACTGGGCGTCTCGATCACCCAAGGACTGATGGTCGGCGATTCGCTGAACGATGTTGGCGCCGCCCGTCACGCCGGTTGTCCGGTGGTGTGTGTTCCCTACGGCTACAACCATGGTTGTGACATCCGCGACGCCCAACCCGACGCCGTGATCAACTCTATCGCCGACCTGCCGGCTTTGCTGTCCCCCCGCCCATGACTCTGAACGACTTTAAACGCCTGGTCGCCGAAGGCTTCAACCGCATCCCGGTCGCCCGCGAAGTGCTGGCCGACCTCGACACTCCGCTCAGCACCTATCTCAAGCTGGCCGACGCGCCCTACAGTTACCTGCTGGAATCGGTGCAGGGCGGCGAAAAATGGGGTCGCTACTCAATCATCGGCCTGCCTTGCCGCAAGATTATCCGGGTGCGCGGGCAACGGATTACCGTCGAACACGCCGGGGAAATCGTCGAATCCCAGACCACCCCGGACCCGCTGGCCTGGATTCAGGATTTTCAGAGTCGCTACCGGGTACCCGCCACTGGTGAAGGGTTGCCCCGTTTTATTGGCGGCTTGGTCGGCTACTTTGGCTACGACACCATCCGCTACATCGAACCGAAACTGGCGCAGAATCCGAATCCCGATCCGCTGGATAACCCGGATATTCTGCTGCTGATTTCTGAAGACCTGGTAGTGTTCGACAACCTGGCTGGGCGACTCTACCTGATCACCTTGGTCGACCCGGCGGTGGAACGCGCCTACGCCCGCGCCCAGCTCCGGCTCGACCAATGGGTGGCGCGACTGCGCGAAGGGCGTTCGCTATACACGCCGGCCAATCCTCGCCCCGACGTCGGTCCAGTTGAATTTGTTTCCGGCTTTACTCAGGACGGTTTCGAGAACGCGGTGCAGCGCATCAAGGATTACATTCTGGCCGGCGACTGTATGCAGGTGGTGCTGTCACAACGGCTCAGCGCACCCTTCCGGGCAGCGCCGCTCGATCTCTACCGGGCGCTGCGCGGACTGAATCCTTCTCCCTACATGTACTTTCTGAATCTGGGTGATTTCCACATTGTCGGTTCCTCCCCGGAGATTTTGACGCGGCTGGAAGATGACCTGATCACGGTCCGCCCCATCGCCGGCACCCGGCGGCGCGGCGTCACCGAGGAACAGGATCGAGCGCTGGAAGCGGAGTTGTTGGCAGACCCCAAGGAATTGGCCGAGCATCTGATGCTCATCGACCTGGGCCGCAATGACGTAGGCCGGGTCAGTGAAATCGGCAGCGTTCAGTTGACTGAGAAAATGGCGATTGAACGCTACTCCCATGTCATGCACATCGTCTCTAACGTCAATGGTCGGTTGCGGCCCGATCTGAGTGTCCTCGACGCGCTGCGAGCGACTTTCCCGGCGGGCACGGTCAGCGGCGCGCCCAAAATTCGCGCCATGGAAATTATTGACGAACTGGAACCGGTCAAGCGTGGCGTCTACGCCGGCGCAGTTGGCTATCTCTCCTGGTCGGGCAACATGGACACCGCCATCGCCATCCGCACTGCCGTTCTCAAGGACGGGATGCTGCATGTCCAGGCCGGAGCCGGCATCGTCGCCGATTCCGTGCCGGAAAATGAGTGGGAAGAGACCATGAACAAGGGCCGTGCTCTGTTCCGGGCGGCGACGCTGGCGGAACGGGGACTGGATGAACCGAGAACGGTGGGCGAAACGCCGTAGCTGCATCCTTCACGAGGTGAAATATGGAAACATCGCTATTATGGATCGGCCGTCTGGCGGGACTGGCTGGTGTTTTGATGTGCCTGGTCGCGGGCGGCGCCCGGCTGTCCGGCGCATTCTGGATTGGAGGGTTTCAAGCCGGGACCGTGTTGCAGGTCGGCATGGCGGCAATGATTTTCGGCTGTCTGGCGCATCTTATCGTGTTGACTGCTCGGCTAACCAGCGGGAACCCTTCATCAAAACCCTGATATTGGCCCCTCTTCGGCAATGGCCTGTCGCCGGGGAGGCATCGCGTAACTGATGGCCCAGCCCATGGCGCCCCTGGAACCGTTTCTCAACCTGCCCGCCGCCATTCGCCGCGTCCTGCTGGCCCTGAGCGACACGCTCGCTGTGCTGGTCGCGGTCTGGGCTTCCTTTGCCATCCGTCTGGGCGAGTGGTGGCCGGAACTGTTGCAAGACGTGGTCTGGCTCTTTCCGCTAGCGGTGGTCATCCTCATCCCGGCCTTCGCGCTGGCGGGGCTGTATCGCCCCATCTTGCGCTACGCTGATGAAAGTCTGTTACACGCCATCGTCCTGGGCGCCAGCGCCGGCATCCTGCTGCTGATGGCGATGTGGGTCTTTCTGCGGGAAGGCATCGTACCGCGCTCTTCGTGGCTCATCGCCTGGCTGGTGCTGGTCGCCCTGATCGGTGGTAGCCGTCTGCTGTTGCGCCGCTATCTGCGCCGACGATTCCGGCTGAGCACGCCACGCACTCCCGTCATCATTTATGGAGCTGGCGAAGCAGGCGCGCAACTCATTCAGGCTTTACGCTACAGCATTGAGTTCGAACCCGTAGCGTTCGTTGATGACAATACGCACCTGTGGGGCAGTGTGATTCTCGGCTTGAAAGTGTGGTCGCCATCCAGGCTACCACGCCTGATCGCCCGCCATGAGGCTGGCTTGATCCTGCTGGCCCTGCCCTCGGCCTCGCACCGCCGCCGCCGGGAGATCCTGGAAGCGCTGGCGGGGTTGCCGGTGCGGGTGATGGCGTTGCCCACCTTGGGGGAATTGACCAGCGGTGCTCGCCGCATCGACGAATTCCGCGAGATTGAGGTCGAAGACATCCTGGGCCGTGATTCGGTCCAGCCGAATTTTGCGCTGTTGCAGGCGCGCGTGCATGGCAAGACGGTGCTGGTGACCGGCGCGGGCGGGTCGATTGGTTCCGAGCTGTGCCGGCAGATTTTACCGCTGCGCCCGCGCCGGCTGGTGCTGTTCGAGCGCTCCGAATATGCCTTGTACCGGATCGAACAGGAGTTGCAGGCCATGCTAAGCAATATGGGCTTGCCCTCCGTTGAATTGATCCCTTTACTGGGTTCGGTCGTTCATCGCCACCGTCTGCAAGTGGCGATGGAGCGTTTCGCTGTCGAAACTGTTTATCACGCCGCCGCCTACAAGCATGTGCCGATGGTTGAGCACAACCCCATCGAAGGCGTGCGCAATAATGTCTTTGGCGCCCGATACGCCGCCGAAGCCGCCATCGCCGCCAGAGTTGAAACGTTCGTGCTGATTTCCAGTGACAAGGCGGTGCGGCCTACCAATGTCATGGGCGCAACCAAACGCTTGGCGGAACTGATTCTGCAAGGATTGGCTGGAGAAGGCGGCGCAACTCGGCTGTGCATGGTGCGCTTTGGCAACGTACTCGACTCGTCCGGCTCAGTCGTGCCGCTGTTCCGTGAGCAGATTCGCCGGGGCGGGCCAGTGACAGTGACCCATCCCGAAGTCGAGCGTTACTTCATGACTATCCCTGAGGCGGCGCAACTGGTCATCCAGGCCAGCGCCCTGGCCCAAGGTGGGGAAGTGTTCCTGCTGGATATGGGCGAGCCCGTGCGAATCCTCGACCTGGCGCAGCGCATGATCCGGCTGTCAGGGCTCACGGTGCGGAATGATGCGCAACCGGAGGGCGATATCGAGATACAGTTCACCGGGTTACGCAGCGGTGAAAAATTACGGGAAGAACTGCTGATCGGGAACGATGATTTGCCCACTGCGCATCCGATGATTCGTCGCGCTTGCGAAGATCATCCGCCATGGCCAGCGATCCAGGAGAGCCTCCATCGGCTGGACGCCGCCGCCCATGACTTCGATCACCTGGCGGTGCGAGCGATCCTGCAAAACCTGGTGATGGAGTATCAGCCAGAGAACGGCATCGAGGACTGGGTATGGCGGACGTTGCGGGACTCGTAAACCGCTATGCAGATCAGTGCTTCACGGCCCCGCAGGAATGGGCTATGCTTCGTTCTCAGCTTGTCAAAGCCCTGTCCAGACCAGCTTATTGTTCTGGACCAAACGTCGGCTTTAAGCTGTTGGTTTTATTGCTGGAGAGGTGGCAGAGTGGTCGATTGCGACGGTCTTGAAAACCGTTGACCCGCAAGGGTCCGTGGGTTCGAATCCCACCCTCTCCGCCAACTGATTACAAAAGCCGATGAACAGTCGGCTTTTTTTCTGTCTGTAGTTTGCTTCCGCTCCAGCCCCCGCATATTTCCCGGTTGAGAGTTATGAAACCGGGTTGGCGCTGCGGTAGCGCCAAGTTGTTTGACTTCTCTTGGTGGTTACGCGCTTCCATGAGCCGCCCATGGATTCGATGGATATTGGCGTAGTTCGGAGGACAATATGGCGGCGACCTACTTCAAGACCGAGCACAACACGTTTCGCAAGCTTATCGGCCATGGTCTAACCTGCCGTATCCCCCGCTTCCAGCGTGATTATCGTTGGACGGACAATGAATGAGAGGATTTGTGGATGGACTTGCAAAGCGCCCTGCAACCCGGCGGCAAACCCGCCCACTATATGGGCTATCTCGTCTTGCAATCCGATGATGACAAGCGTTTTGTCAGTGACAGATTCAACATTGAGCCACAACACCCTGATGCTGGCTGGAAAGCCTTCACCGATGAAGAAGCCGATGCGCTCGCCTACCGGCTGGGCAATATGAGTCTCATGCAGGCCGGGACAACCAACCATATGGGAAATAACCCTTATTTGGCCAAGCGCCCCGTGCTTGAACAAAGCGGTTTCACTATCACTCACCAGTTGGCAGTTGATCATGCTGAGTGGACGCCGAATCGCATCGCCGCGCACCAAAACTGGATGGCCAGTCAGGCCACCGCAATCTAGCGTGTCGCACAACTCGGTTGACGCCATGCCCAAACAAAAACTCGAACTCACCTGGATCGGCAAGGAGAACCGGCCCCGGCTGGAACCGCGTATTTTTCTGGAGGATTCAAGCAGAAGTTATCATGCGCCGCATCGAGTGACGGACAGTGATCTCTTCGACAACCGGCTGATCTTCGGTGACAACTTGCTGGCGTTGAAGGCGTTGGAGGCGGAGTTTTCCGGCAAGGTGAAGTGCGTGTTCATCGACCCGCCCTACAACACTGGAAGCGCCTTCACTCATTATGACGACGGGGTGGAGCATTCGATCTGGCTGTCGCTGATGCGCGACCGGCTGGAGATCATCCGGCGGCTGTTGTCGGAGGATGGCTCACTGTGGATAACGATTGATGACAACGAGGCGCATTACCTCAAGGTGTTGTGCGATGAGGTGTTTGGGCGAACGAACTACAAAACGACTATCACTTGGCAGCGTAAATACAGCGTCAGCAACAACTTTCAAGGTATTGCGAGTATCTGTGATTTTGTCCTTGTCTATGCCAAGAGCGATCAATTCCAAAATAATCTTCTGCCGCGAAGCGAAGAATCTGCTGCGCGTTACAACAACCCCGACAATGACCCACGTGGTCCGTGGAAAGCCGTTGATTATCTGAACCAGGCAACGCCGGAAAAGCGTCGCAATCTTTGTTACGACATAGTCAATCCAAATACGGGCGCCGTAATACAGAACACCAAGAAGGCTTGGAAGTACGATCCGAGTACTCATCTGCGTCACGTTGAAGAGAACCGCATTTGGTGGGGACGCGATGGGCGTAATACGGTTCCAGCACTAAAGCTATTTCTGTCTGAGGTACGCGATGGAATGACGCCGCATAATTGGTGGCCTCACGAAGAAGTCGGGCACACGGATGAGGCGAAAAAAGAAATGATTGGTTTGTATGGGGCGCGTGATGTTTTCGACACGCCGAAGCCCGAGCGACTGCTTCAACGCATACTCGAAATTGCCACCAACCCCGGCGACCTCGTCCTTGACTCCTTCGCCGGTTCCGGCACCACCGGCGCGGTGGCCCACAAAATGGGCCGACGCTGGATCATGGTGGAGTTGGGCGAACACTGCCACACCCACATCATCCCGCGCCTGCAAAAGGTCATCGACGGCACAGACCCCGGCGGCATCACCGAGGCCGTAGGCTGGAAAGGCGGCGGCGGTTTCCGCTATCACCGCCTGGCACCCTCGCTTCTGGAAAAGGACAAGTGGGGCCATTGGGTCATCCACCATGACTACAACGCCGCCATGCTGGCCGAGGCGCTGTGCAAGCTGGAGGGCTTCACCTACGCGCCTTCGGATGCGGTGTATTGGCAGCACGGCCATTCCACCGAGCGGGATTTCGTCTATGTGACCACCGCCAGCCTGACCCATGAGCAGTTGCAACAACTCGCCGACGAGGTAGGACCGGATCGCACGCTGCTGGTGCTGTGCCCGGCCTTCCGCAGCCGGGGCGACTTCGCGAATCTCACCGTCAAGAAGATTCCCAAGCAGGTGATGTCGCGCTGCGAATGGGGGCACGACGATTACTCGCTGCAAGTGGAAAACCTGCCGCAGAAGCAGCCGGAACCGGGGCAGCAAAGCCTGTTCGAAGGCGAAGCATCATGAGCAAGAAGACCCTATTCATCATCGCCGGCCCCAACGGAGCGGGGAAGACCACCTTCGCCCAGGAGTTTTTGCCCAACGAAGCGGCTTGCCCGATTTTCATCAATGCCGACCTGATTGCGGCGGGGCTGTCGCCTTTTGCGCCGGAATCGGCTGCGCTCAAGGCCGGACGGCTGATGCTGGAGGCCATGGCGGAGCATGAGGCGCGCGGCGAAAGCTTTGCTTTCGAGACCACGCTTTCCGGCCGCATGTACGCGCGGCGCATCCCGCGTTGGCAGGCACTCGGATATCACGTCACGCTGATCTTCCTGAGCCTGCCATCGGCGGCGTTTGCGATGGAACGGGTGGCGGAACGGGTGCGGCAGGGCGGACATCATCTGCCCGACGATGTTGTGCGTCGGCGCTTCGCGGCGGGCCTGCGCAATTTCGAGCAGGTGTATCGGGACCGCGTTGATGCCTGGGCGATGTACGACAATTCCGGCGATGAGCCGGTGCTACTGGACTGGAGCGAAAAACCATGAACTTGCGCAAGATCGAACAAGCACGCGACCGCAACCTGCCCGCGTCGATGGCGGCATTGAAACGAGCGGCACTGCGCGCGCGCGATCTGGCGAAACGCACTGAAACCTCCCTGGTTTTGGCAAGGGAAGGCCGCATTGCGCGCGTGGCGCCGACGACCCCCGAAAAAGCTTAAGGTTTCCGGGGTACGCCACGAACCTGAGATGTTTTTTCCCTGGGGGTGTTCTTCTTGAACGGTGCGCGTATGCCCTCGATGGCTGACGACGTGGCGACGGACTTGAGCACGCTGCGCCGGCGCAGGTCCGGGTCGCGCAAGTGGGGATTGGCCGTGGCAAGGGTGGAAGACATGGACAAATTGTACCGAGGAAAGCGCCTGTGAACCGCCACGTCAACGCCATTGCCGGCCGCCTCAGCCTGCGCCCGCCGCAGCGCCGCTCGCTGGAAATCCTCGACCGCATCACCGAGATTGCCCCGCCGGGCAAGGGGGCGGATGTCGCGGCCCTGCTGGAGGCGATCCGTAGCGAGTTTCCATCGGTCACGGACTTCGAGCGCGATTTCCCCTCGCTGTGCTTCGCACTCGCCACCGGCGTGGGCAAGACGCGGCTGATGGGAGCTTTCATCAGCTATCTGCATCTGGCGCATGGCATCAACAACTTCTTCGTGCTGGCGCCGAACCTGACCATCTACAACAAGCTGATCGCCGACTTCAGCGACCGCAATCATCCGAAGTACGTGTTCCGGGGCATCGCCGAATTCGCCATTGATGCGCCCTCGATCATCACCGGCGACAACTACGACCAGCATGACCCGCGCAGCGGCGCGCTGTTCAGCGGCGTGCGCATCAACATCTTCAACATTTCCAAGATCAACTCCGAAGTGCGCGGCGGCAAGTCGCCACGCATCAAGCGGCTGTCGGAATACATCGGCGAGAGCTACTTCGACTATCTGGCCGGCTTGCCAGACCTGGTGATGCTGATGGACGAATCGCATCGCTACCGCGCCAGCGCCGGCATTCGCGCCATCAACGAGCTGAAACCGATTCTGGGGCTGGAGCTGACCGCTACGCCGTTCGTGGAGACGGCGCGTGGTGCAATACCTTTCAAGAATGTGATTGTCGATTATCCACTGGGGCAGGCGATGAAGGATGGCTTTGTCAAAGAGCCGGCGGTCGTGACGCGCAAGAACTTCAACCCGGCGGGCATGTCGGCGGAGGAAATCGAGCGCCTGAAGCTGGAAGACGGCGTGCGTCTACATGAAAGTGTGAAGGTGGAGCTGGAAACCTATGCCCGCGAGAGCGACAACCCCATCGTCAAGCCTTTCCTGCTGGTGATCGCCCGCGACACCACTCACGCCGGGCAACTGTCCGAGCTGATCAAGTCCGACAACTTCTTCGAGGGGCGTTACCGCGACAAGGTTATCCAGGTGGATTCGAGCAAGACCGGTGCGGAAGAAGAGGAAATGATTGCCAAGCTGCTCAAGGTAGAACATACCGACGAGCCGACGGAGATCGTGATTCACGTCAACATGCTCAAGGAAGGCTGGGATGTGACCAACCTTTACACCATCGTGCCGCTACGGGCGGCCAATGCCCGCATCCTTATCGAGCAGTCCATCGGGCGCGGCCTGCGCCTGCCCTATGGCGCGCGCACCGGCGTGACGGCCGTGGATCGGCTGAACATCGTCGCTCACGACAAATTCCAGGAAATCATCAGCGAGGCTAACAAACCGGCGTCGGCAATCCATTTGCAAACCCTCGTGCTGGATGCGGATGCGCTAGGGCAGAAAACCACCACGGTGGTGTCGCAATCGCAACTGGCGACCAAACTGGGCTTGACACCTGCCCATGCGACCCGCAACACGACGGTGGCCGGGCAGGATCAGAAACCTGTCTTCACCAAGCCGGAAGAGCAGAAAGTTGCCCAGATCACCTACGAGGTCATCCGCAAGCTGGAAAACCAGCCGCAAACCTTGCCCACCATCGAACACTTGAAGAAGCCCGAAATCCAGGCGGCCATCGTCAAGGCGGTGAAGGAACAGCACCAGCCGACGCAGTTGGAACTGGAAGGCGGTGGCGAGCAGCCGGACATTGCGGCTGTGGTGGCGCAGACGGTGGAGCTGGTGACCCAGCAGACCATCGCCATCCCGCGCATCCTGGTGGCGCCCAAGGGCGAAGTGAAATCAGGCTTTAAAGCCTTCACGCTGAAGCTGGATACGTTGAAGTACCCGGCGGTGTCCGACGAACTCTGGATTCAGCACTTGCGCACCCATCAACTGGAGGTGGTTTCGTTAGGCCGTGGCGGTATCGAGGAAACGCGGCTGGAAGACTATATCGTCAGCGGTTTGGTGGATTTCGACGATGTTTCCTACGACGACCATGCCGATCTGCTCTACGACCTCGCCACCCAGACTGTGCAACATTTCAAGGGTTACCTGTCCGAGGAGGACACCCGCAAGGTGTTGCGTTGTTACCAGCGTGACATTGCACGCTTCATCCACGCCCAGATGCAGGCGCATTACTGGGTTGATGTTGCCGGCTACGAGGTGAAAATCAGCAAGGGTTTTACCGAACTGAAGCTGAGCGCCTACACTTGCTCGGCGCGGGAACCGCCCACCAACTACCGGGTGGAGCCGTCTGACAAGAGCAATATGGCGAAATACCTGTTCGGCGGCTTCCAGCGTTGCCTCTATCCAGTTCAGAAGTTCGATTCGGACTCAGAACGCAAGCTGGCGGTGATTCTGGAGCGCGACGCCCTCAAATGGTTCAGGCCCGCCAAGGGCCAGTTCCAGATTTATTACCAGAACGGCGCGGATCGCCTGGAATATCAACCCGACTTCGTGGCGGAAACCACCGACGCCATCTACATGCTTGAACCCAAGCAACGCATGGAACTTGAAGACCCGGTCGTCATTGCCAAGAAGGCGGCGGCGGTTCAGTGGTGCGAGAATGCCTCGAACCACGCGGCCAGCCACGACAGCAAACCGTGGCAATACGTGTTGATTCCGCATGATGAGATTGCAGAGAACATCACGCTCGGCGGTTTGGCCACCCGGTTCGGTGAGTAGCTCGGTGCTGGGCCTGCGCGAAAGTTAGCCGTGGCGGACAGCGACCCACTGGCTCCCTCTTCCCGCAAGGGAGAGAAGAATTTACTGAATTTGCTACCTTTAAAGCTATTATTTTATAAACAGTTGAAATGAGAACGCCATGAAAACCGTATTCGCCATCCGCCATGTCGCTTTCGAGGATCTCGACAGTTTCGCGCCGACCTTGATGGAACGGGGCTACACAATTCGCTATCTGGAAGCCGGTCAGGATGATCTGGCGGCGCTGGACCCATTGGCCGGTGATTTGTGGGTCGTGCTGGGCGGCCCAATCGGGGTCTATGAAGAAGAAGCTTACCCCTTCATCCGCGATGAATTGCGGTTACTGCAAGCGCGCCTAGAGGCCGGGCGACCGACGCTGGGCATTTGCCTGGGCGCCCAGTTGATAGCCTCGGCGCTCGGGGCGCGGGTCTATCCGGGCAGCCGCAAAGAAATCGGCTGGAAACCCTTGGCGTTGACTGAGGCGGGCCGCACCAGTCCGCTGGCGACCTTCGCCAACGGAACGCCGGTGCTGCACTGGCACGGCGATACCTTCGACCTGCCGGAAAACGCTACGCTGCTGGCATCCACCGATCTGTATCCCCACCAAGCTTTTGCCTGGGGAAAGCACGCTCTCGCGTTGCAATTCCACATCGAGACCACAGCGCGGGGCCTGGAGCGCTGGTTTATCGGCCATGCCTGCGAAATCGCCGGCACGCCCGGCCTCAGCGTACCGATGCTGCGAGATGAAACCGCCCATCATGCCGTGGATGCAGAGGAGCGGGGCCGACAGTGCTTAGCGGCCTGGCTGGACCCGTTCTGAAACCAGCCAAGGCGTACCCCTTTCCCCCTCCGCCGGTCTCGGCGCTAAAGAGCAATCATTCAGGTCGACAGCTTGCTACAATCCCCCAACTGCGGGAATTTTGCGCCCAGGTGGGTAGTTCCCGCCGACTCCAACCCGTAAAACCAACATGAAGGAGTGACCGGTGGAACGCGAAAGTATGGAATATGATGTCGTGATCGTCGGCGCTGGCCCATCTGGCCTGTCGGCGGCGATCCGTATCAAGCAGTTGGCGGCAAAGAACAACCACGATGTGAGCGTGTGCGTCATTGAAAAAGGTTCTGAAGTTGGCGCGCATATTCTGTCCGGGGCAGTCGTGGAAACCCGAGCGCTGGACGAGTTGCTTCCCGACTGGAAAGAACGGGGCGCGCCCCTGCATACCCCGGCCCAGGATGACCACTTCCTGTTGCTGACCCGCGAAACCTCGTACAAATTGCCCACTCCGCCGCAGATGCACAATCACGGCAATTACATCATCAGCCTGGGCAATCTGTGCCGCTGGCTGGCGACGCAAGCTGAGGAATTGGGCGTAGAGATTTATCCCGGCTTCGCTGCTGCTGAAGTGCTGTACAACGACGATGGCGCGGTCGTCGGCGTAGCGACCGGCGATATGGGGGTCGACCGTCATGGTCAGCCCACCGAGCAATTTGCGCCGGGCATGGAATTGCGCGCCCGCTACACACTGTTCGCCGAAGGCTGTCGCGGCTCGCTGACTAAAACCCTGTTCGACCGCTTTAACCTGCGCGAGGGGGTTGACCCACAGACCTACGGCATCGGCATCAAGGAATTGTGGGAAGTCGATCCAGCCCAGCATCAGTCCGGTAAAATCGTACACACCATTGGCTGGCCGCTGGACGCTAGCACTTATGGCGGTTCCTTTCTCTATCATTTGGAAAATAACCAGGTATCGGTCGGTTTTGTCGTCGGCCTGGGCTATGAAAACCCGCATTTGTCGCCGTTCGAAGAATTCCAGCGCTTCAAGACCCATCCCGATATTCGCCCCACTTTCGAGGGTGGCCGACGCATCGCCTACGGCGCCCGCGCCATCTCGGCGGGCGGCATCCAGTCGATTCCCAAGTTGACGTTCCCTGGCGGCCTGCTGATCGGCGACACCGCCGGTTTCCTCAACGCGCCCAAGATCAAGGGGACGCATACGGCGATGAAATCCGGCATGGTGGCGGCTGAGGCGGTCTTTTCCGCAGTGACCGGAGAGAGTCCGGCTGAAGTGACGGCCTATCCCGAACAGTTGCGGCAAAGCTGGCTGTGGGAAGAACTCTACGCCGTGCGCAATATCAAGCCGTCGTTCCGCTGGGGACTGTGGGCGGCAATCGTTTATTCCGCCATCGATACCTACCTGTTCCGGGGCAAAGCGCCGTGGACGCTCCATCATCACCCGGATCACGCCAAGCTGAAGAAAGCCAGCGAATGTCCGAAAATTGAGTATCCCAAGCCAGATGGCAAAGTCAGCTTCGACCGATTGTCATCCGTGTTTATTTCCAACACCAACCATGAAGAGGATCAGCCTTGCCATCTGACGCTGAAGGAGGCCAGCGTACCGATTCAGGTCAATCTGGCGCTGTATGACGCGCCGGAGCAACGCTATTGTCCGGCGGGGGTGTATGAGATCGTGCGGGACAGTGATGGGCACAACCCACGCTTGCAAATCAACGCCCAAAACTGCGTTCACTGCAAGACCTGCGACATCAAGGACCCAACGCAAAACATCACCTGGGTGACTCCACAGGGCGGCGGTGGGCCGAATTATCCGAATATGTAACCAGCCGGCTTCTCCGGTCATCACAGCATTGAACCCGCGCCCGGTCTTCGGGTGAGCTGTGGCGTCAAAATGACGCCGTCGTGATGACCGGCGGCAGTTCCTCCCTGACAAACCGCACCAAAGTGCCGATCCGCTGCTCACCCATGGAATCGAACTCGATCAGTGACAGCGTTTCACCCGGCTCCGGCGAATCCGGAGGCAGCCTGACGCCGAGCCGGTTTAACCGCAGGGCCAGCGAACGAACCTGCAAATAAATCTCCGGCTGGCTCAGCACCTGCCGGATTTGCTCCAGGTAATCATCCAAAGTTCCCAGCGGCTTGCGGGCCGCGACCAGTTCTTCCTCGGTCTGGAGCAACCGCTGCTCTAGCACCGCAGCGCGGCGCTCGTCGGCGTCGTTCGTCGATAATAAGGGCCGCAAACCCTGCGCATGTCCCCGCAGCGCCCGTAACTGCGCCTGCAACTGCCGCCGCTGCTCCTCCAGCGCACTGCGCCGGGTCCGCAGTTCATTAATCCGCTCCAGCGCCCGCGTCGCTAGAAACACCAGCATCCGCTGTTTCAACTCTTCACGCAGCTCGGCTTCGCTCGCCGCCGGGAAAAATAGCCGATGCTGCGAAAAGCTGACCAGGATGCGCCGGACATCGCGCACCACTACATCGCCGCTCAGCACCGCGCCAAACGTTTCCGTCTCCCGCTTGACCATCAACATCAAGGCGAAACACTCAGCGTGACCACCGTCTGCGAAAAAAGTGTGAATCGCCGGGCTCTCGCCCAGGGTAGCGCGCACATCATCCACCGTCGCGAAAAAGGCGTTGACCTGCGGGTCCCGAGACCAGGCGCGAGCACCCAGCAACACCGCTAGCGGCAATTGCTGCAACACGCTTCCAGAATAATTCAACGCCGTTTCCACCGCGTCCACCAACTTCTCGGCATAGTTGCCGACCAGCCGGATGCGCGGCTCGCTGGCGTCTACTGCCTGCTCAATCGCTTCGCGCAGCGCTGTCAACCGCTCCTGACGTTGGCGATGCTCAGCCAGGTGTTGCTGGGCGAACGTCGCCAGACTGCCGAAAACCTGCTGTAGTAAACCTTGACCGTTGGTCATTCCCCGCTCACTCAGGACCAGCCGATCAGCCGCTCGTGCAACGGACTCGACCGGGGAAAATGCGCCCGCAGAAAATCCATTTGATCCGCCAACACCCGGCGGCCCTGCAAATACACATACTCGGCGTGATTGGGCGTAAACGGAATCGCTAGCAACTGCATCCCGGCCTGCTCCGGGGTCTTACCGCCCTTGCGGTGATTACAAGGCTTGCAGGCAGTGACCACATTATTCCAGTGATCGCCGCCGCCTTGCACGAGCGGCCGGACATGATCGCGCGACAAATCCCGAACCGTGAAGCTCTCGCCGCAATACAAACAGGTATTACAGTCACGCCGAAACAGGGCGGTGTTCGACAGCGGTGGCGCATAATCTTCGCGGGCGCGTAGCCGGGCGTAAGCGCCGCCCTGGGTGGCGATGATCGAGTTGACAACGACGACGCTGCGTTGGCCACTGCGCGCATTGATCCCACCGCGCACCGTATAAAGCACAATGCCGCAGGTGTAAGCGACCTGTTCCGCGTAGTAAAGGCGCACCGCCTGTTGATAATCAATCCATTCCAATGGCATTCCCGTCACGTCCGTATGCAAAACCTGCTGCTCCAATCCGTACATACTTCCACCTTTGCCCGGTTTCTACCTTCGTGTGGCATGATCGCTCACTGATATGAACGTTCGTTGACGTAGAATAGACGTGAAAACGACGGGCCGGTTGCATAGCCCGAATCGCACCGGACGTGTTTTAGCCTTAACCCTGTTGTGATGTTGCCAGTCTAGGCTACTATTCTACAAGTATTGTGCGTCGCCCGCCGACGGCGCGCAGGTTCGCCCGCTTTGCGGGCGTGGATTAACGATAGGTCTATTTTCAGGCGGGTGGGCGCCTGGAAGAATTACCACCAACGAGGACAACAATATGCCTGTTCGTATGGCCGTCCTGAAAGAAACTCTTTCGGGCGAGCAGCGGGTCGCGCTAGACCCGACGATGGCCGAGCGATTCGCCAAGCTCGGCGCGGAAATCCTGGTAGAAAAGGGTGCTGGTGCCAGCGCCTTTTTCGCTGACGACCTTTATGGTAAAAGCAGTCGGCTGGTCGATAACGCCCAGACTCTGTACGCCGAAGCTGATGTGGTCTTCAAGGTACAGGGGCCAACTTTGGAAGAAGTAGAGTGGCTCAAGGATGGCTCGACCCTGCTGGCCGTGTTGGCGCCGCATCGCAATCTGGACGTGGTCAAGCGGTTGCGCGACAAGAAAATCACCAGCTTTGCCATGGAACTGATCCCGCGCATCTCCCGCGCCCAATCGATGGATGTACTGTCATCGCAGGCGGCGGTGGCCGGCTATTATGTCGCGTTGCGGGCCGCCATTCTGGCCAGCGGGTTCTTCCCGATGTTGACCACTGCCGCCGGCACCATCCGCCCTTCCAAGGTCGTGATCGTCGGCGCCGGCGTGGCCGGTTTGCAAGCCATCGCGACGTGCCGCCGACTCGGCGCGATGGTGGAAGCGTATGACATTCGTCCAGCCGCCCGGCAGGAAATTGAATCGCTGGGCGCGAAGATGATCGACACGGGCGTCAATGCCGCTGCCGAAGGCGGTTACGCCCGTGAACTGACGGCGGAAGAGAGGCAGAAACAGGCCGACGTCCTGGCCAAGCATGTCGCCGCCGCCAATGCGGTCATCACCACAGCGGCTATTCCGGGCCGGGCCGCGCCGAAGATTGTGACTGCCGCGATGGTGGAAAACATGAAGCGCGGCGCAGTCATCATCGACCTGGCGGCGGAATCGGGCGGTAACTGTGATCTGACCCGTCCCGGCGAAACCTATGAGCATAACGGCGTGGTCATTGACGGCCCGATTAACATTCCCAGCAACTTCCCGGCGCCAGCCAGCGAGATGTACGCCAAGAATTTGTTCAATTTCCTGTCGCCGATGATCAAGGACGGCGCCCTCAACCTCGACTGGAACGACGAGGTGATCGCCAAGAGCGCCCTCACCCACGGCGGCAAGATCGTCCATGAACCCACCAGCAAGCTGGTCGGCTAACTCTACCGGAGAAGCATGATGGAAGCTGTGGTTGCATTTTTCTCCCCGATTTACATCTTGATGCTGGCCGGCATTCTCGGCTATGAAATCATCGGTAAGGTACCGGTGATCCTGCACACCCCGCTGATGTCCGGCACCAACTTTGTCCATGGCATCGTGCTGGTGGGCGCGATGGTGGCGCTCGGCCAGGCTGTGACTCCGCTGGAACAGGCGATTGGCTTTCTTGGCGTATTGCTGGGCGCTGGCAACGCGATCGGCGGCTACTTCGTCACCGAGCGGATGCTGGAAATGTTCAAGAGCAGCAAAGGCCAGGAGAAGTAAGTCATGGGTTATCTGATTGAAACGGTCTATTTCCTGACGGCTGCGGTGTTCATTCTCGGCCTGAAGCGGATGTCGCATCCAACCACCGCCCGCAGCGGCATTGTCTGGGCGGGCTATGGGATGGTGCTGGCCACGGTGGTCAGCTTCGTTCATCCACAAATTCAGGCGGGTCCCGGCAATTACGTGCTGATGGTCATTGCTATTGTAATTGGCGGGGTAATCGCCTGGTGGGGCGCTAAGAAAGTGCCAATGACGGCCATGCCGCAGATGATCGCTATCTACAATGGCATGGGCGGCGGTGCAGCGGCAGCGATTGCGGCGGTGGAGTTGCTCAAGGATCACGGCGCCAAAGTGCCGGAGACCCATATCCTGATCATGGCGGTGGCCGGTGCGCTGATAGGCGCCGTCGCTTTCTCCGGTTCGGTGGTCGCCTTCGGCAAGTTGCAAGAACTCAAATTCTTCAGGGACGATGCTAAGTTTCGCTTCACGGGGCAACAGAAAATTAATGCGGCCATCTTCGGTGCGGCGGTGGTGCTCGGTTTGGTCATCGCACTCAGCCACAGCTCCAGTGGCGCACTGATCACCGTGTTCTTCCTGCTGGCGCTGGCGTTTGGCGCGATGATGGCCCTGCCCATCGGCGGCGCGGATATGCCGGTGGTCATCTCCCTGTTCAATGCCTTCACCGGTCTGGCGGTAGCGTTGGAAGGTTTCGTGCTCGGCAACTCGGCAATGATCATTGCCGGCATCATCGTCGGCTCGTCGGGCACCTTGTTGACCTTGATGATGGCCAAAGCGATGAATCGCTCGGTGTCGAATGTGCTGTTCAGCAACTGGGCGGCGCTGGGCAGTGGCGAGGCGCAGGCGGTGACGGGCAGCCTCAAGCCGATGGAGCCGCCGGATGCAGCCATTCAGATGGCGTATGCGAGCAAGGTCATTATCGTGCCCGGTTATGGCATGGCGGTGGCCCAGGCGCAGCACAAGATCTGGGAAATGTGCAAGCTGCTGATGGAGCGGGATGTCGTCGTCAAGTTCGCCATTCACCCAGTTGCAGGTCGGATGCCCGGCCACATGAACGTGCTGTTGGCGGAAGCGGGCGTTCCCTACGACCTGATCTTCGACATGGACGAGATCAACGAAGAGTTTTCGACAGCGGATGTGGCGCTGGTGATCGGCGCCAATGATGTGGTGAATCCGGCGGCGCGCACCGACAAGGCCAGCCCGATTTACGGGATGCCGATCCTGAACGTAGATCACGCTAAGAATGTGCAAGTGATCAAGCGCGGCAAGGGCGTGGGCTTCGCCGGCATCGAAAACGCGCTATTCTTCGCCGATAACACCCGGATGGTCTACGGCGACGCGCAGAAGGTCGCGGCAGGGATGATCCAGGGCATCAAGGATCTCGGCTAAGCATCGTTTCACCAAGTAAAGAAGGCGGCCCGTGGGCCGCCTTTTTTTTCAGCGACTGATGGCGATCTTTTACCGGCTATGGGATTTCCGATGACGAAATCTATAGTTAGAACAGTGAATTCAATATATTTGACGGCGAATATTGATCCGTCAAAACACGGGCGTTGACATCCCAATCACGCTCAGTTGAAAACAGCGGAATCAGCCATTCGCGACCAAATCCTAAAGGCGCCAGCTTTTCCTCAAGCTGGTCGGCATGGCGCTGAATCTCCTCGATTGCTGGGAGTCCGTCCATTTTTTTCAGGATAACGCGATTTTTCAACTTGACCCGCAAATTATAAAAATCGCCAAATGCCGCAGTGTAGGTGACTGATTCATGATGATAAAGACGACTGCTGGAAAAGGTGTTCGCCGCCAATACACCCTCCGCTGTCAACAATTTTTTGACTTCCAGCAAAAATTCCTGGGTCAGTAGGTGTTCGGGGATGTATTCATGATCAAAGGCGTCCAGCATGATCAAATCGTACCGTTGATCGGTCTTGCCGGCACGCTTGATAAAGACTCGCCCATCTTCCTCAAAAACATGGACGTTCCGACCCGGATTAAAGCCAAAAAACTGCTGCGCAACTTTCACCACCGCTGGATCAATTTCAACGACATCAATCACCGCTTCAGGAAACAGCGTGGACAGTGCGGTTGGCAGAACGCCGCCGCCCAAACCGACAATCAGCACTCTTTGGGGATTGGGGTTCAGATACAGCGCGCCCATCATCATCCGGGTATAACTGAATACGAATTCGCTGGGGTCGCTCAACGATTGGCAGGTTTGCCGAGCGCTCTGCTTCTGGCGAGTGAAACTCAGACAGCGCTGGCCGTCTTCTTCATAGACGAGGATGTTACGATAAAGCGATTTTTCGTTATGAACGACTTGAACAGCGGCTGTTGCGGAGGGGATCATGATCGAAGCGAGGAAAGCCAGCAGGGTTTTAATTTTCTTGCTCTGCATCATCAGTGGAAGGTCCAGGGAACAGGGCGAGCGGTCCCAAAATCAGTGAAATGCCGATCAGCCCAGCAATAATCTGATGGATTTCAAAATAAAGAACCAGATAAAACGACGTCAAAAGGGTTCCCGCAGCACTGCCAAAGGTAGAAACGAAATAGAGCTGTCCTGCGTAATGACCGCTCAAACGCGATTCAGCAACCAGCAGGCGCACCGCGTAGGGGGATACCATGCCCGATATCGCTGTGGGGATGAAGAATAGCAGAGTGGCCGAAAACAGGGAGCCGTAACGGGGGTCATCGATCACATCGAACACCCAGTCGAGCGCCGCGTCGCCCAGAACGATCACGGGAAGCATAGTGACTGCACCGCTGATGAGGATCAACGCCAAACGGCGCAAGCTGGGCTGATTAACCGATAACCAGCCGCCCAGCAGATAACCGACGGATAACGCCAGCATAAATATCGTGATGATCGCGCCCCAGACATGAATGCTGTTGCCGAAATTTGGCGCCAGAATCCGCCCGCTCAGCATTTCGACGGCCATCACGAAAAAGCCGGACCAGCCGGCAATAAGAAAGATCAGAAAACGGCGTAAATTCAAAACCGGCTCCTCACCCGAACGCCCTACAGGGTCTTTCGTCGTATCGCATTGCTGAATGAATCCGGCATAAAAAACCCCGCTAGCGCGGGGTTTTTCAATTTCGGACGAAAGGATGCTTACATCATGTCGCCCATGCCGCCCATACCGCCCATACCGCCCATGCCGCCACCCATACCGCCAGCAGACTCCTTCTTGGGTAGCTCGGCGATCATCGCCTCGGTGGTGATCAGCAGTGAAGCGACCGATGCGGCGTTCTGCAGAGCGTAACGGGTCACCTTGGTGGGGTCCAGGATACCCATCGCGACCATGTCGCCGTATTCGCCAGTCGCTGCGTTATAGCCATAGTTGCCGCTATTTTCCAGGATCTTGTTCATGACCACGGAAGCCTCGTCGCCGGCATTCGCGACGATTTGCCGCAACGGCTCTTCCATCGCACGCAGGGCAATGGCGATACCGGTATGTTGATCAGCATTGTCGCCTTTCAGATCCTTGATCGCTTGCAGAGCGCGAATCAGCGCGACGCCGCCGCCAGCGACCACACCTTCCTCAACCGCCGCACGGGTGGCGTGCAGAGCGTCTTCAACACGGGCTTTCTTCTCTTTCATTTCGATTTCGGTGGCCGCGCCGACCTTGATAACCGCAACACCGCCGGCCAATTTGGCCACACGCTCTTGCAGTTTCTCACGGTCATAATCGGAGGTCGCTTCCTCGATCTGGCGGCGAATCTGCTCGACCCGACCTTGAATCTCGTCCGTCTTGCCAGCGCCATCAATAATCGTGGTGTTTTCCTTGGCGATCACCACCTTGCGTGCGGTGCCCAGATCGGACAGCGTGGTTTTTTCCAAGCTCAGGCCGACTTCATCGGAGATCACCTGGCCGCCGGTCAGAATCGCGATATCTTGCAACATGGCCTTGCGCCGGTCGCCGAAGCCGGGGGCCTTGACCGCAGCGACCTTAACGATGCCGCGAATGGTGTTGACCACTAAGGTAGCCAGCGCCTCGCCCTCGACATCCTCAGCGACAATCAGCAGCGGCTTGCTGGACTTGGCGACGCCCTCCAGTACCGGCAACAGGTCACGGACGTTGGAAATCTTCTTGTCATACAGCAGGATGTAGGGAGCTTCCAGCTCTGCGCTCATGTTCTGCTGGTTGTTGATGAAATAGGGTGAAATATAGCCCCGGTCGAACTGCATGCCCTCCACGACATCCAGCTCGTTGTCCAGGCTCTTGCCTTCTTCAACAGTGATCACGCCTTCCTTACCAACCTTCTTCATGGCGTTGGCAATGATCTGGCCAATCGCCTCGTCAGCGTTGGCGGAAATCGTACCGACTTGGGCAATCGCTTTGTCATCCGTGCAAGGCTTAGACAGTTTCTTCAATTCTTCAACAGCAGCAGCGACGGCCTTATCAACACCGCGCTTCAGATCCATCGGGTTCATGCCAGCGGCAATAGCTTTCATGCCTTCCCGGACGATGGCTTGGGCCAACACCGTCGCGGTGGTGGTGCCGTCGCCGGCGACATCGGAAGTCTTGGAAGCGACCTCCTTCACCATCTGCGCACCCATATTCTCGAACTTGTCTTCCAGCTCCACTTCCTTGGCGACTGATACGCCGTCCTTGGTGACTGTGGGGGCGCCAAAGGATTTGTCGAGCAACACGTTGCGGCCCTTGGGACCGAGTGTGACTTTGACCGCGTTAGCCAGAACATTGATGCCGCGCACCATGCGCGAGCGGGCGTCATCACCAAACTTAACGTCTTTTGCAGCCATCTTTGCAATTCCTCTGAAACATTTATCTAGGGTTAAGGGGATTTGAAGTCAGTGGACGCTTACTTCTCAATGATCGCCATGATCTCGTCTTCGCGCATGACGATCAGATCTTCACCGTCCACCTTCACTTCACTACCCGAATATTTGCCAAACAGGACGAGGTCGCCAACTTTGACATCCAAAGGCCGCACATCGCCGTTCTCCAGCAACTTGCCACGCCCAATCGCCATAACCGTACCACGCGACGGCTTTTCGGCGGCGGCGCCCGGCAGCACGATGCCGCCCGGGCTCCTGGTTTCTTCTTCAACACGCTTGATGAGTACGCGATCATGCAATGGACGAATGTTCATTGATACATCTCCTGAGGGTTGAATTCGGTGACTTGAGGTTGGCGCCGATGTTGTTAGCACTCAACCTTGGTGAGTGCTAATCATAGCCAGCGAGAACCCCCTGTCAAGGGGTTGACGGAGAAGTGGGGCAGAGTAGGAAATTTTCAAGGGGGTCCAACGAAGAAAATCGTCAAACCGGGGTCTATCGTTACGCTATCCAAGCTCAGCCCGCACCGCCCGTTTTCTCATCTCCATATTCAAGAGGAACCCGTCATGGACAGTCCATCGCTGGTGATCTACTGCACCTGCCCAGACCCAGCTACTGCCGAGCGCATTGCCGAGGCCCTGGTGAGCGAGCGGTTGGCCGCCTGCGTCAACCTGGTTCCAGGGTTGACCTCAATTTATCGCTGGCAGGGCCAAATCCAGCGAGATAGTGAATGGTTATTGATCATCAAAACGCGCAACACAATTTATCCGCTGCTGGAAACGCGCATCCGTGATCTGCATCCCTATGCGGTTCCCGAGATCATCGCCCTGCCGATTCAGGCCGGTTCAGCCGCTTATCTGGACTGGATTGTGGACAGTACGGGAGCGTCGCCGGTATGAAATGGGATTACCGGGCCTGGCTCTGGCTGGCGCTACTGGCAATATTACTGGCGAGGCCGGCGGCCGGCGGCTTATTTGACCGCTTTGGTCATTCTTCACCAGAGCGAATTTTGGAGGCTGATCAGGCATTCCGGTTGACGCTCGACGCCCTGGACCCGGTCACCCTGCAAGCTGGCTGGGTAATTGCGCCAGGCTATTATTTGTACCGCGATAAATTCCGGCTTGAGCTGATAGATCCTCAGGGCGTTGCCATCACCAGCGTGGAAATTCCCGCTGGTAAGCCGAAAGACGACCCCTATTTTGGCTTGCAACAGGTTTTCCATGGCGAAGCGGTGATCATCGCCCGTCTGCAACGCACCTTGGAGAGCACCGGAGCCGTCGAGGTGAAAGCACATTACCAGGGCTGCGCTGAGGTAGGGGTCTGCTATCCGCCGCTGAGTCAAACCGTCGCCGTCGCCCTGCCGGCCCCCCCCCTCCGCCCAGTGGGAGAAGATGCCAGCTTGGCAGGCCCTCCCCGTCCGCTCATGGGAGAAAGGTCAGAGGTCAGGGCGAATTTCCCGCCCATTCAACCGACCGAAGCAGAACAGGATCGACTGGCGCGACTCCTTGGAGAACAACGATTCCTGTCGATTCCCGCCTTCTTTGGTTTCGGTTTGCTGCTGGCCTTTACGCCCTGCGTATTCCCGATGGCGCCCATTCTCTCCAGCCTGATCGCTGGACAGGGTGCAAATTTGACTCGTCGGCGGGCGTTGGCGCTGGCTTTAGCCTACGTACTCGCCATGTCGGTGACCTATACCGTCATTGGCATACTGGCGGCGCTACTGGGGAAAAACATCCAGGCCTGGTTCCAAAGCCCTTGGGTGATCAGTGCGTTCAGCAGCCTGTTTGTGCTATTGGCGCTATCGATGTTCGGTTTTTACGACCTGCAATTGCCGGCTTCCGTACAGCATCGGTTGACGGAATGGAGCAATCGTCAGCGCGGCGGTCATTACGCAGGCGTGGCGGTGATGGGCTTCCTGTCAGCGCTGATCATTGGGCCGTGCGTGGCCCCGCCGCTGATCGGTGCATTGAGCTTTATCGCAGTGACCGGTGATGTCATATTAGGTGCTGTCGCCCTGTTCGTTTTGAGCTTGGGCATGGGCGCTCCGCTACTGGTCATTGGCGCATCCACGGGTCACTGGCTACCTCGTGCCGGCCATTGGATGGAACGGATCAAGGTGATTTTCGGCGTCATGCTGCTGGCGGTGGCATTATGGCTGCTGGAGCGCATTTTACCAGCGACCCTGATCATGGTGTTGTGGGCGACGTTACTCATCATTACAGCGACTTACATGGGCGCTTTGCAATCAGTAGCGCATGGTGCGCCCGGCTGGCGAATATTGGTTAAAGGTCTTGGGGTCGTACTGCTGATTTATGGTGTGTTGCTCTTGGTCGGCGTAGCGGCAGGCGGACGCGACCCTTGGCAACCGTTGCGCGACGTCAGCTTTACGGCCAGCGCTCATAAAGCGCCTGAGACAATTTTCCGCCCGGTCAAAACGGTTGCAGACGTTGAACAGGCGCTACAGGAGGCCAGCAATCGACCCGTGATGCTGGATTTCTACGCTGACTGGTGCGTTAGCTGCAAGGAACTGGAACGGTTCACCTTCAGCGATCCTGTAGTACGAACGATCCTGGCCAGCATGGTGGCGCTCCAGGCGGATGTGACAGCTCACGACGACGATGACCAGGCGTTGCTAAAACACTTCGGCATTGTCGGGCCGCCAGCCCTACTCTTCTTTAGTGCGGATGGCCGGGAACGCCGTGAGCAGCGGGTCGTAGGATTCGTGGACGCTGTTGAGCTTCGCAGCCATCTGTGGGCGCTTCAATCCAATTGATCTATTGATAGTTTCCAGGCATTACGAACACTTAATCCCAGACTAGAGGTCCGTTATGAACTTGCCTGATCCTAACCCCACTGTTGCTCTGGCCTTGGCCGAAGATGTCGGCAGCGGCGATTTGACCGCTGCATTGATTCCCGAAAACGCTCAGGCCGAAGCAACGGTCATCAGCCGCGAGAACGCTATCCTGTGCGGCGCTGCCTGGTTCAACGCCGTTTTTCACCAACTCGATGCCCGAATTGCTGTGGACTGGCAGGCGGCGGATGGCGATCGCATCGTTCCTGATCAACTCCTTTGCAATCTGCGCGGTCCAGCTCGCGCCCTGCTGACCGGCGAACGGACTGCGCTCAACTTCCTGCAAATGCTATCGGGTGTCGCTACTTTGGCCGGTCGCTATGCCGATGCTGTGGCTGGAACCCAGGCGACGGTTCTCGATACCCGCAAGACGCTGCCTGGCCTGCGGCTCGCTCAGAAATATGCCGTGCGCTGCGGCGGTTGTCGAAACCACCGCATCGGCCTGTTTGACGCAGTGCTGATCAAGGAAAACCATATCATGGCCGCCGGCTCCATCAGCAACGCGATTGCCGCAGCTCGCCACCTGCATCCGGGAGTCACGGTCGAAGTAGAAGTGGAGAATTTCGCTGAATTGAACGAAGCGCTGGTCGCCGAGCCCGACATCATCATGCTGGACAACTTCAGTCGGACCGACATGGCTGAGGCCGTAAAGATCACCGGTGGACGGGTCAAGCTAGAAGCGTCCGGCAACGTCAATTTCAACACAGTTCGTTCGATTGCCGAAACCGGCGTCGATTACATTTCCATCGGCGGCCTGACTAAGGATGTGTGGGCGGTTGATCTATCGATGCGCTTTCGCTCACTCTGAATTCTGGATTTTGTGGGAATGTCATGCAAAGTTCACTGCGGACGTCTAGGCTTTGAATAAACCCTGGAATGGACGAGGAGAAGCGAACATGTATGCGAATTTTGCGCTGGGTACCCACCCGGCCAGCCTGGGCCATCTGGCCGCTGACTATCGGGCAACAGATTATCTGCGCCAGGAAATCGCCTTTTTCGAGAGCCGCCTGTACGAGATGGGTGAGCAGGGTGATTGCGCTTATGAACACGCGCTCAGCCGCGCCTACGCAACGTTGCTCCAAGAGCGCCGGCAACAGTTGGCTCAATTACAGGTCTGAATCCTTCATGAAGCTGATGCACTCCATAGCGCTGGTGAGTCTGCTGGCAATACCTACGGTTCACGCCGACCTGCCGATAACGCCATTTCAGGCCCGTTATGATTTATATGGCTCCGGTCTGCCGGTCGGCGAAGCACTGATGAGTCTGGACGCCACCGCATCGAGCGGTTATGCCATGCGTTTTGAGGTGCATCCCAACCAATGGGTGGCTTTGCTGGCGTCCCACCGGATTCAGGAACAGGCCAGCGGCGAAATCCGCGATGGCCAAGTGCGGCCTCTCCGCTACGCGCGGCAGGCGGATACTGGCGGGGAGACCCAAACTGTGCAATTGCGCTTTGATTGGCTGGCGGCGCAAATTGAGGTGCGCAGCACTGCTGAACAAGCGACCCTGCCGCTATCTCCCGGCGTCACTGATCCGCTGAGTTTGAATTTGGCCGTGATGTGGGACCTGCAACGCGGCCAGCTACCCGAACAATACACTCTGGTCGATAGCGCCGAACCCCGGGTTTACCGAATCCGCAATGAAGGTGAAGAAACACTGAAAACTGCGCTGGGCTCGTTGCGCACGGTGCGCGTCAGCCAGACCCGGCCGGATGGCAACCGGACGACGACCTTCTGGTTCGCCACTGAATTACAATATTTCCCAGTGCAGATCGTGCGGCGAAAAAAAGATCGGGAGGATTTGCGTCTGGAAATCCGCACGCTGGAACACGGCAGCCACTGAATTTTTCACCTCTCAAGGACCCTATCACGATGTCTGAATCCGCCCATTGCATTTTCTGCAAAATCGTCCGGGGCGAAATTCCGGCGATAAAAGTCCATGAAGACACACAAACGCTGACTTTTATGGATGTCCGCCCGGCCAGTCCAGGACACACCTTAGTCATCGCCAAGGCGCACGCGCCTAATCTGCTGGAAATTGCTGAAACCGATTTGTTGGCTGTCGCCTCAACGGTCCAGCGTGTTGCCCGGGCAGTGCAAAAGGCGCTGAACCCAGAGGGTATCCGCATCAGTCAGTTCAATGGCGCTGCTGCCGGCCAGACCGTACTACACTACCATGTCCACATCGTGCCCATGCAGGAAGGGCGCAAGGCCGGTGCGCATGGTCGCGAACCGGCTGATCCTGAACAGCTTAAGGCGCTGGCTGCACAGATCCGCACCGCGCTGGCGACCTGATGGAGATCAATTCTGGCGCTGCCCGCCGCGCTGGGGCCGCAGGATGACAATATCCACCCGCCGATTCATCTGCCGGCCTTCGGGAGTCGCATTACTGGCAATTGGTTCCTGTTTGCCACGTCCATCGGTAAGCAATCGGCGATTATTTACGCCCTGTGCGCTGAGGAATGCGGCCACGCTGTCCGCTCGCTGTAACGACAGATCCAGATTATAGCGATCTGAGCCCACGCTATCCGTGTGCCCGATAATGCGCGCCCGTGTACGGGGATAACGGTTCATCAAGCCAGCGATCTTGCGCAGGGTGGGGGCGAAACCCGGACTGATGTTGGCGCTGTCATAGGCGAACATCACTTCGCTGGGCAACCGCAGCCGCAGGCTACCGTCGGGCAACCGTTCCACCCGCATCCCGAGGCGGCGATATTCCGGGGTGATCATCCGCTCGATTTGCTGCTGAGCGCCTCCGAAGTCATCACCGGCGCCGCGATTATCGTAACCACCAGCACCGCGATTATCGTAACCATCGTCAGCGCCGCGATTATCGTAACCATCGTCAGCGCCACGATTATCGTAACCATCGTCGGGGCGGTTCCCGTAATCCTCAGCGGAACGCGGTTGCGCCGTAGCTTCGGGCGCGATGGCCCCGGCAGCCAGGATGGTGAAAACCAGCAGGCTGGCGGTGGCGAGATGCGATACCTTCATGTTTCGATAACCTCTTACCAGTTGTGATGGGCTGAACTATAGAATAGTACGAATACTCGTAGAGTTAGCATTCTACTGGTTTGAACGCCAGAGTTGTGCTCTATCCCGGCTGATTGCGACCGTATCAGGAAGCCCGTAGAAACAGGTAGAATGGCGCGTTATGTGGAATCTGTTAGATCAAATGGGCTCTGCAGGCATCATCAAAAGGGTATATTTTAACTCCCTCAACATCAGCAAACGATTATGTTAAAGAGTTTTAAAACAAGCATATGACTATTGACCTCAAATCTCATGCCAAAGTTGGCGTTTATGTGGACGCCGCCAACATCTCCCGTAATGGCGGGCAGCGGATGCAATACGACGTGCTGCGCGAATTTGCCTGCCGGGATTACGCCGAACCGCTCCGCCTCAACGTTTACCTGTCCTACGATGAGGAACGCGCCGAGACCAACGCGATCTATCGGGATAAGGCCCGCGCTTATCAATCGGCGCTGCGCGAACTGGGCTACAAAGTGATTGAAAAGCGGGTCAAGTGGTTTCAGGACGAAGCAGGCAATCGCTATGGCAAGGCCAACGCCGATCTCGACATGGCGGTCGATGTGCTGCTGCAATCGGAAAATCTCGACCGAGTGTTGCTGGCAACTGGCGATGGCGATTTTGTGCAGGTCGTTCGGGCCTTGCAAAATAAGGGTTGTCGGGTGGAAACCCTGGCCTTCGATAACGTGTCTGAAGAACTGCGTCGAGAGTCGGATATGTTCGTATCCGGTTACCTGGTGCCAGGATTGCTGCCAACCCGGGGCGATGATTACCTCTCACCGCTCTGGGGAGCCATGGGTTCGCGGGTGCGCGGTTACTGTTACCATCATGACGACAACAAGAGCTTTGGCTTCATGCGCTTTCTGGTCAAACTGTCACCGTATCTGTGGAAAACCGATTCCCGTGATCCAGAATCCCCCTACCGGACGGCATTTTTCCATGATTCCAGCTTGCCAGATGGCTTCAACGTCATGAAACTACCGTCCCGCAACCATATTTTTGAATTCACCTTGGCCGAACCGAACGGCAAGCAACCAGTGGCAACAGACGTCGTGCTGGTTCATCCCACACCGTTCTGAACTGGAGGGCGCGTTTACGGCCTGCCTCTGTCGAGAACTTCCATGCACTATCTTCCAAGCCTGAAATCCCTGACCCTGCTATCCCTGATTCTCACCTTGGGCCTGCCGGGAGCCTTGGCTAAACCTGACGCCCAGCCAGGCGTTGAGGTCAAGATCCTGGCACCCACTGCTCGGCAAGATTCGCTGGATCGAATCATCGCCGAGCTGTTATCACAGCACCACTACCGGCAAAGTCCGCTGGATGACGCGCTATCCTCGCTGGTGCTGAACGCCTATCTCGACAGTCTCGATTCGAGCCGTTCCTATTTTCTGGCCAGCGATATCGCCAGCTTTGAACCGTATCGCCATGCCTTGGACGACGCCTTAAAAAGCGGCGACCTGCAACCGGCCTTTACGATCTTCAATCTCTATCTGCGCCGGTTGACCGAACGCAACGCACGCATTCAAACCTTGTTGAAGCAGGATTTTCGCTTCGATGTCGATGAGTCCCTGGACGTGGATCGCCGGGACACCCCTTGGGCTAAAACCTCGGACGAACTCGATAACTTGTGGCGCAAGCGCCTTAAGCATGAAATGCTGACTGTCATGCTATCGGGTAAGGATCAGGCTGCTGTCCGCGAATTATTGAGCAAGCGCTACGACAACCGGTTGCGCCAAGCTCTGCAATCCACCAGCGAAGACGTATTTCAGTGGTACATGAATGCGGTCGCCCAGGCTTTCGACCCACACACTGCCTACTTTTCGCCGCGCAATACCGAGAATTTCAATATCCAGATGCGGTTGTCGCTGGAAGGCATCGGCTGCGTGCTGCGGATGGAAGATGAGCAAGTCACAGTGGTAGAACTAGTGGCGGGTGGCCCGGCGGATCTGAGCCAGCAAATCCGGCCCAGTGACAAGATTGTTGCGGTGGCGCAGGGCGAGAAGGAACCATGGACCGATGTGGTCGGCTGGCGGCTCGATGACGTGGTCGATAAAATCCGTGGTTCGCGCGGCACTGTGGTTCGCTTGAAAATTCTGCCCGGCAAGGCCGGGGCGGCGGCGGCGGAAAAAACGGTGCGGCTGGTGCGCGACACGATCAAACTGGAAAAACAGGCTGCCAAAAGCGAGATTAAGACCTTCAAGGATTCTGGCAACCGCGAGTTGCGGATCGGCGTAGTGACTATTCCGGCATTCTACAGTGATTTTGATGCGGCTCGACGCGGCGTTAAGGACTATCGCAGCACCACCCGCGATGTCCGGCGGCTGCTGAAGGAGCTACAAGGCCAAATCGACGGATTGGTGCTGGATTTGCGCGAAAATGGCGGCGGCTCCCTGCAAGAAGCTGTCGATTTGACCGGCTTATTTATCGACAAAGGGCCAATTGTTCAGGTCAGAAATGCGGCTGGCCGGGTAGAGATTGAGGAGGATAGCGAACGTGGTCAAGCGTATGACGGTCCGTTGGCCGTATTGGTCGATCATGCCAGTGCTTCAGCCTCGGAAATCTTCGCTGGCGCCATCCAGGACTATGGGCGCGGTATCGTCATCGGTGATCCAACCTTCGGCAAGGGGACGGTACAGACCTTGATCGATCTGAGTCGGTTGACCCGCACGAAAGAATCACAGGGCCAGCTAAAGATGACCGTCGCCAAGTTCTACCGAATCAGCGGTGGCAGCACCCAGCATCGCGGGGTGCTGCCCGACATTACTATTCCCTCCGCAATGGACAGTGACGATATCGGCGAAAGCGCTCAGAAAAACGCCCTACCCTGGGATGAGATTCCCGCAACTCATTATCAGGGCGCCCAGCGCCTGGCGGCGCTGGCGCCAGAGTTGGCGCGACGGCACCAAGCGCGGATCGCGGGTCAAACGGATTATCAGGCCTTTCTGCGTGATCTCGAATTCGCCCGGCAACAACGGGAAAAAACAACGGTTTCACTGCTGGAAAAGCAGCGGCGGGCCGATCAGGAGCGCCTTGAGTCCTGGCAACGGGAGCGCGAAAATCGTTACCGGGGGGTAAAGAATTTACCACTACTCAAACCCGGCGATGAAATTCCCGAAGGCAAAGACAGTGTGGTTCCAGATATAGCGCTGGAGGAAAGCACCCGAATCGTTGCTGACTTGGTTCTGCTAGGCGGCGCTGATCAGGGAGCAAGCACCTTAGTGATGAGCCGCTGATACTGTGGAATCCATGACATTAACCGTGGATCAGGTGCTCGCCGAACGGCTCAATAGCTTGCTCGCCCGGTGGGAAGCCCTTTTACCAGCGGCTCTGGAGCCGCCTGACTGGTTACGCTGCCGGGCATTTCGCTGGCGGCGATTCGGCCAGCGAGGCGCGCTCCAGCCGGTGCGCCACCCCCATTCTTTGCGGCTGGCTGATCTGCAACGAATTGACCGTCAGAAAGCCGCAATGGATTTGAACGCCCGGCAATTTCTAGCCGGACACCCCTGCAACCATGTCCTGCTGTGGGGATCACGCGGTACTGGGAAATCATCGTTGATTAAGGCGTTGCTGAATGAGTATGCTGACCAGGGTTTACGGCTGATCGAAGTAGACAAACAAGACCTGTTGGATCTGCCGGACATTGTTGATCCGCTGTTTGAACGCCCAGAAAGATTTTTGCTTTATTGCGATGACCTGTCGTTTGAAGCCAATGATCCCAGCTATAAAGCACTCAAGGCGATGCTGGACGGTTCAATCAGCGTTGCGCCGGATAATGTCTTGCTCTGCGCCACATCCAACCGTCGCCACCTGCTGCCTGAATATCTGCGCGAAAATGAAGATACCCGGTTCATTGAGGGTGAGTTGCATCACAGCGAGGCCGTCGAGGAAAAAATTTCACTGTCCGAGCGCTTTGGACTGTGGCTATCATTCCGCCCTTTTAGCCAAGACGATTATCTCGCCATCGTCGCCTACTGGCTGGAACGCTTGGCTTGGCCGATGGGGTTGAATGAATCAGCCAGCCGGGCGGCTTTGCAGTGGGCTCTGCAACGCGGATCGCGCAGCGGCCGGGTCGCCTGGCAATTCGCCCGTGACTGGATAGGTCGGCAGGAGTTTCAGTGATTTCCCCGATGCGGGGCGAAGGCAATCCGATCAATCCACGCCATCACCAGCGCTGATATGACAAAGGTCAGATGGATCACTACTAACCAGAATAATTCATTATTCCACAATGGCTGGTTCGTGTCCTGAGACGGGGAAGTCATAAACGCTTTGAGCAAGTGGATAGAGGAAATGGCGACGATCGCGACCGCTAACTTGATCTTGATAGTGGCGGCATCAATCTTGCCTAGCCAAGACGGTTTTTCCTGACCCTCAGCGGTATCCAGCGCGGAAACGAAAGTTTCATAGCTGCTAAGAATCACCATCACCAGCAGGTTGGCCACTAGCACCATGTCCACCAGCACCAACACCGACAGAATCAAATCAGTCTCACTGACCGTCCAGATGATAGCGAACAGATGCATGACTTTCTGCACCGCCTTGACCGTAAACAGGATCAGGACAGTAATCAGCACCAAGTAAAGCGGCGCCAGCAACCAACGGCTGAGCAAGATAGTGCGTTCGAGAAGCGTTTCAATAAATTTCATTTGGATCACGTACTATTGAAATAAACCTTTTGATTCAAATCAAACTTTCCAGTCAGCTACTCCTCTAACCGGAAAAATGCTGGTTCTTTGCGTGGATTCTTGTGAGCTAGCCCCTATGAGTTAAAAGGTTGCCAACTCGGCTGGGAGCCGATTCTAGTAGTTTTATAAGTCAGTTAGCCTTTAGGCTGGGTTAATAGCACGACTATAAAAAAGCCGCAGCTTGCGCCACGGCCTAGCGGGGTCAAGGTATTATTGTTATTAGGCTTAATCAGCCAGACTTACGCAGCTTGCGCAATCTTTCTATCGTCTGCAATTGAGCAATTGCCTCAGCCAGCTCAGCTTTAGCCCGGGCAAACTCGAATTCACTGCGGTGATCCGCGATAATCTGCTCAGCGCGTTGCTTAGCAGACTGCGCCGCCGCTTCATCCAAATCCCGCGCCCGTTCGGCGGTGTCGGACAGGATCGTTACCACATGCGGCTGTACTTCCAACATCCCGCCTGACACGTAGAACAATTGTTCCTCACCCCCTTGCAACTTCACCCGAACCTGGCCGGGCCTAAGCCGGGTCAATAATTGGCTGTGTCGGGGCAATATGCCAAGTTCGCCCATCTCGCCCGGCGCAGTCACCATCTCCGCAGCGCCAGAGAACAACTCCTTTTCCGCGCTGACAATATCAACATGCAGTGTCATGGCCATGGTGCGTCTCCTGGTCGGTTAGCCATGGAACACGGTCCCGCTTTGTGCGGAACCGCGACCCCATTACAGCTTGCTGGCCTTTTCCACGGCCTCGTCAATTGAGCCGACCATGTAAAATGCCTGCTCGGGCAGATGATCATACTCACCAGCCACAATGCCCTTGAACGCCGCAATGGTGTCCTTAAGCGAGACATATTTGCCGGGCGAGCCGGTGAAGACTTCCGCAACGAAGAACGGCTGCGACAGGAAGCGCTGGATCTTGCGGGCGCGAGCCACCACCAGTTTATCTTCCTCGGACAGCTCATCCATGCCCAAAATGGCGATGATGTCCTTCAGTTCCTTGTAACGTTGCAGAGTGCTCTGTACTGCACGGGCCGTGTCGTAGTGATCTTGACCGACGACCAGTGGGTCGAGCTGCCGGGAAGTGGAATCCAATGGATCCACCGCCGGGTAAATGCCCAGTTCGGAGATCTGCCGGGACAATACCACCGTGGCGTCCAAATGCGCGAAGGTCGTAGCCGGCGACGGGTCGGTCAAGTCATCCGCAGGCACATACACTGCCTGAATGGAGGTGATGGACCCGGTCTTGGTCGAGGTAATGCGCTCCTGCAGCACACCCATTTCTTCAGCCAGTGTCGGCTGATAACCCACTGCAGAGGGCATACGGCCCAACAGCGCCGAACATTCAGTGCCGGCCAGGGTGTAGCGGTAGATGTTATCAATGAACAGCAGCACGTCATTACCTTCTTCGCGGAAATGCTCGGCGATGCTCAGACCGGTCAGGGCCACGCGCAGCCGGTTGCCCGGCGGCTCGTTCATCTGGCCGTAGACCAGCGCCACCTTGTCCAATACATTCGATTCCTTCATCTCATGATAGAAATCGTTACCCTCGCGGGTCCGCTCGCCCACGCCAGCGAACACCGAATAACCGGAGTGCTCGATAGCGATGTTGCGGATCAACTCCATCATGTTGACAGTCTTGCCCACACCGGCGCCGCCAAATAGGCCGACCTTGCCGCCCTTGGCGAACGGACAGAGCAGGTCGATAACCTTGATGCCGGTTTCCAGCAGCTCGGTCGCCCCCGACTGATCTTCATAGCTGGGCGCCGGCTGGTGGATAGCGCGATGGGTGTCGGTTTCCACCGGCCCCTTGTGGTCAATCGGTATCCCCAGCACATTCATAATCCGACCCAGTGTGGGTTTGCCCACCGGCACCGAGATCGGCGCCCCGGTACTGGATACGACCATGTTGCGCTTCAGGCCTTCCGACGGCCCCATCGCGATGGTGCGGACCACACCGTCGCCTAACTGTTGCTGCACTTCCAGAATCAATCCGTTTTCATCAAGGCGCAGCGCGTCGTAGATCTTGGGCACCGCCCCACGGGGGAACTCAACGTCCACCACCGCGCCGATGATTTGCACGATATTGCCAGAACTCATTGTTTGGGTTCCTCAGTAAACTTGTTTCACCGCACGCACGCCCCGACCGGGACGGGCGTTCGCTGTGACCCTATACCGCTGCCGCGCCACCCACGATCTCGGCCAGTTCCTGGGTAATCGACGCTTGCCGGGCCTTGTTGTAGATCAGTTGCAACTCATCAATGAGGGCGCCAGCATTGTCAGAGGCGCTCTTCATAGCAACCATGCGGGAGGCCATCTCGCAGGCAACGTTCTCCGCCAGGGCCTGATAAACCACGGACTCGCCGTAACGCCGCAGCAGCAGCTCGATGAGTTCCTTGGGATCGGGTTCGTAGATATAGTCCCAGCGATGAACCGGCGCAGCATCTTTCACCTCGGTGGTGATCGGCACCAGCCGCTCCATCTTGGGCTTCTGGCTCATGGTGTTAACAAACTCGTTATACACCAGATAGATCGCGTCGATCCGTTCTTCGGTAAACGCATCAGCCATGACCTTGACTGGCCCGAGGACATCTTCAAAACGGGGCGCGTCACCCAAGTGCGAGACATGGGCGACGATATTGCCCCGCAGCCGCCGGAAGAACTGGAACGCTTTGGTGCCGACTGTGCAGATATCAATCTCGATGCCGCTACTCCGCCACTGCTGCATGGCGTTAATGGTGGTCTTGAACAGATTGGTGTTTAAGCCGCCACAAAGACCACGATCCGTCGAGATGACGATTAATCCGACCCGCTTAACCTCGCGTTCTATCAAGCCCGGACTACGATACTCAGTATGGGCATGTGACAGGTGCGAGATGACGTTGCGAATCTTATTCGCGTAGGGCCGGGCCGCTCGCATGCGTTCCTGCGCCTTGCGCATCTTGCTCGCCGCCACCATTTCCATGGCCTTGGTGATCTTCTGAGTACTTTTGATACTCTTGATTTTGGTTCGTATCTCTTTGGCGCCTGCCATGCTGCCCCCGTTTAGACGAAGTGGGCCTTGAAATCTTCCACGACTTTCTTCATGCCGTTTTCGATCTCATCGTTGTAGTCGCCCGCCGCGTTGATCTTGTCGACCAAGTCAGCGTAGTTGGCCCGTGCAAACGCCAGCAGCCCGGCTTCGAAGTCACCGATCCTGTTGAGTGGTACGTCGTCCAAGTAGCCCCGATCCACCGAAAACAGCGAAATGCCCATCTCGGCCACCGACATCGGCGAGTACTGTTTCTGCTTCATCAACTCAGTAGCCCGCTGTCCGCGCTCGAGCTGCTTGCGGGTCGCCTCGTCCAAGTCAGAAGCAAACTGGGCAAAAGCCGCCAGTTCACGATACTGAGCCAGCGCCAACCGGATGCCACCGCCCAGCTTCTTGATGATCTTGGTCTGGGCAGCGCCGCCGACGCGGGACACCGACAGACCAGGATTAATAGCAGGGCGGATGCCGGCGTTGAACAGATCAGTTTCCAAGAAGATCTGGCCGTCAGTGATCGAGATCACGTTGGTCGGCACGAACGCCGACACGTCACCCGCCTGGGTTTCAATAATCGGCAAGGCAGTCAGCGAACCCGTTTTACCGGTCACCGCGCCATTGGTGAGACGCTCGACTTCATCGGCGTTGATGCGGGAGGCGCGCTCCAGCAAACGGGAATGCAGATAGAACACATCGCCGGGGAAGGCTTCGCGGCCTGGCGGGCGGCGCAACAACAAGGACACTTGGCGGTAGGCCACGGCCTGCTTGGATAGGTCGTCGTAAACGATCAACGCATCCTGGCCTCGGTCGCGGAAGTATTCGCCCATCGCGCAACCGGAATACGGAGCGGTGTACAGCATCGCCGCCGATTCGGAAGCGCTGGCGGCGACCACGATGGTGTGATCCATCGCGCCGTGTTCTTCCAGCTTGCGCACGACATTAGCGATGGACGAGTTCTTCTGACCAATCGCGACATAGATGCACTTAATGCCTGTGCCTTTTTGATTGATGATCGCGTCAATCGCCACTGCCGTCTTACCGGTCTGGCGGTCGCCGATGATCAATTCGCGCTGGCCACGGCCAATCGGCACCATGGCGTCGATGGCCTTCAGACCGGTCTGCACCGGCTGGCTGACCGACTGGCGCTCAATAACACCAGGAGCGATGACTTCGATGGGCGAACTCTGCGTGGAGTTGATCGGTCCCTTGCCGTCAATCGGCTGGCCCAGGGAATTGACCACACGCCCTAACAGGGCTTCTCCGACCGGCACTTCCAGAATGCGACCGGTGCAAAACGCCTTGTCGCCTTCCGCCAGGTGCTCGTAGTCGCCCAGAATCACCGCACCGACAGAATCCCGCTCCAGGTTCATGGCCAACGCGTAGGTGACTGGATCACCTTCCCGGGGGGCCGGGAACTCGATCATTTCACCCTGCATCGCGTTGTCCAGGCCATAAATCCGGGCAATGCCATCGGCCAGGCTGACGATGGTGCCTTCCGTGCGCGCTTCGGCAGTCGCCTCATAACTCTGCAGGCGTTGCCGAATCAGATCGCTGATTTCGGATGGTTTAAGTTGCATAAAACGGTATTCCCCTTACAGGCTTAAGGCCGTGGCGAGTTTGTCCAGCCGGCCGCGCGCCGAACCGTCGATCACCAGATCGCCGACCCGAATCACTGTGCCAGCAATCAGCGACTCATCCGTCTTGCAGTCCAGCTTGACATTACGCTGGAACTTCGCTTTGAGCGCCTTGGCGATGCGCTTACGCTGAGCGTCAGTGATGGCGGCGGCGCTGATGAGTTGCGCGTGGAGGGTGCTTTCGGCCTCCGCGCGCAACCGCTCGAACAGAACGGCGATGCCCGGAAGCTGATGCAGGCGATGAAATTCGGCCAGCATCTTCAGGAAGGTGATAAACACCTCTGGCGCTTCCGCACCGCCGCGCAGATCGCGGCATAGCCCCGCCACTAGCTCGGCTTTCTGATCGCCGCGCAGGGCGGGATTCCACGGCCCCAGTAACCGCTGCATGGTGGGATCTGCCGCGATAGCAGCGGAGGCCTGCAACAGTTCAGACCAAAGTGGCAGGGCACCAGCGGCCTGCGCATCTTCGAACGCAGCGCGGGCGTAGGGTCGGGCAGCCGCAGCAGGTCGGACGACGGTTGTGGTTTCAGCCATTGGCGTGGTCCGTGTGGTTAAAGCTGAGCGACCAGGTCATCCAGCAGGGCGGCATTCGCCGCTTCGTCGACCTCGCGCTTGAGAATCTTGCTGGCGCCGGCGACGGCGAGAGTGACTACCTGACTTCGAAGTTGCTCGCGGGCGCGATTGACCTCTTGCTCGATCTCCACCTTGGCGGCGATAAGCTGACGGTCGCCCTCGACACGAGCATCCAGTTTTGATTGCTCGATGACTTCGTTGGCACGCTTGTGGGCCTGGGCGATGATTTCAGCGGCTTGCTGCTTGGCTTCCTTGAGCATTTGCTTGGATTTGGCCTGAGCCAACTCCTGCTCGCGAACGCCGCGCTCCGCGGACGCCAGGCCATCAGCGATACGCTTCTGGCGATCTTGCATGGCCTGCATGATCGGCGGCCATACATACTTCATCGTGAAGAGCACCAGAAGGCCAAACGTGATCATCTGCCCAATGAGAGTGGCATTGAAGCTCACGCGGATACCTCCTCAGATACACTGGTTAGCATGTCGGAAGAATGATCCGGAAGGATCACTTGATCAGCGCCTGCACTGGGCCAAGGAAGGGGTTGGCGAAGGTGAAGAACAATGCGATACCAACGCCGATCATGGTCACCGCATCCAACAAACCGGCAACGATGAACATCTTGACCTGCAATGTGGGAATCATTTCCGGCTGGCGGGCAGCGCCTTCCAGGAACTTGCCGCCCAGCAGGGCGAAGCCAATGGCGGTACCCAGTGCGCCCATACCTAGAATCAGCGCGACGGCGATGACGGTCATACCCTGCACGTTGGCAATCAGGCTTGCAGCTTCCATTATGGTCTCCCATTGAGAGGTTGGGGGGTGTGGATGAAAAAACTTTGGGTTTACAAAAGGCCGGTGGTTTATGAGGCTACCGGCCCGTCAGGCTTGAAATGAACTTTTCCTAATGATCCTCGTGCGCCATGCTCAGGTACACGATGGTCAGCACCATGAAGATGAAGGCTTGCAGAGTAATCACCAGAAGGTGGAACACCGCCCACGGCCAGCCTAAGGTAAACTGGATCCACCACGGCAGCAGTGCGATCAAAATAAAAATCAGCTCGCCTGCATACAGGTTGCCGAACAACCGCAGGCCAAGCGAGATCGGCTTGGCTAAGTCTTCAACGATCCGCAGCAACAAGTTGAAGGGCATAAACCACTTGCCGAAAGGATGGGTCAGGACTTCCATCGTAAAGTGACCAAGCCCCTTGACCTTGATGCTGTAGTAGTAGACCAGCAACAGCACCGCGATAGAAATACCGAATGTTGAATTCAGATCGGTGGAGGGTACGACGCGCAAGTAGGGGATGCCGAACGCAGCAGCAATGGCAGGTAGTAAATCGACTGGCACTAAATCCATGGCGTTCCAAAGAAACACCCAAACAAAGATGGTCAACGCCAGCGGCGCAATCACCGGGTTACGGCCATGAAATGAATCTTTGACCTGGGTGTCAACGAAATCAATCATGATTTCGCAAAAATTCTGTAGCGAACCTGGTACATCGCTAGTCGCTGATTTCGCGGCTTTCATGAACAGCCACAAAAACAACGCCCCCAGACTGATCGAAAAAAACAGTGTATCAACATGAATCGTCCAAAAGCCTTCGCCAACCTTGAGATTAGTCAGATGGTGAACGATGTATCCCGTTGCGGAATGACCACTTTCGCTCATGGCGCCCTCACTGAGACATTGGAAATATGGAATGTAAAGGGTAAAGCCAGCCAGTACGCCATCAGCGCCGCCATGTACGCCAGCAAAAGAGGGAGCGGTGAAACAGGCAACCAAAGAAGAGCAGCACTGAGCAGGATGATGGTCAAGAGCAGCTTGCCGACTTCGCCAACATAAAACGCCCGGGCGATTGCGGCGGCTGGTGAGCCGATGCGGGCTGAAAAAACCTTACTAGCGAAATACAGGGTGACTGTCGCGCTGATGACCCCACCGGTGACCGCTGAGTAAGCAGCACGGAGATCGCTGAGAGCCAGCGAGATCAAAGCAATCAACAGCGTAACTAGCAGTTGAATGACAATGATTTTCCGGGTGACTTGTTTTGCGCCCATGGTTGACACTGTTCTAACGGTCAAGGCGCTGGGTAATGCGAAGCATATTGATTCTTTTTTATAATTCAGTTTTGGTTTTGTAATCTTTATTCATTCGCTGGCTCGGTGTGCGGTCTATCAGCCTTTATTTCTTTTTTGGCCATGCGAAGTGTGGGAATTATAGAAACTCGAAGCACTGGGGTCAACGAAAATTACTGCGTCACTTCAACGAGTCATTTGACTTTGGCGATGATCCCATCCAGCTCATCCAAACTGTTGTATTGGATCACCACGCTACCCTTGCCGGATGGGCCATGCCGAACCTGTACCCGCGCTCCCAATCGCTGCGACAGGTCATTTTGCAGCAACCGAATGTCCGGATCGACCGACTTAATCAGCACGGCGGGTGCGGCATCCGACTGTTGCAGGCGCTGCGCTAGTTGTTCGGTCTCCCGGACGGAAAGCCCACGCAGCAACACTTGATGAGCGGCTTCCCGTTGTAGGGTAGGCGACAGTGGCAGTAAGGCCCGAGCATGGCCCATATCCAGCTTGCGGTCGATCATCAGTTGCCGCACATCCTCGCCCAGCTCCAGCAGACGCAACAGGTTGGTAACCGCTGCCCGCGACCGGCCCACGGCTTCAGCGGCTTGCTGGTGAGTCAATTGAAATTCGTTGATCAGCCGTTGCAGAGCAACGGCTTCTTCCAAGGGATTCAGGTCTTCACGCTGGATATTCTCAATCAGCGCCACGGCGATCGCCGCTTGGTCCGGAATTTCGCGAATCACCGCTGGCACTTCACGCAGACCGGCCAGTTGCGCCGCCCGCCAGCGCCGCTCACCAGCGATCAGTTCATAGCGATCCCCGCCCAATGGCCGCACCACTACCGGCTGCACGATGCCCTGAACGCGAATGGAGGCAGCCAGTTCCTGGAGGGTGTCTTCGCGAAAGTCCTGACGCGGCTGGTAGCGGCCCCGCTGAATGCGTTCAACCGGCAGTAACCGCAGAGCCTCAGCAACAGGCGCGCCCGGCGCTGCGCCGTCCGGCCCAGCAGAAACTGGCCCCATCCCATCCCGCGCTGCGGCTGCCGCTGCTCCGACACCCAGCAGGGCATCAAGTCCTCGACCCAGACCGCCCTTTTTTCTGATCATTCGCCGGCTCCATTTTTAACCGCGCCTGACCGCCGCAACCGTTTCCGCACTTCCTTGGCCAAATCCCGATAGCTCTGCGCACCACGTGAGCTATCGTCGTAGTGAATGATCGGCAAGCCATAGCTGGGCGCTTCGGCCAACCGCACGTTGCGTGGAATCAACGTTTCAAATACCGTCGCCCCGAAATGCGCCGCGATCTGGGCCGATACGTCATTGGCCAACCGGTTGCGTGGATCGAACATGGTGCGCAATACACCCTCAATACGCAGGCTGGGATTGGTGGACTTGCGCACTTTTTCTATGGTGTCCAGCAATGCCGAGAGCCCTTCGAGGGCGTAATACTCGCATTGCACGGGAATGATCACCGACTGGGCCGCAGTCAGGGCATTGACCGTCAGCATATTCAGCGACGGCGGGCAGTCGATCAGGATCACATCGAAATTCCACACCACCGGCGCGAGGGCATCGCGTAACCGGTTCGGCGCCTGATCGATCTGCAGCAAGTTGACTTCGGCGGCGGTCAGGTCGCCGTTGGCCGGCAGCAGACGCATCTGGGCTTTTTCTACCCATTGCAAGGCGTCCGACAGGGTTGCTTCCCCCATCAGCACATCGTAACTGGTGGCGGATACGGTGTGCTTGTCGATCCCGCAGCCCATGGTGGCGTTGCCCTGGGGATCGAGATCGACCAGCAACACCCCTTGCCGTAACGCCGACAAGCAGGCCGCCAGATTAACGGCGGTAGTGGTCTTGCCGACCCCACCCTTCTGATTAGTGATCGCGATGATATGAGCCATGAGTTCAGTCTCGGGAAGGGGGCGCGGGAGTCAGATGCACCAGGCAACGTTCAGCCTCCAGGTTCGGAACATGCAACGGATAGACGCCCACCAAGATATAACCCGGCGGTAAGCGAGCCAACTCATCGTCGGGGAACACCCCTTTCATCGCCAACAATCGGCCATCAGGCGCACAGAGTCGCCCCGCGCTCGCCAGCAGATCCGCTAAGGTCGCGAACGCCCGCGACACCACACTATTGAATGGGGAGGCAGGCTGATAGTCCTCAACCCGGCTGCGCACGACTTCAATATTCATCAGTTGCAGTTCGGCAACCGCCTGCGTCAGAAATCGGGTGCGTTTGCCGTTGCTGTCCAACAGAGAGAACGCTAAACCAGGCCGGGCGACCGCCAGCGGAATACCCGGCAACCCGGCGCCGCTACCGACATCGAGAACGCATGATCCTTTAATCCAAGGCAGGATGGACAGACTATCCAGCAAATGCCGAATCACCATTGTGTCGGGATCGCGCACCGCAGTCAGATTATAGGCGCGGTTCCAGCGCTCCAGCAGCGCCAGATAAGCCGCCAGCCGCTCGACCGAACCGTCGGGCAATGGGATGCCCAATCGTTCGACGCCTTCAGTAATGGATTGCTCGATGCTCATCAGTCGTCATGGGTTGCTGGCAGAACCGCCGGGAAAGACCGGGTGTATTGTAACATGCTGGCCGGCAATGGCAGGGGCAAACGATCACCACCTCACCATCTATCAGTTGGTTCTAAACCATGGCTTCAGCGCATTTCGGCAGATTTCCTGCAATGGAAAATCAAAATAGTTAACGCTACTTTCTAAGCAGCAAACCCGACGATTTTGAAAACTGATGCAGGTAGTTGGTAAGGTGTCAAGGTTTAAGCCAATTTTCGCTGGAAATTCATACAATTTGATCGCAGCCTGTACAGTGTTTACGCTTGTCAGCTTGTTGTCGCGGACGCGATAACAGGGCGGCGGATGGCATCCGCCGCCCTGTTAATCTCTTAACGATCTTTATCCGTTAAAAGTAACCCAATCACTGAGTCACATTTTTACTTTTTGTTTTTTAAACAATTTTCTCACATAAGGGTAGGCCAAGAAGCGTGTCAGCCTGAAATGGATCGGGCCAGATTTGTTCGCAGCAGGCTTCAGGGGCAGTTTCTTGCGCCACTGCCGACCGGCTACAGCAGTGCAACGCAGTTATCACGGTAACCTGGCGCCCGCCGAACACGCCTATTCTTGAATCCACACCGAGACCGAACCGCCCTGACACTGGAATTCGCCCCAGCCGGCATCGTTGGTGAACACCGGCTCCTTGACATGTTCGGTGAGGTCCACGAATTTGGCGCTGGGTTTGCCGACTTCCATCCACTTGCCGCCGCCGATGCCGTCGCTCAGGAGCACGGCCAGGGCGTTGGGGTGTTCAGCATCGCCCAACCGAGTCCAGCCGATCCGGTTCCAGTGGTCGAAATAATCGTATTGGGGACCGTGAGCGTAGTGACGGCGGGCGTAGAGAAATTTGTCGATCAGCGAGCGATGGGAGGGCATGACGATCTGATAGGTTTGCCCATCCCGGCCCCGATCTGCGTATTCGGCGCCGTAATAATCGGCGTGGAACACGCAGGGATAGCCTTCTCGCCGCAATAGGATCATGGCGTAAGCCAGGGGTTTGAACCAAGGCTCGACCACCGACTCCAGGGCCTGTAAGGGTTGCGAGTCGTGATTTTCCACGAAAGTGACGGCCTGATCCGGCCGTTGCTGCATAAGCGTGCCATCCAGAATACGCCGCATGTCGTAATTTCCACCAGAGCGGCTGGCGAAATGAAAATTGTAATGCAGCGGCACATCGAAAACGGACATCCGCGAACCCATGTGATTCAAGTACCAGTGCAGGGTGTTAATGTCGGGCGACCAATACTCGCCGACGACGAACAAGTCTTTACCAGAATGGCGTTCCATTTCATCCAGCCAAGCAGGAAAGAACCACGCCGAAATGTGTTTGATGGCGTCGAGCCGAAAGCCATCCACACCAGTCACATCCAGAGACCACTGTCCCCACCGAGTCAGTTCAGCCCGCACTTCTTCGCTCTGGAAATCGAGATCGCAACCCATCAGATAAGCAAAATTGCCTTTCTCCAGAGCGACCTGATCATCGAACTGCTTCCCCTCAAACAGGTAAACCCGATTCGATTCCTGGGTCTTGGCGTCGTAATCGACGGCATCAAAATGCCACCAATGCCACTCGAACGATGAGTATTGGCCTCGCCGCCCAGGAAAGCTGAAATGGGTGTAGGCCTGCACTTCCCGCATCTCTCCAACTGGATGCAAACGGTCGTCCTGGAGAAATGGCGTAGCTTGAGTCAGTTCTGTGGCGTCGCCACCGATGCGGTGATTGAGCACGGTGTCGGCATAGACGTGAAGGCCCGCAGCGTGCAACGCAGCGATGGCTTGGAGATAGTGCTGGCGAGTCCCGTATTTGGTGCGAATGGAGCCTTTCTGCTCGAATTCGCCCAGATCGTACAGGTCGTAGACCCCGTAACCGACATCGCGGCTGCCCCCGACCCCTTTGTAAGCGGGCGGCAGCCACAGGGCGGTGAATCCGGCTTGGGCAAGCGCATCTGCCTGGCGACCCACTTCGTTCCAGAAGCTGCCGTCGTCCGGGGAATACCAGTGAAAATACTGCATCATCACGCCGTTCAAGTGAGTCATAGGTTCTCCTAAGGATTTAGCCTTACCACCCTGATCTGGTATGCTTTGAAGACGGGCTGCCAATGGCAGCGGGTCACTTTTAGTCGGGGGTCTGACCGGCATTCGGGGTCATCTCTGAGTCCGTGCTGTAGCGGATGCGGACCCGGCTAATCCGATGTCCATCCATACTCACGACTTCAAACTGATAGCCTTCGAAGGCGAAACTCTCGCCGCCACTGGGCACCTCTCCCAAGTGGTTGAGCACCAGTCCGGCCAGGGTGTGATAGTCGGCTTCTCTGGGCAAATTCTCGCACCGCAAAAGGTCTCGCAGCTCATCCAGAGACAGGCTGCCGTCCAACAGCCAGACCCCGTCCTGTTCCTGCACACTGGGGGTGTCGGTGCTGGCGGTATCCGCCAAGTCGCCGGCAATCGACGCCAGAACGTCGGAGGCGGTGACGATGCCCTCCACGCCGCCGTATTCGTCCACCACCACCGCCAACGGAATGGGATGCTGACGCATTTGCTCCAACACCTGCAAGGTGTTCATGCCCTCGTGAACGATGAGCGGCTCTCGCAATGCCGCCGGGAGGTTCAGCGGTTCGCCGGCCAGCACACCGGCCAGGAGATCACGCCCCTGCACCACGCCTTGCAGGTCATCCAATTCGCCCCGACAAACCAGGTAGCGGCTGTAGGGATGTTGTTGCAGAGTTTCCCGGAGTTGCTGCGCGTCCGCTTCGATATCCAGCCAGACAATCTCCATGCGCGGGGTCATCAAGACGGGAATAGGGCGCTCGCCCAGATGGAGTACGCTACGAATCATGGCGCGTTCGGTCGAGTCAAACAAGAATTCCGGCTTTTCAGCGCCACTAGCTAACGCGGCCACATCTTCGCCGACTTCGGCGGGTTCCGCATGGCCACCCAGCAGGCGCAACACCGCTTCAGCCGTGCGTTCCCGCAATGGGCGCTTGCCGACCAAAAACCGGCGACGGTTGAATTGCGCCCACTGGTTGAACACTTCGATGAGTACCGAGAACCCGATGGCAGCGTACAGGTAGCCCTTGGGGATATGGAAACCCAATCCTTCGGCTACCAGACTGAATCCAATCATCAGCAGGAAACCCAAACAGAGAATGATCACTGTGGGATGGGCGCTGACAAAGCGAGTCAGCGGCTTGCTGGCGATCAGCATGACCCCGATGGCGATGATCACCGCCGCCATCATCACCGGCAAATGTTCGACCATGCCCACCGCAGTAATCACCGCGTCGATGGAAAACACCGCGTCCAGCACCACAATCTGCGCCACCACCGGCCAAAAGCTGGCGTACAACTTCGGGCCGCTGTGATGTTCATCGCCGCCCTCCAGGCGCTCATGCAGTTCCATGGTGCCCTTGAACAGCAGAAACAGACCACCGATAGCCAAAATCAGGTCGCGCCCGGAAAACGCCTGGCCAAAAAGCGTAAACAGCGGCGCAGTCAGGGTGACTAACCAGGAGATGCTGGCCAGCAACACCAGGCGCATGAGCATCGCTAAAGTCAGGCCGATAATCCGCGCCCGGTCACGCTCCGCAGGGGGGAGCTTGTCGGCGAGAATGGCGATGAAAATCAGGTTGTCGATACCGAGGACGATCTCCAAAACCACCAGAGTCGCCAAACCGATCCAGACTGTGGGATCAGCGATCCATTTCATAATGAGAATTTCTCTTTTAAATCATAGAGATAATGCGCAGGGTATAGTTACTCAGGACAGCACTTCGCGCACGAAGAAAATCGCCGTCAGTGCCATGGCCAAGACCATGCCGGCCACCAGCGCCAGGCTGCCGACCCCAATGACCAAACCTAGGGCGACAAAGATACCGTCTTTCTCGATTAACCCCAGCGCAATGAATGCCACCGCTACCGCCGGCGCCAGGTTTCCCAAAGGAATAGGCAACACCAGCACAAGAGCCAGCACTAAACAGAAAGCGCCCAGCCAACGCTCGCTGGCTAGCCCGGTGACGCCCAGCCAGCGAGGCTCGGTCAATTGCTCCAGCTTACGCAGCCAAGGCATCATCGCATTGATAATTCGTTGAAAGTCGTCGCGGTGCAGCGAGCGCTGGGCCACCCAGGTCGGCAGTTTCGGTTCAGGCAGGCCCGCCATCATTTGCAGGGCGATAATGGCCAGCGGGATGCCGATCAAAGTCGAAACGCCTGGGATGCCGATGATAGGCAGGGTATTAGGAAGTGCGAACAGCAACAGCAGGAATCCGAAGGAGCGATTCCCCAGCAAGCCACTCATCTCTTTCAGATAGACGCGCTCTTGCGTATGTTGCTCAGCAAAGTTGGCCAGTAGAGTCGAGGTTCGTGGCGTCGCCGAGCGGCTACAACCGGGAGGTTCGGGTTCTGAGGGCATTAGTCTTTGAAGGTAATAGATACTATCGCAGTGTAAGCAGCTTTGCGGGTTGCTGCAATAAAACCTGTTTTCAAAAACGATTTCCTGAAAAAGCGGTCTGGCCGAACGGCATCAACGATGGACTCTTGGAGAGTTTTCGGATTCGGCATCGCAGCAACGAGCGCGCACTTGACTAATCCGATGCCCGGCCATGCTCACAACTTCAAACTGATAGCCTTCGAAGGCGAAGGTCTCACCGCCACTGGGAATTTGTCCCAACTGGTCGAGCACCAATCCCGCCAAGGTGTGATACCGCTTCCCACAGGGCAGCGTGTGGCACTGGAGCACTTCACGCACTTCCTCCAGGAGCAGACTACCGTTCAGCAACCAGACCCTCTCGCCTTCACGGATCACATCGGGTGTTTCATGATCGGCGGTGTCAGCCAGATCGCCGGCAATTGACGCCAGAATATCGGACGCGGTGACAATGCCCTCGACGTCACCGAATTCGTCCACCACCACCGCCAGCGGAATCGGATGCCGACGCAACTGCTCCAATACCTGCGCGGTATTCATTCGCTCATGGACGACTAACGGCTCACGCATCGCCTTCTGGAGATCCAATGACTCGCCCGCTAGCGCCTGGGAAAATAAATCACCTCTCTGCACGACGCCTTGCAGATCGTCCAGTTCGCCCCGGCAGACCAGATAGCGACTGTAGGAATGCTGTTGCAGGGTTTCCCGTAATTGCTGCGCATTCGCTTCCAGGTCCAGCCAGATGATGTCCAGACGCGGGGTCATAACGGTCGGAATCGGTTGCTCGGCCAAATGCAGAACGCTGCGAATCATGGCGCGCTCGGTGTGATCAAACACAGCAGCGGAATCTTCATCACCGCTCGCCAGCGCGGCGACGTCTTCGCCCACTTCCGCAGGTTCCGCCCGCCCGCCCAACAGACGTAATACCGCTTCAGCAGTACGTTCCCGCAACGGGCGCTGACCGACCAGGAACCGGCGACGGTTGAATTGCGCCCACTGGTTGAACACTTCGATCAGGACCGAGAAACCGATGGCCGCGTACAGATAACCTTTGGGGATATGGAAGTCCAAGCCTTCAGCCACCAGGCTAAAACCAATCATCAGCAGGAAGCCCAGACAGAGGATGATAACCGTAGGGTGGGCGTTCACCAGGCGGGTTAATGGCTTGCTGGCGATCATCATCAAAGCGATGGCGATCATCGCCGCCATCATCATTACCGGCAGACTCTCGACAACCCCGACGGCGGTAATGACCGAATCGAGCGACAATACCGCATCCAGAATCACGATCTGCGCCACCACGGCCCAGAAACCGGCTTGCAGCCTGGGGCCGCTATGGTGTGGTGGGTCAACCCCCTCCAACCGCTCATGCAGCTCCATGGTGCTCTTGAGCAACAGAAACAGTCCGCCGATGGACAGGATAAGGTCACGACCTGAAAAGGTTTGACCCAGAACGGTAAAAAGCGGTTCGGTCAGGGTGACCAACCAGGCGATACTGGCCAGCATCATCAGGCGTACTGCCATGGCGAGGCTCAGCCCGATGATCCGCGCCCGGTCGCGCTCCGCCGGGGGGAGCTTGTCAGCGAGAATGGCGATGAAAATCAGATTGTCGATCCCGAGAACGATCTCCAAAACGACCAGGGTCGCCAAACCGATCCAGATCGTGGGATCAGCGATCCATTCCATCATAGACATTGCTCCTTGGAATCATGAGGAACGAGGCCAGCGAGCGCAGTTGCAGATGCAACGCTGCCTTGGACAGCCGATGGGCGCTGGCCGGCGCGGTGATGAAGAATTAAAGAGCGTCACTAGCACCTCGTGTAGACTGATTCCTTCGCCACAAGTGCTGAAATACAGCACCGAGGCAATCAACAGGCTGCCTACCCCCAGGGCAGTCGCCTTGGTTGGGCCGTGCAGGCGGATGTAGAAACCCCGCAACCGCAGCCAGGCCCAGCGAGGCCAATAAAAGATCACAGTCATACTCCCGCTACACTACGCGATGAGTCTGGAGCAACTGGGGTCATGCCTTGGCTCTCGAAAAAGGCTAATACGGCATTCGTGTCATAATCGCGCTGCTCTTCGGCCTGTCAATGCCGCTGGAGCCGGTTCATGACCCGGCATTTCCAATGTCTGCTCACCCCTTCTTTGTAAAGGCCGGATCGCCCAATGGCCTCTTGCAGGATGAGCTGCAAGACTAAAGACCTACTGATTCACTATGCATTGGCGCTTAGGTTACTGGTTAATCCTAATCATACTGTCAGCTAGCCTGTTGCTGATGCTGGATCACGCATATCCACCCCCTATTGAACGCGCTGGCCAAACCTCGCCGCTGATATTGGACGCGAACAACCGCATCTTGCGCGGTTTTACCGTTAACCCAGGTGTCTGGCGACTACCAACGACCGTATCCGACGTCGATCCCCTGTATCTGACCATGTTGCTGGCCTATGAAGACCGGCGCTTTCCCATACACCCTGGCGTTGATCCACTGGCGGCAGCGCGGGCGCTGGGCCAGTGGTTGCGTCATAACCGCATCGTGTCAGGCGCATCGACCCTGACCATGCAGGCTGCCCGACTGCTAGAGCCACACCAACGTGATCTGCCCGGCAAGATCAAAGAAATGTTGCGCGCCTTGCAATTAGAACGCCGCTATTCCAAGGAGGAGATTCTCAGCTTCTACCTGACGCTGGCCCCTTATGGCGGCAATCTGGAAGGAATCCGCGCCGCTTCACTCGCCTGGTTGGACAAGGAACCGTCCCGACTGACTGCGGCGGAAGCGGCGTTGCTGGTAGCGCTGCCACAGGCTCCTTCCCAGGTGCGGCCAGACCGCTATCCAGAACGGGCGCGATCCGCTCGCGACAAGGTATTGATGCGCATGGCCCAACTCGGCGTACTGACAGAGCGGCAGGTTGAGGAAGCCCGCCAAGAACCTTTGCCGCATCAGCGTCGCGCCCTCCCTTTTATAGCCCCGCATCTCGCCGACCGGCTACGGGCAGCCCGGCCAGGAGCAATAATCCACCACACCTTTATCGACCGGGATTTGCAACAAACGCTGGAAACCCTGGTCAGCCAGCAACACAGCCTGTTAGAACCGCACAGCAGCATCGCCATCCTAGTGGTCGCGAATCGCCAGCGGCAGGTGTTGGCCTATATCAGCGGCAGCGACTTCCATGACCCGCGCCGTGCTGGGCAAATGGACCTGATTCGGGCGGTGCGTTCGCCCGGCTCCACGTTAAAGCCCTTGATTTACGGGTTAGGTTTCGACGATCTGCTGATTCACCCTGAAACGTTGATCGAGGACGTTCCCACTCGGTTTGGCGACTACAGCCCGACCAATTTTCGCCACACCTACGCTGGGCAATTGACCGTGCGCGAAGCTTTGCAGCAATCGCTGAACATCCCAGCGGTCGCAGTGCTCGATCAGGTTGGGCCGGGACGGATCGCAGCGCGGTTGCGCCATGTAGGTTTGCCGTTGCATTGGAACGCAGCGCATCCACAACCAGGATTACCACTGGCGCTGGGCGGAGTGGGTATGACGCTGGAAGAATTGGCGATGCTGTACGCCAGCTTTGTTGAGGAGGGTCGGGTGATGCCTTTGCGTTTCGGCCCGACTGATCCCGAAACGTTAGGTCAACCACTATTGTCGACCACGGCCTGTTGGTATCTGGGAGAGATTCTGCGCGGCTCGCCGGTTCCACAACATGTCGCGCCGCCGGTCAGCACCGCCCCATTGCGCTTGATCGCCCACAAAACCGGCACCTCCTATGGCTTTCGCGACGCCTGGGCATTGGGCTTTGATACAGATTACACGGTCGGGGTCTGGGTCGGGCGACCGGACGGTTCGCCCAGCCCCGGTCATTATGGCCGCAATACTGCCGCCCCTGTGTTATTCCGGGTCTTTGACTTGTTGCCGAAGCCGGTCAACCCGCTCACAGCGCCGCCCGCTAATGCCCTGCGCGTCGTTAGCCGCGAGCAGTTGCCGGAACGATTACGCTATTTCCGCACCCGGCCCGCGATGGGCATCGTCAATGCGCCGCCACTGGACATCACTTTTCCCATCGCCGGCACAACCATAGAATTACCCGGCGCTGATGACAGGTGGGCCGACTTGCCGCTGGTGGCCAAAGGCGGAGTGCGCCCCTTGCGCTGGCTGGTGAATGGCCAACCATTGACGGCCGATCCGTGGCGGCGAGAGGCATTCTGGCCGCCGGATGGCGAAGGACTGGCGCGGATTACCGTGCTGGATCAAGCAGGACACGCTGCCAGCGTCGAAGTGTGGATTCGTCGGAGTCCCTAGCGTCCTTACCCGGAGCGAGGGCGTCGGCTACGCTACCGAACAGCAATTCCGCCCCGCATTCTTGGCGCGATAAAGCGCCTGATCAGCACGGCTGAAAACACTTTGTGGGGTATCGCCCGGTTTGAAACTGGACACGCCGCAAGAGATCGTCACCGGAATCTGCATTTCACCGTTGCTGAATCCTGCTTCGGCGATACTCCGGCGAATCTGATCGGCCAATTCCAAAGCAGCGTGCGCATCAGCCCCTGGCAGCAACATGGCGAACTCTTCACCACCATAACGGGCGACGAAATCGGTGCTGCGGAGACGACTGTTCAACTGTGCGGCAATCTTGCGCAACACTTCGTCACCGATGGCATGGCCGTAAGTGTCATTGATCTGCTTGAAGTGATCGATATCCCAGATAGCAAACGTCAGCGGATTGCTGAAACGTTGCCAACGATGAAATTCTTGCTGGAATTGCTCCTCATAAGCCAAGCGATTGGAAATGCCAGTGAGCGGATCTTGACGGAGGCTGAAGCTTTTTTCCTGGAGCAGGTTATTCAGGCGCTCCCGTTCCGCGCTTAACTGAGCGACCTGGTTGCGCAGTTCCATAACGAGCTGCTCAGGCCATTCGACAGATAACGGCGGCGCAACGATTGGCGAGGTGATCTTGACCACTTTTTCCTCGCTCAACGCCTTGCGCAGCTTCCGCCGCCCGCGCAACCGGATCTGCGTCGCAGCGATTGAACCCATCACGGCGAGTACAGTAGCAGGAATCACAAAGGGTTCAATGGCTTGTAATAGCCCCAACGGCTCACTCATCGCATTGTGCGTCATCATAGCTGAAGCGCTACGCCAGACACTGACCAGCGCGATGGCGTGAACCGACATCTCAAGAAAACGCACCCATTTGGTTTCCATTTTATCGCCCTTTACTGTGTCAATCGCCACTTCAAAGACTTAAGAAAACCTCAGCAGAAGCAGCTTCACGAGTAAAAGCAATTTAAATGCCATTCATAAAATTATCATAAAATCAATGTCATAAAGGATAAAAAGGGTGAATGTCGGAATTTTGACTCAAACCGCTATGTATCAGGAAGTCAAAAAATCGCCAATTCATTGACGCGGAAGACAGCCTCTATGCATTGCTGTTAATAACCAACATGGCCCCAGTCATGCACCCGGATTCGGCAGGATCGCACAGAAACGCAATGACCTTGGCTACATCAGCAGGGCCGGTGCGGGTTCGCAGATGCGGCGCGGCCTGGCGTAGCATCAGGGTATCCACCGCACCGGGCGCGACTCCGTTAACCCGGATGTTGCGATCCCGACCCTCAGCGGCCAGCGCCTCAGTCAAGCCGGTTACCGCAAACTTGCTGACAGTGTAAGCGGCGTAATCGGGAAATTTATCCGTTCCCGACACCCCGCCCAGTGAAGACACGTTGACCACGCTGCCACCCCGCTCATGCATCAAGCGAAATGCCTGCCGGGCGCACAGCACCGCCCCACGCAGATTCACCGCTAGCAGTCGATCCCAGTCGCTCATCGCCATTTCGGCGAATGGCCCACTTAGCAGGATAGCGGCGTTGTTGACCAGGATGTCCAATCGACCCCATTCCTCGGTAATCCTGGAAAAAGCTGCTGCCACCGCCGCCTCGTCCGCCACGTCCAGTACGATCAATGCCGCCTTCAGCCCAACCTGATGCAATGCAGCGACGGTCGCGATCAGTTCCGATTCAGTCCGACTGGCGACGATGACCTGAGCACCTTTACGCGCCAGCGCCTCAGCAGTTGCCGCGCCGATGCCACGCCCACCACCGGTGATCAGCGCTACCTGATTTTGTAGGGATTGCTGCATGAAATGATCCTCACGTTTTAGCGCATCGATCCGCCCAGGTCATCCCCTCCAACCGCCGGATCAGGTCGCCAACGAATGCTATAGGTCGCCCCTTGACCGAGCGACTCGTCGATGCGCAAACTGACAGCGACAATCCATTCTCTCCAGGGAATCGTCGAGTCGCGGGTCAATTCCGCCCAGAACCGCTGGTAGAGCGCCTGAGCAAGATTTTCGGCGGTGACGTTATCCATCTCCAAAATAGCCACCTCATCAGCAGGCAATACATAACGTTTGCCGCACAACCGAAAAGCATACTCACCGACTTCGGCAGGCAGCGTTTCCAACCATGGATTGTCGCCGGCAATCAGCACTTTCTCATCCCAGGTGGCGCAGACCGTCCGTAGCGCCTGCTTGAAAATTTCATAGCTCAACATCCGCCCCAAACCTGGTTCGGCCAGTTCCACTGCCAGTTCCACCTGATAGTTATGGCCATGCAAACGCTCCTTGCCGCCATGAGAAAAGACGGTCATGTGCGCTGCGGAGAACTTAATATGGTCCTTGCGAATGTGGAGCGTCCAACTCTGTCGGTCATACCCGGTCATGCTATTGCTGCTCCGGCTGCTGGAAACCGTGCGATTATACCGGCGCTGAGGCCCGGTTGATGAGCACTCGATGTCACTTAGCGCTAATTTCCTACGGGTTTTAGTAGCTCTAAACCAAAATGATAGGGTTATTAAAAATATATGAAATTCAATATTTTGACAAGTTTGGTATTGCTGATCATTTCGACATGGGCCGGGGCAACTGATGAGCGCATCGTCATCAGCCGGTTTTCCGCAGGAGACTGGACGGGCTGGCAACCGCAATCCTTCAAAGGCGAAACCCGCTATCGCTTCGATGACCGCAGTGGGCGACTGGCGCTATTCGCCGACAGCCAAGGGAGCGCTTCAGGACTGTACCGGGAAATTCGTGTGGACTTACGCCGTACCCCCTGGCTGAACTGGTCATGGCGGATTGACCAGGTCTTAAGCGGTGTGGATGAGCGCCGCAAGACCGGCGATGATTACCCGGCGCGGGTCTATGTGGTCGTCTCTGGCGGCGCCGCGTTCTGGAAAACTCGTTCACTGGTCTATGTCTGGTCCAGCCACCAGCCGGTAGGCGCAACCTGGGACAACGCTTTCACCCGCAACGCCCAAGTGATGGCGCTACGATCCGGCCTAAAAGACGCCCGCCGCTGGGTCAGTGAGCGCCGCAACATTCGCGATGATTTCCGTCAACGCTTCGGTGAAGATATTGACTACATCGACGCCGTTGCATTGATGACCGATACCGATAACAGTGGTCAGCGCGCGACGGCCTGGTACGGCGATTTTGACTTCACAGCCCAGTAAGCGACAGTAATGAAATCCTATCGTCCGGTTCGGGTTGTATGGGAAAATTGCAAGAAAAAAAGCCAATTCATAACAGCGGCGGAAAATACTATACGCCGTTGATCAGCAAAGTCCTCCTTCCTGACCGACCTGATAACCCCTTATGATGCATGGAGAATAAATCATGGACACTACGGACCAAAAACCACTGGTTGGCCTGATCATGGGATCTACCTCCGACTGGAGCACCCTGGAACACACCGCCAGCACCCTGGAAGCGTTGGGCGTTCCCTACGAAGTCCGCGTGGTGTCGGCCCATCGCACCCCTGATCTCCTGTTTGACTATGCCGCCAGCGCTGAAGCACGCGGGCTGTGCGTCATCATTGCCGGTGCGGGCGGAGCCGCGCACCTGCCCGGCATGACCGCATCCAAAACGGTATTGCCCGTCCTGGGCGTACCAGTGCAATCACAGGCGCTCAACGGCCTGGATTCGCTGTTATCCATCGTGCAGATGCCCGGCGGCATTCCGGTCGGCGCACTGGCCATCGGCAAGGCGGGCGCCATCAACGCCGCACTGCTGGCCGCCGCCATGTTGGGCCATCAGTATCCCGCCATCCGCGAAGCCGTGCGTGAATTCCGCAATCGGCAGACTGCGACAGTGCTCAGCCAATCCGATCCCCGGAACCATCAGCCATGAAGGTCGGCATCGTCGGCGGTGGTCAACTGGCACGGATGCTGGTTTTGGCGGGCTATCCGCTGGGCTTGCACTTTCAGGTGCTCGATCCGGCCCCAGATGCCTGCGCCGGACAGGTGGCGCCGCTGATACAGGGGGACTATCACGATGTAGCGCAACTGGAATCACTGGCCGCCTGGGCCGAGGTGGTTACCTTTGATTTCGAGAATGTCCCGGCGGAAGCAGGACGGGCGCTGGAAGGGCGGGTAGCGGTCTATCCTCCAACAGAAGCGCTGGCGCTGGCCCAAGACCGGCTGTCTGAAAAAACCCTGTTCTGGGAGCTGGGCATCCCAACTCCGGCTTTTGCCACCGTGGACAGTCTGGAGGAATTACACAACGCGGTACTGAGTGTGGAGCTGCCGGCGGTGTTGAAAACCCGTCGCCTGGGCTACGACGGCAAGGGCCAGCGGATGTTGCGCACGGCTGAGGACATCGAGCCGGCCTGGCAAGCGCTAGGCAATGCGCCGCTGATTCTGGAAAGTTTCGTTCCCTTTGCGTGCGAAGTTTCCATTGTAGCGGTGCGGGGTCGTGACCGGACGACCGCGTTCTACCCGTTGGTGGAAAATCACCATCGCGATGGCATCCTGCGGCTGTCGCGGGCGCCGCGCCGAATGCTGGAACTGGAGCAGGAAGGCTGGGATTACGCCCACCGCCTGCTGGATCGGTTGGACTACGTCGGCGTGTTGGCGATTGAATTCTTCGTCAAGGATGGGCGACTGATCGCCAACGAAATGGCCCCGCGCGTTCACAACTCCGGCCACTGGACGCTTGAGGGCGCCGAGACCAGTCAATTTGAAAATCACCTGCGGGCCATTCTGGGTCTCCCGTTGGGTTCCACCGCAGCGATTGGCCATTCCGCGATGGTGAACTGCATCGGCGACTTGCCGGGGTTAGCGGCGGTGCTGGCGATACCGGACGCGCACTACCACGCCTATGGCAAAGCTCGGCGCTCTGGGCGCAAGGTGGGACACATCACCCTGTGGGCAAATGATCCCGGCGCGGTGCATGCCGGATTGAAACAGTTGCTGCCGCTAACCGGGTTCAACCTTGACGAGTTCGGTTGAAATTCATCCCAGCAATCGGACCGCCTCGCCTAGTGGGCAGGCGCGGATGGCTTTGTCGAGAAGTTCAATCACCCGTTGTCGCGGAAAACTCTTGCGCCAGGCCAGCGCTACCACCCGAGCCGGAGCGGGTTCAGTAAAGGGCCGGACGCTGAGCAAATCGCTGACATGGGCGTAGCCGCTGACCGAGGTGTAGGGCAATACCGTCACGCCGATTCCGGTCGCCACCATCAGCCGAATGGTTTCCAGCGAACTGCCTTCCAGTGTTTTCTGCATGTTGTCGGACGCCACGTTCAACCGACGACATTCCGGGCAAAAGCGCAACACCTGGTCGCGGAAGCAATGGCCCGGTCCCAGCAGCAACAAATCTTGTCCAGCCAGGGTCGGCGAATCAATGAACTCCGCCTGCTCCAGCGGATGACCGATGGGCATGAGCACGACGAACGGCTCCTCGTACACCGCTTGCGTCAGGATGCCCGGCTCGTCAAACGGTAGCGACAAAATCAGCACGTCCAGATCACCCGCTTTGAGCCGCTCGCTCAGCACCGCTGTGTAATTCTCCTCAATTTGCAGCGGCATGTCAGGAGCACGGCGGTGCAGGCGCGGGATCAGATGGGGCAACAGGTAGGGACCAATGGTGTAAATCACTCCCAGCCGCACGACTCCGGCCAGATCATCCTGCCCCTGAGCCGCCAGCCGCCTGATCACCGCCGCCTCTTCCAATACCCGCTGCGCCTGTTCGACGATGCGCCGCCCAACGGGCGTCACGGTAATTTCACCGGGCGCACGCTCGAATAACGCCATGCCCAGTTCATCCTCCAGCTTGCGCACCGCCACGCTCAGGGTCGGCTGGCTGATATGGCAAGCTTCGGCGGCCCGGCCAAAATGCCGTTCGCGGGCAACCGCGACGATGTAGCGTAATTCGTTCAGAGTCATAGCAATATCCGCAACATTCGGGTATCCGCATGGACTGTGCGGCCAGCGGCCCTCATGGACAGAAAAGGCGTTTACGTGTAGTTTACAGGCGTTTTTTCACTGCGGATGCAGCGTTAAATCGTCCAGCGCGTTGAGGCGCCGGGCAGCCACCAGCATCTGTCAAATCCACAAACCGAGTCAGGAGGGTTCATGGCCTACCAGCATATCCGCATCCCCGAAAGCGGCGAAAAAATTACGGTTAAAGACGGCAAATTGCAGGTGCCGGATCAACCGATCGTCGGCTACGTGGAAGGCGACGGCATCGGTCCCGACATCACCCGCGCCTCGCTGCGCGTTTGGGATGCGGCGATTGAAGAAGCCTACGGTGGAGAGCGCAAGATTCACTGGTGCGAAATCTTCCTGGGTGAGAAGGCGGCTGAAATTTATGACGGCAACTACTTTCCCGAAGAAACCCTCGAAGCGATCAAGGAACTGGTCGTAGCGATCAAGGGTCCCCTGACAACCCCGGTGGGCGGCGGATTCCGTTCCCTGAACGTGGCGCTGCGCCAGGACCTGGACCTGTACGCCTGTGTCCGCCCGGTGCGCTACTACCCCGGCGTCCCTTCGCCCATGCGCCATCCTGAAAAAGTGGATGTCATCATCTTCCGCGAAAATACGGAAGACGTCTACGCTGGTATCGAATACAAATCCGGCTCACCGGAAAACACCAAGCTGGCCAAGTTCCTGCGGGAGGAAATGGGGGCAGATTTCTTTGACGAAGCGGGCCTGGGCATTAAGCCAATTTCGCCCTTCGCTTCCAAGCGGCTGGTGCGCAAAGCGATTCAGTACGCCATTGACCATGGCCGCGACAGTGTGACCCTGGTGCACAAGGGCAATATCATGAAGTTCACGGAAGGCGCTTTCCGGAACTGGGGTTACGAACTGGCGCGCGACGAATTTCCAGACCAGACCATCACGGAAAACGATCTGTACAGCGTTTATGGCGGCAAGCAGCCGCCCGGCAAGATCGTGATCAAGGACCGCATCGCCGATATCATTTTCCAGTTGCTGCAATTGCGTCCGGAAGAATTCTCGGTGCTAGCCACGATGAATCTGAACGGCGATTACCTCTCTGACGCGGTCGCAGCGGAAGTAGGCGGCATCGGCATCGCGCCCGGTGCGAACATGGCTGACCACGTCGCCGTGTTCGAAGCAACGCATGGAACTGCCCCCAAATACGCCAATCTGGACAAGGTCAATCCGGGCTCACTGATGTTGTCCGGCGTGATGATGTTGCAGTACATGGGCTGGATAGAAGCGGCTGAATTGATCGAATCGGCATTGACGCAGGTGATCGCTGATAAGACCGTCACCTACGACTTTGCCCGGCAAATGGAGGGCGGCGTTGAGGTGCCGACCAGCAAGTTCGGTGACCTGATCATCGCCAAAATGCATGAGCAGGGTCCCGCGCTGCGCAAGGAAATCGAAAACCGCCGTCGGGTGCTGGAAGCCGCCCGCAAGGAACTGGAGGCAGCGCGTGTCGCCGACCCAGTGCAGGCCATGATCGCTTCAGGCCGCATGCCTTCCACGGTCGGCGGCATCATGTCGCCAGTAGTGGTGGTCAGGAACGAGGATTTGGTGAATGTTGCCATGCACCAGATGATTGACAAGGGCGTGAATGCGGTGATGGTCGAACCCGACGCCAGTGGCCGTTGGGGCGTAATGACCGACCGCGACGTACTCAAGAAGGTCATCAGCATCAACCGCTCGCCGGCACGGGTCAAAGTCGGTGAAATCGCCACCCGACCCCTGGTGACGGTCAAGCGTGACATGTCGCTGGCCGAGGCCTCGCAGCGGATGGCCGAAGCTAATGTCCGCCGCGTGATCGTCGAGATGGATGGCAAGCCGGTAGGCATGGTCACTGACAATGACCTGTTCCGCACCGTAGAAGTATTTGGCTGGGGTGAAGTCTGATCCTGTCTGGTCGATGCTGAAATAGCAACGGCGTTCCGTCTGACCGTTCCGATCAAGGCGGGAACGCCGTTTTTTTATAACCATACGAAGCTGCTATCGTTTTACGAAGCTCGATGCTCTTCATCCACCGGCAATGGCCCATCGGCTATTGATTGATCAGGTAAGGTTCCATGCCCGTTCCTCGAAACTCACAGCGATTACTCTCTCGTTGGATTCCGCAGCAATTTTTCTTGTTGATTTTAGCCGCACTGCTGGTGGCCGGTTGCGCTCACAAAAAAGACGCCGCGCCCCCCATCACTCCGGCCGGTGTTCGAGAAAACGGCGTCCTGGTGCTGACCCGCGCTGATAACAACCGAACCGCTGAGCTTCGGGTCGGCGAACGGCTGGAAGTGCGCTTACCGGAAAATCCCACCACCGGCTTCAGTTGGGCGGTTGACGAAAATGACCGTCGCTTACTGACGCTGGAAAATACCGCCTATGCTCCGCCGGTGGAAGCGGGTTTTAGTGGCGCACGCGGTCAACGCACTTTCCATTTTGTCGCCCGGCAACCCGGTGACGTCGCGCTCAAGATGAAATACTGGCGAGTTTGGGAAGGTAACAGCTCGATTACCGAGCGCTTTGCCGTAGCCCTTCAGATAGTGCAATAGGCAAAATTTTCTGCTCATTACAGCGTAAAGATAGATGCCTACATCTGTCGAATATTGCTCAAACTGACGCTATGATTTACCGCTTTTTTCAACCCGGTTCGATAGTCGAACGGGTTCCTTGACCCCTAGGAGAATAACATCTCATGAAACACCGCACTTTGACTGTACTCGGTCTGGCCACCCTGCTGTTGGCTGGTTGCGCCTCCACGCCTGAAAAGAGCCCGCCGGCTCCGCCGGCCCCGCCGCCATCGGTCGCCACCGGCCCCGAACTGGAAATGGGTGAAGTCACTACGGTGACAGCGACTGTGCAGGCAGTGGATCTTGAAAATCGCCTGGTCACCCTCAAAGGCGAGCGTGGTCAATTGGCCACCTTGAATGTGGGCGAGGAAGCCCGGAATCTCGATCAAGTTCGGGTCGGCGACCGGGTCGTCATGAAGTACCGTGAGGCCATGGCTATCCAGCTGATCAAGAATCCAACCAGCGGCGGCGTCACCGAGCGCAAGGAAACCCAAAGCGGAACCCGCGCCCCGCTGGGTCAGAAACCCTCCGCCACCCTGCGCGACAAGGTTGAAGTTGTGGCAAACGTCATCGCAGTCAACCGCAAGACTCGTAAGGTCACTTTGCGGGGTCCAGAAAAGACTGTGACGGTAAAAGCGCCGCTGGAAATCAATCTCAAGGAAATCCAGGTCGGCGATCAGGTCCAGGTCACCTACGTCGAGGAATTCGGCATCGCCGTGGAACCTGCCCCCCAAAAGCGGGCAAAAAAGAAGTAACTCATTGCGCCGGAACCTGGCAACCCGCCGCAAGGCGGGTTTTTCATGACGATTCTCCCGATAAGACATCGCAACCGGTTAGCTCCCAATAAAAACGGCGACCCGAAGGCCGCCGCTCAATCCATCAGCGAAATCCAGGATTAACCGTTCGCCCGCGTCTCCAGAATTTCAACGGCAGGCAGCACCTTGCCTTCCAGGAATTCCAGGAATGCGCCGCCGGCAGTGGAGATGTAGGACACCTTGTCGTAGATATCGTACTTCTGGATCGCGGCAATCGTGTCACCGCCACCGGCCAGGGTGAAAGCCTGAGTATTGGCAATCGCCATGGCGACGGTCTTGGTCCCTTCGCCAAACTGGTCGAACTCGAACACGCCGACTGGCCCGTTCCATACCACAGTGCCGGCCTTCATGATGATGTCGGCCAGTTCCTGGGCGCTCTTCGGACCGATGTCGAAAATCATGTCGTCGTCGGCGACCGCACCGGCGTCTTTTTGCATCGCCGGCTCGGCGGCATCAAACTTCTTGCCGGTCACCACGTCAACCGCAATCGGAATGGTCGCGCCACGGGCGGTCATTTTCTTAATGAGCGCCTGAGCCGTCGGCACCAGATCATCTTCGCACAGCGATTTGCCGACATTCTTACCCACCGCCTTGAGAAACGTGTTGGCGATGCCGCCGCCGACCACCATCTGATCCACCTTTTCCGACAGGCTTTCCAGAACGGTCAGCTTGGTCGAGACCTTGGAACCGCCGACGATGGCGACCAGTGGCCGGGCTGGCTTGGCCAGGGCCTTGGTCAGCGCATCCAGTTCCTCGGTCAGCAGGATGCCGGCGCAGGCGACCGGAGCAAACTTGGCGACGCCATGTGTTGACGCCTCAGCGCGATGGGCGGTGCCGAAGGCGTCCATGACGAAAATATCGCACAATGCGGCGTATTTCTTCGCGGTTTCCTCGTTGTTCTTCTTTTCGCCCTTGTTGGTGCGGCAGTTTTCCAGCAGCACTACTTCGCCGTCGGCGACTTCAAAGCCGCCGTTGACCCAGTCGCGGATCACGCGCACCGGCTTGCCCAGCTTGGCGGACATCACCTCGGCCACCGGATTGAGCGAGTCTTCCTCTTTGAACTCGCCTTCGGTTGGACGCCCCAAGTGCGAGGTCACCATTACCTTGGCGCCAGCCTTCATCGCGTGTTCGATGGTGGGCATTGAGGCCGTGATACGGGCGTCGGAAGTGACTTTGCCATTTTTGACGGGCACGTTCAGGTCAGCACGGATAAACACCCGCTTGCCAGCCAGGTCCAGATCGGTCATGCGCTTGAAATTCATGATTCTTTATCCCCTCTCCAAACAAAACCCCCGTCATCTCGGCGCGAGACAGCGGGGGCGAATAATATCAATTCAGCAAGGAACCGCCACGGGGTGGCGACTGCTTACTTGGCCATGACGCGGACCATCTCCAGAACCTTGCAAGAGTAGCCCCACTCATTGTCGTACCAGGCCACGACCTTGACGAAGGTGTCGTCCAAGGCGATGCCGGCGTCGGCATCGAAGGTGGAGGTGCAACTCTCGCCACGGAAGTCGGTGGCGACCACTTTATCCTCGGTGTAGCCCAGCACACCCTTCATGGCGCCTTGAGACGCAGCCTTCATGGCGGCGCAAATATCCTTATAGGACGCGGGCTTGTTCAATTCGACGGTCAGGTCAACCACCGACACATCGGAGGTGGGGACGCGGAAGGCCATACCGGTGAGCTTCTTGTTGAGCTCGGGGATGACCACGCCCACCGCCTTGGCGGCGCCGGTGGAAGACGGGATGATATTTTCCAGGATGCCGCGACCGCCGCGCCAATCCTTGTTGGACGGGCCATCCACAGTTTTCTGCGTGGCAGTGGCGGCGTGGACGGTGGTCATCAGGCCGCGCTTGATGCCCCAAGTGTCGTTCAACACCTTGGCAACCGGGGCCAGACAGTTGGTAGTGCAAGAAGCATTGGAGATAATGGTCTGACCGGCGTAGGTCTTGTCGTTCACGCCGTAGACGAACATCGGGGTGTCATCCTTGCTGGGCGCGCTCTGGATGACCTTCTTGGCGCCGGCGGTAATGTGCTTCTGGCAGGTCTCCTTGGTCAGGAACAGGCCGGTGGATTCGACGACGATATCGGCGCCGACTTCGTTCCACTTCAATTCAGCCGGGTCCTTAACGGCGGTCAGGCGGATCTTCTTACCGTTGACGACCAGGGTATTACCGTCAACAGAGACTTCGCCCTTGAAGCGGCCATGCACGGAATCGTATTGCAGCATGTAAGCCAGATAATCAGGTTCGAGCAGGTCGTTGATGCCCACGATCTCGATGTCGGAAAAATCCTTGATCGCAGCGCGAAACACCATACGTCCAATACGGCCAAAACCATTGATACCAACTTTAATAGCCATGCATTCCTCCATTCAGAGTGGTTTTCATCAAAAGACGGGTGGACGTTATCACCCACCCAACATCATTAAGTGTAGCCGCTATCCCCTGAAAAGCAGCAGGGATTCAGAACAGCGCCTCCACGGCGGCGGCGACCCGCTCGGCAGTGAAACCGAAATGCTGGAAAATGATTTCCGGCGGCCCTGACTCGCCAAAACAGTCGAGGCCGATCACGGTGCCTTGTGAACCGGCGTATTTATACCAGGGTGCGGTCACACCCGCTTCGACCACCACGCGCCGAGTGACCTTCGCCGGCAATACTGACTCGCGATAATGCTCGTTCTGGGCGTCGAACACGTCCACCGAAGGCATAGACACCACGCGGATACGCCGGCCTTGCTCGTTTAACTGCCGGGCAGCGGTCATTGCCAGTTGCACCTCGGAACCGGTGGCAATGAGGATTGCCTCCGGATCGTCCCCGCAGTCCAGCAGTACGTAGCCGCCCTGGGCAATGGCGCGCACTTGATCGGGGGTGCGCTCCTGATGCGGCAGCTTCTGGCGGGTGAAAATCAGACAGGTCGGGCCGTTAACTCGCTCCAGCGCCGCTTTCCAGGCCACCGCTGTTTCGGTGGTGTCGCAGGTGCGCCAGACCGAGAGGTCGGGGATGATGCGCAGGCCGGCGACGTGCTCGACCGGCTGGTGGGTCGGGCCGTCGCCGCCGACGCCGATCGAGTCGTGGGTCAAAATGAACACGCAGCGCAACTTCATCAGCGCGGACATGCGGATAGCGCTGCGGCAATAGTCGGCGAACATCAGGAAGGTGCCGCCGAACGGCACGTAGCCGCCGTGCAGGGCCAGCCCATTCATGATCGCGTTCATCGCGAATTCCCGTGCGCCGTAATAGATCAGGTTACCGTCGGGATTCTCGAAATCGACTGGCCGGCAACCGACCCAAGGGATGCCGGTGGATTCGGTGAGATCCGCCGAGCCGCCGACCAGGCTGGGAAAATAGGGGCCGTAGGTCTCCAGCGCACGCTGGGAAGCGGCCCGGGTGGCGAGATCCTCGCGCCGCTCCTGCATGGCTTGAATGAAGTTCCAGGCCAGCTCGTCCCAGTCGGGAGGAAACCCGCAGGCCAGCCGCTGCTCGAATTCCGCCGCCGGCCCCGGGTATTCCGCCCGATAGCGGGCGAACAATGCATTCCATTCAGCTTCCCACGCTGCGCCCTTGGTGCGGGCGTCAAAGGCGCGATAATACTCCGGGGGAATGACGAAAGGCTCATGGCGCCAGCCGATGTTGACGCGGGTCGCAGCGACCTCGGCGGCGCCAAGGGGAGCCCCGTGAGATTTCTCGCTGCCCCCCTTACCGGGCGAGCCTCGGGCAATGGTGGTCTTGCAGCAAATCAGGGTCGGACTCTGGGAGTAAGCCCGCGCCTGAGCGATGGCCTCGTGGATCGCTACGGGGTCGTGGCCGTCCACGTTCGGAATCACCTGCCAGCCACAGGACTGAAAGCGTTGAACCATATCCTCGCTGAACCAGCCCCGCACCGGCCCGTCGATGGAAATACCGTTGTCATCGTACAAGCAAATCAGCTTACCGAGCCCCCAGAGCCCGGCCAGGGAACAAGCCTCATAGGAAATCCCTTCCATCAGGCAGCCGTCGCCCAGAATGACGTAGGTGTAATGATCGACGATGGGAAACCGGGGGCGATTGAAGCGGGTCGCCAGCGCCCGCTCGGCCAATGCCATGCCAACGCCGTTCGCTAAGCCCTGCCCCAATGGGCCGGTGGTGGTTTCCACGCCCGGCGTGCGACCGTATTCGGGATGCCCCGGCGTCCGCGAACCCAACTGCCGGAAATTGCGCAAATCCTCGATAGCCAAATCGTAGCCGCTGAGGTGTAGCAGGGAATACAACAGCATCGAACCATGACCATTCGACAGGATCAGGCGGTCGCGGTTGAACCATTTGGGATGGGCTGGGTTGTGCCGCAGAAAATCGTTCCACAGCACCATGCCAAAATCCGCCATTCCCATTGGCGCGCCTGGGTGGCCGGATTCAGCCCGTTGTACGGCATCCATGCTCAAGGCGCGGATGGCGTTGGCCAGTTCCCGACGTAGGGGGGGTACGGATTCCCGGTCGGCGCCAGAAACAACCGGGGTTTCGGTCACGGCGTCCACCGGGGAACGGGCGGCCAGTTCGCTAAGCGAGGACATCAACTCTACTCCTACAGGACTCATAAAAACCGGGGAAGACCGGGACAAGCCGCGAGGCGGCCTTAATGTTGAAGGCGCATCGCGATCCGGTTGCGCGCGTCGCTCTTGTCGGGACGTTAACCGGAGAAATCGCCAAGGATGTCCGGTCGCGCCATACCCCCCTTTGGGATTGGCCGAAAAATGGCGGCGATTATAGGAAAGATCACGGTAAACGCCAATGATTTATGCGCTTCGCCTTCCCGCGTCCTTGATGGCCTTCAACAAAAGCTCGCCATCCTGACCAAGGCCGGTCAACGACCGGCCTTCCGCGCTGGCGACTCGTGGTTCTGGACGATAACGGCCAACTCGTAACGGCTAGCGGTTGGCGGAATCTGCAGATGACCGCGCCGAGGCAAAGAAAGCCGTCAATCCCGGCGCAAACGGTCAGAAATCGCCACCGGGGTTGGATAGGTCATCACCAAATAGTAGGTCGAAGCGATAAAGGTCAGGATCGTGGTCGCCTGCACCAGATAAGACGCCTCCCGGCTGATCAGCTCATTCTGCTGCGCCAGCACGGCAATCAGCAGCGAAAATTCACTGACTTGACCCAGCCGCACCCCAACCTCCATGGCAATGTGGGGCCGCTCACCGGCCCATTGTAGAAAGCCGCGAAATACCCAGGGCTTAACGCCCATCAGCAACGCGCCTAACACCAGCGTTGGCAGGAACACCGCGCCCAGCATCCCCAAGTCGAAACCGGCGCCCAATGAGAAAAAGAACAGCACCAGGAAAAAATCGCGCAATGGCCGGAGACTGTCGGCGATGTAGAGCGAGATGGGACTGGTGGCCAGCGCCACCCCGCCGATGAATGCGCCAATAGCGTAGGACAGGCCCAACAGCGCCGCGACCTGCGAAATGCACAGACACCAACCGATAGCGATCAGGAAAATGTACTCGCGGATTTTATCGAACTTGCGGATCAGCGGAATCAGCACATAGCGCGAGGTCACCCAGGCAAAGCCCAGCAACAACGGCAGGGTCACGATCAACAGACCCAGCCCCTGCAATGAAGAACCGCGTCCGCCCAGACCTTCGATCAGCAACAAAATGGCAATCGCCAATAAATCCTGCAACAGCAGAATACTGATGATAATTTCGCCAGTATGCTGATGATGCAACGTGCGAGTCGGCAGCAATTTAAGGCCGATAATGGTGCTGGAAAAAGTCATGGCTGCGCCAATCAGCAAGCATTCACTCCAAGCATAGCCAAACATCCGGGCAACCCCGACGCCCAATAGGGCGAAAACCAGCGAAGTGCCCAAAGTGATCAGCGTGGCCTTGCGGAGCATTTGCAACAACCGCTGCGGCGATAAATCCAGCCCCAAGAGGAAGAGTAGAAACATGATGCCGATCTGCGCCATTTGCTCAATGGCCACCGCATTATCGATCAGCTTGAAACCGTAGGGGCCGATGAAGATGCCTAAGACGATATAAGCGATAGGCAAGGCTTGGCGGGAGAACAGCGCCAGCGTGGCGAACAGCGCCGCGCCAGTGAAAATTAGAAATAGCGAAAAAACCAGCGTGTTTTCTGCACCGTGCATCGTGAACTCAATCATTGAGGTGTGAAATGAGCGACTCGCGCGCAATCATTGGCTCCCTTCCCCTGTAGCTGGGAAAGGGTGAAAAATTTTTGAATAATATAACACCTTGGCAATCAAATACGTCTGTTGACCGTGTAGTACGGTAGCCTCGCCACATGACCTTTTCTTAATCACCCCGTCTCCACTCCAGCATGCGGCATCCCAAAAGATCGCTCAATGGGCAAGCCCGCTACATTCCCGCCAAACCCGCTAACCATGTCATAATCATTACTTTCGCCCACCAGGCGACTTATTCAGAATAAATTCCCTTGAGCGACTCGGACTCTATCCTGTTCAATACCCCGCCGCGCTGGCAAGATCAACGCCCAGCGCATGGCTTACCCGCCGATCTGGCCCGATGGCTGTTTGACCCCGGCTCTCTGACTCGACGGCTGCGCCAGTGCTGCCCAAACCCGTTCCGGGTGCGCGTCCTCTGGCAGGGCTGGAGCCGACCCAGTCGCGACGAGGCGCATGTCCTGCATCTACGGCTGGACGCCCTGGCCTGGACCCGTGAAGTACAGTTGCTGTGTGGCGACCAAGCCTGGGTGTTTGCCAGAACGTTGATTCCCGCCGCCACCCTGCGGGGTCGGGGCCGCCGATTGACCCAGTTGGGTAGCCGTCCGCTTGGCGAGGTGCTGTTCACCGACCCGAACGTTCGGCGCGGCCCGATGGAAATCGCCCGGTTCGTCCCTGGCCAGCGTCTTCATCAACGCGCCTTCGCCGGTTTTACCGAACCCCCGGAAGTGATCTGGGGACGACGTTCTCTGTTCCGCATGGATGGCCGGCCACTGCTGGTCTGTGAAATTTTCCTGCCTGATTTGCCGGCTTCTTCGCCTTTTACTCACTGGACTCCCTTTCGCCATGAACATTGACCGTTTTGATAATCGCTTGCGTGAATACACGCTGCTGATGCGCCTGGACCGCCCCATCGGTATTTACCTACTGCTATGGCCGACTCTGTGGGCGCTGTGGCTGGCGGGCCATGGTCAGCCGCCGCAGGAGGTGGTGCTGGTTTTCGTCCTGGGGGTGGTCCTGATGCGCTCGGCGGGTTGCGTCATGAACGATATCGTTGACCGGGATTTTGACCCCCAGGTCGCCCGGACCCGTGATCGACCGCTGGCGGCCAAGCGGGTGACGCTGGGCGAAGCGGTCAGTCTGGCGACGATATTGGCCTTGCTGGCCTTTCTACTGGTGCTGACCCAGAACGCGCTGACCGTCCAGCTATCCTTCATCGGTCTGGCGCTGGCGGTGACTTATCCGTTTATGAAACGGCTGCACGCCCTGCCACAAGTTCATTTAGGCGCGGCCTTCGGCTGGGCGATTCCAATGGCCTATGCTGCAGTGAACAATACCTTACCGCCTATCGTCTGGCTGCTGTTTCTCGCCAATATCCTGTGGTCAGTGATCTACGACACCCAGTATGCGATGGTGGATCGGGAGGATGATCGCAAGATCGGCGTGAAATCCACCGCAATCCTGTTCGGCGAACGGGACAAACAAATCATCGGTTATCTGCAACTGGCGTTGCTGGTGTTGTTGGCGCTCATCGGTCTGCTGAGCGGCCGGGGCGCAATCTATTACGGAGGCGTGGGCGTGGCGAGCGGGCTGGCGCTGTATCAGCAATACCTGATCCGCAACCGCCAACCGGAAGGTTGCTTCCAAGCGTTCCTCAACAATAACGCTTTTGGCTTGGCGATTTTCTGCGGACTGCTGGTGGATTTTCTACCTGCAGGCGCTGCCTGAACCTTGTCCGGCGCTGACCGTATGTCACGACTGGCCTTTCTACTGGCGGGCCTGCTGCTCGGCGCCAATCTGCTATTCGCGCAACCGATTGATCCGGTTAGTGTCCGCCCCTTTCACGAAGTCGCACTGCCGGATACCGGCTCAGCCCCAGCCAGCGTCATCGCCCCCAATGACAGCCGGATCGCGGCTGAAGTCACCGCCCGGGTCGCCCGCATCCATGCTGAAGTCGGCAGCATCGTGAAAGCCGGCGCGTTGCTGCTGGAGCTGGATGACGCCGATGATCGACTGGCCCTGACCCAGGCCGAAGCACAAGTTTCCGCCGCCCAAGCGCGGGTGGCCCTAGCTGAGCAACGGCGGCGACAGGCTTTGTCGCTGCGCCAGAAGCAATTTGTTTCCGATGACGCGGTGTTAGAGTTGCAAACCGGCGTTCAGGCCACTGAGGCTGAACTCGCCGTGGCGCAGGCGCGGCGGGCGGTAGCGGCGCGCACGGTTGAAAAATGTCGCATCATCGCCCCCTTTGCGGGCGTCGTGCTGGAACGGCAGGCACAGGTCGGCGCCCTGGCGACGCCGGGAACGCCGTTGCTGCGCCTAGTCGATCTGGCTCCGCCGGAAATCGAAGCCCAGATTCCCGCCGCGTGGGCCGACGAGTTACCGCAAGCGCGTGACCTGCTGTTCGACCGTCAGGGCCAACGCTATCCCATCCGGTTACTACGCCTGTCGCCGGTGGTGGACATGACGGCGCGTACCCGAATCGCCCGACTGGCGTTCACCGACCCAACCGCGCCCGCTGGCAGCAGCGGCCTCCTGCGCTGGACCGGCGCGGGCGCAGTGTTGCCGGCTGAACTTTTGGTCCAGCGCGGCGCAGTGCTGGGCGTGTTCGTAGTAGACGACCATGACCGCGCCCGGTTCGTACCCGCGCCGGATGCGCAGCCAGGACGCCCCTTCCCCATCATTCTGCCGCCGGAGGCCCTCGTGGTCACGCACGGTCATCAGGGTTTGACGGACGGCCAGTCGGTCACGGTGGATGGAGCGCGCTGAAGTGGGCTTCATCCGTGCTCTGATCACCAACCACCCACTGGCTAACATCGCCTTCGTGGTAGTGATCCTGATGGGCCTGATCGCCTATGCCCGGATGCCCCGCGAACAAGACCCGGAAATCAATTTCAACTGGGTCAATATCATCACGGCCCTGCCAGGCGCATCCGCCGAGGATGTAGAAAAGCGGGTGACTAATCCGCTGGAAGACGCTATCCGCAAAGTGCAGGACATCCGATTTGTCGTCAGTTCTTCGCGCGAAGGCGTCTCGAATATCCTGGTGCGATTCAACGACATTTCGGCGCGGGTCTTTGACAAGCGCGTCAACGACCTGCGCCGCGAGATTCAGAATCAGGCCAATGCGGAACTGCCAGTCGAGGCGCTGGACGCAGAGATTCTCGAAATCACCACTTCCAACGGTTTCCCGACCGCCATGGTGATGCTAACCGGTCAGGCCGATGATGAGCCATTGCGCGCCGCCGCGCGGGCCATCAAGCAGGACTTGGAGCAGATTCCCGGCGTCGATCAGGTGTTGGCCATGGGCTTTCAGGACCCGGAACTGCTGGTCGAATTCGACCCAGCGGCATTGGCGGCGCGGGGGCTGACCGCCATCGATGTCGCCGAAGGGTTGCAGCGGTGGTTTCGCGATATCTTCGCCGGCAAGGTCAATACCGGTCATGGAGAATGGCTGGTGCGGGTCAGCGGCGCGACGGCTGATCCCGAATCGCTGGCCGGCTTCTATCTGCAACCGCCCAACGCCGCCGACGCCCGCATTCCCCTGGACGTGGTCGCGCAAGTGCGGCGCGGTCGCAACAAGCCGCTGCAACTAGCCCACATGGAGGGTCAACCCGGCGTGATGTTGTCGGTGAGCAAGATCAGCTATAGCAATACGCTGGAACTGGTAGGCCACATCCGCGACTACCTTGAGCGCAAAAATATTGCCCTACAAGGCAGTGGGTTGAAGCTAATCCTGGCAGATGATCAGACCGTGGCGACCCGCGAGGCGCTCGCCATTATGCAAAGCAACGCCGTCGTTGGCTTATTGTTGGTGCTAGGCGTGTGTTGGCTGTTCCTCGGCTCGCGCATCTCGATCATGGTGGCGCTGGGCGTGGTGTTCGCAGTCACCGGATCGTTTTTGGTGCTGTATGCGGTCGGCTTCACGCTCAACGTTTCGGTGCTGCTGGGCATTGTCATCGTTCTGGGTATGCTGGTGGATGACGCGGTGGTCATCGTCGAAGCGGCCTACTTTCGCCTGGAGCGTGGCATGGCGGCCCTCGACGCCGTCCTGGAGGCGCTGCGCGAGGTCGGCCTGCCGGTGCTCGCCGCCGTCTCCACCACCATCGCCGCCTTCTTGCCGCTGATGTTGTTGCCGGGCATCGTCGGCAAATTCATGTTCGTCATCCCCTTCGTGGTCTCGGTCGGACTGGCCATCAGCCTGATCGAAGCGTTCTGGATGCTGCCAGCCCATGTGGCGGCCCTCGGCCAGCGGGCGATCAGTCGTTCTCGCACTCAGGCCCTGCGAGAACGCTGGACGCACTGGATACGCATTAAATATACCTGGTTGCTGATTCGGGTCATGCGGTATCCGGGGCGCTATCTGGGCCTGGCGCTGGCGCTGTTCATCGGCGCGGGCGCCGCCGTCGGCTCCGGGTTGGTGAAGTTGCAGTTCTTCGCTTTCGATCCGGTCCGGCTGTACTACATCAATGTCAACATGCCACCCGATGCGCCCCTGGAAGAGACGCTGCGGCAAACTCTGGCCGTGGAGGAACGGGTGCAGGCCGGGCTATTGCCAGGCGAGGCGCGTTCGGTGACTTCGCTGGTGGGCATCCAGTTCACCGAGATTGAAGCGCTCTACGGCGACCAGTACGGCCAGATCGCGGTGTCGCTGAATCCTGCCACGCCGGACCTGCGCGGGCTGGATGAGATCATCGCAGCCATGCAACCTGCGGTCACCGCCACGCCGGGCCGGGCGCACATTTCCTTCCTCAAGCTCTCCGGCGGGCCGCCGACCGCCAAGCCCATCAGTGTCAAGGTGCGCGTTGATGACCGCCAGGAACTGCGCGCCGCCGCTGACGCAGTGAAAGCCATCGTGGCGAATATTCCCGGCGCCCGCGATGTGGTGGATAACGACACGCCAGGCCGCGCCGAATTGAGCTTGCAGGTGGATGTGCCCGCCGCCCGCAACGCCGGCCTCGATCCCGGGCAGGTCGCCCGCCTAGTGCGGCTGCATGTCGATGGCGAAGTCGTCGCTGACCTGCGTGATCGGGGCGAGAAAGTGGAATTACGGGTTCGCGCAACGCCGCGCACGATGACGCGGGTGCAGGAACTACTCAATGATCCGGTTGCGCTACCGGGCGGCGGGACGACGACGCTGGGCGCGCTGCTGATCGCGGAACAGCGGGAAAGCTTGGGCTTGATCCGGCACTGGAATCTACGCCGCGCCATTACCGTGGAAGCCGATCTTGATCAAACCGTGACCGATACCCTGGCGGCGAATCACCAGTTGCGGGCTGCATGGGAACTGATTCGGTCGCGTTACCCCAACACCGATCTCGATTTCTCGGGCGAACTGGACGATATCAACGAATCGTTGAACGCCATGGGGCCACTGTTCCTGCTGGGCGTCGGCCTGATCTATCTGATTCTGGCCGCCCAGTTTCGCAGTTATTTCCAGCCCTTACTGATCCTGGTCACGGTTCCATTGGCGTTTACCGGGGTCACGCTCGGTTTGCTGATTTCCGGTAATCCGCTGTCGCTTTACACCCTGTATGGCATCGTCGCGCTGACGGGCATTGCGGTCAACGCGGCCATCGTGCTGATCGACGCCGCCAACGCTCGCCGGGCCGCCGGAATGAAAGTCTTGCACGCAACGCTCTATGCGGCCCGTCGGCGGGTCATCGCCATCCTGATGACGACCGGCACCACCATCGCCGGACTTTGCTCCCTGGCCTTCGGGCTGGCGGGAGAATCGCTGCTCTGGGGACCGGTGGCGGCCAGCATCGTCTGGGGGTTGGCGTTCTCAACCGTGCTGACGCTGTTCGTAGCCCCCGTGCTGTATCGATTCTTCATGCGGCGGACTACAACAAAATGAGCAGCCAAATCAGCGCTGCATTCAGCAGCGCCACGAACACCGCCGCCGAGCCGATGTCCTTGGCCCGGCCCGACAGTTCATGACGCTCCAGACTGATGCGGTCCACTGCCGCCTCAATGCCGGAATTGAGTAGCTCGACAATGACCACCAACAGCAGGCTGCCCATCAGCAACGCTCGCTCCACAGCGCTGTCGCCGAGCCACAACGCCAATGGAACCAGTGCTGCACATAGCAAGCCTTCTTGGCGAAAGGCTTCTTCATTGCGCCAGGCGGCCTTCAAACCAGCCCACGAATAGCCGGTCGCGTTGACCAGTCGCCGCCAGCCTTTATGCTGTGTGTAAGCCATGGTGGGCTCAAGATGCCGGTCGCCAGGCCAAATCCATGTCGCGGGCGGCTCGCACCTCATCCAGTCGTCGCACCGGGCGATGATAAGGCGCGCCCTTGACTTGTTCGGGGCTGGATTCGGCTTCCTGCTGAATCTGTTGGAGAGCGGCGATGAACGCATCCAACTCCTCTTTGCACTCGGTTTCCGTCGGCTCAATCAATAAACATTCCGGCACCAGCATCGGAAAATAGGTGGTGGGCGCGTGGAACCCGAGATCAAGCAGGCGCTTGGCGAAATCCATCGCGGTGACGCCGAGGGTTTTGGCCTGGCGCTTCAAGGTAATGATGAATTCATGGCTGGCCCGCCGTTGTGGGAAGGGGGATTCAAACCCGATCCGGGTGAGCTGCGCCATCAAATAGTTAGCGTTCAAGGTCGAATATTCAGCAACGCGACCCATGCCGACGCGGCCCAGCATCCGGGCGTAAACATAAGCACGGAGCATGACCCCGGCGTTGCCCATGAACGCCGAGAGCCGCCCGATACTCTGCGGACGGTCGGCTTCGGTCAGCCAGCGATAGCGATCGCCATCCTGGTCGACAATGGGAATGGGTAGGAAGGGGGCCAGCCGGGCGTTGGCCGCGACCGGCCCGGAACCGGGACCGCCGCCGCCGTGCGGGGTAGCGAAGGTCTTGTGCAGGTTCAGGTGCATGACGTCGAAACCCATATCGCCGGGCCGGGCCTTGCCGAGAATAGCGTTCAGATTTGCGCCATCGTAGTAGAGCAGGCCACCTGCGTCATGGACGATTTCGGCGATTTCGGTAATGTTCCGTTCAAACACGCCCAGCGTTGAGGGATTGGTCAGCATCAATCCGGCAGTGTGCGGACCGACTGCCTGGCGCAACGCGGCGAGATCGACATCACCCTGATCATCAGTGGGAATTTCCCGCACGGTGAAGCCGCACATGATGGCGGTGGCGGGATTGGTGCCGTGGGCAGCGTCGGGAACCAGAATCTCCTGGCGGGCGTGATCGCCGTGAGCAACGTGATAGGCGCGGATCATCGCTACCCCGGCGAATTCGCCCTGCGCCCCGGCCATCGGCGTGAGCGAGACCGCCTGCATCCCGGTGACTTCCCGCAGCATGTCCTGCAATTCGTACAGGCAGGCCAGAAACCCCTGGCTGATGGACTCTGGAGCCAGCGGGTGACGATTCAGGAAGCCGGGCAACGAAGCCAGCCGGTGGCAGGCCCGAGGGTTGTACTTCATGGTGCAGGAGCCCAGCGGGTAAAAATGGGTGTCGATGGAAAAGTTTTTTTGCGACAGCCGGGTGTAATGGCGAACAGTTTGCAGTTCCGACACTTCCGGCAACGGCGCGGATTTCGTGCGACGCAGATGGGCGGGAAGGTCGGCCAGGGCATGGTCGGGCGCGGCGGCGGGAATGACGCCATGGCGACCGGGGCGGGATTGGTCAAAGATCAGCATAATTGAACACCGAATCAGTCAAGGTTGAGCTGCCGCTAGTGTATCGCCATTGCCTTTGATGCGCATGTTTCAGCAACATGCCCGCTCCAGAGGCGCCGAACTGTTCGGCGTGGATATGGCAACGCTAAGAAGGGTTTTGGGAAAGTGAATAATTTCTGATAATTAGACTCGATCCTCAAGAAAGCGCCTAATCAGGTCAATCAAGGCAGTTTGCTCCTGTATCTGGCATTCCCACACAACCAGAATGCGCCAACCTTCGCGCCTTAATCCCTCATCATGCTGGCTGTCGCGCGCTCTGTTGCGAGCAATTTTTGTTTCCCAATATTCCCGGTTATTTTTTGGAACTCTCGCCCCTCGTTTACAATCGTGACCGTGCCAGAAACAGCCATGAATGAAAATCACCTTGCGGCGGCTTTGAAAAGTTAAATCCGGCTTACCCGGTAGGTCTTTCCGGTGCAGTCGGTAGCGATATCCCATAGAGTAAACGAGGCGGCGAACAGTCATTTCCGGGGCGGTGTCGCGGCTCTTTACCGCTCGCATGATCCGGGATCGTTCGGGATCAACCGTCATGATCGCCGCTGCTCGCTCTATCTTCCTTCTCAACGGAAAAGTCGCCGCCAAGCGCCATATAACGCCGTTCTGCCAGCCACTGTAGCCGCTTGGCCTGCGTCAACAAAACCCGGCGAAGTCCGCCTTGAACCTTCCGTTCGGCGATAACCTGAGCTAAACGGGCGATCATCAGGGCGCGGCGGGATGTGCGGTAATCAGGATGGGAACGGATTTCATAGACTTCATCGGAAACGATACGCCGCCGAAAAGACGGCGGCGGTTTGATTTTCAGGGGGGAAGACGCAGGCGGGTCTTTCTCGTTAAGAACCGCCGAAAACTGGCTTCCTTTCAGCGCTTTTTGATAAATCAGGCTTTCCAAAGCGTTTAAATGAGCCTTGGCGTTCTTGTCGTTGCTGCCTGTTTTCTGAAACTGCGGCAACGGCCAAACTTCGATTTCATAGACTTCAAACGGATCGAGAACCGACATCGCCACGGCGTCTGTCCTCTGGTTGGCCAAATGGCGGCGGATTCTCGTTCTCAGTAATTCATTAGTCTGGCCGACATAGATTGGCTCGCCGTCATAATCGAAAAAGGCGTAAACGCCCCATTTGAAGTTTCCGACTTTCACGGTCTGGCCGGTGACTGGATCGTGAAAATCTGCGTCAAGAAACTCAGCAAGGTTCTTCCTCAAGTCCTCCGTCTCGAACGGAGGAATGTTGACGAAATCAGGTTTTTTCTTGTCGTTCGATGGCGGCACTGGCTGCGTTCCTGCTTATTTTCCTCAAAGATAAGCATGAACGTAGGTCACAGTCGAGGGGAAATCTTAACCCACAGCGGCCAAACGCTCACGCTCAGCGCGGGAAAGCAACGGCTCAAAGATGCTGGCGGCCAGGTGCCTAACCACGGGAACGGCTAGACCATCTCCGGCAATGTGGTAAGCCTCGTTGTAGCGGTCTGGCAGCTTGTAGCTTTCCGGCAACCCCATGAGCCTTGCAGCTTCGCGGGGCGACAACAGGCGGGAACGAATCTGCTCGCCTTTAATAATCAAGATGGTTTGACGGCTTGAACCCCCTACAGGCGTTCGCAAACATCCAGCCACGTCGTCAAAGCGCACTTCGGCGCGCTGCTCTCCGTTGCGGGTGCGCTTGTAGACTCCGCCAATTATGCGCCGTCCTGTAGATTGCGCCGCGTAAACTTTGGCGCGATTCACCTCCGACATAAGATCAAGCAAACGGCGCGTTTCCTCCGGCGAGTGCCAGTCCACGCCTTGCGGCTTATTCTCAATCACGTCAGAAAAAACGGTTTTACGGGATGGCGGAGCGGGAAGTTTCCACCATACCCAACGGCGCCGCGCCTTAAGCGGAAGCTGTTTAACCCGCTCCCGTATGACTGCCGAATGCCAAAGAGGATCAGGCGCCGATAGCTTGGCGCAGTGCGGGATTTCCAAATCGGCTCTGGCCCCGACAATGAACAACCGGGCGCGCGAGTGTGGCAAAAAATGCGCGGCGTCAATGACCATAGCGCCGAAACGGTATCCGGCTTGCGTAAACGCCTCCGCAATCGCCAGAAAATCCTTTCCCTCGTGCGAAGTCAAAGCGCCGCAGACATTTTCCAACACGATCAAACGCGGGGCGCGATTCTCAGATATAAGCCCCTGCATAAGCCGCCAAAACGGCCAGAAAGCGCCAGACCTTTCGGCGGCAAGACCCCCGCGATTGCCTGCAAGTGAAAGGTCTTGGCAAGGAAAGGACGCCCACGCGAGATCAGCGGCGCCGGGCAAATCGCCGGATGAAACAGCGGCAACATCGCAAACTTTCAATTCTGGGGCGCCGTCAAAATTGGCCTTGTAGGCTGCCGCCTTCTTCTCGTCTATATCGTTCGCGAAAAGGCAACGCCACCCTTGACCCAAACCGATCCGGGCCATTCCGCCACCTGCGAAGAATTCATAAAACTCAAGCATCGGCGTTGCCTCCTTGGGTCTTGAGCCTCCCCCCTTCCCGCAAAAGCTTTTCCTGAATGGCTTCGGTGATCCAAGTGTTTCGGGAAATGCTGCCGGGGCGACAAGCACGGTCGTCATCAATGGCGGCGAAAATCTCCGGGGACAAACGAAGATTGATCCGATTCTTATCCTTGACGTGTAATTCGCTTTTCATAGGCGCCAGTATGGCGCCTTAATTTAGGGGAGAACAAGAGAAATCTTTTTCAAACTAGTGGTCTGTCATGTTTGAATTCGTGGATAAAGCCGTTGGAGCTTGATCCGGGCATCGGGGGTAGTAAATTGCCAATCAACCCCCTTCTGTGCCGTGTTGCGCCGGGTTTCCTACGCCTGGGCTTCCTGACGCAAGGGATCCAGATTCGGAAGTCGATGGTCCAGGCATTGCCGGGTGAGGACACTGAGTTCCAGTTCGGCGATATTGGGCCAACTGCCGTGCTTGGGGGTGTAAGTGAATCTCCAAGCGTTGCCCGAGACGCCGGGCGGTCTCCGGATCGAAGGCTTGGCAAAGCGAACCCAAATGATGGGTGTTGAGGCTATCGCAGACCCGCCGGATACATTCGGCCGTCGGGAAATACTCATCCACCAGCAGGCGCCTTTGCTGGGCAAAATCGGGTTGGGGGTCCGCTGCTGAGTGACGTTGACGTGACGCCAACCCTGCAAGGGCTGAACGAACAAGAAGAGATGAGCGGTACCTTCACGCTTATATTCAGTGTCATAACAGGCAGGTTGGCCGGGTTGAGCCGGCAGGGTCTGACGGATTTCACGGGTCAACTGCACCAGACTTTCGTCGAAACACCCTGGTGGATACCGGGGATCTTCCGATTCGGCATACAGGCCCAGCACATCTTCCAGATGCCAGATAGAGTCGGAACTCACACTGGGAATACACCCTGCTTGACGCTGCCAAGGTTTGAGGTCTTTTTTTAGCACTCGACCGACGGTATCCGGGGAAATCCTGTCAATTTGGCGTCATTCCACGAAGCGATCCGCTAACCGTTTCAAGGTCCACCGATGGCAACCCATGGGCGGCGTCCTCGCCCTCAATCAGTCGGGCCGAGATCGGCAACAGGTGGTGATACATCTCGCTCTTGCCCACGGCGCGCGGCTGGCCCTCGATCCGCGCCAGTATCAGGGTCGTCGAGGGTTTCGATCTGGCGAGCCACAGCGGTAAACCGGTCGAGCCGTTCCCGCTCGACCGCAGTCTTGCGGGCGGTCGGCAACCGGTACAGCAGCCGGGTTCGGCTGGGAGCGTCAGCTTGCGCGTGCCGGAGGCCCATCGGGGGCTGCTCTGCATTCTCCCTGGTTCACCTTCGCCGGCAGGATCAAGGGTTTCGATCCTCTCCATCGTAACAGGCATTCATCCGTAAACAGGGCTTGCGCCTTCCATCCACTTTGAACCGATCGCCACCCAGCGGGGAATGAATCAGCAAGCGGCGTAGGCGCACGCTCCGTAAACCCACTGCTTAGTGAATCACCACTATCGCGCAAGGTGACGAACATGTTAGAAAAGAATCCGTTTCACGCCTTATTAGTGAACAAACAGCCACCCTGGCGGGTGCTTGACCGGGTCGTAGCAATCAGCATCGGCGCGGGTTTCGCTACATCGTCGGGAGCGCGCCTCCCCATGGCCGAGCCGTACACCCCCCAGAGTGCAATTCACCATCCCTAGTGGAGCTGTTCATGTCACGCCAAAGTCCCAGCGATTATATGCGCCAGTACCATGATCTTTCCGTCAGGGCCTTCGGCCCCACGGGCTTGTCGATGACCGGCGCCGTTCACGTCACGCGGTATCAGGTCGCTGCTCCCCTGGAGCGAGATCGGCTGATCGCCGCCCTCAAGACCGTGCTCAAGATCAAGCATACGCCGCCGCTGCACTCGAACTACGACTGGTTCGCCTTCGCGCCGGGCGACCCGATCCAGACCGGCGAGCCCTTCTACTGGCAGTCGATCCGCCGGGCGTTTGGCTTTAAAGGCTCGCCGAGCGAAATGCGCGACGTGCTGCGCCTGGCGTGCCGACTCGGGCGGATCGGCGCTGGCAAGGACATCGCAGGACAGCCGTCCGCCGCGATGACTGTGGCCGACTACGCGAAGCAGTTCTTCAGCCTCGACTGCAATGGATTCGTCGGCAATTATTGGGGACTGTCTCCCGAAGTCCACCAAAGCAACTGGGCCGTGATCACGCCGACGACCGAGGCGCGGGTGCTGAAAAAGACCGCCGGTGGCGACTATTGGAACGGCTGGGGCAGGGCGGCAGTAAAAACGCTGGACTACATCCCGCTCACCCCGCGCAAGGCCGCCCGCGAAGCCCGTTCCGGGGATGTCCTCATTATTCATAAAGATGGGGTGTCCTGGTCGCATATCGCCTTGGTGGATCACGTCACCTGGGTCGATGGGGATCAGGTCAACTGGCGGGTCGTCGAGTATGGCGAGAGTACGTCGGAAGCCGGCTTCAACACGTCCGCCGACAACCACATCAAGCCGTTCCGGACCGTCAAGCTCGTGCAGGGACCCAACAAGAAGCTGGGTGTGGGATATCCAGATGGTAACAAATTTAAATATCTGTTTGCCGCCCCGAACTCGCAGTTCCCGCCGGCGACGATTGGGCGGTGTGGGATGGCGGCGATTTAGCGCCGCATTTTGACGATTCACTCCCTGTGAACTTGCGGAAATATGGAGCCATTTCGATGGCGGCATAAAGGAGCCACGGAAATTGCAGCGTAATAGCGCCAATGGATTTTCAGCATAAGGCATCCAGGGGACGACGATCCATGCCGCCCTGGTCCGCCGCTACGGCTATACGGGGAGTTATTCCGCCGTTTACCGGTTCCTCAAGCAACTCCCGTCGGTGGCGCCGCCCGAGGCGCCCCTGCGGCTGAGTTTCAAGCCTGACGAAGCCGCCCAGGTTGATTTCGGCGCGGGGCCAGTGATCGCCGATGTCTGCACCGGCGAGACCTTCAAAACCTGGGTATTCGTGATGACGCTGTGTTGGTCACGACATCAGAACGCAGCTCCGGGTAAACGCAGTTGCCGAAAAACAGGGCGTGGCCGGTTACTCCGCGCAGTACGCCACCGTAATAGCTGCGCAGGGTCAGGGGTTGCGGACTGTACAGGGTGCAGTCGAGACCGTAGCAGCGTAGACCGTGGAAGTCAGTGAGCCGGGGCATCGGTTCTCGTCCAGCAATCCAGGCCGGTTTCATCGCAGCTCGGCAGGAACGTCCCGGTTTCGCCAGCTTGACTCGCCCCAACCCGATTTTGAGTTCGCCGCCCAGCAGCAGTCAGCGATGAAACCAATCTTTGAGCGCCCGGCCGGCCAACTGCGGGGTGCTATGCCAGAGGCCGCCCGCCAGTCGCGCTGGCTGACCGCGCTCGGAGCCGTGAAGGGTTCGGGCGGCGATGCTTTCCACTTCAAACAAAGCCGTTTCGACTGCGCTACAGGTCTGCGGGTCGAGGGTGACGTGATTACGGGCGGTCAAATAGTGCGTTTCGATGCGCTCCCGATCCTGCCAAGGCTTACCACCCATCAGTTTGAGCTAAGCTTGTGCGCTGGGTAAACTGAGGCACGAGGTGACGAGGATGGGAACGGTGCGGCAGTTAGCGGAGGAAGTAGGACGGGGGCTCAACATAGCGTTGCCGAAACTGCGCAAGACGGTGGTGAGGAAGGTGGCTTTAGCCGTGGGGGCGATGATCGAGGTGCGCACGCCGAACACGGCGGAACTGGCCAATGTTCTGCCGTTGGAGACTGCGCGGCAGGACATGCGGGAGCAATGGTTGCGGCGGTTGCTCAAAAATCCCTTGCTGGCCAGCCCGGTGCTGCTGGAGCCGTGGGCGCGCCAGGCGCTCGCCGAGGCCAGCCGGCACGGGCGGACGGTGGTGCTGAGTCTGGATCAAACCGACCTGGGGGATCGGTTCGCGGTGTTGATGCTCGGCGTGGTGGTGGGGGATCGGGCGTTACCGCTGACGTGGGCGGTGGAAGCCGGCCCGGCCAATCTCGGGTTTGACGGGCAAAACATCCTGTTGGAGCGGGTGCGGAACTGGCTACCGGGAGGGGCCGACGTCCTGTTGTTGGCGGATCGGTTCTATCCCTCGGTGGAATTGTTCGAGTGGTTGTACGCCCGGGGTTGGCATTACCGGCTGCGGTTGAAGGGCAATCTGAACGTCGATCCGGGCTTTGGCGATATGGCCACCACCGGGGAACTGGCCGCGGGTTATCCCGAGCGCTATCTGCCCGATGTCCGGTTGTTCAACCACGGGGTCCCGACCCACTTGGGAATTTTGCATGAGGCGGGGCATCCCGAACCGTGGATCATCGCCATGGACTGCGCCCCGAACCGGGCGGCAGTGCGGGACTACGGCAGCCGCTGGGGCATCGAGCCGCTGTTCTCGGACTTCAAAAGTCGCGGTTTTGACCTGGAAGCCACCCAGCTACGCGCCCCCGATCGCCTGGATCGCCTGCTGTTGCTCATGGCCCTCGCCCTGCACTGGTGCGTCCGCGCCGGGCAAGACGACGCCCGCGATCACCCGACCCCGTTGGAAATGCTGTTGCTCATGGCCCTCGCCCTGCACTGGTGCGTCCGCGCCGGGCAAGACGACGCCCGCGATCACCCGACCCCGTTGGAAAAAAACTCAAGCCCAAACAGATCCGGACCATTGGACTTTTAAAAAGCTCGCTCGCAGCGCCTTGTCCTGGTTCAAGCGTGGTCTGCGGTTGCTCCTGAGACGGCTCCAAATGCAACAACCCTTACCACCCTTCTATCGAATCTGCCCCGTCATGAGGAACTGATAGGTAGTCAGGACTTTCGCTTTTCGTCATTCCCGCGTATGCGGGAATCCAGTCATTCGTTGAAAAGAATGGATACCCGCCTTCGCGGGTATGACGAATTTACGGGTTTAGCGAAAGTCCTGGTTACGAAACCCGCGTATTCCCGCTTACCTGCCTGCCTGAGCGAAAGTCCTGGTGGTAAGGCGGCGTCAACGTCAGCGACGACCACAGCGGCGTCCAGAGCAGTCCCGAAGCGTGGCGCGACACACACCTGCACGTCGAAGGCAAGCCGGTGCGCAGCGACGCATCGCGCTGGCCACGCCCTATTTCGTTCCGAACGAAGCGCTGACCGCCGCGATCATCGTCGCCGCCGTGCGCGGGGTAGAGGTACGGATACTGGCGCCCAAGCGCAGCGATTCGCGGCTGGCCACCGCCGCCGTGCGCAGCTACTACGACGAACTGGCTACCCTGCTCCCGCTTCTCGCCCGGCTCCGCCCGCTGCTGCGCAACTCGTTCCGGCTGGCCCTCGCGCCCTTCCATGACCTTCCGGGCCTCCTCGATCTTCTTTTCCAGCGCAACGCGCTCGGCCTCATGGCGCACATTCAAGGCGGTCATTTCCGGCTCGTTGCGCACACCGTCACGGCTCACCCACCCCACGATGATGATCACGCCTGCTGATAGATTTCCGCGCCGCCGGTGACAAATTCACCTGCCTTTTCCGCCAGGCCCTGAGTCAGCGCCGCCTGGGCTTCAAGACCTTGTTGCAGCGCATACTCACGCACCTCCTGGGTGATTTTCATCGAGCAGAAGCGCGGGCCGCACATCGAGCAGAAATGGGCGACCTTGGCGGATTCCTTGGGCAGCGTAGCGTCGTGGTATTCGCGGGCGCGTTCGGGATCGAAACCGAGATCGAATTGATCGTCCCAGCGAAATTCAAAGCGGGCTTTGGACAACGCATTATCACGCAGTTGCGCGCCAGGATGCCCCTTGGCCAGATCGGCGGCGTGGGCGGCAATCTTGTAGGCGATGATGCCTTCGCGAACATCCTGCTTGTTGGGCAGGCCCAGATGTTCCTTGGGCGTGACATAGCAGAGCATGGCGCAGCCATACCAGCCAATCTGCGCCGCGCCGATCGCGCTGGTAATGTGGTCATAGCCAGGCGCGCTATCGGTAGTGAGGGGACCCAGGGTGTAGAACGGCGCTTCAAAACAGTCGGTCAATTCCTTATCCATATTGTCCTTAATGAGTTGCATCGGGACATGGCCGGGACCTTCGATCATCACCTGCACCTCGTGTCGCCAGGCGAGTTGAGTTAACTCGCCCAGCGTCTCCAGTTCGGCAAACTGGGCAGCATCATTGGCGTCGGCCAGCGAACCCGGCCGTAATCCGTCGCCGAGGGAAAAACTCACATCGTAGGCGCGCATGATTTCGCAAATGTCGGCGAAATGGGTATAGAGGAAGTTTTCCTGATGATGGGCCAAACACCATTTCGCCATGATCGAACCGCCCCGCGAGACGATGCCGGTCAATCGGTCCGCCGTCAGCGGCACATAGCGCAACAGGACACCCGCATGGAGGGTAAAATAATCAACGCCCTGCTCCGCTTGCTCGATCAGCGTGTCGCGGAACAGCTCCCAAGTCAGTTCCTCGGCTTTGCCGTCCACTTTTTCCAGCGCCTGATAGATCGGCACCGTGCCAACGGGCGTCGGGGCATTGCGAATCAACCATTCGCGGGTCTCGTGGATATGTTTCCCTGTAGACAGGTCCATGATCGTGTCGGCCCCCCAACGGATCGACCAGACCATCTTTTCCACTTCTTCCTCGACCGAGGAACCCAGCGCCGAATTGCCCAGATTGCCGTTGATTTTCACCCGGAAATTGCGACCAATAATCATCGGCTCCAGTTCGGGATGATTGATGTTGGCCGGGAGGATCGCCCGCCCCCGGGCAATCTCGTCGCGCACGAATTCGGGGGTAAAGGTTGCGGGGATAGCGGCGCCAAAATTCATGCCGGGGTGTTGCCGCAATAAACGCCGGTAACGCGGATCTTCGCGCAGTTCCTGTAAGCGCAACGTCTCGCGCAACGCGACGTACTCCATTTCCGGGGTCACGATGCCGCACCGGGCATAATGCATCTGGGTCACGCTAGCGCCGGCTTTGGCCCGACGCGGAGGACGAAGGTGCGTGAATCGCAGGTGGCGGGTCTCAGGATCGGTGGTGCGGGCTTGACCGTAGGCAGAAGACGGCCCGGTCAGCGCTTCCGTATCGCCGCGCTCTTCGATCCAGGCGCTCCGAATAGCGGGCAGCCCCTGGAGGAGGTCGATGCGCGCCTGGGGATCGGTATAGGGGCCGGAGCAGTCGTAGACTGGAATCGGCGGATTGTCCTCAACCCCGAACGTGGACGGCGTGGGGTGTTGGGCAATTTCCCGCATCGCAACCTGCAAGTCCGGGCGCGATCCAGCGACATACACTTTGCGCGAGTGGGGATAGGGGCGGGCGATGGCGTCGCCCACTTGGGTGACCGCTTGTAAAAGGGTCGGGGAAATGGAGTCCATAAGAATCGTCCTCGGTGGCGGCGATGAATGACGAGGACGAAACGGGAGCGCCTTGACGGGCCGCGAAGCCTTCCTCCGCCGGTACAAACCGGATCAGGTTCCAAGGGTATTTCTCAGCTCCTGGATGGAGCACCCCCGCTTCGTTCTGCCGGTTATTAGAACACAGCATCAGCCCAACGGATACGGCTTGGCCAGCACGCCAAAGGATAGCAATGAAGGAAAAGGCGGATCACGAATTCGCAAACCCGTTATCACCCTGATCCTCACGACGATGGATGACAGGGACGTGTTTGACGCGCCCATTCTCACTTCATGGTAACCTTGTCCGAACGATCTTCGTTACTGCTAACGCCCCTCCCCTATGTACGCCTATCTCCTCCGCCGCCTGGCCCTCATTCCGCTCACCTTGCTGGGCATCATTGCCATCAATTTCGCCATTGTACAAATCGCGCCCGGCGGGCCAGTGGAGCAGTTGCTGGCGCAACTCCGGCATACCGCCGTCTCCGCAACCGCCCGGGTGGGCGGTGGGGAGGGGGTAGAGGCGGGACGCAGCGCGCCGGTTGGGCAAAGCCCTGGCAGTGACAGTGGCTATCGTGGCGCGCAAGGGCTGGATTCGGCTTTCATCGCGGAATTAAACCGCCAGTTTGGCTTCGATCAGCCGGCCTACGTGCGCTTCGGGCAAATGGTCGGCGACTACCTGACCTTCGATCTGGGCAAAAGCTATTTCCGCGACCGAGCGGTGCTGGATCTGGTGTTGGACAAGTTGCCGGTGTCCATTTCCCTGGGGGTGTGGAGTACGTTGCTAATCTACGCGATCTCGATTCCACTGGGCATCGCCAAGGCGGTGCGCGACGGTTCACGTTTCGATGTCCTGAGCAGCGTAGCAGTGATCATCGGTTACGCGATTCCGGCGTTCCTATTCGCCATTTTGCTGATCATCCTATTGGCTGGCGGGCGCTATCTGGACTGGTTCCCGTTGCGTGGACTGATCTCTGACCACTGGGCAGATTTGAGCTGGCCGGCGCGGATCGCCGACTACTTCTGGCATTTGACCCTGCCGGTAACGGCCATGGTCATTGGCGGCTTTGCCTCATTGACCATGTTGACCAAGAATGCCTTTTTGGACGAGATCAGCAAGCAATACGTCGTCACGGCTCGCGCCAAGGGATTGAGCGAGCGCCGTGTGTTGTACGGGCATGTGTTCCGCAACGCCATGCTACTGGTTATCGCCGGCTTTCCGGCAACCCTGGTGAGTATGTTGTTCACGGGTTCGCTGCTAATCGAAGTGATCTTTTCGCTGGACGGGTTGGGCTTGCTGGGCTTTGAGGCGGTGGTGAAACGGGATTATCCAGTGATGTTCGGGACGTTATATATCTTCAGCCTGATCGGTTTGTTGCTGAATCTGATCAGCGATCTGACGTATCACCTCATTGATCCACGCATCGACTTCGCGGCGCGGACGGGATGATCTCGATCACTAAAGCCGTATCGCCGCGCATCTCCCAATGCAGGTCAAAATCGTACAGTTTCATGCCGTAGCGGCGCTGAGGGGTCAGCTCCCGTTCGTAGGCCGGACGAGGGTCCTGGCGTAGAATCTGCGTGATCAATTCCCGCAAATCACCACTCGGCCAAGCGGCGCAGAACGCCGCCGCCGCTGGACTGAACTCGACCGCCAGCGCTGCCTCTGGCGCAGAAGGGGCGAAGCCGCTGGTCGCGTCGGGAATGCCGTCGGCATAGGGTACATAGGGTTTAATATCCAACACCGGCGTACCGTCCAGTAAGTCAACGCCGGCCAGGTGTAAAAAAACCTGACCGTGACTGATCGCCACTCTCTCCAGCCGGACCACTGATAAGCCGATAGGATTAGGCCGAAAAGGCGAACGGGTGGCCCACACGCCTAACCGCTGATTCCCGCCTAAACGGGGTGGACGCACCGTCGGTTGCCAGCGACCCGCCGGTATCCCGTGGAAAACGAAAATCAGCCACAGGTGGGAAAAATCCTCCAGCCCACGTACTGCCTCGGGCCGGTTATAGGGCGGTAACAGCTCCAGCGTCGCCCGCGCTGCCGGAACCAGCCCCGGCTGGCGGGGAATGCCGAACTTCTCCCGGAAGCAGGAATGAATCACGCCAATCGGCGTGAGCGGGAACATCTACAGCCATCCGGCTTTCTTCAGCGAGCGGTACAGCAGCAGGCATACCACCGCCACCCCGCCCATGACGGTGGGATAACCATACGCCCACTGCAATTCCGGCATCACCGCGAAGTTCATTCCGTAAATGCTGAACACCACGGTCGGAATGGCCAGCAGCGCACCCCAGCCGGCCAGCCGCTTAGTGGCCTCGTTTTGACGCGCACCGCTGAGCGACAGACTGATCTGCAAGGTCATGGCCAGCGTTTCCCGAAGGCTGTCCACTGCTTCGTTGATGCGCAGGGCGTGATCGTGAACATCGCGGAAGTAGGGGCGGATGTCGTCGGGGATCAGACGGGTAAAGACGTCCGTCAGCAAATAGTTGCAGACTTCGACCATTGGCGCGGCGGCGCGGCGCAATTCCGCCAGCTTGCGTTTCAGGTCGTATAAACGGCTGATATCGTCCTGGCGAAAATCGCCCTTGAAGAACCGCTCCTCGACTTCCTCAACGATATCCTCCAGTTCATCGATTGTCGGGAAGTAATTGTCCACCACGAAATCAAGAACGGCGTACAGCGCGAACCCTGGCCCTTTACGCAGCAAGTCAGGATGTCTTTCACAACGGGCGCGCACCACCGCATAGGACAGCGAAGCGCCGTGTCGCACCGACACCAGATAGCGTGGCCCAACAAAAAGATGAGTCTCGCCTAAATGGATTTGGCCATCCTGCATATGGACCGTTCGCAGCGCAATAAACAGACAGTCGCCATACAACTCAACTTTGGGGCGTTGATGCGCGTGATGCGCATCTTCGGTAGCCAACTCGTGCAGGCCAAATAATTCTTGAACCCGCGTCATCAACTCCTGATCCGGCTCGCGCAGCCCCAGCCAAACGAAAGTGTCCGGTTGTTCCCGTAGCGCCGGAATCTGTTCCAGGGTAATGTCAGGCAGTTGGTAACCGTCGACATAGGCATTGTAATTGACGATCATGAGTTGCGAGTCAGCGCCTGTATTAGATAGGAAGAGATTGGCGGTCAGTGAGAATGCCGATGCGGGCAGGGTTCCGGCCGGTACGGCTCTTCGCGGTCGTGCAGATGCATCCGGTATTCAACGAACCCGGAACTGTCGTCGAAATGCAGAAAAGGATTGCCAGCGATCTGTTCAGCCATCGAAGTGGTGGGAGTGATCCCGTAATTGTGACCAGGACGAATCAGCGTGTCGCCTGGGAGCCGTGCGCCTAACCGGCGCAGGCTCTGGTACATCTGCTCCGGGTCGCCCCCACGCAAGTCGCAACGCCCACAGCCGAAGACGAACAAGGTATCGCCGGTCAGCACTTGGCCGCCCACCCGGTAACAGGCCGAACCCGGCGTGTGCCCCGGCGTGTGCAGAATTTCAATCTCGGTTTCACCCAATCGAATCCGATCACCCCCCTCGTGCAAAGTCGGCAGATCGACATAACGGTCCCAGAACGCCGCTTCAGCGCGCAACAGGTGCAATTGGGCATCGCTGGCGTTGAGCAGCGCCTCGACGCCGTTGATATGGTCAAAGTGGCTGTGGGTGAGCAAAATATCAGTGATCTTTAATTGACGTTGTCTGGTCAGCGCCAGAATAGCTGATACGTCCCAGGCGGGATCAACCACTGCGGCGCGGTCGGTGGCGTGATCATGGATTACATAGATAAAATTGCTCATGCGGCCCAATTCCAGCGCATGGACCGTATGGCGCGTTGCGTTGGTCATCCTGCGGTCTCCAAAGTCGTCAGATTGATTGCGAAGGGGGCAAACCGCCTGGTTGGAACAATCACGGCGGCGATAACTCAGAGTGATGGATCGATTTGATCATGACCATTGAACCATGATCGAATCTTTTGACTCTTTTCCCGCAGCGCAGAGGGATTTTTCATGCGTTTTAGTCTCGATATCGATACCCGGAGGCACTTTATCAAAGGCTACGGACCAGGCTGGATCAACATTAATGAGCGGGAGGTGCGCCGTAGCGTGATCGTTGCCCCGGATCAGTTGGTAACCGATTGGCCGCCACAGACTTTTGCTGATTTGGAGGAAGCGCATTTCGCAACCATTCTCCAATTGGAACCGGAAATTGCGTTACTGGGTACTGGCGACCGTCAGCGGTTTCCACATCCGAAGTTGACCCAGGCACTGTTAGCGCACGGTGTAGGTGTGGAAGTGATGGACACGCCCGCCGCCTGCCGAACCTACAACATCATTATGATGGAAGATCGCCGGGTGGTGGCGGCCTTGCTGATGATGGGAGATTAACCGCTCTTAGGGCAATCCGGCCTTCATCGCTCCCACGCTCCAGCGTGAGAGCGATCCATGGCGGGTTCTACAGAAAACTCTGGGAAAATCCTTCGGTTTCCAGAATCTTGCGCAACCGGCGCAGGGCATCAATCTGAATCTGCCGCACCCGCTCGCGGGTCACGCCGATTTCGTTGCCGACCTGCTCCAGGGTGGCTTTTTCCACGCCGCCCAAGCCAAAGCGCCGTTTCACCACGGTCCGTTGTTTGTCGTTCAACTGGTCGAGCCAAGAGTCCAACTTTTCATTAAGGTCGGCGTCCTGCAGCAGTTGCGAGGGGTCGGCGTTGTTATCGTCAGGAATCGCATCCAGCAACGAACGGTCTTCATCCTTACCGATGGGGGTGTCCACCGACGTCACCCGTTCATTGAGTTGCAGCATCCGCTTCACTTCCGCCACCGACTTACCCATGGCCCGGGCGATTTCCTCGGTGCCAGGTTCGTGATCCAGGGTCTGCGCCAGTTGCCGGGCGGTGCGGAGGTAGCCGTTGATTTCCTTGATGATGTGAATGGGCAAACGGATCGTGCGGGTCTGGTTCATCAGCGCCCGCTCAATGGTTTGCCGGATCCACCAAGTCGCATAAGTCGAAAACCGGAAGCCACGCTCAGGGTCAAACTTCTCTACAGCGTGGATCAGCCCCAGATTGCCTTCCTCGATCAGATCGAGCAGGCTGAGTCCCCGGTTCATGTAGCGGCGGGCGATTTTGACTACCAGTCGCAGATTGCTTTCAACCATCCGGTTGCGGGCAGCGGCGTCGCCTTGAATCACTCGACGGGCGAAATAGACTTCTTCCTGAGCGGTCAACAATGGAGAAAAGCCGATCTCGCTCAGGTACATGCGGGTAGCATCCAGCTCTTCCAGAGTGACTTCCCTGGGGGGCGGGGCGGGCGACGCCCACGGGGTATCGACCACCTCTTCCAATCCTTCCCCCACAGCGGCGATCCCTTCCTCGGCATCTTCCAACTTGTCTTCATCCAACAGGGAATCTTCCATGATCAGCTCATCGTCACATACGACTGCCTCTTGCAGACGGGCACTGATCCGTCGGGACATCGATAACCTCCAGACACGCTTCGCTTGGTGGAACTTCAGTGTTGACGCTGGAACCACGAACTGTTGGCAGGCGTCTTTGTTTATTTTTACTGATCGCTGGCGTCGGCACTGGCTGAACGGCGACGAGCTTGCCGCCGTTCGCTTCCACTAACGCCGGAAAATGGCGGATGAAGCGAATCCCTGCACCGCACTGAAAATATTTAATAATGATAAGCTTTTCAAAACCGGCAAGTCCACTCCGATATGTAATCGCCTTGAGGCAATTTTCTGCATTACCCCGATCAATCCCGAATTTATTCAGCTAACCATTGACTCAAGGTATCGATGGCGCGGTGGCGGGTCAGGTCGACGTGCAAGGGAGTAATCGAAATGTGGCCGGTGCGCACGGCGTGGAAATCAGTGCCGGGACCAGCGTCCTGTTCGGGACCCGCCGGACCAATCCAGTAAATTGGCCGGCCACGCGGGTCAGTGCTTTTGATCACCGGCTCGGACTTGTGGCGATGACCCAGCCGGGTGGCCTGGATACCGGCCAACTCTTCCCAAGGCCGGTCGGGAATGTTGACATTAAGGACGGTGTCGGGCGGCAAAGGCCATGCGTGCAGGCGGCGCACCAGCCAGACCGCGATGCGGGCGGCGGTAGCAAAGTGCTGGGGTTGAAATGAGGCTTGCGAGAGGGCGATGGCGGGCAGCCCCAAAAACCGGCCTTCCATCGCCGCCGCCACCGTGCCGGAATAGATCACGTCGTCGCCCATATTGGGGCCAGCGTTGACGCCAGAAACAACCATGTCCGGCTCCCGCTCCAACAGACCCGTGATGGCAACATGGACGCAGTCGGTGGGAGTGCCTTCAACGCTGTAGACTTCATGGTCGTGCCGGGTCACATACAGGGGATTTTTCAGGCTCAGCGAGTTGCTGGCGCCGCTGCGGTCGCGGTCAGGCGCAACGACGATCACCTCGGCCAGTTCGCGCAGGGCTTCGGCAAGGCAGAGCAACCCCGGCGCCTGATAGCCATCATCATTGCTGATCAAAATAAGCATGTTATCGATACCCTTTGGCTTGACAGATTCTGCAATTTCAGCGAGGCGTCCATGAGGCGGCTGTTCACGCTCGATCCCCATGATCGGGAGCTGTTCCGGCAAACGGTCGGCCCGGTCAAGCCACTGCACTGCGACCGGATCGATCCCGCACCGATCCACCCGGCGCCCATTCCACGTTTTACTCTGGCCGACGAGCGGCAGGTGCTAACCGACATGATCTCGGACTATTTCGAGCCGGCGGAGCTGGATACCGGCGAGGAATTGTACTACCGCCGTGAAGGGGTGCAGCAGACCGTGTTACGCAAATTGCGGCGTGGCCACTTCCAGGTTGGCGCGGCGCTGGATCTGCATGGAATGACTGTTGCGGCGGCCAAGGAAGCTTTCACCACTTTCCTTCATCAGGCCCGCCGCGATGACCGGCACTGTGTGCGAATCATCCATGGCAAGGGTAAAGGTTCTCGCCACCGGGGACCGATTTTGAAACAAAAAATTAATTATTGGTTGCGCCAGCGCGATGAAGTGCTGGCGTTTTGCTCGGCGCGGGCAATGGATGGAGGAACGGGGGCGGTTTACGTGCTGCTGCGGCGAATATAGCAGTCGGAGCTAATTTAACCGCCCCGCCGTGAACCCGGCGCTCCTTGAAGAAACGGCAGCCATTCATTGAAAAAACGCACCGCTTCGGGGTCCTGCCGCATGGCGTCGATGACCTGGGCGCCAAAGGCTCCGCCGCCCACGGCGTAATAACCGAACGCGCCACCGCCAATAGCGACGACGCCAATAGCGCCGCCCCCTATCGCCAGTCCGCCGACCGCCAGTCCGCCGACCGCCAGTAATCCAACGCCAAGGCCCCCCATGCCAAATAACAGGCCCAGCGCCAGTCCACCCATCGCGATAACGCCTCGGGCAATGCCACCGATGGCGATGACGCCGGCAGCGAAATCACCGATGGCGATGACGCCGCGAGCATGGCCACGCAACTCGCCTTTATCGGGATCAGGTCCCATGGCGATGTCATAGAGCGGCAGGCCCCAGAGCGTATTTGCCGAACGTTTGCGAACGCCACGATAAGGATAACCACGCTGTTTCAGCACGGCCATTTCGCGTTCAAGAGTAGCGATGCGTTGCTTGAGCTGGGCGGTTTCATCCGGTTGCATACGGAATGCCTTTGACAAGAGTTCCGCTCAATTTTAGACGAATTGACCCGGCTGATGGCTGGAGAATCGGCCATAATGGCAGTGAAGCCTGTTCAAACCACGAGGATTCAGCCATGCCCCTGAAGAACTCTGCGACCCAATACGGTTCAGTGACTCGCTTTCTGCACTGGTCGATGGTTTTGCTGTTCGTCTGGCAATACCTCAGCGCCGCTATCATGACGCACCTCGCCCGGGAAAAAACGCTGCTGAGCCTGACCCAGGGTGATTACTACAACTGGCACAAATCCATCGGTCTGGTGTTGTTAGCGCTGGCGCTGGCGCGGCTGATCTGGCGCAAGACCACGCCTTTGCCCGACTGGGCGCCCACGCTGACGCCCGCCGAGCAGGCTTTCTCCCACTGGAATGAAGTCCGCTTGTATTGGTGCATGTTCCTGTTGCCTATCAGCGGCTATCTATTCGTGATGGCGGGCGGTTTCGGGGTCAATCTGTTTGGTCTGTACGAACTGCCTAATCCGATTGGCAAGCAGGGTGGGCTGGCGACCACGATGATGGCGACGCATATCGTCCTGGGCTACGCTGCAATGGTATTCATCGCCTGGCATGTGGGCCTGGGTATTAAACATCACTGGTTCGACAAGGATGGTTTTCTGCACCGGATGCTGCCGTTTCGGCGGCGCTGACTTTCCCAAACCGGTAATGCGATACGCCCCATTCCTCGCCATCGCGGTAGCCAAATAACTCAGCGCAGGCCATAAAGAACACCCGCCAGCGCTGAAACCAGCGTTCCGCCTCCCCGGAACCGTAGGTCTCTCGGAATAAGGCCAGAACCGCTTCGCGATGCTGGTCCTGATTCACCAGCCAGGCTTCCAGCGTGCGCTGATAGTGGCGACCGTTGAAATGCCAGTCTTCCTCCAGTTGAAGGTCACCCTGGAAACGCGGCAATAAATCCCGCGAGGGCATCAATCCGCCGGTGAAGAAATATCGCCCCATCCAGTTGTCCTCGCCCTCGGTTTCAAAGGGGTAAGCCCAGTAGCGATGGGTGAAAATATGCACGAACAATTTGCCGCCCGGTTTCAACCAGGCGTGAATGCGTCCCATCAATTCCTGATAGTTGCGCATGTGTTCAAACATTTCCACCGACAGCACCCGGTCAAAACACCGGTCGGTGGAAAACTCGTTCATGTCGGCGGTGATGACCTGCACGTTATCAAAGCCTCGTTCCCGGCAGCGCGCCTCGATAAATTCCCGCTGCGAATTGGAATTCGACGCCGCCACGATCCGCGAATCGGGATAGAACTCCGCCAGCCACAGGGTGAGCGAACCCCAGCCGCAGCCCAGTTCCAGAATGTCCTGATTGAAACCCAGCTCCGCCCGTTCACAGGTCAACGCCAGCATGGCCGCTTCCGCCGTTTCCAGGTTTTGCACCTCCTCCGGCCACCAGCAGGAGCTGTATTTCAGGCGCGGTCCGAGCGCTTTCTGGAAAAAGCCAGCGGGGACTTCGTAATGCTGAGCATTGGCCGCCTGGGTCTGGAGGGCGATGGGACTGTGACGCAGTTCAGCCTCCAGTCGGGCCAGCGCCGCTTCCCGCGCATGATCATCGCTGGCCTCTGCCGCCTGCAACCGCTCGGCCAACAGTCGGCGGATGCCGATCCGGGTGAGCCAGTCGGGGACCAGACCCCGCTCCATGAGATCGATAGCTATCTTGAGCATCAGGGTGTTTCCTGTTTCGGGAACCAGGGAATGAAGGCGCTGGTGGTGCGTTGATAGGCCCGATAATCTTCCCCACGGCTGGCCAGCGCCTGCTGTTCGGTATAGGGAATGCCTGTGACTTTCAGCAAGGTGTAGAGCATCAATGCCGGTCCGAGCAGAGTCAGCCACCACTCTGGCGATCCCCAGGCCAGCAACGGATAACTCCACCAGTGCAGCCATTCGAAGAAATAGTTGGGATGGCGGGAATAGCGCCACAGACCGGCCCGGCAAGTGCGGCCATGGTTGGCCGGACTCGCGCGCCAGGCTGCCAGTTGTCGATCCGCCAGCGCTTCACCGCCGACGGCCAGCAGCCAGAGGGCGACGGCGATCAGTACAGCCAGTAGCGGTGGTCGTTCCGGGGTCAGGGCCACGATGAGAAAGGGAACCGCGAAGATGGCGGTGAGCAACGCCTGCGCTTGGAAGAAGCCGAGGAATTTGAGTTGGGTATATTCGCGCCAGTGAGCGCGCAGCCGTTGATAACGCCCATCTTCCGGCTTGCCGATGACCCGGTTTGCCAGCAGATAGCTAGCCAGCCGGAACGACCAACCGCCCGCCATGACCGCTATGAGCATCCGCCGCAATGGATCGCCATCCGCCAGCAGGGCGTAACCGACGGCCAGCAGTCCCAGCCCAGCCGCCCAGGCTACATCGACAGTGCCGGCATCCACCGTGCGCCATTGCACGGCCCAGGCCAGCAACATCAGCAGCGCCGCCAACGCCCAGCCGGCAAGGAAAAGATCAATATGAATCATGAACGCACTTCCCGCCGCTGGCGTGGTCTTGTTGAAAAGCCCTGTTCACTGACCCGGAAATTTCCATGCTGCGTATCCCCGTCATTCTCTGCGGAATCCTGCTCGGCCTGCTGGCGGCCACTATTCTGATCGCCAGTCAACACAGCCATGTCCTGGCGGGTCTGCGCTACATCATCGCCGATCCCTGGGGCATCGTGACCCTGATCGACCTGGGCGTTGGCCTGCTGTTTATCGCTGTCTGGCTATGGCTGGTGGAGCCGGTTCGCTGGCGAGCGATCGTGTGGATCATCGCCTTATTCCTGCTTGGCAACGTCGTCACACTGGCTTACCTGCTGTGCCGGACGTGTCAGGTTCGGCATTGGTCGGAACTGTTTCTGCCATCCCATCCCAGCGATCGGCGCTGATCAGTAACAGCGGCATGGCCAAGGTCCAGACTCCAGCGACGGCCAGCAGACTGGCCAGCGGATTCGCAAACGCCACTCCGCCCAGTTGCGCCCCGCCATAATAGGCTAGCGGTCCCGCGACCATGCCTAGCAACCCGGCCAGTCCCATCCGCCCTTTTAGCCAGCGCAGCGACACGTTGAAAGTCGTGGCGAACGACATCCACATGGCGACCATCCAGTACGGGGCGAGTTGCGGATGGAATTGCCCGGATGGAAATTTCAATAAACCCAGTCCGGTCAGCAGCGAATCCGCCACAAATCCCAGTAACCCACTCAGAACGATCAGTGCAGCTTCCTGGCGTGGCCGCGCCGCCTGATGCAGATGCAGCGCGATGATGACGGCGGCGACAGCGCCGCCCAACAGAGGCCAGCCGTAAGCCCCGCCGAGAACACAGGCAAACCAGCCGATTTGGAACGCAATGAAGTTCAATAGCATGGAGCGTCTTGCTCAACCTGGCGCCAACGTCAGCGGTTCGCGCCGGCATAACGGCTTGGTCATCAGCACTTGCACCGTGCCGATAGCCCGTTCGCGAAAACCGCCCTCGCAGTAGCACAGGTAATAGTCCCACATGCGAATGAAGGTCTCCGGGAAGCCGAGCGCCTGCACTCGATCCAGGTTGACCAGGAACCGTTCCCGCCAGTGGCGCAAGGTGGTGGCGTAGTGCGCGCCGATGTCTTCCAAGTGGAAAACCCGCAGGTCGGTGACGCGAGTGAGCGTTTCAGCGATGGTGGTAATCGATGGCAGGAAGCCGCCAGGGAAAATGTAGTAGCGGATAAAATCGACTTCGCGCCGATACTGGTCATACTTTTGATCGGCGATGGTAATAGCCTGCAACAGCATCATCCCGCACGGTTTCAGCAATTGCGCACAGGCGCGGAAATAGGTTTCCAGATGCCGCTCGCCGACCGCTTCGATCATTTCGATAGACACCAGCTTGTCGTAGTGGCCACGTAGATCGCGGTAGTCCTGACAGAGCACGGTAATCTGCTCCTCCAGTCCCGCCTCTCGCACCCGCTCACAGGTCAACCGATACTGCTCTTGGGAGATGGTGGTGGTTGTGACCCGGCAGCCGTAGCGTTGTGCGGCGTGAAGCGCAAACCCGCCCCAGCCCGAGCCGATTTCCAGTAGATGATCCTCCGGCTTGAGGTCCAGCTTGCGGCAGATACAGTCCAGCTTAGCGATGGACGCCTCGCGCAGCCCAGCATCCGGGGTCGGAAAGATAGCCGAGGAATACATCAGCGTCTCATCCAGAAACAGCCGGTAGAACTCATTGCCGAGGTCATAGTGAGCAGCGATGTTGGCGCGGCTGCCTCGCTGGCTATTGTCGCGGCGGGCGTAGAGCCACCGGAACAGTGGCATCATCAGTCGGGTCAGGCCCCTTTCCAGTTCCAGCAGCGCGTCCTGGTTGATCACGAAGATGCGCACCAGGCTGGGCAAATCGTCACAGGACCATTCGCCTGCCATATAGCCCTCGCCGACGCCGATGCTGCCGCGCAAGGCCAGCCGCTGGTAGGCATTCAGGTCATGGATAACCACGGTCGCGCGCAAGGGGTACTCGGCGCTGACCTGACCGAATTCATGAGCGCCATCGGCGTCCACCACGGTGACGCAACCGTGCGCCAGCTTTCCCAGGCGCTGGAACACGGCGCGGCGCAGCCAACGCTCGCTCCAATGGGGTTCGCTCGTGGACAATCCTAAAGAGGACGACATCACCGATTCAGGGGACATGACTTAATTCTCCATGGGTTTACCGGATGCCGGAGGATGAGAGAAAACCGGGATGCGCTTCAGCAACAGCCGCAGCGCTTCCCAGTAAATGGCGGCGACCACCTTGAGGGTCATGAACGGGAAGCGAGCCAGCACTCCGGCCAGGGTGAGACCATTAAGCGGTCGGCGGCGCAGGCTGAGCGTGGCGTCAAGAATGCGGGACTGGCTCTTTAAGACATCCAGATGCACCGCCAGATGCGGGCCGGGTGGGGTGGAATGCCAGCCATAACACAGATCCATCGGCATGAAGGGTGAAACGTGCATGGCTTTCTGGAATTCAGCGCGCTGGTTGCCGCTGTTCTGATCGGCCACATCCAGCACATAGCCGACTTTCTCCCCCCAGGGCGTATTACTGACCTCAGCGACCAGAAAATCCAGCGCCTCACCATCGGGTTTGAAGCAGTAATAGACGCAAATCGGATTCATGTAGTACCCGAAGTAGCGCAGATGGGTTAGCAAACGGATCGGCCCCTGGGGGCGGCGACCGGTTTGCTGCTCCGCCAGATCGCGTACATAGGCATCTAATGGAAGATTGGGATCGCCGAAATGATCCTGGCGGCGAAACCAGGCTAGCGCAGGCCGGCGCGCCGACCACAGCCAACGGCTTTTGAAGACGTGACCCAATTCCGCCAAGTCAAGGTAGACCATGAATAAGTTATAGCGGAATTCGTGCCGACGGGGGAAGAAACGCCGGTGGCGGACATGGCCCACATAGAGGCAACTGTACAAATGAATTTTCTCCTCCCGGCGCAAAAGGTTTGTCTAATAAAGTTAGACATCATTTGTACATTATTGTGGGCCTTTGTACAAGACCTATTCAAAATTTTCCCGCCTGTACATTTTCCTGTGATCCGAACGATGGGGCGAGTAGGTAAATAGAAAATATATGATTATAATCAATTTGTTGTATTGTCTTGACGTACTAACCCTGCGCTGTCAGCCCTTGCCATCGCAAGAAAAACCGCCGCTCTACCTGGGCTTCTTTCAGTTCGTCCATAACGTCCGCCTCCGGGACAAAGACCTGCTCAGACCTCTTTTAGAACTGCGGGTAGCCCAACAAGGCGAACTGACTGGAATCCATATTGAGCCATCCGCTGAATGCCATGAGGACTGCCACGAATATCAGTGCCCAGTCCCGCACCCGAAACCGATAATCCGCCAACGGGGTACGGGTTGACCCACCGAAACCGCGCGCCTCCAGCGCCTCAGCCAAATCGTCCGCAAAGCGCATGACGCTCGCCAGCAAGGGTCCCAACAAAGCAACGCCATTACGCAACAGATAGAACCCGTCCAGCCGGATGCCCCGGCTTTCCTGTGCTTCCCGTACCTCACGGGCCAGCGCTGCCATGGTCGGCGCAAAACGCAGCGTTCCTTCCAACAGGAATGCGGCTTGTGGCGACAGACCGCTGGCCAACAGTGATTCTCCTAACTCTTCTGGCGGGGTCAGCGCAAAAAACAACACACTGGCGGTGACTAGCGCCACCAGCCGCAGCACCGCGCCTGTCGCTGCTTCCACGCCGCTCCCCACACCGACCATGGCTGCAAACAACAACAGGGTCGGCCACAGGACCCTCATGGCCCGCCGCCACTCCGCCCAATGGCGCCTGAGTGCAATGCCTGATAAGGGAACGGCAAGTAGCGGCAGCAACTCCTGCGGTTGCATCGCCAGCAGAATCAACGCGCAATAAAGCAGGTAGACGACCGATTGCGCACGCGGATCAAAGCGCCTTCCTCGCGCCAATTCCTGGGATGAGGAGCACTGCAACGGTAACTGTTCGACCTTCCCACTATCCCCTTCAAAAGAGGAAATGGCCCTGGCCGAGCAACCCTTTAACTCCCCCGCGTCGGAGGGAAGGTCAATGTTGGTCAGGGGGCGCACATCATGAATGCGCCCGTCTGCCAGCACCACCCCACGATGGCAAAGCAACCCGGCCCAGTGAGCGTCATGCGTCGCCACAACAATGGCTACGCCTTCTGCAGCACACTCGGCCAGCAGCGTCCGCAAAACCGCACGGGCCAGAGCATCCTGCCCGGCGGTGGGTTCATCCAGGAGCAACACTTGTGGCCGGGAAGCCAGCACTGCGGCAATCGCCAGTCGCCGCTGTTCGCCAGCGCTGAGGGTATGGGGAGGCCGATCCAGCAACGCCGTCAGGCCGAAGCGCCGGCTCAGTTGCTCACACCAGGCCGGATCATGGCGCCCCAGGGCGCGTGGACCGGCGGCTAATTCGGCCCTCACGGTTAGCGCAAACAGCATGTGCGCTGGTTGCTGCATGACCAACCCAACTTCACTAGCCAACTCTGCAACGGGCCGCAGTCCTACCGGCTGTCCTTGCACCCGCACCGCGCCGCACTGGGCGCGCAACAGACCGTTGCCATGCCGCAGCAGGGTGCTCTTACCCGCGCCATTAGCTCCCAATAGCGCCACAATCTCGCCACTGCGACTCGTCAGGCTGGCGCCCTTCAATACAGATCGGCCACTGCGTTCGCCGCCAACGCTATCCCACTCGATGATCGGCTCCCCTGTTGCAGACGCCAGGAGTGGCGGCAATGCCGGAAGCGATCCCGGCTGCTCCAGACCCCAGACCGAGATGTCGCCGGCTAATACGGTAGCTGGGGAATCGTCGGCGACCAAGCCCCCCCGATGCAAGACCAGCATCCGGCTCGCAAGATCAACTAATTCACCCAACCGATGCTCAGCAACGATGATGGTGATGCCGGAGTCATGCAGGCGGCGTAATAACTCGCGCAATTGCGCTGCGCCCGCCGCATCGAGAAAGGCGAACGGTTCATCCAGCGCCAGCAGTTTCGGCCCCATGGCCAGTACTCCGGCCAGCGCGACCCGCTGTTGCTCACCGCAGGACAGGGTATGCGGAGAGCGGTCCAGCAAATGGACAATGTCTAACTGGTTCACGACCTCCCGCACCCGGTGAGCGATGGTGATCCGATCCAGCCCCTGACAGGCAGGGCCGAGGGCAATGTCACGAGCGACAGTAGCCGCCAGACACTGGGCGTCAGGCCGTTGCAGCAACAATCCGACGTTCCGGCTCAACTGGCTGGGCGGCGTCAGGCGGGGGTCAGCGCCAGCCACCGTCAAGTGACCGTGCAGTTCGCCGCCATGCAAATGGGGAATCAGGCCATTCAGCAACCGGCAGAGGGTGGATTTTCCGGAACCACTGGCCCCAGCCAGCAACACGAACTCGCCAGCGTCGATCGTGAAATCAAGGTCTTGCAGAACAGGCTTTTCGGCAAGGGGATAGCGGTAGAAAACGCCCCGGCCAGCGATCACGGCATCCGTCATCGCAGTTCAGCGCAGATAGCCAAGTTGTCGTAGTACGCGCAAACCAAGAATGCCCAGCACCGCGCCGGCCATTGAGGACAGCAGGAATGGCAGGATCAACACGGTCAGAGCGAGGTCGCGGCCCATCAGGTACGGCGCCACCAGCAACGCCCCCACCGTGGCGCCGATCAGCCCGGTGCCAATAATTTCACCCAAGGCGGTGAAATAGATGTTGCGCGTGTGGCGAAAGATCAGGCCGGCCAACACCACGCCAAACACACTACCTGGAAAAGCTAATAGGGTGCCCAGACCCAGGGCGTTGCGAACCAGCGAAGTGACGAGAGCCATCGCCAATCCCCACCAGGGGCCGACCAGCGCCCCGGCGATAACGTTGATGAAGTGTTGAAAAGGCGATACCTTGGCAATGCCCACCGGGATACTGACCGGCGACAGGGCAACCGCCAGTGCGGCTAGCACAACGCTATAGGCGATCAAGCGGGTTGTTGGGACCACAAGGGAACGGGAAGTTTCTGGACTCGACATCGCAGGGAAAGCATCTCATGAGCGCGGAAAATGAAGTTCGAAGATTGACATAATCCGCCGCTGATAGCCAGAATGCTTTTTTAAATTTATATATATTACATTTGGATACCAAAAAAATCAGCAAAATAAATGGATAACCCGCCTTGGCAGTCTGTTAAACTGCGCGCTTAGCCTGCCGCAAGAATATTACGACCCGCGTCTCTGCGGTTACTCGTGCAAGGCAGCCTGATGCTATTTTCGTCGCCAGACGCCGCTCGCTGAATGAAGGAGCGGATGGATGGCCCGAAGACCCGAAATTAACCGTCGCCGCTGCTCGCTACACAGTCTCCCCAACATGGCTATCGCCGACCGCCCCATTGTCCTGATCCCCGCCCATAACGAAGCTGCTACGGTCGGCAGTATCGTCGCCTGTATCCGGCAAGCATGGAACTGTCCGGTTGTGGTCATCGACGATTGCAGCACGGACGCCACTACCCAGGTCGCCCGCGCCGCCGGGGCCACAGTCTTGCCGCTCACGATCCAGCTCGGCGCCTGGGGCGCAACGCAAACGGGCCTGCGCTACGCCCTGCGTCAAGGCTACCGCATTGCCGTCACTCTCGACGCCGACGGCCAACATGAACCGGAAAGTATTGGCGCACTGCTCGAACCACTCGTCAGCGGCCAGGCGGATGTCAGCGTTGGAGCCTTCCCGGAACGGGCCAGCCGCGCCCGCCGCTTCGCCTGGAACTACTTCCGCTGGCTGACCGGCCTGCAACTGGAAGACATCACCTCCGGCTTTCGCGCCTACAATCACGCCGCAATAACGATCCTCGCTTCTCAGGAAGCCAGCCTGCTTGACTATCAGGATGTCGGCGTCCTGTTGATCCTGCGCCGTAAAGGATTGCACGCTGTCGAAGTCCCGGTTTCAATGCAACCACGGGTGATCGGCGCCTCCAAGATATTTCGTTCCTGGCTGGTCGTGGGAAAATATATGCTGCACACCAGCCTGCTCTGCATCGCCCGGGTTGGCTACAACCACTTGCCGCCAGATGATGACTGACTTCACTTCATGATGATCACTTACCAAATTACCTCCATGGCGATCGGCATTGTCATCGCCGTTGTCATTCTGTTCCTGGTGCGCCGCGACCACTTGCACGGCCCTTACGCTATTTGGTGGATCGGCGCCGCAATCACGATTGGCGCTTTGGGTTTCTTCCCCCGGCTTTTCGACTATCTGGCGGTTTATGTTGGGGTCAGCTACCCGCCGATGCTGGCTATCGTGCTGGGCTTCAGCATGTTACTGGTAAAAATCCTGACTATGGACCTGGAGCGTTCGCGGCAAGAACGGCTCATTCGCCGGCTGGCGCAACGGCTGGCCATGCTGGAGGCGCAAGCCCCCTCCCCTCCTCTGCCTGCTTCTCCCACTCACCCTTCACCCCGTGACGAAGAAGGACAAAGGTGAGAGGTGTGCGCGTCCTCCACATCGGCAAGTTTTATCCGCCCTTCGCCGGCGGCATGGAAAATTTCCTGGCCGACCTGCTGCCCGCCCTCCAGCAACAAGGCGTCGCCACCGCCGCACTGGTGCATGATGACGCACCTTCTCGCCCCCAACCCCGCTCTCCCTGCAAAGGCGAAAGGGAAGTGTGCATCTACCGCGCGCCTTGTCATGGCCGGCTGCTCTACGCCCCCATCAGTCCGGCATTCCCCTTTTGGCTGGCGCGCGCCATCCGTGAATTCCAGCCAGACTTACTGCACCTGCACCTGCCCAACACCTCAGCATTCTGGGCGCTGGCGATTCCCGCCGCACGCCGGCTACCCTGGGTGATTCACTGGCACGCCGACGTCGTTGCGTCCACGATTGATCGGCGATTAGCGCTGGCTTATCGGCTATACCGGCCCTTTGAACAACGCCTGCTCGCCGCTAGCCGAGCCGTTATCGCCACCTCGCCGCCCTATCTAAACGCCAGCGCGGCCCTTGCCCCCTGGCGCGCCCGCTGCCATACTATCCCGCTGGGCCTCGATCCAACCCGCATCCCTGATCCCGACCCCGCCGCCCAGGAACGAGCGGAAGCATTATGGGGTCCAACCGGATTCCGTATCCTGGCTATCGGCCGCCTGACCTACTATAAAGGCCACGACATTCTCATCCAGGCTGCCGCCCACCTGCCCAGCAGCCGCGTCCTGATCGTTGGAACCGGCGAACATCGAAACCGGCTAGCGGCGTTGATTCAATCGCTCAACCTCTACGACCCGGTGCGTCTGCCCGGTTTCCAGCCCGAAGCCGACCTGAATGCGCTGTTGGCGAGTTGCGACGTGCTTTGCTTGCCTTCGCTGGAACGCACTGAAGCATTTGGATTGGTGCTGCTGGAAGCGATGCGCTTCGGCAAGCCGGTGGTGGTCAGCGATATTCCCGGCTCCGGAACCGGCTGGGTTGTCAATCAAGCTGGGCACGGACTGCGCGTACCACCCAGCGATCCTGAGGCGCTGGCGGTGGCGCTGCGGAAATTACAACACGACCCGGCGCAACGAACCGCGTTGGGCCTGGCGGGCGCAATGGCGCTCAAGCAACAGTTCGGTATTAGGCCAATCGCAACGGCAATCACTGGCTTATATCGCCGATTGACGCCTGATGGGACCCCGGCAGCCATCTGCTGAACAAAGAATTGACGGCATCCCACCGCCCGCCCGGCTGCCGAAGTACCAGGCATCGAGGTATTCAGCTACGTCGAAGACGCGACTGGCCTTTGACGCGCAATCACCGTCAGCGCCCAGAACAGCAGGGCCGGCGCGAAATGCAGGAACACCCGGTTGATGCTGGTGTACTGTAGAGCCCACAGGTAAGCCTCGGTGAAGAAAAACAGCACAAACAGCATCAGCAATCCGGCAACGGTTACGACGATCCCCGCCAACCGCCATGGCTCAGTCAAGACTCGCGGCAACCCAAGCAGAAACGCCGCCAGCAGCAAATAGCCGAACAAATGCCAGTTGCCAAGGATCAATAAATTGCGAGCGACCGGCTCCCAGATATCGTGGTAATGCAACTCAAACCGGCCCAGTAACGGCAACTGAAGCACTTGAGGGGTCAACTGTACCTCGCCCCAGCCCGTTACGGTGAAGACCACGCCGCCCACCGCAAACCATAACGCCAAAGCCAACAGAAACCCGCCCGCCAACCAAAGCCAGTAGCGGCGCGGCGTCCATACCACCGTTGCTGCGGGAATCAGCACCAGCGCCCACACCAGCCCCTCGCGCTTGATCCACGGACAGGCCAGCGCCAGCAGTAACGCCAGTACGCCTTGCCAGCGGTCGCCCGTCCGCGCCCATTGCAGCAACGCGCAAACCGCCAGTCCAAACACCGCCGCCAGCCACAAATCCGCATAACCGGCCAAAGCGATGTGGGTATCCAATATCGGCAGCGACAACAGCAGCCAAACGAAAACCAAAGCAGCCAGCGGCGATGTTCCCCAAAGCCGCGCCTGCCCATAGAAACCCAGACTCAACGCCAGAGCCGCTCCCAACCAGGGTAGATGGGCCACTGGCTCACGCCAGGCGCCGAACGCCAGGGTCGGCCACAACGCTAACAACGATACTGCATTCGGATATTCCCAGGCATGGACGGTATAGACCGAACCACTGGCGTCCGCCAGCCAACGCTCAGGATCGACGAATGGAACCAGTTGTTGTAATTCCGACCATACCCGCGCCCGCACTCCCCAAGTCGTCCAGGCATCCCAGGGATATAGTGGCCGCAACCAGATTTCCTGCGCCAGCAGGAACAGTCGCCAGCTTATCCAAGCCAGGAGCAGCAGAAAAAGGCTGCGCTTGAACCACTCCGGCGCGGTTGTGCGCCAACCCTTTGAATCCCAGCAGGGGAAACGAAATCCGGCCCGCCGCCACGCCCATCCGCCACCGACCAATCCCAGCAGCGCTAGCAACAGGGTCGGACCGGCAAAGTCCAATGGCCAACCCACCGCAGCCTGGACACGCAACAGGAGAACAGCGGCCAACAACCCCAGGAAGTAGCCATAGCCCAGCGCCAGTGACCAAACACCCGTGAGCGCTTCCCGCCACAGCGCCCGCACCCAAAGCGTCCCCGCTAGCCAGGGAATACCCAGCGCCAGTCCCACTCGCAATTCTTCCATCGCGGATCAACCTTCCCGCACCCGGAACAGCGCTCCCATCGGAGCCGAATATCGCATCTCAACCAACAGCCGCCCATTCTCCCACTCCAGGGCCTGCTCCTGACGGCTATACCGCACCCCGGACAGCGGAGACAGGATCAGGACATAATGCCCTTCGTGCGTCCGATCTGGAGAGGGCGGATGGGTAAAGCCCATATAACCGTTATGCGGCGACAGATGGTAACGGGCGCGGCCGGCCAGGAACCCCGATGGATCGTTGCTGACAATGAACAACCGCACCGGTTTTTCGGGCAATCGCCGCCGAACTTCGAGCAGGAACCGATAGAAGTCGCCATCCAGATCGGCCAACCGCCGTTCAGTCATTTCCTTACCGGCAAAGCGCGCTGCCGTTTGTCCCAATCGCTGGTTCAACTCCCACTGCCAGCGCAAATCCAGCAGCAACCAGCCGAGCAGGAACAGTGCGGCGTAGGGCATCAGCATCCCCGGTTGCCCGCGTGGCGGGCTAAAAAACGCATACAGCGCCCCGCTGAACCCAAGCCATAACGCCACGATCAACACCGGAGGAAACAACGCATCGAGTGGTGCGCCGGAGGCATAGTTAATAGAACGCTGGCTCCAGTCCTCAAAGGCGCGCCACTCGCTCACCGCCCAGCGCCACAGTTCCCCTACAGTGAGCCGCGCCGGCTGGAGTTCCAATTGGCGGATGGTGACTGGCGAGGAGAACGCACTGCGCATGGTGAGGCCGACAGCGGCAATCCGGCCCTGCCAGTGTGGCTCGGCGCCCAGATCGACGGTCCCCTCGTTCACTGCGGGCAAAAGCCGTTCCCGCCGGGTGTGCGGCTCGGCCAATGTCACCCAGATCAGCCGCAATTCGTTACCCGGCTCCAATCCTTCGACCTGCCATGACAGCCGGCGAAACAGCTTGGCCCGGACCAGACGCTCCACCATCGCTTGCGCTGTCGCTAACCCTTCTGGCCCCGGGTGACGAATTACCACACCTGCCGGGGTCGGCTCACCCTGGCCGCTCACCAGTTGCCATGCCGTCCCGGTCAACTGCACGGGCGGCGCCGCCGCCAGCAGGCCGCCCGTGCGGTAAAACAGCAAAACCGCCAGCACGGTCAGCGCTGCCCCTATCATCACTGCGATCAACCAGGGTAGAAGCCACACGGGTCGCCTAACCAGACCAAGCGCAACCAGCTCCTTCACTCGCATCGTTCCTCCCCTTGCAATAATCCAGGCAAGGCGCGCTCCAGATCCCAGAGGGGTCGATAGCCCAATTCATTGACGATCCGCCGGGAATCATAGCAAGCCCAGCCCAGCAACTTCTCCAGCATGGCCCGCGCCTGGCCGTCGCGGCGACCGGTCAATCCACGAATGCCATCCGCCAGATTCACCGCACCCCATAACACGGTTGCCGGAACCGTCCAGCGCGGCATCGGTCGGCCCAGCGCCTGGCGGATCAATCGATACAGCTCCTGTCCCGAATACGGTCGGCAGTCGGTAACGAAATAGGTTTGACCCGCAGCGACCGGTTGCGCCGCCGCGAGTAACAAGGATTGAACAACATCATCGACATGAACCAGCGAACGGCGATTGCCCGTCTCCGGCAGGGGTGGCAACCAACTCCGACGCACCGCTTTGATCAACCGCAACAAATTCGCCTTCATCCCTGGTCCATAGACCAGCGCGGGACGTAAATTGACCGTGTGCATTCCCGATTCACGCCCCACCGCCAGCACCCGCTCCTCGGCGGCCCGTTTCGCCTGGCCGTAAGGCGTCTCCGGGAGAGTATCCCAATCTTCATCCACACAACGCGGCCCCGGCTCGCCTATCGCCTTGACGCTACTCAAAAACACAAATCGCGCCACGCCCGCCGTCCGCGCTGCATTGAGCAAATGAAAGGTTCCTTCGGCATTCACCGCCCAATGCCGGGTGACGAAATCTGGCGTAGCCGCCGCATCCGCATGGGCGAAACCGGCGGCGTGGAAGACGGTGTCGATTCCGGCGCAGGCGCAGATTAGGCTGATGGGATCGGTCAAATCGCCAGTGACCCCCTCCACGCTATCCCGATCCGGCAACCTCCGGCTGACCGACCGCACCAGCACCCGCACCTCCGCTCCCCGCTCCAACAGCGCCGCAACCAGCCGACGACCGATAAATCCGGTCCCCCCCGTCACCAGCACTGACCGGTTCTGGAAAAATTCCGCTGTTACCACCAGCGCCATCCATGCCGATGAAAAAACCGCACCGCCGACCGCAAAAACCGGCTGATATGACGGAATCCCTTACGGGCCGTATGACCGCCCAGATGCACGATACGCACCGTTGGCGTGCGCACCAGTCGCGTCACTGCCGCCAGCCGCAGGCTCAGGTCGAAATCTTCAAAATACAAAAAATAGTCGGGCTGGAAACCGCCCACCTGCTCCAGCACCGCCCGCCGACACAGCATGAAACAGCCGCTGGCGACAGGCGGGTCCCACAGCACGGCGTCACTGGCCTGCTCGCGCAATTCATAGCGATCCAGACGAGCCTGCCACCCGCGTTGCAGCCAGCCCGGCGCGAATCCTCGCAACGCCAGGTCCAACACGGTCGGATAACGTTTGCACAGATAGTGTTGCCGCCCAGCGCCGTCCCACGCCACCGGCGCCACCAGTCCGGTTTCAGGATGTGCTGTCAGAAACGCCAACCCTTCGCTCAGCGCGTCCTCTTCCATGAGCACATCGGGATTGAGAATGAGATGAACGCTGCCACCTCCCCGGTAGAACGCCAGGTTATGCCCAGCCCCATAACCGACATTGCCTTGCCCGCTGAGCAATTCCACCGTCGCCGGCAATTGCGCCGCATCCAGCACGCCCTGCAACGGTTCCCGCCAGTCGGGACCTGGGCCATTATCGACCAATATCAACCGAGCCTCCGCCAACCGCCCGCACTGTTGGGCATGGCGCAACGCCCGACCCAGATGTTCCAAGGCGGCTGCTAGTAGCGCCAGGTCCGGGGCGTAGGTCACCAGGGCTATCGATAGTGCGGAATTTACCGACCGATCCGCCTGCCGCGCCGCCAGTGCCGCCTGAGCCGCTGCCAATGCTTCAGCCGGAACCTGCCCGACGGCTTCTCCGGCATCGGTGACCGGGACAGCGGTCACAAGAAACTGATAGACCAGCGCTTCGGGTCGATCCAGCAACGCACTAATCACGGCTGGCGACCCGGTTTCCGCCCAACCGCCAGCCGCCCAGTCGTTGGCAAATTCGGAATGATTGAGACTCATCACTGTGGCGTCCAGCGCAACCGACCGCAAACCACACGCCTCCAACAGTCGCAGCAAGGATATTCGGGTGAAAAAGCGCAGATGGGTTTCATCCAGTAACCCTTCGGGGCGATAGCGAAAATCACCGGCCAGCAACTCAGCGATCAAGCCGGCATAAGCCACATTCGGCACCGACAGCAGCACGCGGCCCCCTGGAGCCAGCAGGCCGGTCAACTGCGCCAGCAACTCACCGGGTTGACGCAAGTGTTCCAGGATATCGGCGCAAATGATGAAATCGTACCGGCGACTGGCAAAACAGTCGGCCAGCAGAACCTGTTCCAAATCGGCGCATTCCAGATGGCGATACCAGGGCCTGGCCTCAGCGACCGCAGCCGGGTTGTATTCGACGCCATCGACCGTGCAGGCGCGATGTTCCGCCAGGTAGCGACCGAGAACGCCCGGACCGGCGCCCAGATCCAGCACACGACTGCCGGGCGGGATCAGGCGCGCAAACCGGGCCAGCGAATCCTGACTATGCGGGTCCAGGGTGCGATGGTAGACATGAGCCGTGTGCGTGATGGCCATAAGATGTAATCCAGTATCAGCCAGCGCCGCGCCGATAGAGCGCCCGCCAGCTCCCACTCATCATTTGCCGTAAAGCTCCGGCGGAAACCCGGCGCTGACTCTGGATCGCTCGACGTTGTCGCCAGCAACGCGGCAGACCCTGCACAGCGTCCCACTTGGCGCGCAACAGAACGCCGCCTCGACCGCGCAGGGTATACCACAGCACGGAACCCAGGTTGAGCAGTAAGTGGGACAGCAGATACCGCCAAAACAACGGGCCGGGCATATTTTTGCACCAAGTCCACACCAGATTGCGATGCCCGTGATAGAGCGAAAACGGGCTGCGCCGCCCCGTCACCGCCGAGCCGACATGACGGACCACGGCGTCCGCGACGTATCCGCAGCGATAACCCAGCAGTCGTAGCCGAAATCCCAGATCGATGTCCTCGAAATAGCAAAAATACGCCTCATCGAAACCGTCCGCTTCAAAAAATGCGGTCCGCCGATACAGAGCCGCCGCCGCACACGGGGCGAAAATCTCGCCTGCATCCCGCTCGCCATCGACGATCCGCCGGCCATGGTCGCGCCGCCAGGCTAAACCGCTGACGTGATAGACGTCCCCTGTGCCGTCCAGCCGCCGGGCATCGCCAGCATCCACCAGACGAGCGCCGAAACAGGCATAGTCTGGATGCACATCCGCTGCCGCCAGCCAGCGCTCCAGCCAGTCCGGCTCCGGGAATGCGTCGGGATTCAACAGCGCCAGCCAATCCACCTCGCCCGCTCGCCGCGCCGCCAGATTGTTGGCGGCGGCGAATCCCAGGTTATGCTCCAGTCGAACAACGGTCACCCCAGGGTAGTCGCACTCGGCCCGGTTGCTGGAACCGTCATTGCTGGCGTTATCCACCACGATGACCCGCTCCGGGCGATGAGTCTGAGCGCGCACATGCCGCAGGCATTCGCCCAACAGTGACCCGCTATTAAAATTGACGATGAGCACCGCCACGCGGACTGCTGCTTTCTGCGGCGGTCGGTTCGGTTTCACATCGGCGGGTAATGCCATAGAATACCTATCATTCAAAAGCTGTTTTTAGCAGGATTGCCACAATAGCCGCTCTATCCAGCCGAAATCAACCGGGCTGCCCCCGGCCTCTACCGCCTGCAGAACCTGACTCCATTACCTCATGCCCAGCAGAATCCGGGTCCTGGCCAGCCGGACCGTTCGTTCCCTCTATCGCCGGCTACCGTTGCCGTTGCCGGTCAAATGGCGTCTGAAGTCATTTTTTTACCGCCATCTCGGGCTGTTCCTCAAAGACAGCGCTAACTATCAGCAGTGGCTGGCGCAAACCGCTGCTCTCCCGCCAGCGACGGTGCGAACGTCCGACCCTCTGACCTTGCCGCCGCCACCCGTTCCCCCGCCCCTGCTGGAAATCGGCCCAGAAGGCGTCGCGGGGCTAGCCGCCACACTGGGCTTCCTGGCGCCGGAAAAGCCACAGGTATCAATCATTATTCCGGTTTTCAACCATGTTGAGTACACGGTGTGTTGTCTGGCCACCCTCCAGCGCTGTCCTTCCGAAGCGGACTGCGAAATCATCGTCGTGGACGACGCTTCCAGCGATGCCACGGAATCGCTGCTCAGCCACATCCCAGGGTTGCGTTACTTCCGCAATCCAGAAAATCAGGGCTTCCTGCACACGGCCAACCACGGCGCTAAACTGGCCCAGGGTCACTACCTGCTATTTCTGAACAACGACACCCAGGTGTTGCCGGGCTGGCTGGATCGGTTGCTGGAAGTCTTCACCACGATCCCGGATGTGGGCATCGTCGGCGCCAAATTGATCTATCCCAGCGGCCATTTGCAGGAAGCAGGCGCAGCGCTGCACCCGGATGGGACCGTCGAGCTGATCGGTCTGAATGATGATCCGGCTAAACCCCGGTACAACGGCCCGCCGCGAACCGTGGATCACTGTTCCGGCGCCTGCTTGCTGATCGAAACCGCGTTGTTTCGGGAACTGGGCGGCTTCGACGAGCGCTACGCCCCGGCTTATTACGAAGACAGTGACCTATCGTTGCGTGTGACCGAGCGAGGCCGGAAGGTGATCTACCAGCCTGCGGCTCAAGTCATTCATCACCTGAGCATCACGACGAACCAGAGCGGGCATAAGCTGCGGCAAATTGAACGCAACCGGATGCTCTATCTGGAACGCTGGGGCGAAACCCTCAAGGCTCGCAACCGAGTGCGGCTCATCGCTTTCTACCTGCCCCAGTATCACCCGATCCCGGAAAATGATCATTGGTGGGGCAAGGGTTTCACCGAGTGGACTAATGTCACCAAGGCAGTCCCCAACTTCGCCGGCCACTATCAGCCACGCCTGCCGGCTGATCTGGGCTTCTATGACCTGCGAGTTCCCGAAATCCGCGACGAACAGGCCACCCTGGCTCGGCAATATGGCGTCTACGGCTTCTGTTACTACTACTACTGGTTCGCCGGCAAGCGCCTGCTCAACCGGCCCCTGGACGAAGTGGTGCAATCCGGCCACCCGGATTTTCCGTTCTGCGTCTGCTGGGCTAACGAAAACTGGAGCCGGCGTTGGGATGGTCTCGACGCCGAGATTCTGATCGCCCAAGAGCATTCCGATGAGGACGATTTAAACTTCATTCGGACTCTGGAGCCCGCGCTGCGCGACCGGCGCTATATTCGCGTCAATAACCGGTTGCTACTGCTGGTCTACCGCAGCAACTTGCTGCCCGACCCCGCCCGGACTGCCGATCTCTGGCGGCGCTATTGCCGTGATTCGGGGCTGGGCGAACTGTATCTGACGGCGGTACAGAGCTTCGGGGTCACGGATGATCCCGGTCGTTACGGTTTCGACGCCGCCGTGGAATTTCCGCCACACGCCATGGCCGTGCTGGCTGAGCAACCCACCGAGATGCTGAATCCTGATTTTCAGGGGATGTTTTTCGATTATCCGGCCACCGCCGACTTTTTCATGAACCGGCCACCGATGCTCTATCCGTTCTTCCGCACCGCCATGCCCTCCTGGGACAACACCGCTCGCCGCCAAAACGCCAGCAATATCTTCCTGAACGCCGAGCCGGAATATTACGAACGCTGGCTGAAGCGGCTCGTGGATGAAACCCGCTGGTTTCGGCAAAGCGATGAACGGCTGGTGTTCGTCAATGCCTGGAATGAATGGGCCGAAGGCGCCTATCTGGAACCGGATCGTCAATACGGCCATCGTTATCTGGAAGCCACCCGGAACGCCCTGGGATCGCTGGGATGTTAGGGACCGGCCTGATAGTTCGCTGGCGACGGTGGGTTGGCGCAACTCGGATTGCGCTGACCCGGCACACTGGCCTGATGCGTTTGCTACAGCGAACGCTGGCGGTGCTACGCGACGAAGGGTGGGCCGGGGTTAGTCTGCGGGCGCGACTGCTCCTCAGCGCGCAACGCCAATCGGACCTCCTTCCGCCGCCGGCTCCAGCGACCTTGTCGGAACCGGAACCTCTGCCCGAACCCGATTGGCGGCGCGCCCGTCGGCCCGACTTGCCGCCGGGGGCGTTGCTGGTCGGCCACCCCTATGCAGTCCTCGGCTGCGCCGAAAACGTGCGTACTGGCGCCTGCGCCTGCGCCGCTGCCCATATCCCTTTTGCTCTGCGCAATACTTTTGGCGAGTACGGCAAGGAAATGGCCGTGCTGCACCGGGATTTCCCGTTTATGGACCGAATCGACCCACGGGCAGCCTATAAGGCCAACATTTTCTTTCTGAACGCCAACGAGATGGACGATGCTTTTACCCATCTTGGCCCTGACGGCTTTGCAGGCTGCTATAACATCGGCTACTGGGCCTGGGAACTCAGCCAATTTCCGGATGCTTGGCAGAGCGCATTCAGATACGTGGATGAAATTTGGGCGCTGTCGCGCTTCACCCAACAGGCATTAGCCGATAAAGCGCCCTGTCCGGTGATATGGATGCCTCTGGCGGTAGAGCCGGTCACGCTCACTCAACGGTCGCGGGCCGATTTTGGCTTGCCGGACAACCGCTTTTTGCTGCTGTTCTTCTTCGATTTCCGTTCGTTTATCCAGCGCAAGAACCCCTGGGCGGCCCTGCGCGCTTTCACGACTGCATTCCAGGACGACGCCTCAGCGCCGGTCAGCCTGGTGATCAAGATGAATGGGATGGATGCCTGTCCCGAGGATTACCGGGCCTTCCTGGGTTCGGACGTGCTGCGTGATTCTCGGGTGATCCTGATCGACCGGATCATGGATGACCGAGACATCAAAGAATTGGTGCGGTTATGCGATGGTTTCCTGTCGCTGCACCGTGCGGAGGGCTTTGGTCGTGGCCTGGCGGAAGCGATGTACTTTGGCAAGCCCGTGATCGCCACCGGCTACTCCGGCAACCTTGACTTTATGAACGAAGCAAATTCCTGCCTGGTGGACTGCACACTGATTCCGGTGGGAACAGATGAATACCCCTATGGCGCCGGCCAGCGTTGGGCCGAACCCGATGTTGATCAGGCGGCTTGGTATTTACGACGACTGGTGGCCGATTCCACGTATGCCGCAGGTATTGGTCAGCGCGCGGCGCATTATATTCGGACCTATCACAGTTTCGCTGCGATCGGCGCCCGTCACCGGCGGCGGTTGGAGCAACTCGGGTTGCTGGGTTGAATGTGGCCAGTGATTAGAATGAATAGAAATAATCTGGAGCCTGACGTTCGATTGCCGGGTATTCATGGCTTGCGTGCGGTTGCTGCCCTTGCGGTGGTCATTTTCCATGTCCATGGCATATATCAACTTGATTTACCAGCGTATTTTTCTCTCATTAAGACCCACTTTGGATTAGGTGTTCAGCTTTTTTTTGTATTAAGCGCCTTTTCTATTTTTTTTAGCACCCACCATCGCGTTGGACGGTCGCATTGGATTCAGGACTATTTTATTCGCCGATTTTTTAGAATTGCACCGTTTTTCTATCTGATGATTCTGGTATGGTGTGCATTTTCCTTATTTGAATTTAATCATATCTTTCCAGCGCATGAAATACTGTTCAACTTTCTTTTTCTGTTCAACTTTTTTCCAGGAAAGCAAGATAGTATTGTTTGGGCCGGTTGGACGATTGGCGTTGAAATGGTTTTCTATGCGTTGATGCCGGTCATGCTGTTTTATGTGAGTAAAATCCGGCTGGCGATAGTGCTACTTCTTTTGGGATCACTGATTAGCATAGCCGCACGCTTATCTTATGATTCGCAGGGTGAGTTGTTAAAAAACTATGGTCATCATGCTTTTCTTACTCAATTTGGCATCTTTTGTGCTGGAATAGCAGGGTATTTTCTATATTGGCGGCGTAATGCTTATCCGGAGTTAATGGACAACAAATTTTTCTACCACATAATGTCAATTTTAAGTATTACACTAATGATTTTATTGATCTTTTTACCAACAGAATCCCTGATCAATTTTGGCAGAGCTGATATTTTACTTTGGGCGATTGCGTTTGCATTGTTGAGTGCTGGTCAGGCTGGATGCCCATGGTCAATATTGAACAATCGACTGGCCTTTTTTTTGGGGGAGCGTAGCTTCAGCATTTATCTTCTCCATCCTTTGGTTATCTACCTAATGAAGCCGGCTTACTCCTACGCTTATTCAGCGATCAATAGTTCGGGCGCAGCTTTTATAGCCTGTGTGGCTTTTACTATTACAGCTTTAATCCCCATAATTATTTTGAGTTATGTGGTTATCGAATCACCAGGAATTAAGTTAGGCCAAAAACTGATAGTCTTCTTGATTCAGCTTAGAACACGCCGCATTAGTTAAACGGTTTTAACCGTCCAATCCCCTCTCCAAGAGGCATCAGGGTAACTTCCAACCCCTGCTATGAAAGGGGGGCAAGGTGAATGCTTATCCTCAGTGGGTTGTAGTCTTCCTAATTCAGATCCCTACACGTATATTAAGCAACCTATTGATATTAAAAAATAAATTTAAAATTATCGTTTGCCAATGTAGGGATTACTATTAAGACTATAGCGTTCCTTCGCGAGTTGTGGATTAGGTATTTTCGCCATCCGTTTTGTCTTAAAATATATTTGAAAATATTTTCAATTAGTTATAAATCATGGTGAAATTTTAAGAATTCCACAACCTGTATAGGAACGCTATATGAAAATACAGTAGTACTCCAGACGTGGATATCTAACAGATAAAATTAAACATAATCAAATAGTTGTGGATCTTCATATCCACGTCGAGAACACTCCTATATGCCCATACTTCGGTGCGGTTTTCCTCTCTGTCGGCGGTAGCTTTGCGCCAAGCGGAGGATCACTATCGAGCCGCATAGTGCTTTGACACTTGTATTTTTTTGCAAACAGTAGCATAACCTTATGAATAATGATAGGTTACCTGAGCCAAGGAGTAGATTTTCCACAAGTATCAGACAGCCTCGAATAGCTAAAAAAAGGACCGAGTTAATGCTGAACCATTTACCTCTAGTGCGCTGGTGTGCCAGTTTACTGTCCGTTTTAGTCCTACCAATTCTCTTCTTCAACGCTTCGCCGGCCTGGGCCGAAGGCAGTCGGTCGTTGTATCCCAGCACCTATCCTCTGGGGGGAAGCCGGGCTAATCTCGACCTTCAGCCAGGGCAAAAATATGTTGGCAAAGTGAATCGCCGAACATTCCTCTATGTCTATGCCCAAGCTGGCGAATACATTTTGCTTGGTTCGCGCAACCGGATTGCTAATCAAGATCAACAAGGTTCCATGCAAGGGGTCATTAACATATACAGCCCGCAAGATTTTGGCACGCCTGGCGATGAAACCGTACCTGGAGCTCCGGCCTTTACTTGCTCGGAATCTATTACGCTAAATGGCCCAAACTATTCAGGCGCTGGTCGAGGCTTGATCGACACCCGCATCAAAGAAAACGTTGGCCCACAGAGCGTTAATGGAACGGGCAAAACGACCGGCTATACTCCATGCGCTTATCAAGCCCTCTCCACTGGAATCTATGGTGTTTTGTTTGCACCTACCACCAGAACCGGTTCCGGTCCTAATGGAGTTATCGACCCTCCTGCCATCAGTAACAACAGTGTCTCCGCCTGGGATGTCACAGTACGCTCTAGTGACCCAGCTTCGATCACTGACCTGGAAGGTCGGTTGTTTACCTACGGTTGGGCGGCCTTTACGGGGAGTAACAACCGTCCGGTTTTTTCGACTCATTACTACGTGACCAACGATGGTTACCGTTATTCTCAAGACTTGCGCGGGTTAGACCCGAACGGCTATGTGCTTTACGCCAACGCTTCCGGTTTTCTCGATAACGGGCAGCCGCTTTATAAGGATCTGCGCGGAAATAGCGCCCTCGTCAACGCGGGATTGCCAGCCGGTGTGATTTCCCAAGATGCGCAGTATCCGATCTTTTTTAGCCATGCCGTTAACAATGCTACCGAGGTAGAGCGAGTACTGGCCGCGTTGGGCATACCGGCGACACCGCCCGTTCCCACGCTGGCCAATGTCAGTTTCAGTGGAAACGAAAGCGGTTCGACCTCTACTTTGGGCGCTGGCGGGACTTTTCAATTCACGACGACAAACACTATTTCCTACCAAATCGTTTTGAGCCGTAACGGTACCGATTTCGATCCAGCTACGATAACCAACCGCGTTTTGACCGGTTTGGCCGCTACTGGTACCCACCAGATTTACTGGGATGGCAAGGATAACAGCGGTAACAACTTTCCTGTTGGCAACAATTACCGATTCGAGGTGACTGGCCGCAATGGCGAAGTGCATTTCCCCATTATCGATGCCGAAGGAAACGGTGATGGCGGTCCAACCGTTACCAAGCTAAACGGCAGTGGTGGTTCGACAGTTTTCTACGATGATCGCGGCTATGTCACAAAAAATGGCACTACGGTAGGCACCCTGAACGGCCACTTATGTGGAACGATAACCAACCCAACCCCATCAACCCCGGTCCCACCAACACCCAACCACTCGCTAAAAGGAGTGGATTCGAACGATGCGGCTTTCAGCAGTGGTAATTACTACCGCTGGTGGCCGGGCAACGGCAACTCTAACACTGACTGTAGTTCTACGGCGGGTTTTGGAGATGCTAAGGGATTGGATTTATGGGCTTATGAGGTCACTGCTCCAGAGGAAAATACGCTCAATATCATTGATCAAATCAGCGACGTTGCTGTCGGCACCAATGTCACAGTGCCGGCAATAGCCTCTCCCGGCGATACCGTTTACGGTTCGTTCGTGTTCCGCAATGATGGAAATTCGTCGGCGGAGGTGACGTATTCAGTTGTTCTCAGCAATACCGAGGGAGGGGATTGTCCAGCCTCGGCCACGATCACGCCGCCTTCCACGCCAACCGGCATTACAGCCAGTTATAACTCAGCAACCTGCGCGATCACGTTGAGTGGAGCGCCTGCCGCTCTGACCAGCGGTCAGAGCCTGACTTTTAATTTCAATTATCCCGCGCCGTCATCTGGAACGGTTCAGGTTGCTACGCAGATTCAGGCGACCGGTGCGACAACCACCACAGCAACCGGCAGCACACAGATTCTTGCAGCGGATGTGGCTACCAACGCATCGGTTCCCGCGACGGCGACAGCAGGCAGCACGGTTTCTGGGACATTCCAGTTTAGTAACTCGACTTCGGCTACAACAACGGCGCAAGGTGTGACCTATGCGGCAACTATCGGCAGTCCGGGTCAATACCCTGCCGCGGTCACGTTCCCGACCCTACCGACAGGTGTCACAGCCACCTACAACCCAGCGGACGGCACGGTTACATTCACCGGAATGCCGACCAATCTTGATCCAGGCGAAGCGCTGAATTTCGAATTCAGTTATACGGCTCCAGCTTCTGGCCCTGTGCCAATCAATACTCGCATCACCACCAACACCTACGAAACTGACGCCACAAACAATACCGCCAGCGGTAGCACTTCGATTACTCCGTCGACCGCAATCTCCGGCACGGTGTTTAACGATTTGGATGGTAGCGGCGTGCAGAACGGCAGCGAACCTGGCGCCAATGCCGGCGGACTGAACGTGGTCGTCGTAGACAATACGGGTAAGGTATTGGCGGTGGCGCCGGTTGGCGGCACCGGTTCGTGGACCGCCAACGTCCCCACTGGCGCCAATTACAGCGCCTACATCACCACCGCCAGTCCGACCGTGGGAAGCACGGTTACGCCGACGGCGACGCTACCGACGGACTGGTCGGTGAGCGGGGAGAACATCAACGGCGCAGTGGATGGTACTCGCAACGGAATTTTGACCGGTATTAACGCCAGCACGACGGTGAGCGGACTCAACTTTGGCATCCGGCAATCGGCCGATCTCGCGCTGACCAAGAGCGCGCCGGCGACGGTGATCCCAGGCGCGACCTTCGACTGGACCCTCGCCGTCACCAACAACGGCCCCAACCCGAGCACCGGCGCAGTCGTCACCGACGTGTTGCCTGGCGGCGTTGTTTTCCAAAGCGCCAGCTCCGGTTGCGTTTTCACGGAGTCCAGCCGTACCGTGACCTGCACGCTCGGAACGCTCGCGCCATCAGCAAGCACGACCCTGACGATCAATGTCCTGACCACCTCCCCGTATACGGGAGCGGACCCGCTGGTGAACTCCGCATCGGTGGCGGCGGTAAACGAAATCGACCCGGTTTCAGGCAACAACAACGATACCAGCTCCAGCACGGTGGGACCCGAAGCTGACCTCTTCATCAGCAAGAGCAGCAACCCCAATCCTTACCTTCCGGGTGAGAGCCTCACCTACACCCTCACCGTCGGCAACGCCGGGCCGAGTGGGGTGACCGATGCCCGGATTCAAGACGTGCTGCCGGGGCCATTGGCGGCCTTCACCTGGACCTGCACGGCGAGCGGCGGCGGCAGTTGCGGGACGGCCAGCGGCAGCGGCGCGATTGATGCGCTGGTGAGTTTGCCCAACGGCGCGAGCGCGACCTTCACCGTGACCGGAACCGTGCCGGCCGGGACGACCGGACCGCTGACCAATACCGCGACCGTCACGCCGCCCGCCGGGGTGACGGACCCTGCGCCGGGTAACAACCGGGCGGATGACACCAATCCCATCGGGCCACGCGCTGATCTTTCTGTCACGAAATCCAGCACGCCGAACCCGTATGTGTCGGGTGAGACCCTCACCTACACAATCACCGCGAGCAATGACGGGCCGGATGCTGCCAACAACGCCCGGATTCAAGACGTGCTGCCGGGGCCATTGGCGGCCTTCACCTGGACCTGCACGGCGAGCGGCGGCGGCAGTTGCGGGACGGCCAGCGGCAGCGGCGCGATTGATGCGCTGGTGAGTTTGCCCA